>JACCDU011194651.1_pt1 | contig 105742 bp, 100 predicted proteins | sample 7446081 | NCBI WGS metagenome assembly JACCDU01 (sample SAMN15323447, study PRJNA562643) | freshwater metagenome | isolation source: river surface water | place: USA:Blue River Watershed | collected 2017-08-17
AACTTTGTAAGCAATCGTAAATTTGTTGTGCTACTTTTCGTCTATCTATTGGATACATTAAATTAAAATCACAATTTACAATAAGAAAAATAAAGTGTTCCAAAATAATGTTGTCAAAGAATAACAAAGGCAAATACAATAACCACACTACAGAAATATGGTGTTTTGTATCCAACAGCATATGTCTTACCTTGGCAAAGTAAAACTGGAGTTGTAAATGTGTTTCTTTTCAATTGTTGGGGTGGTGATGTACTTGATGTGGACAATACAGGAAGGTATTCTATTCATAAACCATTACCAACTTTACCTACACCAAATATATGTACAGGAACATCATCTACAGGAAGTGGAGTAATGTTGATGTTAAAACCAGAAACTGGGTACTCGACGGAAGTAGTATTCTTTGGTGGTGCTAAAAGAGTGGAGCGTGGAGATTGTCGTTGTGATGCACCATCCGTGAACACTGTTTATCGAATGAATTTGTCTAAAAGTATTGCGAGATATTCATGGGATATAGATTATATGCCGAGCATGAGAAACATGGCGGATACAGTATTGTTACCGAATGGTAATATTGTGATATTGAATGGTGTTCGTTATGGTGTAGACTCTACTGCTCGTGATCCAGTATTGAATGCTTGGTTGTATATGCCATATAAACCAAAGGGAACAAGGTTCACAGTATTAGGAAGTTCAAAAATATCGAGAAGATATCATAGTAGTGCAGTGTTGTTGTCCGATGGAAGCATTTTCGTTTCGGGTTCTGAAACAGGGGAATGTGTTGCTGGTTGTAAAAAAGACTATCGTAAATTTGAATATAAATTTACTGCAGAACGTTTTTATCCACCATACTTTAACAAAACTGGTCGTCCTTCTATAAGATATTTGAAAAAGTATGTGGTTAAAATGACTGAAACATTAGACATATATTATACAGGTAAAGTGACAGAAGTAGTTTTGATGAAACCTAGTGCAGTAACTCATCAAAATAATATGGGACAACGTGGAATCAAATTAGAAATCATATACAACAAAAACAACAAAGTCGTCGTGAAAATGCCGCCAAAAGGTGGATTTGTTGCACAACCTGGTTATTATTTGCTATTTATCAATAATGGCAATCTACCTTGTGTAAAAGCAAATTGGCTACAACTTCAATCCTAATTTTTTTATTCTTATGAAATCTATTTAAAATATATTTGATATGGAATTTACATCACGATGGATGAATGTTTGATATGTTATAAAACCACTGATATTTTAAGACCAATATTAAATTGTAAATGTAATATCACCTTATGTTATCAATGTTGGTTCAACTCCTGTAAGTCATATTGTCCAATTTGTGAAAGAGAAGAATTGAACAATCCTCGATATTGTTCAATTTGTAGAGATCAGAAACATTTAAAAGATATAGAATATTGTCCATTTTGTATTAAAATATGTTGTAATGAATGTGAAGACACAAGAAAACACAAATGTAATGAATTTTGTTTTGATGATGAAAAAATAGAATTACTATATACTTTTGAGGATGTTATAGAAAAATATAAAAATATTTGTGATAAAACTATATTTTGGGTATTAGGTAAATTACAAACATCTATAGGCGATATCAAAATAACACGTGATGTAAACGTAGATAATAGAGATATTATTATGTTTATTTGGGAAACAATAGATATAAGTATCGAAGAGTTTAGATTGAAAACAAAAAAGTTTGGAATGAAACGCCTATATTTTTCAAAAATGAAAACAGGTATAAAACAATACGAGATGCACAACAAACATGTATTAAAACATATAGAAGGTTTCATCAATAAATTGACAAACTTATAAACTAGGCAAAAATTCCCATGATAATTCTTCACAAATTTTTTGCCAAACGACATCCATTTGTTGAGTTTTTTCACGACTTTTCAACAACGGAAAGTATTTTAGATACTCATCTAATTCTAATAATTGTAAGCATTTGTAAATCGTGTAAGAATAACTCAAAAAGTTTTTGCGGTTTTTAGGAGCATATTTGAAAAAAGGGATTTGGATTTGTTTGAACATTTGCCTTAACTTTTCTTCTATATCTGGAGTGAACGATATAGTGGGTGTTCCATTTAACCGATTGACGATATGAGGAACATGTTCATAGTATTTAGCACAATTTAATCGCTTCAAACATTCTTTTACCTTTGCAGGTGTAATCTCAGCCATATTTGTTATTCTTTGTTTTTTCATTTCTAATAGAATTCTATCATAAATCTCTGTCGGAATATCAGTAGATTCTTTTCCTTGTATTTGACTTATCCATTCATTCAAATGGTTGATTCTTTTATATGAAAAGTAAGTTATCTCTCTGGGTGGGTCTTTGTAAGAAGGTTTTTCATGATCAATGATAACAGTTTCTATTGTATGACAATCATTACAGTAACATAGACCATCATTGACTAATACGGTTCTATTCGATGACTCACAAATAGGACATATATCAATTTCATCATTAGTAAGAGATTTCAAATAATTATTGTCTGTTTGTTGCATATATTTGTCTAAAAGAGATGCTCTGTCGATATCACCACCAATATCATTCCGTTTTGATTTTGTTTTCATGGATTCATCTTTAGAACTAGAATTAAAAAATCTCAGAATACTGTTTTGATTCATCGGTTCTATTTCAGTTTCATTATTCATGCCATTTTCCAAAACATCATAATATTTGAATATGATATCTGCAGTATCCATAAAATATTCCATTTCGTGTTCTTTATTACTGATTTTGTGAATATGTTGTTCTATATGTTTTTTGTCATCTAACAGTTCAAGGTAATTATTGAATTCTTTATCCGTCAGATTTGATAAAGTTTGACATTGATAACGTTCAATCGTTTTATTTATTTCGTTTAATTTTGTTTCAAAACTGTCAAGAGATTGGTATTCATTATGAAAGTTTCTAACTTTTTGATTATGTTGACTGTCTAAAGTTTTATTTAGAGCGGACATTCATTTATAATCATTGGAAATAAAGTTTTCTTAAATAGTTGATTGTTTGTAAAATTGAGCGTTATTCTTTATTAGAAAACCTTTTTTTGTAAGTTTGTTTTTGGGATATACACAACACCATAATCAGTGTTGAATAAACGTCGTAAATGTTGATACCTACATTGTGTGTTCAATTATAAGTAACAAGTGTGTTTTAAATTAAGAATATTCGCAAAATTTTTTTCTCGTATTATATTATAAAAAAGCAAAATGGGAGGAGGACTCATGCAACTAAACTACAGGTTGCAATAGTGAAATCAAGAAAGATTTCGCTAGTCTTGCTTATGAACAGCAAGGCGACACTGACAAATTGCGGGAAAATTCGTATAAAATTGTAACTACCACTCATTATATTTTTGACAATAAAATGTAGTGATACTTATGGATAATCACCATGAGCATGGTAAAAAGGTTACAATGATGAATAATCCGCAGCCTGATAAAAAGGGTTCAGAGACTAAAAGTCAGTGGATTAGGTTGTTATAAGAAAACAATCTGGTTTAAGATATAGTCCCGCTGTAATAGAAATATTACAGATAAACGGAGTAGCTTACGGCGCTCAAGATATTTACCTTACTGGTAACCCCCAAATCACCTTTAATGATGCTATTAGAGGTTGAGAGTAGTTGAAAAACTGCTAGTGATTATAATAAATGTTATAGTTGCGACACTTTCAAATTGCAGGAAAGTCCTTAGGCATCTATCAAACTCCTAGAGTAAAATTGAATAGATTTGGATAATCTGCAGCGACTGTCTTTGTCGTGTTTTCAAAGATGGCGTTCAACGACTAAATGTTAGTGGGTTTGATGATTGCATCAAACTTAAGATATAGTCTAGTCCTTTTTGTAATGGAAAAGGTATGAACGTTTCAAAGTAGTATATCGTCGTCACACCAACTTCGCTTCCGAAAGCATTGAACAAACCTTCAATGGCAGTGCCAACTTTGGCAAGAAAGTTACTTGCACCATCTCTCGTAATGGTGACTTAATCCATCGTGTATACCTACGCGTAAAACTACCCGATGTAACTGTCCCTGCCAATACTGGTTTCCGTTGGCTCAACTGGCTAGGTCATATCCTAGTCAAGAATGTAGAAGTAGAAATTGGTGGTCAAAAAATCGATAAACATTATGGTGAATGGTTACATATCTGGAATGAACTTACTCAAACTGCTGGTCATCAACTTGGTTATGCCAACATGGTTGGTAATGTTCCCAGTCTAGTAAACCCAGTTCAAAACGCTGGTTCTTCCAGTGTTGTAGAAGGTGATGTCCTCTATATCCCTCTACAATTCTGGTTCTGCCGCAATCCTGGACTAAGCAAATGCTAGGTCAAAAAAGCGTCCTTAATAATCTTTATGATAAATTCGTCCTCCTCCCAAAACCTTATCATAAAGATTATATTAGAGATGCTAGTGCTTAAAAGCGCGACAAAATCAAATTGCGTGAAAGCCTACTATAACCTGTCTAAATTTAATATTATATATAATATTAATGAGTACCAAGATTTGAGAAATACAATAACATGGTTGAAACACAATCTCAAATATGGTCAAAACCTCATAGACAGTAAAAACGATCAACGAATAGTTGACTTGATTGTAGGTAACCCGCAGCCAAGCCTTGTTCCAACCAAACAAGGAAGGTTCAGAGACTAAATGGTTTTGGGTCTCAATTGATGAGGCTTAAGATATAGTCCACTCTCTTTTGTGAAAAAGAGTATAAAGGAGCACTTCCCCTAATTGCCCTCCAATATCACGAAGTCAAAGTAAACATTGAATTCCGTGAAGCATCTGACTGCTACTGGGCAGCAACCACCTCCAACTCTTGGAGCACTTGGACCACTAGCCCAAGCGCCGTGTCTGTTGGTGAATTCACTGCTTCCCTATTCGTAGATTACATCTACCTCGATACTGACGAACGTCGCCGTTTCGCTCAAGTATCTCACGAATACCTTTAAAGTTTTAGAGGTTTAGAGTAGTTTGCTTACATTATCAAACTGCTAGTGAATATAAAAAGATATAACAATCCTCCTCCCACATTATCTTTTTGTATTTGCGACACTTTCAAATTGCAGGAAAGTCCTTAGGTATCTATCAAACTCCCAGAGTAAAATTGAATAGATTTGGATAATCTGCAGCGACTGTCTTTATCGTTTTTAAAGATGGCGTTCAACGACTAAATGTTAGTGGGTTTGATGATTGCATCAAACTTAAGATATAGTCTAGTCCTTTTTGTAATAGAAAAGGTATCAACGATAGAACAACTCCAATTCACAGGTGATGAATCCACTTCCACCGTAAACACCAAGGTGAAACTCAATTTCAATCATCCTTCTAAGGAATTGGTATGGGTTGTACAACCCGATGACTTCCGCACCAATGTAGATAACAAATACGGTAAACAATGGTTCAACTTCACTGATGACTGGGATGAAACTTTCCTATCTACCAGTGCTTACTCTTCCAACGCTGAAATCGTTGACCCTGATGCCGCTCGTCTTGCAGGTGGTATGCCCGGTATTGCTCCTGGTGGTGCCAATCGTGTATTCGTTCCTACCTCTTTCGAAGGTGGTGCCAATCCCGTATCAACCGCTAAGCTGCAACTCAATGGTCATGACCGTTTCTCAGAACGGGATGGTCGTTACTTCAACCTTGTACAACCTTATCAACATCACGAAAATGTACCTTCTCGTGGTATCAACGTATATTCTTTCGGCCTTAAACCCGAAGAACATCAACCATCTGGTACTTGCAACATGTCTCGTATCGACAGTGCAGTACTATCCCTCAACCTCACCGCCAAAACCGTCAATGGTCGCAGTGCAGTCGTAAAAGTATTCTGCTGCTCTTACAATGTACTCCGTATCATGAGCGGTATGGGGGGATTAGCGTGGCTCTTTCGCGCTGTAAAACTACACTTAATCGTGATAGTTAGTTGGAGAAATCCAGCGACGTTGTCAAATTGCGGGAAAACCTTTAGGTATTCACCAAGCTTCTCGAAAGCAAAATTGTGTGAATTTAGGCAATCCGCATCCAAGCCCAAAAATGGGAAGGTCCAGAGACTGAATGACAACGGGTCCGTCTTAACAGACAGGCTCAAGATACAGTCCATCCCTTTGAAGAAATTCAAAGGTAGCGAGACTCCAATTAGATATTTTATATCTCAATTATTTTTGTTGTTCCAAAACATTAGTTTTGAATATACACAAATCCTGTACAAATTCAATAGAAATTATCCACTTAAAAGAAAAAATTTGAAACCATTGAGTATCAATTCTCAAACATCTTATAAAATCTCTCAATATGAAGTATTCTATCATCAATAAAGTTATGCTTAATCCTTTCAAGATGATTGGTGATAATATAAGTCATTATGATATTCTAAATGAAGACAATCAGAAAAGGTATTGTGCAGCAATAAGAAGTTCTTATCCAGATAAGATTGTTATTTATGATCATCGAAATCAAGAGAAACTTATGAATAAATCATTCTACATACAAAATGGTTATGCATATCAAACAAATGATCAGAATCAAAACACAACCATGCACTCCATTGTAATGCATTTAGCAAATATTAAAATTGATAATGGTCATTCCATCGACCACATCAACCAATATAAGACAGATAACCGTCTTGAAAATCTTCGTGTTGCAACTCAATCGGAACAAAACTCGAATAGACCTACTCGTCAAGACAAAATCAAACCATGTGAAGAATTACAACAGGCAGGAGTAAAGGAACTTCCACGCTATGTGCGTTGGGATAAAACCGAAAAGAAATTTATCATCGAAAAACATCCTACCCTCCTCAAACAAGTTGAAAATGGAGAACGTAGAAAAGCAACTATGAGTGGTAGCAAATCCAATAAACTGAGTATTATGCAAAAGTATCAAGATATCCTTGCTCGTCTTGAAGAGTTGAATTTCACCAATACCAATAAAGAAAGTCTTGAAGAATTCAAAGCGAAGAAACTACAACTTTCTAATGAATATGAAGCAATTTGCGAATGTATCAAGATTTATGAAGGAGAAACCATCGAAAAGAAAGAACCTGAACCTGAACCTGAACCTGAAATTACACCTATCAAAAGAACAGCAAAAGGAAAGAAATCTGTTAGCAGACTGCCTGAGAATTGTGGAGTACATCACGAAGATATACCCAAGTATTGCTATTATTCACCTGCAACAGAAAAAAGAAGTGATAAATTTGTCATCGAAAGACACCCAACTTTGTTGAAACAAGGAAAAACTCAATGGAGCACCACAGGGAAATCCTCACTCACAACACGACAAAAGTTTGATTTGCTGATGGAAAAGTATAAAGAGCTAGAAGAAACATAGTTAATTTTCCTTGAATGTTTTCAATCTTTTTTATAAACCACTATATCATAAAAAAGATAATTGTCATGTTTTGCACTGAATATGTGAGGAAAACTTGCTTAGCATTCAGGATAAGCAAATTTTCATATTTATCAAAGGTATATTAAACTTTAACTAGTTATTATTCATCCTGAAAAAACACTTAAGAAATTCTAAACAAGATAAATTATAGAAATGACTGATATAGATATTATAAACTTGCTGTCAAGTGAATTTACGAATGAAGATGAAATACAATTTGTGAAACATTTTCATTTATACCTGAATTACGGTGCTTCAAATGATTTTGTAATTTCGTTGGATGATGTATGGATTTGGTGTGGATTTTACACCAAAGGAAGTGCTAAAAGAAGCGTTATGAAATATATGAAACAAGATACAGACTATGTGTTGAATCGTTTGCTTAACCTGCAGGTTAAGCAAACGAGGGGTGGTCATAACAAAGAATCAATTATGGTGACTGTTGATGCCTTTAAAACCTTATGTATGATTGCAAATACTGAAAAAGGAAAACTTACAAGACAATACTATCTTAGGATGGAAAAAGTGTTTTTCATGTATATGAAAGCTACAAATTCTAAACTTGTCGAAGAATTAGAATCAAAGACAAAAAAACAAATAGAGTTGGATAGACATAATACTCTTAAAAATGCTTATAAAGACACACCTTGTATTTATCTGATAAAGGTATATGATGTAGATGAAAGTAATTACACTATCAAACTTGGAGAAACTGATGATATTGTTCAGAGGATATCTACAATTCGACGAGAATTGAATCAATCCTCAATAATTTTGGATATATTTCCTTGTCAAAGACCTCATAAGTTTGAACAGTTTTTATTGAATTGTCCTATCATAAAACATAATAGAATAAATGGAACCGAACTTATTAGAATTTCGACAGATTTTACTTATGACAAACTAATCAATACAATAAAAAGAAATATTGACTTTTTCAATACAACCGATATCAACATATGTTATGAAACTCAGAAAAGCAAGGAACTAACTGTTTTACTACAAAACATTCAAAGTTGTGATGATCAAGAACTGAAAGAAATGATGATGAAGAGATACAAACAGTTACTTGGCGAAGAAAAAGCAGAAGCAATTGAAGAGACATATGTAGCTGCATCCACACGTAAAGTGTATCAATACATTCCAAATAATATTCAGACACCAATTGCTGCTTATAGCAGTATGCGTGAAGCTGCACGAAGTTTAGGAGATGTAAAAATACATGATTATCATATTCGTGAAGCTTGTGAAAATGCAACTATCTTCAAAAACTATAGATGGTTATGTGTTGATGGAGATGACAAAATACCCGAAAATATTCCACAGAATAGAGTATTAATGACAAATACAGTAGCTTCTAAACCACGACGACAAGGATTAGTAGCACAACTCAATTTTAATAAGGAAACTATTTTAAAAGTATATTCGAATCAAAAAATAGCGGCGGAAGATATAAATGTGCGTCCATGTAGTTTGACATCTGCTATAACTTCACAAAGAAAATGTGGAGGTTACTATTGGATGATGTATGAAGATTGTAATGCAGCATTGAAATCAACATTTGATGGAATTATACCAAATGTTGAAAAACCTGCGACGTGTTCAAAAGCAATATGTTGTTATGACCCATATACAAATACTATTGTCGAAACATATAACTGTATACAAGATATTGTTTCAAAATTTAAAACTTGTCACAAAAGTATTCATAAAGCTTGTCAAAGTGGTTATATATTCAAGAATTTAATCTGGAAATACGTATGATATTGATTACATTGTAAACTCGCTTCGCACAAAAACGGAGCGAGTTCATGGCAGACAAAACAAAGAAACGTTATTTCCTTTTTGCATAAACAAATATTATCTTCTACATGTATTTGCTACTTTAAACATTTTCTGCAGATACAACATTATACCTATAACCAGATAATTCAATTATATTGTAACCATTATTGATGACATTGAGTTTGAGTTTTTCATCTTCCCATAATGAACCACCAATAAACAACATCACATCATCAAAATTTAAACTTTCATATTCAAGAAGATTCACAAATTTATCCGTCCAATTTTCATCATTACATTTTATTAAAAGTTCAGAGTATAGATTATTTGCAGTTTTCATGATGGATTGTATTTGTTGGTTAATGTCCGTTGTATCAAGATTATTCCTTTGCATTCTTCTTTTCTGAGCCTTGCTTGTCGATAATAATGTTTTACAATCAAGATAATCTTTTGCAAATTTGTAAAACTTTTTGGTTTGTATAAAGAATTCTTTTATTCTTTTCATCTGTGCAAGTTTGTTTTTCACGTCATGACTTGTGACTTTATGTTTTGTTTCTACAATGACAAATATACGTGTTTTTTCTGTAGCAACATTTTTTTCTGGTTTCAAGGAATATCTGAACAACTGTGAAGATAGTTGTGTTCTTTTCTTTTCTAGTTTTTTAATCTGACTGGAATCAAACGTTTTGGTGTTAAGGATTTTATTATATTCTGAATGTATTCTTGCGTTATAGATAGCAATGTTATTCTTTAAACTTTCTTCATATTGTTTATTTAAAGTCTTATTGATACCGAATTGAACATTCAGTTTTTCATTGTTAAAATCATCAATATCATTTGACAATATGATGACTCCATCTAATTCTGTAATTTCTACATCATTATCATTTTGGTCATAAAAAGGTTCATACAACCTTTTGATAAAATTATTATTTGGTTTAAATGTCCAGAAAGTTTGGTATCTATTTTGTAAATAATGAATAACTGAGATTGTTGCTTCGTTTTCTAAAATCTTGATTTCATTAATATTAAAATTTATCAAATTCTGCAGAATTTCATTCATTTTATTTTAATCTACACAGAAACGCAAATACAATATGAACACAAAATGTCTTTGATACATAAAATGGATAAGAAATTAGATTGTAGATACCATTCAAAATCATTCCACAAAATTTTTCTATGCATTATAATAAAATGAGTTTATTTGGTGGAAAATCCAAAAAATCAACAAAGAAAGGTGGAAATCCACCTAACAATACTGATGATGTTTTAGATGGTGTGGATATGAGTTTATTCGAAGGAAGTCAGCATTCAAACCCAATGGATGAAGCAGAAAAGAAAAGTCTTGAAGATCCTATGAATGCTAATTCAGGCAATCCTTCCAATATAGGTTTCGGTGGAAGTTCATCAAACGAGTATAAGAGTTTCAACAAACATAGATATCTTGTTCGTATTGGCAAAAGAGGTGGTAAATATATATTGGTACAAGGAAAGAAAAAGTATATATAATATTATAACTGAACCGCAAATACACTATAAACATAAAATGTCTTCGATAGATAAAATGGATAAGAAATTAGATATAATCATTGAAAAATTGGACGAGTTGATTATTTCAAATAAAATGTTAAATTAATATAAATTCAAATTAATGTATCCATTATTGATGAAGATAAAAGTCATCCCATTTTTTCATTATGGCGATTAATTTCTTTTCCAACTTATGCCCAACAAGACTGAACGTAAACGAACGTGCAACTGGCAAACTATGTTCTATATTTTCATTTTCGCTATTGTCGATATCTGAATTATCTGTTTTTATGAATGTTGTGTGATGATACTTTTTTCCATCATTACTTTTGATGCCTATTACAGTCATTTCTGTGATATAAAACTTTTTCAGTAGTGTTTCAAGGTTTTTTGATGCAAAGGTTTTTTGATTTGTTTTATTGCTTCTTCTTCTTAATGAAGGACCTCCGCCACTTGCTTCTTGTAAAGGCATTAATAAAATTTCCTTTGCACAATCTGCATAAGATGAAACATCTAATTTGATATGTTTATCAATGTTTTCCATTGTGATTTCTTTGGGCAAATGAAAAGGAATGTGTGTCACAAATCCATTGATATGTTTGTTGATGACTACATCCATAGGAGTATAGATAGTCAAATGTGATTTTACAGGTCTTTTATCTTTTTTATTGTTTTCTTTCAAAAACGTGTAATGATCTGCAATCAATTGTGTTTCACCCGAAAATTTATTAATGACCTTTGACGATGGAAACAAAAAATATACACGTTTTTTGCTTTCTAGTCTATCATTATGCACTTTAAAAACATATACACCTTTTGGAAAGGTATCGCTGTATTTATATACGCTTTTCATCTCATATAAAGGAGAAATATGTATTTGCTTTGAATCATAGAAGAATGCTTCAAACTTTCCTTTGTTATTGATTTTTTTATATTCTGTAAACGTTATATCTATGGTGTCTGTTTGTTTTTCAAGAAAGTTTTCATAATATGAGTGAAACTTTTTATATGTCCAAATCATAAATATTATATTTGTAATATACTTTGACAATTATATTTTTCTTTCTGTTTGATGGATACAAAAATTTGAAATGCCAAAAATATTTAAAACAAAAACGAAACTATATCATCAAATATGGAGTTTTCATCGCTATCTGTTCAAGAAATCATCTTGATGACAGGAGCATTGATCAAAGAGAAAGCAACGTGTTCCATTCATCAGTTAAAACAACTAATTCCTATGAAAACCATTTCATAAATCTTCACCTTTTACGTCTTTGTATATTTTTTTATACAACTTGTATTTCTCTGCAAGTTCGTCAAAATCCTTTTCGCTTTTGAAGGTTTTTTTGTAAATATCATCATAACTAAAGATGTTGTGAGCGATGAGATAATCCAAGTATTTTTTTGCTCTTAAAATATAGTCTATTGTGCCTTGTGATATTGTTAGATATATTTTACGTTTTTTAATTACCTTGTCAATTTCCGTCAAATAATTATCCATTCTATTCCAAACTGCATACACTTTTAATCTATTTTTCACTCTTTCTGGAAACACTTCTTCTGCATCTATTACTTTGTGCTTTGGCATGTCATCAATAATTTGTTTTTGTTTTATTAATGCTTTTATTTTCACGAGCAAATCTTCACAAAATGCAACGATATTTTTTTTGTTTGAAAATTCGTTTTTGACTTCATGAAGAATATCTCTGAGTTCTTGGATTTCCATTTTGCTCAATATTTTTTCATTTTGTAATTCATCGATTCTTATTTCAATATAATTTGCAAATTCAACGAGATTTTTTCTATCATTTTGATGCATATCCCAATGCATCATAGGCCCCAATGGAGGTGCCTTATCTCTTTTTAACATATCTCGACATTCTTCCATGAGTTTCTTATGGGTGATTTTACCAGGTTCTATTTTACGTTTTGTGATAGGATTTTGAGAAGGATTATTTAGAAATTCTTCACAGAGTTTTTTGGATAAACTCATTTATTTTAAAATTATATAATAAATATGGAAAGAAGAGATTTTCAGAGAATATTGACTTTAGTAGATACAATTCATGATTACAAAGCATCTACAAGAGGGAATTTGATGGATGCAAAAATATTTCAAGAAAGTTTACACGACGAATTGAAAAAACTAAATATAGATATACCTAAAAAAGGGACAAAAGAAAAATCGAAAAACAAAATGATTCAAGAAAACATAGAAAATTATCCGAACGAAATCACCATCAATTTACAAAAAATCAAAGATGATTTAGATGATGATATTGAAGTTCCTTATTATATCGAAGATTTCATTACTGAAAACCTTATAATAGACAAGATTAAACTATTAAATTTGATAAACCTACTCAAAACTCCACCAAAAAATATGCCATATAATCCAAACAGATTATTAGAAACATTGATGCTTATCTTTATTCATGAAGGGTTTAAGAAGAGTTTAGGATTGTCTCGTCAAAAGCATTATATAGATATTAAAACAAATTGTGCAAATACTTCAAAAATATATTCAAATGCAGCAGACTTTTGTGAAAAAATATATGTGGATACATATCCTGTGAACAATTTATTTAAATCTGTGACAAAATTAGAAGAAAAAATACTGAATGTATCTGTAAATTATGCAAGAACATATGACGTTCATTATCCTATTATTGAATGGTCAGATGATATATTAGATAAATTGTCACAGAAAAAATATGTCAAAGTATGTTTAGGGAAAAAGAAGAATAGCACAGGAATATATGCAAATATGGATAATGCAACCGACAAGTTTGTCAAACTTGTCAAACGATTTTTTAAAGCAAATAATGTAATATTTGCATACGATAGTAATGGAATAGAAAACGATTGGATGAAAGATAATAGATATAGAGGTCTATTTTTGAGTTATGATTCTTTGAATCAAGATGGTAAAAAATCTCAAAAAGGTGGTATGCCAATAAGTATTGACAACGAAGATTATGCACAAGAATTTCAAAGTTATAAACTTACGAAAGCAAAAGAAGAACTCATATTGTTTGATTCGATAAATGTTGAGAAAAATGATAAAGGAAAATTCATTGTTAATTTGTACTACAAACAACGTTGTGAAATAATTGATTTAGATGAACGTTCCAAAGGACTTCCTTTGTTTCTAAAATTGTTCGATGAAATCACAAAACGAACCTTGGGATACAAGAATATATCCACATCTACCTATATAAAAGACCAATTAGAAAAAGGTTTGAAGAAGTTATGTTTGGATGATTTCAAAAAAATGTACAAAATTACTTTGAAAGAAATAGATCCAGATAGTGAAAAATATTTTGTTCTTACCAAAGAAGAATTCGTAAAAGCGTTGTTTGACATCAAACGTTCCATGGATTATTTATATGTGAAAGCTTGTTTGTCTGCAAATATGAAAAAACAAGATAAAGATACGAAATTTGTATTTGTATCCTTGGATAAATCTGCAATTGCGTATTCAATAATGTGCAATAACCCTTGTATTCTCACGACAACACAAGGCGGAAATAAATATATCGAATTATTCAATCCTGATGAGAATTATGAATACTATATGGATGAACTGAAAAATGCTATAAACACAAATTCATCATCTCAAGTCTCTCAAAATACATATTTCAATAATACAAAATCTCAACAAAGTCAAGCACAAACTTCAAAAACACCACAAGTTCGTCAAGTTTTTAATCATTCCATTGAAACTATGAAATCAGATGAGACATTCAAAGAGTCGCTAGAACTCTTGAATAATCTCAAATTCACTTCTCCAAAATATATAACATTAGGACAAGGTAAAATGATATTCGATTTGGATGATTGTCAAAATTGGAAATTTCAAGGGAAACAAAAACACTATGAACGCATCATGAAAAAAATATGTAAGGATTACAAAGAAAATACGACCACAACAGGTGGAAATGCAAATGTCTCTTCAAACACTACAAAAACAGAAATCGAACCTAATCATTTAATGGAACAACAAATACCATTGAATGAAATAGATACGTTTGCAGAATTTGCAAGTCCGTTTTACATGTTTTTACAATTCTATTCACAAATATCTCCAACGATTGATTTTTTTTGGTTTATGGTATTCAAAACCTATTTTTTTATATCATATGGCAATGATATGGACAAAACAACATGTGCATCATTTGACTTTTGGAAAACAATCAACTCACGAAATATATCCAATAATACCATACGAAACGCATATACACGAGAAACAAATACAAAAAACAAACGGTCCAACATCATTAACAATTCGAACACAAACAATACTAAACCTCAGAGAAATAACTAAATCTTGAATGTTTTCTGCAGATAGATACAATTTTGTACTATATTTTATATACTCTTTTTGGAAACGTGGTTTCCAGATTTTTCAACATATCGAAATATTGTTTATGACATTGTAGTTCTGAGGAGCTGACTACCTTCACATTATTATTCTTAATTTCCCTTTCTGCAAAACAAGCCATCAATACTATCTTCGCAGGGACATAAAATATATTTCTGTATGTTTCAACAAAGTCATATACAACAAGTATATTTTCGTTGCCATTTTTGTTTAATTCATTCTTTTCATCGTAAATAACTTGAATCGTTTCTAAACCTTCTTTGATGTTTGCAACTCTTACAAAAAGAGTATTTTTCAAAAAATCTATAAATTCATCTGTATCAAATGATACTTTATCGTATATTACTTCATCACCCCCCTTTTGTTTTATGTTTGTCTTTCTTTTGAGACCACCAACCAAAGAAGTTGCGTTGAGTGCTGCGTAACATAAAGTATATATAATTTTACATGTATGTAAATCATTGTACACTTTATTTATTCGCAAATCAGGTAGATTTCCTGTTTTTGTTGTAAATGGTGTATCGTTTACAAATTTATCGAACGATGTGAAATAAACGGAATTTAACATGAAATTATAATCTCGTGACATCCTGCTGAAGTTAAAATTTCCATCATCAATATATTCTGTAAAATGAGATAAAATTAGACTATATGGCGATGTTCGTATTCTATTGATTGAGAAATTTATATGATCTCCGTGATTTACACTCCCTTTTACATTTGAAGATAAGATGGTTGTCTGAAATATGTCTGGGTGTTTGGTTGGTTTCAAAGGTGATGTTATATATTTAAGAACAGATTCTTTATAAATATACCAATAATTTGTAGAGAACCCATTGACAATATAACATGGAGTGTGTTCTACCTTGAACTTTTTGAATCTTGTTCGCACTTTCGGAGTGGACAAATCATTTGCAGAGAAGAATAAAAACTTGATATTTGTATCTGCCAAACTTTCTATCGCCTTTGTTAAATTTTGTAATTGAGTATCGTAATTCATTTTATTTATTGAATATTATTATATTGGGCTGACTGACACTCTACACGTTTTTTCTCTTTGAACCACCGATAATGTGTTCTATCCAAAGATTTTCTTTTTCGAACGACTGATTTTTGTGATACATTTTTATATTGCCAGATGTTGTGTCTTTTCTTTCACATTTTATGTTCTCTTCATAAACTTGATTCAGATACATTGTCACTTTATACGTTTTTTCAAAATAATCTTCGACATATGTTCCATTCTTATATAAATGTTTTATTGTAACTGTTAATGGAATATTACTTTCAACGTTTTTATTGACTTCTACTTCAATTGTGTCAATCATGGGATATGTTGCTTGATACAATTGTTTGACGACATTAAAAGTCCAGTTTTCATGCCCATCATCTTGACGATTTTCAAAATAACGATTATTAAAATTGGGTGTTTTTTTATTATCCATTATATTCAATGTTTCTGGAAAATGTATTCCAAATTTTCTGTATATGCAATCATATATTAATCTCTCAATGTAACATTTCTCAATATTATTGATAGGACCACTTTCTCCACCACAACAAAAATTTCGGTGATATAATGGCTTAGGAATTCTATGAAAAGGATAGTCTATTTCATTATGAAAAAATGTAATACCTTTTATGAACTCATTGAATAGTTTTGTTGATGTTGTTGAAACGTCGATTAAATTATTTTGAAATATTTTATAAAATCGTGGTAAAAAATCCAAACCTCTAAAGTGTTCTTGACGAAACAAACTATATAAACTTTGTATTCTTGTGTCATATATTGTCGAAAAACCATGTATTACTGTTTGATTGTCTTGAACGCTTTGTTCAAAAGAATTATACGCATTACGAAGTGAAGTTCTATTTTTTCTATTTATTGTGCTTTGTTCTTTTTCTGGATATGAATTGTATTCTCTATTGTATATTTGTGCACAGTTGTCAAAATCTTGATATTTATTTACAATATCTTCAAACATCTGTATAATATTTCTGCCAGACATGATGATTGTTTGTGGTATGTATGATGTATTGAATATAAAATAAGTGTTTGGTTTTTCGCAATAAACCAAATATAAAGATAATATCTCAAAAACAAAAATATATCATGCCACCTTGTGTTTGTGCAATATTAGAATCCGACAATATAAATAAACCCATAAGACACCAAATAGAACAATTAGCAGATGATAATAATATTTTAAAATTATACTATCCACAAGATGCAGACGTAATACAAAGAATTTGCACAGATAAAAACATACAAAAACAGTTTCTATTTATAGATATAAATGATTCAACTTTATTTGACATACATTATATACGGAAACTGTTTTATGGTTTTGCACACATATTGAACATGACAATATTCGCGAATGTATCAAATATGGATGTTTTGGATCCTAAAATACAAGTGGATTCTTTGAAATTTATAATATCTGATGCAATTGGTTGTGTGGTTCTATACGACCCAGATCCAATGAAATTGAGACGATTGACAAGATTAAATATTTTATTGGAAGATTAGATAATCCACCAAGGACAAACGGTAGAATTATTATGACTGTTTGAAATTCTCATCTTTCTAAAGGCATCTTTATCGACTGGATATAGTTTTCCAGGTGTAATCTTCAACTTTGTTTTGGTGTGTTTTTTATTCCATAAACCACAAACTTTCAAATACTTTTCTGGTTCAAATATACAAATTTCCATATCATATATACTTTTTTCCTTTGGAACAATCCAACCATCCATATTTTGTTTTTTCAAAAAGTTTATCATGATATTTCTATGGTCAAAATCCGCTCTCATTTCTACATTTGATTTGAAATTCCATTTCAAACCCAACATATTTTCGTATAACGCATCAAATACATTATAAGTTCTTCCAGAATGGTATGACATGATATAAAACGGTGCAATGAGCGTTAATGGTTTGTTCGATTTCAATTGAAAGATATTCTTTCCAAAAGTATTATCACATCGTAAAGTATCGAAATAGAAAAACATAGGGGCACCTAAATTGGGTGTTTCCAAGTCTGTTTCTGTCCAAAGCAAAGAACCAGAATCCAATAAACTATATCCATACAGTTCTGACAAATCATTCATATAAAGTATTTACATAAATAAGATGAAAACTTTCAAACTAAATTACGAAGAAATGATTGGTTGGTATAAAGATAATAAAGATAATCCTTTATATTTCAATTCAAACGCAAACATCATCTCATTTTTTGTAGAAGAAAACCCAGATATAGAGTTAAAAAAGTATAAAAACGAGAAATTGGATAGATATGTTGTGCGTTCTCAAACATTGAAAAATACCATAAGAAAAATGAATTACAAAGTTCACAATCAAACATTTTTCCCTTTTGGTTTATATTCCATGATAGATAAAGACAAATTGTATTGCGTATTTCCAAAATGGAAAACGAACGATGCTAATGATAGTTTTGTGTTTGCGGATCATTTTTCGTTTATGTATAAAAAAAATATCAAAAAACAAATACAGTTTCATTTGACAGTATATCAACCAGATATTTTTGATATACATGTTGGTAGAACTGCACATACACATTGTCATTTTCCAGATGATACGACATTTCCGTTGATATCCTATGACACAAGGGTATTGGACAACAATATGTTTGAGATATACAACATACAGAAAGATACACTTGACATGATGAGATGGTACAAATCACAAAACAAAAGTCAAGATGGTGGAATGAAACGTACAAGAACTTCTGCTTTATCAAAGAAAACAACGACGAATAATGTATCCCAAAAATTACAAAGAATGTTACGAGAAGAAAACATAAGTTCTATCAAAGCATTCGGAGTAAAATTCAACAAAGAATGGTATTTTAGTTGTTTTGTGAATTATTCGAAAGAAGCAAAAGACGACAAAAACAATGACAATTATGCTTTTATTGCAAAATATTCGACTTATAAATCTTTTGAAAGATATTTATGTAAAACAATACATTCAAATAACAAAACAGAAAGTCATGAATAGATATTCAAATATTGTTCATGGTATCGTGTCTTTTTGAAATATGGTAGTTAGTCCTTTCTTTACGGAATAACTGTAAAGTCCATCAAGCACTTTATTTTGAATTTCATATTTAACAATCATCGGAGTCATTTGGTGCGATCCAACAAAAAAATATATCCTTTCTTCGAATCGCATATCGAAAAGAAGAGATATTCTGCATTCGGAGTAGTTACTGTTTAAATATCCCAAAATCAATGCTTCGTTGTTTTTCTTTTTCAATTGTTCCTTGCTTTTTCCTGAAAACACATCAAGTGCCTTCTCTATATTGAGTGGCATATCATGATTTAATCCATTCATCGTTTGTTTCAATATGTCGGGATTTTCTATGAGGTTGTAAAACTGCTTACACTTTACAATAAATGCTTTCAAGGTTTCTATACTAGCATGTTTCTTGTGTATTTTTGTGTTCGTTTCAACTCCAGGCATTTGACTCATTTTCAATGATGTTTTAGATTCGATAATAACCAAATATTTTTTTACCCTTGAGTCATGTGAACCATAACTGTATTGGGTTGTAAGATTGTCTTTGAGTTCTTTTTTGTCCGAATCCGCGTTATCATATATGATTCCTAAACCATCAAACTCTATACCACTATTTTTGTTCCCATCATTGAAAAACAGTTCTTGTGGAAATTCAAACTTCTCGAGAGTTCTTCTTTGTTTCGTCAAGCAATTTGCTCTATTGTTCAAAAGATACAACTGCCTGTAAATATATCGAGGCGATTTGTTATGATTGTTATATTTTTCGTTGAGATTATCATGTATAGCATTAGCAATTTGTACTTCAAAATAGTCTTTGTTCAAGTTTTGTTGGTTTCTATGAATTTCTGTAACCTTTGATTCTAAACTATTCGTTTTTTTATCTAAAGTAGCTATTCTCTTATCTAGAGTATCCATTCTCTTATCTAGATTATCTAATCTATTCAATATCTCTCTCAAAATGTTTGTATTATGTGAAACTTGTGTCATTTACTTATAGAAAACAGATATTCTTAAATGTTTGCAAGTTTTGGTGTTGTGCACAAATAATGACAATTGATTTCTCTTGATAAATAAAAAACAGATGGCAACAACGAACAATACACAACAAACATCCATTTTGGATATAGCACCAAATACCAGAGAAAGAATATTTCAACTTGCGGAATTAAATAATACAAATGTTGCTTGTATATCTGCGTCATGCAAACTTTTCAAACAAGAGATAGAACAATTTCAAAAATACACACCCTTGAATCAAAAAGATAGCGAAGAATACGTTAAATTCTCTGAAATTTTGGTTCAAGCAACCCAAAAAAATAATACTTTCGTAGGAGAACCAACATATAAAATTGATTACGACGTGCCACATAAACTTGGTCTTCCAGAGTATAGTTCTGTAAAACATGTGATATCATGGAAAGTGTTTGCAGAAATACCATCTATTTATAAAGATGAATTTGAAGCATTATATCCAAAGTGTAAGTTTGCCAAATTACCATTCTTGATAGTCGTCTGTTACGAAGAGTTCAAAAATACTTTGTATTGGTTGAGTTGTGACGTCAGTGTGGATATTGATTTATTAAAACAAATAAAAGATATAAGCAGAAGAAGAGTTCAGTTATTTTCAAAACTATCAAAAAGCACAACAAACGGATGCGAAAATGTTTCTATAAATTTTGGTATTTACCCACGTGGTCCAGAACAAAAACAAGAATTCTTTGATAGATCTCAATGGACATGTTATGGTTTGAAAAAGATATTTCCCATTTGGACTTTGGCTGCGTTTCATCGTGGTATGGATTTGATATCACAATCAAAAAGTGTGCCTTTCACTCTCAAAGATTCGAATGATAGATTAGGAATCGAAACGATGAGAAGATATATACTTGCAGAATGCATCAAACAATCAGGTGGCAAATACAAAAACCAAGTACACGTTGGAAAAAATGGTGGAAAGTATATAATCATAAATAACAAAAAACATTATATCAAATAATAAATACCAATAGTATTTATTTTTTTGTGTTTTTTTGTTTTTTTACATAGTCCATTCTTTACTGATATAAATATTTATACTGCTTTTGTATCTTTTGTTGATTTTTGTGATTGCTTCATTGTAATATATACGAATATTCTCAAACTCTTTTCCAAAATCAACATTTTCGTTTTTTGTATCTTTTTCATTATAATCGAGTATCCTTTGAAAGATATCGATAAGAACTTGAGAGAACATTTCGATGACTTGAAAAATTTCCGTCTTTTTGGTATTTCTCTTTTCTCTTATTTGTAATAATTTTTTCAAATATTCTTCATCGATTTCATTGAGAAGATATTTGATACGTAAATCTCTGTTGTCTGCAAGGTAATCCACTTGATATCTCGGTCTTATCACTTCAATGATATGACGATATAGTCTATGAATAGTTCTGATAGTTGTAATTGGCATTTTTCCAATAAATCTAGACTTTATCGCATTGATTTGCCAAAGGTCAGGCATTCCACCACAAGGTACATCTCCAGGTTGTCTTGGGACAGAACCTGTTGTGTTTTTCATATATTCATAATAATGAGGATTGTGGATAGGCCCTTTTTCGATTAATCCAGTTTTCCAAGAGAAAGCAACATGGCACTGTGTACACCAAATCTGGTCACAACCAGATATTTTGAAAATAGGTGTTGCACATTTAGGGCAAGGTTTTGTATCCTTTGCCAATAACTTTGCAGTTTCTACATTTTCTGGTTTGCAAGTGTGTTCGGTATTTTTGTTCATACCTTTGATTTCATGACAGTCGGGACAAACCCATACATCACATAAACCACACTTCCACTGGGTGCTTAAAAACCCTCTGCACCCTTCTGCAGGACAAGAACGCACAAATCGTTTTTGTCTCGCTTCTTTTGTGATATCAATCATTCTCATGAAATTGATCTTGTATGTGATTGTCTTTATATTTTCTTTTATTTTGTAGGTCTTAATATTATATTGAGCAGAGTTGTCAAAATATTGAAACATAGCTTCTTGACAATGGTTTTGACCAAAAGGATAGACTGTGTTGTATTTTTTCTTCGTTTCTTCTAATTTTTCACGAAGTTTTGACTTTTCTGCTTCCATATTACTTACTTCCTTTTCAAATTCCAACAGTGGAAGCGTTTCTGGCATTAGACTTTTTTCTCTTTCAAGCAAAACCTTACATCTATGTTCCTTCAATTGTCCATCAATGAATGCAGCAGGGAAACGAGAATCCAAAAATTCTCTATTCCAAGCATGTCTGCAACTCATACAATGAGGGTCTTGGCTCGATTGAAGTAGATAGGTTCTCACACATGTTTGGCAGACCTCAAAGTCACAATATCCACAAGGGGTTTGTTTCCTTGTGGATTTGTTGTAAGCAGAGATACATACCATACACTCCATGTTGCCAGGTATATGAAGAATATACTATCAAATGATTCAATTTTTTTTTCACAGTCCTTTTATATATATAAAAATTTAACTCTCTAAATCTTCTATGCTTTCAACTTCTATAAACATACTTTTATATGATTGAAAATTCTCATTGGTGATACATATTTTTGAAATTCCTTTTGTTTTCAGGTTCCTACTAGAATATCCTATCGTTTGTGTAGAAAACGTAAATTTAAACCATCCAAACATTTGGATAGGAGTCATGTGTATTTCATTTGCTAAACTATACTTTAAAAAATCATTTTCATCTATATTTTTGACGAATAAAAAGTATGCAACTGTTAGTATTTGCTCAGGACACCACACACATTTGTCAAAATATTTTTTGTTTCGCGGTATATGGTTCTCCAATACATGTTTTGCGCCTTCAAACATGTGATGAATATCTATTGTTTTTCCACCAATTATATAGTCAGATATATGAAATGGATAATTCGATTTCTTTCTGAGGAATATATTGGTGCAATGAAGTTTAGACGGATGATCATATATATTATTTATGAATTCAGTCAAATCTGTAAAAATCTCATCAGAACGCACTTTGACCACAAACTCTGTATCGATACTTTCTAATCCTTTCAAAGTTGTATACACTTGATAATATATGTTTTGATTATTCCAAACAAACTTATTCAAAACAAATTGTTGTATTTCATGAAACTTGTACATATTCCAAATAGATACTTTTACTTTTCCATACAAAAGTAATATAGATATCCATATAGGTAAATCTTCACAAACTATACCTTGAACAATAAAAGTAATTTTACACGACTCATAATAGTCTTTGTTTCGGTATATATAGAACGGTTGATGGTTTTGTGAAATAAATTGAGATTCTAAAACATAGTGTGTATTCTCTTGTTTATGCGTTACCATTCCACCATTCGTACCCAACATACCAAAACCATAATCAAAGTTTTTATCACTTTCAATCACCAGATTCACCATTGGTATCTTTGAGAAGTAGGCAAGTAAAAACTCAAAATCTTTACGAATAGACACTTTCATTTTTACTTTCATATATAGAATATAATCTCTCTATGACATCAATTGAGCAGTATCCACAACATAATGGTAGCGTGTCCGAGTCTGGTCTAAGGAGACATACTCAAGATATGTTGGTTCTCTGAACCGCATGGGTTCAAATCCCATCGCTACCACTTTTTATAATTGTGATTAGTTCATAAAAAGAATATTATATTATGTGATATGTTAAAAATGCCCATTAAATTGATCGTTTTAGATTTGGATGGAGTGATCGTAGACTCTCGTGATATGCACTACAAAACGTTAAATATGGCATTGGAACAAGTAGACAAAAAGTATGTCATATCGTACGAAGAACATTTAGCCAAATATGACGGTCATCCCACAAAATATAAATTGTCATTGCTGACAAAAGAGAAGGGTTTACCAGTAAATTTGTATGATACGGTTTGGAAAGACAAACAAGACTTTACACAAGAAGTTATATTAAAAGATTATAAAAACGATGATAGAATCATCGCAATATTGAAAGAGTTGAAATCGAAAGGTTACAAGATATACTGTGCGAGTAATAGTATTTGGATGACAATCAAGAATATGTTGATGCAGAAAGGGTATCTTCCATATATAGATTACTTTATATCCAACGAAGAGGTTAGAAATCCCAAACCATCACCAGAAATATACTTTCGTTGTTTTGAACGTGCTGGGGTTTCACCTTGTGAAACTATTATTTGTGAAGATTCCCCAGTAGGTAGGCAAGCAGCATTTGCGAGTGGTGCTTATGTTTGTCCAATAGAAGATGTCGTTGATTTTAGTATTGAAAAAATATTACAATACATTACAAAATACGAACTCATGGAAAAATATAATCCATCAACAATCGACGAAAACAAGAAATTAATTAATATAGTCATACCTGCTTCGGGATTAGGCAGTCGTTTTGCAAAAGCAAACTATTCATTCCCAAAACCATTGATAGATGTGAATGGAAAACCAATGATACAAGTTGTGGTAGAGAATATGAATATCAATGGAAGATATATTTTCATCGTTCAAAAAGAACATAATGAAAAATACAATATGAAATATTTGTTAAACGCGATTGCACCCAACTGTGAAATAGTAGAGGCAGAAGGTTTGACAGAAGGTGCTGCTTGTTCTATTCTCTTAGCAAAACATATCATCAACAATGATGAACCTTTGATGATAGTGAATAGTGATCAGTATTTAGAATGGGACTCGAAAAGGTTTGTGTATACAAGTTTAAGCGAAGGAGTTGATGGTTGTATCAGCACTTTTACGAATACACATCCCAAATTTTCATATGCAAAAATAGACAATGATGGTTATGTCACGGAAGTTGCAGAAAAAGTACCGATAAGTGATATGGCAACGACAGGTGTGTATTATTGGAAACATGGAAGTGATTTTGTTAAATACGCAGAACAAATGATGTCTAAAAATATTAGAGTGAATGGTGAATTTTACACTTGTCCTGTTTTCAATGAAGCCATTCAAGATGGGAAAAAAATAAAAACTTGTCATTGCGAAAAGTTTTGGTGTCTTGGAACACCAGAAGACTTACAATATTATCTAAGTCATCATAAATAATTTATATGTTGATAGTTTAAGATAAACATGTTGTATGTAATCATACTGTTCATTTTTATGTGGATCGTGTTTTATATCTTACGAAATCAAAAGATAACTGAGAGATTTGAAAACATATTAAATAAAGAGGTAAGAGAGGATATTCTAACAAAAGAGAATATGATTTGTAAGCCTTTACATAATTATATAGACAGGGATATCATAAACAATTATAGATTGATATCTGATACAGAGAATGACCACAAATGCTATTTAAAGATGTCAGATGTTCTGGTAAAGAACGATTGCGATAAAGCAAACGATAAATTGTATAAATCGAATCATGCAGATGTCATAACAAACATTGCTGTAGAAAAAATAAAAGATCCTCATGTATCGCAAACGATGTATTCTGATGTATGTATGTTGGAATTCAGTTCAAACTCTACAGATGAATCAAAACAAGAATATGTAGATTTCTTAGATCAAAACGATCCACGATACAAAATTCTGTATGACGAAAAAGTTGTTTTGGATAAACTGGAACAAGGTTTGAATAAAGAAATATCATCCAAAGAAAATGAAATAAAAGCACTACAAACAAAAATCGTGGATGGTAAAGTTCTTGTAGAGAAGAATACACGGGATTATGATTTACAAAAAGACAAGTATGCAAAACTAAATGGTGAATTAGAACCTTTGAATCGTGTGATAAGTATCCAACAAGAAAAACTTAACAACCTACACAGATATTACACAGATGTAAGTAATAAACATATCAGGATATGTAAGCATACGAATTTAGAGGGCAAATGTTATAACTTGCCGATTGGTTTTTATCCCTTTGTGATGGTTCAAAAATTAGATGCTCTAGGAAGGGATATCTCAAGTATTGATATCCCTGAGGGTATCAAAGTCACATTATCATCAGGGCATAATATGTTGAAGACAGACCCTCAATCTGTATTTGAAGGTCCTATAACAGTTTCTCATTTGAATCGACCGTTTGACAAGGGTGGTGGAATAATGAATGATAACATCAATTCTATCAAAGTTGAAAAGATGATGATAAATCATGAATATAATGGGAATAAATATTCTGATTTCAGTATTTCACATGATGGACGATTGGAGTTTGTCCCAGAACCGCCACCAAAATCTTATCAAGAAATTTTGGCACAACCGGCACCACCATCACAAAAGAAGTCATTGGTAGGAACAATAATAGACAATGACGAATGTTGTAAGCAAAATAACTGTGCTCCTTGTCCAGGGAACTATCGTTCGGTTGGTTTTAGAGAATTGAAAAGGGGTTATTGTTTTCCTAGAGTGAACCAACCGATATGGACAAGAAGATGTGAATACACAGGATAAATTTATAAGATTATATAAAATGAATAGTAATAGCACGAATAATAATAGAGCAAATAAAAAACTGCGTTCAAACTCAACACCACAAAAAGTGTGTAAAAAGGTTCAATTCAATAATTCGTCAAATAAAACAGAGTATTATTACATTACATTAGGGGAACTATTAGCACATTACACAAATATTCATAGACACGATAACAACTCTGCACGTAGCAACGAAGAACTTCATCCCAACCAAATAGATAGTGTGAAGATAATATTGCATAAAAAAGTCAATGACAATAGTGTTATATCCTATGATTATGAATTTTTGATTGAGAATAATGAAATATGTATATTTTCAACAACAGGCAATAAAGATATAGACATAGATACCAAGTTGGGACTTGTATTGAATATCAACAAAGACAACATAAAAGACAGCTCAAACAAATTAGAAAACGCAGTGAAATATTACAGATACTTGATGGATATCGATCAGAAGATTGTTTATAATGAACTGGATGTGTCTACAGAACAAAAAGAGAACATCTCCAAAAAAATTAATACCTACGACAATATCATTTCGGTATCTGAAGAAAATGTAGAACAACAGATTTTAGCGGTGATGAAAAAGAAAGATGTGTCAGAATTAGTGCAGGTTATAGCATCTGTAAGCACAATAAAAAACAAAACCCCTAAACGGATGGAAACGAACGAAGGGATGAACACAAGAGTTGTTACGACATATAATAATATCTTCACCGTCATAAATGATTCTGATGTTGTGAGTTGTAGTCAAGATGGTGGCAGCGATTCGAAAAAACTACATAAATTCAATCAATTGCTTCGAGAAAGAAAACCATTGACGAAAACGTTTTACGACTCTTTGATGAGATCACGAACGATTCCCAAACATATTTTAGAAAAAATTAAAAACTATCATAGGAAATTCAACAAATAAATAAATAAATAAATAAATATAAATAAATATGTACAATTGCGAAAGATGTAACAAGAGCTACAAATCCAAAAAAAACCTTATCAGTCATTTGCAAAAGAACGAACCTTGTATGTGCAAAAACAAGAAAATTTCTCGGTCTTCTCTGTTGAGACAGTTAGGTGGATACAACATTCATATTCAGCAGGTAAGAAAACCCTGTTTTGAAATAATATGTTTGGGTGCTTATGGTGGTATAAGTTCTGGCAATAGCAGTTGTTATATACTGAGATTTGGTAATAGGAATTGGTTTGGATTAGATGGTGGGTCCGTTGCTGATGGAGTATGGAAATATAACAGCTTTGTCAAAGATGTAAGCACATTGTCGTTGCCACAAAAACTCGTCTGTAATGGAGGGGGTGCATACCAGTTTGAAACAGATACGATAAATCCAAGTCATTATAGAGAACTGCTATCGCCATATACTTCTATCAAAAACTTTGTCATATCTCATTCACATCTTGATCATAGTGCAGGATTGGTTGCAATGTCCCCAGCATTGTTCGGTAAAAATGTCAAATTGTATTCGCACAAACATATCGTAAATAATTTCAGAGAGTTTATCTTCAATGATTATATTTTTCCTGCAATTTTATACGATATAGATAAAAGCAACTCACAATCCCAAGTCCAAGCCCAAGCCAACAAAGGACCTATAACAATACTAGGTGTGGCCAAGAATTATAATCAAGAGTTTTTGGTGGATAATGAATATAGCGTTTTGATGATGCCTGTTGAACACGGACTTTATGGCACAAAAAAACTAACAAGAAATAACTCTGCAGAAAGAAATAATTCAAGCGTTTATTTTGTAGAATGTCAAAGGCAATTCATAATGTATTTTGGTGATGTGTCAAATGTTATCGATTTTGATAATAAACATTCTGAGAGTGCTGTTGTATTATTGAAAAGTGTTTTTAACAAATGCGTCGATTATGTAGAGAATGGAAAAGAACTAAAAGGAATTCTATTAGAATGTGCAAATAAGAATAATACACCTTTGTTTGGACATTTAGATGCGATACATTATATTCAAGTATTAAAGATTTTAGATAAGATTTGTCAAGAAAGAAGTGGAAATAGTAATACAAGTAAGAAAATGAAAATTTCCATCTTTGTCACTCATATCAAACCACCGTATGCACCAGATACTTATTTGGATGATTTTGGTATGTTTATAAAGCAAATTCAATCTGAGTTTTATGACGAATTACAAAAAGAAGAGTGTCGTTTCCAAAGAATTCAACCAGAATTCATATTCCCACTTCAAGGTGCAAAGTATGTTTTGTGATTGCTTGTGTTGTTTTTAAAATGTGATATTTATAATAAAGATAATGTTGCACTATGTAACCATTGCACTTGTTATACTGATTTCTATATATTGTTTTATATACTTCGGAGGAAAGCATCATACCGAGCAGTTCAATACAGGAAATGAGGAAGGAGAAGAAGAAAACGAAGAAACCGACAAAGTACAAGAAGAAACGGTTCAAGCAGTTGATCCTAACGATACATATAATTACGGAAGCATTACCTATGAAAGTTCTTTGAATGATTTTAAGAAGTTAGAAGATCAACCCTGTACATACATAAAAAACACACTACCGAATACATGGAAAACATATGATATCATGAATAATTATAGAATCATAAGTCATCCTCGATACGAAAATATGTGCTATATCAAAATGACGGATTCGATGATGGATAAAGGTTGCCATATAAATAATGAACATTTGTATAAAAAAGGGGACATTTCTTTCAAGAATATCGTTGAAAAAGTGAAAAAAACTCTATTTATAGATCCGTATGTGTCCAAAACAATCCCTGAAGAAGTTTGTATGATGTCTTTCAAAAACAAAAAAGTAAAACAAGATGATATGGATAGAGTATTAAGTTATTGGGATGAGAATGATCCGAAATTAGTTAAATTAAGAAAAGAAATAGAACAGTTGAAGAAGAACATCGAACAGAAAAAAAGAATACTGAATACACGACAAGAAAACGTGAATGGACTTTTGAAAGAAGATAAAGAATTACAATCCTTTTTACAAAAACAGAATGAAGAAATAAATAGAATGGCGAATGAGATAAGTAATGTAGAAAAAGCAAAAAAGACTAGAGAACAGAGTGTAAATAATATCACAAGTAGTATTGTCAAAACGAATAATCAGTATATAGAAAGAGATAATAAAAAGGTCAAATTATGTAAAGCAATAGATTACGAAGATTGTCGTGAACTTCCATTAGGATTTTATAATATGACACAGATGAAAGCATTAGGACTTCCGAATGATACCATATCATCATTGAAAGTTCCTAAAGGACTAAAATTAGCTACATATGAACATGATCACCACGAAGGTAAAGAAAAAATATTCGATGGTCCTGCAGAAATATCCTTTTTAGGTGATATGAACGATACGATATCATCTGTTAAAGTGTTTGGTGCATCTTTGCAGTGATCATGTTGTAAAAATGTCATGAATTATTTTTTCAACAATATATAAACTGTAATCGATATATCCAGTAAAATAAGACAAACTTTTAGATATATAATAAACATTTGTATCATCATTTATCTTATGGGCTGTGTTACAAATAATAATGTTGTTACATAGAGAATAACCATAGTGTATAGCGTCTGTGTTAATCAAAAAATTATAATCAAAAGCGTTGTAGTTTGTTGTTTTAGAGTTTGTATGTTTCATAAAGGTTTCCATATTTGTTTTCAATCCCTTTATTATGACGCGGTCATCATGATATATGGTGTCAATAGAAGGATGGTGCTGCAACTTGTTATTTGTCGAATCAAGAAGATATGTAGCAGCAGCAAATTCGATGGAAATATTATTTGACAGGGTTTTTCTTAGTTGAAAGGGAATTTGTTTAATCGATAAAAGTTCTTTTGGAGGAATCGTAAAGATGATATTTTTACAAAGAATGGATTGTTGGGATGTTAGAGTTATTTTGATGATTTTTCTGTCACTTAAATACTTGATACTGTTGATAGTATCATTAAATTTATAATCTACATTGTTTTGTAAAGCATTTTCTATATTTTGCAGCAAAATTTTGTTGTCATTTTTGATAATGTTTAAATGTTCATGATTGTAATAATGAGCAGTCATATCCAACAAAATACCCAAGTATTCAGTTGCGGGTAAATTGTTCTTTATAAGTCTGCACACGTTGTTAAAATCGGTGATCAGGTCTAATGCTTGAAAAGACAAAACATCTTTCAACAAGTCATAAATCCCAATATATTTCATCGACATATTTTTATAAGTCGCAAACTTTTTCAATAACAATTTGTTGTGTTTCATATCATTTCCAAAACTGTCAATATTCTCAATATTCCATTGCTTATCTAGAATGTTTTCCAATGCAAATCTTAATAAAGATATAGCTGTTGGAATATGTTTGTCATGTTTTTCTAAAAATGCTTGCTCCTTTGAGTCAAGTTTGATGGTTTCGGCTGCCATAATATCCTCATGAATTTCACAAACCGTGTCTAGAGGTATATCCAAATCATTTAAAAAACTTAAAAAAAGAGGGTTGTTGTTCGTAAAGGTACATGTTTGTGATTTGAGTTTTCCTCCAACGTGGGCACTTTTTTCGATAACGCCGATTCGAATATGAGGATCTTGTTTTATCAATCTATAACACGTATACAAACCTGATAAACCAGCACCTACAACGACAATATCACATAAATTTCCAAATTTTGTATCAAATTCCATAATCAATTTTATAGTATATAAAGAAATCAAAAGACATAAAAAAAATGTTGAGGATATTATTTTTGTTTTTATTCATTGCTAGAATATCTTTTGCCAAACCATTACCATCCCCTTTAACTACTATAAGGATTGGAACAAGTAATTTTTCCAGTCATCGAGTGACAAACACAAGTGATGGAGTTGGTACGTATAAAGTTTTTGAACGAGCAATAAAGGATTTGGAAAAAATAAAAGGGGGAAGACATTTGTTCGTGGAAAAAGGCACCTATATCGTTTCACAATATATAGACTTGCCTGGAAATATAACATTCAAAGGAGACGGTATGGATAAAACCATTATCAAACTGCAAGATAGAGCACCTTCTTTTATTCAAGGTAGAAACAAAAAATCAGGTTTAATTCGGTTCAAGTTGGTAGATAATATTCATGTGGCGAATATGACGATCGATGGAAATAAAATGAATCAGAATAATGATACTTTGTCGATATATGGAAGGTATGGTTTATTTACGGAAGGTAGTAAAAATGTGACGTTTCATCGTGTGAGGGTAACATCTTTCCAAGGATATGGTTTTGATCCTCATGGATGGAAAAAAGGAAATATTTATGGACAAGGATTGACAATCACAGATTGTTTATCCGATAACAATGATTGGGATGGTTTTACGCTTGATCAATCTTACGATTTAACCATTAGAAATAATACTGCAAAGAAAAACGGACGTCATGGGTTCAACATAGTAACAGGGAGTCAAAGAGGAATAATTGAACATAATTTTGCATTCGATAATGGATTTGGAACTATGTTGGGCAGGGGGTGTGGGATTACGATTCAGAACAATCAACAATATGGGACAGGGAATTTTACAGTTCGCAATAATTACTTGGCAAATTCGAATAAAGCTGGTTTTTGCACGAATGATGTCTTTGGATTGGTTGTCGAAGGAAATAAAGTGGCAGATACCAAGGTATGTGGGATATTTGTTTTGACAAGAAACTCAAGAGTTGTCAAAAATCAATGTGAAGGTAAATCACAAATGATAGCAAGAGACAGTCCTTCAACAATCATACAAAACAACACGAATGTTCCTTCTATCCCAACTCCAAAACCAATGCCAATGCCAACTCCAATGCCAACTCCAATGCCAATGCCAACTCCAATGCCAATGCCGACCCCAATGCCAACTCCAATGCCAATGCCGACCCCAATGCCAATGCCGACCCCAATGCCAATGCCGACCCCAATGCCAATGCCGACCCCAATGCCAACTCCAATGCCAACCCCATCACCACAGATGAGCAATGCAAAAAAAATTGAATTCAAAATAATGTCATTAATTATGTTTCTCGTTGGTTTGACTTATCTTACCTAAATCACTTAAAGATAAACGAATAAGAATATTAAGGATGTTGTTGTTTCTTTATATGTTGATAGGATATGCATCAGCATATAAACAAATAACATTATCTTATAACTCATCTGTATCAGATTATTATGGATTGATACAGAATGCGTTGACAGATATAGGAATAAATGGCGGTGGTGAGTTGCTGATAACAGAAGGTGTTTATGAACTGTCTAAAAATATTCGAATGTTTGAAAACACAGAGATAAGAGGAAGTGGATTGAATAAAACTGTATTGAAACTGAAGGATAAAGCTTTGCCATGGATGGATGAAACAGAGAAAAACGCAGGAATGATATATTCGACGGAACAAAACAATTTGATGATTCGGAGCCTGACATTAGATGGCAATAAGCAAAATCAGGGAACCTCTGCAATGGAGAAATACGGGAGATACGGTATATTCATGGATGGTTGTAATAATGTTACCTATGATACTGTTGGAGTGATGAACTTTCAAGGGTATGGTTTTGATCCCCATGGCATCAAACCTTCTGTTTGGGGTAAGACATTGATCATAAGAAATTGCGTCGCAGAGAACAATGATTGGGATGGATACACATTAGATCAAACAGAGAATATCACCATGATAAATAACATAGCAAGAAATAATGGTCGTCATGGTTTTAATATCGTGACAGGTTCAAGAGATGTGTTGATGATGAACAATTTTATCCAAGGTAATGGTTTCACTTATGAAGGTATAGGTGGAGGTTGTGGAGTTGCTATTCAGAATAATGATAACTATGGGACAAAACGAGTGAGAGTGATGAATAATACAATCATCAAGTCTGATAGGAGTGGAGTGTGTTTGAGTGGTGTCGATGATATTTTAGTGTCAAACAATACGGTTATAGATTCAAAAGAGTGTATCGATGTAACGATATCATCGAATATAGTATTGAGAGATAATAAGTGCAGTGAAACAAATATTTTCATCAATATTGATGAAGCGACAAAACCAATCAAACAATATAACAATACGAATACTACGATTTATGTGAAACCGACAGCACCATCCCCAGTGCTTTCCAGTCCAATCCCAGTTGTGAGACCATCTCCTTCACCATCTTTGGTTCAAGAGAGTTCTTCTATGGCAATGAGAGTGTCAGTTTTATCCCTAATGACGATAGTTGCTTTATTCTTTTATTGAAGATTATTGATAATAAAGTGTTCCCATTCATCTTTACAAATTTGACAGATATTATATGATTTTGTGGTGTATGATGGTATTGAGTTTGGAAATTTCTTTTTATACAAATACCAATGTTCTTCGTTCAACCATAGAAACGAATTGCATTTGTAAGATTGTTGTCCATTACATCCTCTTTGTCCAAATATAGGAGTATTATTTTCTATATCATGTAATGGTTTGATGGTATGGTTATAATAGATTTTATGATGCATGAACGTGTCTAATTGTGATTTATCACATTTTATTTTTATTCTATTACAAAAGCAACATAACACACCCATTGAGGATAAGGAATATCTGTTTGATATTGGTAATGTGAGGTATTCTGGTATATTATCAGTATCAACCACTTCATTTGACTCGATAGTTTCGATAGCAACAAGTATCATATCACTCTGACTCGAATCAACAAATTTTGAGAAAGTAAACAGCAACCTCTTTGTTGTGAAACGAAATTTCCAATACATAGAAAACGACACAGTTTTTTCATGGTTTTCGAGTATGAATATTCTGAGTTTTTTAAAGAGATATTCAAGATAGTCGACTCTTAACAAAGTAAGGATACTCTTATTGATGATATTTGTGCTTTTAAAATCCTCAAATTCGAATAGTTTATTCCAATTTATGTTTTCAATACCTTTTACATAACCATTTCTGTCAATCACTAAACAAGTTGGCAATTTCTCAAAAGTATTATTTGGAATTAGCAATTGAACTTTTGTAAAAGGCATTTCATAAAGTATATATCCTAATAATCTATTCATATTATCATGAAATGTGCTACATCGATACAGGATGTGACGATTGTTCAGCACTGTATGTATCAATTGTTCGTGTTCCAAACTATTTTCTAAAATGGTTTTGAAAAAGTCTATCAGTTCTATTGGAAAAAGCGTTTTTAAAGTATTTTTCAATGGATTGACGACAATGTTGTTGACATAAATACAGTGATAGTTTTTATTGAATATGTAACAAACAATATTCTTATTATCTATTTGATAATCATAGTTCTTGATTCTCATATCTATTTGTAAAGAATTGTTGGCTGGTTTATAAAGATTGTTGAACTTACATATAGACATCTCTACTAATTTAATATGATTTAATATTTTCTAAAGAGTGATTTAATATATTCATTTGATGAATTTTCAATTATGTGGCAGTCTAATAAGTGTAGATAATCTGTTCAATTGTTTTGGTAAACAAAATCATGAGATAAAGGACGAGAAAGTTTCAAGATTTACATTACTGATTGATAAAAGGTTAGATGATTATCCTTTTATTTTAGATTTGGAAAATATGAGAGTGTCTATCATAGATGACAAATGCACCTATTTAAACATACCTAATCATAGTGGGAAATTGCCATTGATATTCTTGGATAAACAAGTAAAAGGAAAAACAATAACGAGCGTAATCCATCATGAAGTATCGGTGTTTTATGAAAATTTTACAAAAACAATATTTGAGAAAAAAAACACTCATAAAGTGCATATCATACTGAATGATATACACATATTATTAATAGGTGTTCCTGTTTTGGATAACAATGAAAAACTTGTAGGTTGTAATTTGATGGAAATACCGTTTATGAATACGGAAGAACTGGTACCTATAATCAAGTAGCACGATTGAGCAGTACTTTGAAATATTCACCTTGATCCTCAACGCGTTGAGCAATACGATTTACATTTGGATAGCGTGATAAGAATGCTTGTTCGGAAGTAACGGCGGCTTGAACTTTAGGACGTAATGAATCACGTGCATATGGAGACTGCATAAATACAGTTTCGTTGTAAGAACCTGTAAATTCAAAAGTGTAAAGAATAGTGATAGTGGACATTATAATTTATAATGACAAAAAAATTGTGATATAATATAAATAATGTCTGCAGGGGTAATAATCGGACTATTCAATTTTACTTCTATAATTATGATAGTAGGTGTAATAATGTATTCATTTTATTCAATGAATACTATAGAAAAAGATGTATCAACATTATCTCATCAATCAGATAAAACGTTCAACGAATTAAAGGAAGTTGATACAAAAACAATCAACGAGATACAAACGTTACAGAAAAACGTAGTAAAAGATATAGCTGCTACAAAAGAAACGATTGAAAAAACACAAGAAACAAAACATCAAACCTTGGAAAAAGATATCAATGAACTACAAGCAGAAAAGTTGAATGATCAATGGCAGTCTGTTACACGGAAATTCGATGGTGTAGACAATAGATTTAAAACAACTGAATCACAGATTGCAGACAACATTGGCAAAGTGAATACTTCCATAAATGATTTGACAAACTCAACAACGAATCGATTTAATACTTTGACTAAAAAGATAGATAACACAAACAACACGTTCAATACAAAATACGCATCTTTAGATAACTCTTTTAAAACATTATCTGCAGATTTAGAATCATCTAAAAACAACATCCAAGCATCTCAAATTCAAATGAAAAAAGATATTTTACAAGCATATACGACAGATATAAACAACTTCAAAACGGATTTCAACACAAAGTATAAAAAAATAGGAGATAGATTTGTAAATATCGAATCATCGAATGCAAAACAAGAAGAATCTATAAAAGTTTTGACAAACACAACCAGTACTTTTGCAAACACAAAAACAGAACTAGAAAAACGTATCACAATGATTGAGAACAATCTAAGAGATCAAATTGCATATCAAATGTCTATGCAGACCTTATTAAAGGATACGGTTGATAAAAATAGTGCTTTGGCAAAAGAGTACTATAATCAAATAACTGCTACAATGACAAGTATAACGGCATTACAAAAGAATTTACAAGAAACAAAGCAAACATTGACAAACTTTATGAACGGTTACACCACAGATATATCAACTATTAGAAATCAGATACAAACGAGCCAAACGGACTTGAATACATTGAAAACAAGTATCAATGATCAAAAGAGTCGTATAGATGCTCTTTCGACCACACAAAATAAATCTATAGAAGATTTGAAAACACAAATTGCAACATTAGCAGGTCAGATTACAAATGCTTCTAAAACGACGACACAGTCAGCTGCAGTTCCTATAACAGACGCTCAATTAGCACAAATGCAACAAGATTTGATTACCTATCAAAATCAGATATCCACGAAAATAAATAGCACGGAAACAACATTGACGCAAATGAAAACAAAAGTAGGACAATTAGAAACCCAATTACAAGGCATTACGACATCAAATTATCCTGCGATGATTGCAAATATAAATACAGAAATTCAAGCACTGAAAGCGACTTATGATACAAAATTATCCACTTATAGTGGATTAATTACAACACAACAAAAATCAATAGATGTATTAAACAGTCAAGTTGCAGATTTGAATCGCAAACTGTCGGTATCGAATACTTTTGATCCTTCTATGGTGACAAAACTTCAAAGTCAAATCGACACTCTAAACAAATCTATGAATGATTTCAACACAAGGCAAAGTGCCCAAGATGCATTGATAACTGCTTTGAGAACAGATGTTGCGTCCACCAAAACGAATTTAGATAATCTTACCAAAAATGTTGCAAATATCGCATCCAAAGATTATTCAAAAGGTGGTACGATGGAAGGTGGTTTGATCGTGAATGATAGTATGCAAATAAACAAAGATTTAGTATTAGGTGGAAGCAATACATATATTCTGCATACTCCTGATGATGGTCGTAGTAGTTTGCATATAGCTCCTAAAGTAGGAACGAACTGGGATTGGAATAACCAATTAGAATTGAATAAAGGAAAAATGACGGTTCCATCGATACAAACGAATTCCGTAAGTTTAGGAAGTAAATGGAAATTAAGTGGGACCGGAGATGCACATGCAAATGATCCATGGTTAAGATTAATGAACGCAGAAGGAAAGAATTATTATGGTGGATTGGCTGCAGATCAATTCTACAGTCGTGAGAATACTGTCACAGAAAACCTAAATATCGAAAAAAATATAACATTTAAACCAGGGAGCACATTGAATGCAACAGGGAGATTGAACATAAGTGGAGGAGATACTCTACATATTCTTAACAAACATGGAGCGGTGATAAGCAAGGACCAAGGTGGCACAGGAGATTTGAGCGTGTCAGGTAAAACCAATCTAGCAGGTCCTGTTGTTGTAAATGGAACTGTATCAGGAGCAGGTATAGATCAGTTAAAAAAAGATATTGCAGGAACTGCGAATAATAAATTAGGTGGTGCATTTGGTTCCAAAGTTCCCGTCCAAATATCAGAACATACATGGTTGCCTTATACTGATGGAAACGCATATATTCGTCCTGGTATGGACAAAGGCAATATAAGTATAGGAGATTATGCGACATCAAGTGTTAATATTGGTAATGACAAATCTACAATCAATCTTATAGGAGATGTAAATACATATGGTGCAATCAAATTAAATCATAACATTGCACATCCCGATAACATGGATGGAACGATTTATCGTGCAGATGGACAAGTAAACATAGCAACGGATGATTATGTGAGATTCAGAGATATAAGAACAAAAGATACAGGCGTTCAAATAGATACGACTAAAGGTGTAGGTGATATCAAGAATCCAAACGGACAATTAAAACTATCAAGGTCAGGTGTCATGTTTGGTGGTAATAATAATGGAACCGAAGAGAATTCAGGACAAATATCTGCAGGTATTCATATACCAAATTCTTTAAATATTGTTGGGATGAGCACAGGTAAAGATGTCAAGACGAGACGTATCGATGTATGGGCAGAAGGTGGTATGAATATACAAGGAAACAAGTTATGTCTAGGACCAACATGTTTCGTAGATAATGGTAATGGATTACAAATACAAAGAAATGGAAAGGTGATTGGTGATTTTAAGTGACGGATATCAAATTTCACAGATAGCACACAGGGAAAAATACTTTTTCTTTTCGTTTCATCAATGATAACACATCACATAAATTATTATCAGGAAGTATGATATATTTGTTTTGTTGTGCATTTTTAGCCAACGTATCTGCCATAACATTACCATGTATTTTAGAATGACCTTTCACTTTTATAATGAATGTTTTTTCTTTTCGTATGTCTATCAAGTAAGATGTATGATACAATAGTTTATCGAATTTTAGATTTGTTTTATCATTATAATAATGGTTTCCTAAAAGATGCATAGAAGCACTGCTATCTGTGTATATCATCAATTGTTTATCGATATGAGTTTGTGTGAGAGCAGTATATATTGCTCCTAGTTCTGCTCTATTACTATCAAGTTTGCCAAAAACTCTATATGAATTATTTCTATCATCATTTTCACCATACCATAACCCAATACCCATATATTTTTCTGATAATCTTAAACTGCCATCCGTGTAAACGTTATCATTATTTATATCTTCCAAAATATATTTTTGTTTGGGTATAAAAGCAAGTTTCTTATCAAAAGATCTTTTCTTTTTTAAAACAATTGAACTCCCTCTAATCATAGATGAAATCAAACATGATGTCATATACTATATCTTGATATATTATCGTCTTATATGTGTAATCAATACGGTTGTATTATCATGCATACCTTTTTTGAAAAGTTCTTCGTTGAGTTTCATCGTAGAAAATTCTAAAACTTGTTTATCAGTAAACGCAGGGTTTTTATAAAATCCATAAATCATTGTGTTTATTTCATCGTTTGAGAATATATCCCATAGACCATCCGTTGCAATCACAAAGAATTTGTTATTGATAGTGATATTAATTTTAATGATTTCAGGGAGAGGTATGACAAATGGTTTCAATAGATGATCACCGATACTTCTACTCACAGCTAAATTCCCAGAAACTCTGGGAACATCACCGTAATTGAATGTGACAAAACCACCTGCAGTTTCAATTCTTTCTTTTTCATCTATTCTATGAGGTTTATGATCCATAGTCAAAGCGATAACTTCTTGGTTTTTATTGATAATTGCGCGTGAGTCGCCACAATTTGCGACAAATAAATGATCTTGATGTTTTAATATGACGACTGCAGTACAACCTGTTGTCAGTGCTTTATCTTGAGGGATTTTTTGATCTAATTCTGAAAAGGTATCAAATAATGCCTGAGCAACATTATCAGTTTGCGTCATTTTTTCATACAATATATTTGGTAAATTCTCTTTGCAAAATTGACTGACAAAGTCACCACCGTGACCATCGAATACTGCAAATAATCCATAATCCTTACAAAACATATTATAAACAACATATCTGTCTTCCATATATTCACGATTACCTTGATGTTCTATGACAGAACACATTATAATCTTGATAAGAAAAATTTATAGAGTAAAATATTCATCAAACAATCCTAAAGATGAACTGGAAAATTGTGCTCTTTGATCAAAACCATCTTGTACAAGTGTAGCAACGATGTATTTTAGTAAATATTTATTTTTGATTTGAAAATTATTATTTTGTAAGATTTTTATAAGTGAAAAAGTAAAAGCACCTTGGAATCTATTATTGATATAAGCATCTGCAGAAGTTTGATCATCCAAACATCCTGAAAACATAATGACATTACCATTAACAACATTTTTATTTTCTTGCCATAATCTAAATTTATCTGCCCATTGAGAATAATCGGAAGTGGATAAAGGTAAACCCGTATATTTAAAATTGTATTTCAAATCACACATACTACCACTATGACAAGCATCAATGATACACAATAGTTTCACGCCTTGTGGAACGAGTTTTATAAGATTTTCAAGAATTGCGTCATCAGATATAAAACCATTATTTTGATAATCCACAGGACATAACACTTCATCCAATCCATCTCTTTCGTCGTAATTTACATCTCGAATAGTGGTTCCATGACCACTATAATGAAATACTAATGTATCTCCTTCTTTGACATTTTCTACAAGTTTTTTCATATACATTATGATATTTTGTTTTGTAGGCACGTCTACTGCGTTATATCCACCATCATTCAACAAAACAATATCTTCTTTATGGAAACCATATTGTGACACCAGAACATCAGAAAGATGTATCGTATCATTGATACACCCTTGTAATTCAACATTTGTCCCTATATAATTTATACCAACCAATAAAGCCTTTTTCATACTAATATATAGAAAGAAAATTAGTCGTCGAGAACATAAAACCCGACACGACTACTTTTGCTTATATCATATCGTAACACCCCCTTTTTATCATAAGACATTACAAAACTTGCTTGTTTATGATGGGTTTCTCCTTTTTTCCAATTATAAGGTTTCAGAGATTTTTCGAATAACGCTCGTTGACCATCATATAGAAATAAATGTTTATTGATGGTCAGTCCTGCAATTGCATGATGTCCATCGGAAACGAGGTTTTTGTAGTTGGTGATGTATATAGAATCTAATACATACTTTATACCGTTTGTTTCACATTTGCGAGGGAAATAAAATCTATCGGGTATGTCTAAATAAATAGCTAGGACTTTAGCTTTTGTTCTTTGCAAAGCAATACATTCCACAATCAAGGAATGAATATCTCTATTTAGACTTTGTCTTTGTTTTACAATACCATCAATCTCAAGATAGATATTATCATCTTGTTCGATGTATATGATTCTTATTTCAGTGTAATCAACCAGACCTAGAAATTTTAATAGGGATCTACAATACAGTATCCCATTCCCACCTTCATAACCTGGATGTGTGAATATAGATTTGTCATATTTGTGTAATTTATGTAGTATGACATTGGAATCAATTTCTTTTATCAATTCTTCGTTATAATGGGGTATTTCCATCAGATAAGTGAATATATGATACAATTTTTGTTTTTTATAATCCGTGCCACTATAAAGAATCCATTTTTTTCTCAAATCATTCATGATATCTCTCATACGATCGCTGAATAATAAACACATTAGTAATGCATTAAACCAACAGTTATCTTGAAATTGTAAAAATCCCCAGACATTATCTACGTGTAGATGTTGATTTTTATATTTCTCTAATCTATTTAAAGCAATGGTTTTTCCAGTATGAGATGAACGAGATACACAAATCCAATCATCCACATCAAAAATGCTCTTATAATCACAATGTCTTACAAAAGCAAGTAAAGTATCGGTATGATTTCTTTGACTTTTATGATAGGTGAAAGGACTATCTTTCTTAATACTTTTTTTGGGTGATTTACCAAAAAAGAAATTCAAATCATACATTTATTTTTTTAGAGAAGAAATTCTGTCAAAGTAGTGTTCAATTCTTTTGTTTATTTTGTCTTCATCAGGAACCAGAGTAAATTTACTATTTTCATGGAAAAAACCATACACAATGATAGAGAATACCAAGGTTAATATCAATGATACAACGATGTCTCTTGTGGCTACAAAAAATAAACAAAAGAGGATGAATTTTTTTACTAAATCATTTGTCAATATTTTCTGATGAAATTTGCCGATATCTTCCATAATATATCGCGAACCTACATTTAAAATCAACAATGCAATTCCCCAAGCATATGGACTATTGTTAACTTCTTGAAGTTGCATTCTATTATAATAATCTTTAGATTATTTGCAAATAATTTGCATGGTAATATGTAATAATAAAAGCAGTGATTATTCCTGTTTGAATATTTACCTCGGCTAAGAAAAATAGTATGAGATATGCAATAAAAGTGTAAAGTTTATTTGCAAAAAGTAATACAAACTCTTTTGGCATTTTTTCCATAATGATTTACTTATATAATGTGTATAAATTTTCTCAACTTTTAATAATAATATATTATGACTGTTTCCTCTATAAATTACGCAGTACTAGAAGAGATATGGGGAGAGTCATTCGATAACACGACGAATATAGAAAAGAAAAAGAAAAAGAAGAAATCTATGGATCCGTTATGTCAAGTTTATGCAAAAAAACCATCCAAATTCGATGATATAATGGATACATATAATTCATCGAATCACGAAGTATATGATAAAGTTCAATATTCACGCACCCATCATCCATTACCAGATACAGATGCCGATGAAAGAGAAATGGATAAATATCTAGGTATAAAAGACAAGCAAATGCATTCTTTATATCAAACGAAAGAAGGTTTTGAATCAAATGATATATTCGATAAAAAAGAACAATTATACTTGGATTTTGCGATGTATATTTTCTCAGGGATTGTCCTAATCTTTATTTTAGAGCAATTTGTGCAATTAGGAATGGCAATAAAAAAGTAAGATCAAGATATATTCAATACAAATTTACCACTTGGTTTGAAATCAGAAATAGATTTGATAAATTTATTCTTTGTATTAGATTTTTCTTGGAAAGATGATGAAATCATCGGATGTGGTAAATCCATAGAAGGAATTTGAGGCATGGTCAATTGATTCGTCGTGTGTGGAGACGAAACAAATCTTGAATCGATAGGTGGGGGTGGAAATAATGGTTTTTGATGGATTTTTTGTGGTAATGGTGGTTGTATAATGGTGTGGGATTGTGATGTAATAGCTTTCATGTTTTGTTTGACACCTGATATCTCTTGATAATCCCAAGATATATATAAATGATTAGGGAAATAGTATTTCACCATAAATCCATTTTTTTTTAGTTTTTCTAGAACGTGAATGATTGCTTGATTAAGATTATACAATGGCATACCGAGAATAAATTCAGGAACTTCATAGAAACATCTGTATTTATCATTCTTTGCGTATTTTATGATTTGCGTCTGACACATATCATATATTTTTTCGAATATGACAACTTTATTTTTTTGTTTCGATGTCATGAGATTATTGATATCTTTAACGGATACTGATGGATACATATATGCTTGATATAATAAAATAAAAAAGTATATCAATATATACAATTGTCATTGCCATGTTGAAGAATCTAATCATATCTGCAGGATCTATGAAAACCATTGCAACCCTAGGTTGTTTGCAATATTTGGAAGAACATTCTTTACTAAAAACGATTGATAGATATATAGGAACATCTGCAGGAGCAATTATTTGTCTTTTTTTAATTTTGGGATATGAAATACAAGAAATAAAACAGTTTCTTACAAATCATGTTGTAGATAACGAGTTTCACAAATTAACCTTGGATGAAGTTTTCAACTTGAATGTTTTGCAAAGTTTTGGAATGGATTCAGGTAAGCATATAGGCAATTTATTAAAGGATATTCTATATAGAAAACTTAACATTCATGATATTAGTTTTCTAGAACTAACAAAACAATTAGGAAAACATTTGGTTATATGTGTTGCCAACTTGACGACAAGAGAATCGGAGTATTTTTCCGTAGAGACACATCCACACGCGAGTATTTTATTGGCAATAAGAATGTCTTTATCGATACCCTTTATATTCACGCCCATTGAATATAAGAATAATCTTTATGTGGATGGAGGGATTTTTGAAAGTTTGCCAATCAAATATATAGAACGATTCAAGGATCCATTGAGAGATACATTAGCGATAAGAGTCTTGAATAAAAATAATCAAACCTTTGATAATTTGCTAAATTACACGTTGAACCTATTAGATGCAATCGTTGATAAAGCAAATAAATTAGAAAAGATGAGTGATAAAATAAAACTTTTAGATATTCATTTCGATAATGAATGTCATATATCCTTCAACTTTGAAACGATGACTTTTGATTTTGATTCACAGATTATTGATAAGTACATATCAAAAGGATATTCTATCATGCATGAATATTTTGAAGAAGGAATTGAGTAAGTGCTTCCACAGTTCTTTCACTATTACATTCTATCACATCTGTTGTTTTGTTGTTGATGAGTAATAATGTAGGGAAAGCACGTACATTATATTTACTCAAAAGGTCTTCGTTATCAGAAAGTATTTTCTTCATACATACATTATCTTTTATCTGTCGATTATTTTGCACTTGAGAAACGAAATTGCGCCAAATAGGGTCAAAGTCGATACAATGAGGACAAGTTTTCATTGCAAAAAAGTAAAATGTGTATGGTTTATTGGTATTCACACAGTTTTTGTCTCCATATCCTTCATCATCAACGTCTTTCTCGACAAATCTTTCCAATTCGCGGATAGCTGATTTGGAAGATTGAGTTTTATTAGATAGGATTTTAGACAAACCCCATATTGAAATGATAATTGCTCCTAATACTACAAAGATCAATACCCAAGACCATTTCTTTGTTGCAACTTTTGACTTGATCAAAACACTTTTCTTTTGCATGATAATAGTTATTGTATCGGAAGAAAATTTATTTGAAGATTAGGAGAATTGCAAAATATAAATAAATCAATGTGAACATTATTCATCACACCCAGACGCAAAGGTTGAAATATGATGTTGTATATGGATTGGAGCAAACAAATCATTCTTATATGACCTTTATGAAACTTATCTAAAATTATCAGAAATTCTTGAAGATTCGTTATATTTACTATTGATTGTAAAGGAAAATCATCTTTTTCCAAAAGTTTAGATAAATGATACAATTGTTGAATATCCTTGCAGACAACGATGGATCTACTTATATAAAAGGTTTCATAGAAATCATGTATTTGTTTAGCAAAATCATAAGTATTATATAAAGACATATTTCAATTCTTTTCCATGATTATTTTTATATGATTTATTTTTTATTACTATTTAAAAAAAATGTAAATGAATACTACAATGATAGATTACATCAAGATAGATGAAAAATGTTTTTGGGATTTCAGGGAACATTGTGAAAGGAATAACATGTTAGAAGAGAAGATTCATACAATATTGGATAAGTTGCCTTGTTTCAATGATTATAATGCTTTTCACAGTTATAAAATGAGAAAATCACATTCATTTCCAGTTCGGAAAAAATTGTTTAATGAAACCCAAAGGCAACCATCGGAGAGAGAAGTCACGAGTGCATTGAACAAAATATCTAAAAGTAATTACAAAAAAATTGCTGCAGATATATTGAAACTATCAAACAAGAATTCCTTGGAGATGATCACAAAGGCGATTTTGAATAAATGTCAGACTCAAGTTTGTTTTTTAGAATTGTATATAAATCTATTGAATGATATCTATATTAATGCGTGTAATATAGAAGTTAAACAGATAATGAATAACATATTATCGCAATATGTCAACGAATTTCTACAGAACAAAGAATTTAAAAATTTTTCATTAGATACAGAGGATTATGATGATTTTTGTATGAATTTGAATCAAAGAAGTCAAATTATAGGAAAACATAAGACCATTCTACAATTGATCAAAAAAATATTTAGAAATAATTTGATAGATGATTATTTCAATATCATGTTCAATGAAATTATCCAGATAGATAAAACCGATGATGAAGAAGAAACAAAAATAGAAATGGAAATTCAAGAACTCTTATTAGATATCATCGGTGATTTTGTGAAAACCGATCATAAATATCAACTAGTTATAGAAAAATATTATCATTCACATGGTAATATTTTAGATCATTATTCCTTAAAAGCTAAATTCAAAGTAATGGATATAGTTCAATTAAATAAAAAATGAATTTCATATAAATATTATTTTTTAGACCATGATAAACATGAATATTAAATTACTTTTTTCTGAATTATCGACGGATTGGACTCAGGATAAAGATTTACAAGACCTTATAGAAAAACATCAGCATGATATCAACACCTGTTTATCAACAGAGATTGAAACGTTTAAAGGTATTTTGAGAATATTTCCAGAACCAAAACATATTTTCAGATGTTTTGATATGTTTGATAAAAAAGAACTCAAAGTGGTGATTATAGGTCAGGATGTATATATAAACGAAGGTGAGGGAATGGGTTTATGTTTCTCGGTTCCATCCATACACAAAAAAACACCACCGTCATTGAGGAACATTTTCAAAGAGTTAGAAATGGAATATAACAAAAAACGTGTAGAAACAGATTTGACAGATTGGGCGAAACAGGGAGTGTTATTATTGAATAGGTCTTTAACAGTTAGAGAAGGAGCATCTATGTCGCATATGAAAATTTGGAAAGATTTCACATTGGATATCATACACTACTTGAACAGAGAATTCGTCAATATAGTATATATATTATGGGGACAACCAGCACAATCCCTAGAACCATATATTGATTCCAAACAGAACTTGATACTAAAACATAGTCATCCCTCGCCATTATCAAGAAAACCTTTTATAGGAAATAATCATTTTAAACTATGTAATGAATATCTTGAGAACAACAGCAAACAACCTATTCAATGGTTTCACGATGAGACTGGAAAAACTTTTTGATTTTTGCACCAACATCTTTTGACAAAAAATTTGGTTTTGGTGCAAATTCGTCTTTATAATTTGCAAAAAGTTCTTCTCCTTCGTCGATATCTTTTTTAGTATATCCATATATATCTAATCTCGAACCATACTCTAAAGGGTAAAGTTCTATGTTATTATTATCGGAATGATTGAGTAATCCACCGAATTCTGTATCCTCAAATTCAGTTTCACTTTGAATAGAAGCGAGTAATCCAATAGATGTTCCCTTTTTTAAATCTTGATTTGCACATAATCCTCTCATATGTATTGAAGAAGAACATTTTCTTAATTTATTGTTCTCAAAGAATTGTGGCGCAAAAAATTGAATCATAAAGTTCATAAGAATCAAAATTAAAATCATATAAAGCAACCATTTGAAAAACATTTATTTATATAGAAATAAAAATGAAAGATTATAAAGACCTCATCATAAAAAACTTGGAAACTTTGAGACAAAGGGATTTTGTAAATAATGATAAATGGAAAGTTCGTGCTTATGATAAAGTTATTAAAGAGTTGAAAAACAAGTCTACACCGATATATTCTATAGAAGATGTGAAAGATGTAAAAGGTGTAGGGGAAAAAATAAAACTAAAAATAACAGAGATTATAGAAACAGGAGAATTACAACAAGTAGAATCTATCAAAGATGATGCGATAAACGTGATGAACGCAACCACAGAATTATCAGAAGTATTTGGTATTGGACCGATAAAAGCGAAAGAATTGTATGAAAAACATCATATCAAAAGTGTGAATGAGTTGAAAGAACATTTGGAATTGTTGAATGACAAGCAAAAGATTGGTGTCAAATACTATGAAGATTTCAAACAAAGAATTCCGCGTAAAGAAATGATGAAACATGAAGAATACTTGAAAGCCGTTTTGACAAGCATAGACAAAGATATTAAATTTGTGATTATGGGAAGTTATCGTCGTGGTCTGCCTAATAGTGGTGATATAGATATACTATTGACACATGAAACAGAAGAGGGTTCAAAGGTTTTAGATAAAGTCGTGAATTCTCTACAGAAAGAAAAATATCTTGCAGAAACATTAGGATTGGGAAATAAGAAATACACAGGTATATGTCGTTTGAAAAGACATCGGACATACAGAAGACTAGATATGTTATTTGCCAAAGGAAATGAATATTCTTTTGCATTGTTATACTTTACAGGTTCAGCAAATTTCAATGTAAAAATGAGAAATATTGCTTTGAGTAAGGGATTTAGTTTGAGTGAGTATGGTTTGAAATACATCGAAGGAGACAAGAAAGGTGAATTTGTCGAACGTGAATTTGTGGATGAAAAGAGTGTATTTGACTTTTTAGAAATGGATTTCATTTCACCAGAAAACAGAAAATAGAAATCATTTACATTTGATATCAATCTTTCCGTCTTCTCCGTTTATATCATCGGATTTGAGTTGAACGAGTTCAGCAAGTTTAGGATGAACGGTGGAATATGCTAATAAAAATGCCCAAATAATATCATCGTGATCTTCAAACTTTGCATAGTATAGTTTATTTGCGTATTCCTTGAAGATAATAAACTCTTTTTTAGTTTGAATGTTTTCTATGAAAACTTTATTTCTTCGACCAATCGTTACATTGTTAAAATCGTCATCTCTATTATAATATCTCATGGATTCAGAATATTCTGAAAACCTTGATGATATGCTTTCAGCAAGTTTCATCGAATTACAGTAGAGTTTTTTTGGTATGACATTGACATTGTCAATGATCGTATTTAGAGTTGTTATCACAGGATTTAGTACAAAAGATATTTTACTTGTTATGATAGGTTCTGCTTGGACTGCAGTGATATAGTTAGGTTGTTCTATAACTTTTTTTGTTTTAACTTCTTCTTCTACTTCAAATCGTTCAAATAGGTTGGGTTTAAAAAAGATATAGAAAGATAAAAATACGATAAAAAATGTTATTATGATTATAAAAAACATGTATATCTATCATATTAACATATATTTTCTATTCGTGGAAAACGGCGATACCACAAAAGTTTCTTTATAATCCGTCACATCCAATTTCTTGACAACTTGAGCAAGTTTTTCACTGATGTCTTTAAGTTCCTTCAAAACTTCTGGAGATGTTGTTGCCGATGATGATGGTGAAAAATTTTCACTCACAAAACTTTTGATTTTGTCCTTTATGATTTGTTTATCTTCGATGTCTTTTAGATTCTCCGTCAATTTAGATAGATCCTGTGGCGATATTTTTTTGTTATATATTTCTTCATAAGAATTGATAATGAACAAGTTTTTTTCCAGATTTTTTGCTATTTCTTTTTCAGTATCCACTTCAGTATCCGATTTTGAAGGAGGTTTGGGCTGTTCTAATTCCTTTACTTCCGTTTCATCCTCAAACTTTTCGACTTTTGGTTTTTGATACCATATATAAGCCATAAATACTGCAGAGATAATGAAAATAAATAACAGTGCAATGACCAGACTTTTACCGTATTCCATTTTTATATATAATAAACAAAAAAACATTTACAATCTTTGTTCTTCAATAAATTCTTGTTTCAATCTTTTTTGCGTATCTTTGAGTTCTCTTTCTTTTCTCATGGTTTCAGGATCATTATTCGAATCATTACTGGATACTAACTCTTCATTCTCTTCGTTATTTTTGTCGTCTTCGATTTGTTTGGATGTCAATTTTGGTACGATAGCAGCATAGATTTTAGGTGAGAATATTTTGATCTTTTCTAATAGATAATCGACTTGTCTCCACACTTTTCTAGTTTCTGTATTTGAATACTTTTTCTTTTGTGAATTGAGAAAAACAGTATCATCATTTGCTTTTGTGCTATTCACAAAAGCATATAAACTTGGTTCTATTTCATTTTTCATTTTGATAGGTGTTTGATAAATAACTTTCAAGGAAGGAATATCTAAAGACTTTAATGTAGGATTCGTTGCTTCTTCTTCTTCTTCAAATGTTTCTTGAAGTTTTTTTTGATATTCCAAGTACAAAAACACAACTTGTGCTAGGAGTAATACGATAACAATCGGATATAGCGTAAGAGAAAACTGAAATTTTTTTAAGAATAATAAAATGACAAATAAAGTGCTACTTATATAAACAAGCATGATTATATTTTTGATAGAATAAATATTTGAAATTTCTTCACAAAATATAAGGTAATCAAGATATGAAATATTGTATCAAAGATACATGTCAAAGATGTGATATAGGATATATCATAAAAGACTACATAAAACCCTTGATGCAAGCCATAACTATAGATTTGACAGAATATAATATGCGACTTATCACATCAAAATGTTTAAATACAGCAGTATCGTTTATGTTTTTATTTTTTGGTAAAAATGCATTGAAGGATACTGTATATTGTGATGTAGATAATGTAGTAGAAAGACATAATAGTAATATAGATAACAGCAATGTATTGATGTCACATTTAAAAAAAGATATCATAAGAAAGACAAAGTCGAGATATGTCTATTATATCATGCTCACTGACGGATATATGACAAAACCGGATGGAAGTCAAGTATTTTTTCCAGGTCATGTAATGGTGTGGGAGAAAATACCATGGGGAAAAGAGAATATTTATTACATTTATCAATCTTATATAGATCAGTATGATTTCAATTCAAGTTTTCAATTTCGTCCTTCTTTAAAGTTATCTATGGAGAAAATGAAATACTATTTGGAGTCTATAGAAAAAATGATACAATACAAAGTGTGGGATCGTGATATGATCACATTTTGGAGAGATTTAACAAATGTAGATACGTCAAGATACTTGGATGCAAAAGCATCCAATGGAACATTTTATCTATGTTTTCGCAGGAAACGATCACTCAATTGTATGAAAAATATTTTGACGTATGTAAAAGATACATTAAAGAAAATACCATCTGTAAGAAAAGGGTTGGAACAATCTATATATGGTGATATCAACAGATATGATGAAAATTCATCACCATTAACGAATGAAAAAATGAGAAATGCCTTGAAAGAATTAGAAAAACGGTTGGAAAATAATATCGTAGAAAAATAATATGTCATCATCGAAGCCATTTGTTTTTCTAATAGATATGGATGGAACTTTTATAGGAGATACTACATTGGAGTTATGTAGATATGAGTTATGTCGTTCTTTGAATATGAAATATGTTCATACGGATATAGATTATCGTATAAAAAATGGATTATCAAGACCGTATTTCGAATCTTTCATAAAAACTATGAAGTTGAAATATCCGTTTTCAGAATTTTATATCTATACTGCTGCAGAAGGTTCATGGGCGAGTTTAATGATAAAAAACGTCGAACAAGCTTTGGATATAAAGTTTAATCGTCCGATATTTCATAGAAAATATTGTATCAAACACGAAAATGAATTGAAAAAATCTCTATCACGGGTAATACCCATCATATTTAAAGGACTAAAAAAGAGTTATCCATCTTTAATCGATAAAAATGATTTACATAAAAATACGGTATTGATAGATAATAATTACATCGTTACATCGATAGATAGTGAAAGATTAATAAAATGTCCTACCTATTCTTATTTGCACGTATATGATCCATTGTCAGGCATAGCTATATCAAAATTAGAAAAACATTTTGAAAAAGTATTTAAAATCTTGAGTGGTTATGGTTTAATAACGAAACAAGAGAATAATATTCAAGGTTTATTATCACAATATCACAATAACTTGAGTTTTCTTTATCAAAAAACATCGACAAAGAATATCATAGAAGAGGATAAATTCTGGTATATTATAGAAAGAATATTTAGGAATCATCGTATTCAATCATTAAATAAAAAGGTTATATCTTATTTACAAAAAAGTGTTATAAAGTATAAAAATGGAGGATTCAATATATATACTTAGTTTTGATATAGGAATAAAAAATATGTCTTATTGCCTGTTAGAATATTTATCAAATCAAAAACCGAAGATTTTAGAATGGAAAGTGAAAAATTTACAATGTCATAAAAAGAATAGTGAAAAACTCATAGACCATTTGATAGAGTTTTTGGATGAAATGTATAAGAATGATTTAAACAATAGATATCCTTTAATCGTTTTGATTGAAAATCAAATGACATCTGTGATGAGAGCATTACAAGTAGCCATCAAAACTTATTTTAAAGTAAAATCTACGGATTATCGTCAAAACATACAAACGAAATATATCAGTGCCAAATTGAAAATGAATTTGATAAATCGTTTCATCAATAATGAGGATGTATCATATACATATCCAGAGTTTTTGAATGAAATCACATCATCATATAAAAGAAATAAATTGCTATCTTGTGATTTTACACAATGGTATTTATGTAATATATTAGATGATAATGAGGATATAGAAAGGATATTAGAAAAAGAAAAGAAGTGGGAGCCGGATATGAGTGATTGTTTTTTACAAGCAATTTCTTTCATAGAAAAATGCGTTATATAAAGACATTTTAAATGTATTAAATCATTAAGATTATGACTTCAGGATTCAATTTAAAAATACCTGATTTAATGAAAGATGATGACGCGAGTTCATCATTAGGTATTGATTTATTGATGAATAAGAAAAAATTGGGCAGTTCATCATCATCTATAAGATCCTTTGATGGTGGCTCTCCAATCACTCCCCAACCATCACCAATGAATCAACAAAAAAATATAATAGATTTAGGAGGAGATGATGAAGATGATGATGAATATTCAGATATAGAAGTGATATCTCAAGGTATGCCTGTTGGAGGAGGGAATGGAAAAAAAAATACTCAAACTTTCAGTGCAATATCTTCTGAAAGTGATTGGCAACCGAAACCGAAGTATAATCCAGATGATATAATGAATATGAAGAGGGAGTTGTTATATCAATTTGATCGTTTAGAGAAAAAAGGAGTAAATGTGCCACGTAAATTCACTTTATCATCAAGTTTAGAAGAAATGAAAGTGGAATATGATAGATTAAAAAAGGATATGGAAGTGGATGCATCTGTTCGTTTTCAGAGACGAATGTTGATGGCATGTGTTACAGGAGTTGAATTTTTGAATACGCGGTTTGATCCTTTCAATGTGCATCTTGATGGTTGGAGTGAATCTGTTTCAGAAAATATCAATGATTATGATGATATATTTGAAGAGTTATGGGAGAAATATCATAGTAAAGCCAAGATGGCACCAGAATTGAGATTGTTGCTAACATTAGGAGGTAGTGCAGTATGGTTCCATATATCTAATTCGATGTTTAAAACATCTGTTCCAGGTATAGATCAAGTATTCAAAGACAATCCAGAATTAAAGAGACAGTTTATGGAAGCGACAATGAATACGATGAATCAAAATGCTACGAGACCTCAACCTCAACCTCAACAAAGTGCAGGAGGTGGGATTTTTGGTGCTTTAAGTGGATTGATGGGTGGTTTTCAAGGAGGTGCATCCGTTCCACCACCACAACAATACACTTCTCAGATGGAACGACCATCCATGAGAGGACCTTCAAACGTAGATGATTTATTACAGGAATTGAAACAAGATAATTTTGAACATATGAATGAAAGATTAGAAATGTTCTCGAACGCATCTGAATCCGAGATAACAGAAATGATGGGTGCTGATGATGCTTCTATAAATGGATTACTTGTGAGTAAAAATAAAAAAAATAAACGACGCACATTAGATATTTAGAATTTTCATTTAAATTTTATTTAATTTATAATATGGATATTGCATCTTTTTTTAGATATTCTGCAGCTGAATTTTCAGATGTAGAATTAAGAGATACTACATCCCTAAATGTAGTACAGACCTTGCATAATTTGAATGATGAATATAATCTTAGAAGACAATTTTATGAAATCAATGATATTCATTCGAATAATGAAACATTGAATGAATCCAACGAACAGATAGATGCAGCAGAAGATGATATTGAAATGAAAACGATACAAGATATGATAGAAAAAGGTCATACAATTCTGAAAACAGAAATAGAAAAATATTCAAAATTAAGAGATCAATTGGAGGATATAGGACAATATAGACAAAGACTACATCAAGCACATCATTCTATAAAAACCCAATTACAACGATTAGAAGATGATCCGAATATTGATGATACTATCAAAGAAAAATACACGAAAATGATTGGATCATTAGCATGTATAGATACAAAACTCAATGAACAATTTGATGGCAAAATGAATGATTTAAGAGAAGATTATACAAAAAGTTTTCATAAACTTATAAAACTCAAAGATATATACAAATTTTGTCGGCAAACAGATTCAGTAATGACATGTCCTATATGTATGAATGATCCAGTTTGTAAGTTTTTCATACCTTGTGGTCATACCTTTTGCAATCGTTGTGCATTGAATATAAGGAACAGATGTCATATATGTAGGCAACCAGTAGAAATGACGAAAAATTTATATTTCAATTAAAAAATAATAAAATATCATTTATATTATAATAATGAAGCATCTTGAAGTATTAGCAGTTTTGTCTTTGATTTTGGTATCAGTAATAATTCTATCCGTTTTATTACATACTGCAAAGAAAGAGAATTATTTGGATGCACCAAGAGATATTGCATCTACAAATGCAGATTTCTCAAGAGTTGGATTGGGAAGTATGAGTGGATGTGCAAATGGTGGAATACAAAGTCAATTAGGTTTTCAAGCGAATCTGGATGATTTGATTGCAAGTAAATCCTTGAAAAGCAATACAACAAAAGGATTAATAGGAGTAAATAGTATTGCTTCAAGATCTTGCAGTGATTCACAGACAAATGCAACGGGAACTCTATTATCATCTATCTCAAGTAATAAAAATAATTGTAATGTAGAAGTAGATGGACAAGAGTATCAATTACTATCAAGAAATATAAGATTAAAGATAGATTTACGAAACTCTTCCGAAAGAGAATTGAAAGTTGTCAATGATCAAGATAAAATCATAGAACTGTTGTTATTAAGACCAGTAGTTTTAGTCATTGCAGATTCAAAACCGTATAATTTGAGTTTAGGTAACTCGGGTTACTTTATATATTCTACAAACAAAGTACGAAAATACTACGTGCATAATCAGTTCCCACATAAAATTACAAATATAGGTATTCAACCTGCAGCAGGTTCTTATAAAGTGTTCCCCATAGAACAATCAAAACAAATATCACAAGTATTAAAAGAACAATTACAGGGAATTAGAACTTCAACAGGCAGAGGATCCACCATTCATGATGTAATGGTTACGGTGTATTACCTTTCACGAGAAGAAAATGCAAATTTAGATACGGTAAAAGTAGAAAACAATGAAACCCATAAATTATTTTATACGAAAGATATGATGAAAAATAAAATAGAAAAAGTATTAAAAGGAGAGGTGAAAAATCCTGTGTTTACCATTAAATTCAGATGTAAAATAAGGCCAGATGCCGAAAGACAAACGCATTTAAGAGAATGGAGAAATTTATTATCCGTAGCAAGAGGTTGGCAAACTTGTGATGTGAATGGTCGTGGCATTGCTTTAGTAGCAATAAGACCTGAAAGACATAGAGGAGACGCAGTTCCATGGAACGCAGGAGATGCTAAAGAAGTTTTACCATCTGATCCAAATTGGATATCACTAGATTTTGTGAATGTTGTAAAGAGTGTCAGTTCAGGTGCACCTTTAGATGGTTGTGGGTATTATTATAACAGTTTAAACCTTCTCATCCCTGCAAATACTGAAGTGGATATTATGTATATCGTTGGTCCATCATTTAAAGTTGCAGTTGCAACCTATTATGATCAAAGCAAAAATAAAAAACATACGACATATGTGCAAAATTTCCATTGTTATGACTATATGAATGATGTATTAAGCACGATAAGTGTGTTGAATAAAGAATTAGCGGTTCATAATCTCGCCAAAATAAATGGTCATGAATTCGAAGGTGTATATGTGAAAGATTTACAAGTAGTTTATGGTATGGACAATATGGAAAAATGGTATAAAAATAATTAAATATCTTCGTCATCACTTAAAAAGGAATAACCTGTAATTGTTCCTGTATTATTTTTTATATTAGACTGTGAAACTGTGTCTATATTTATCTGTAATTTTGCAGGTTCTTTTGCTACGGTTTTAGTATTCGTAGCAATTTCTTTGTCATACAATTCTTTATCATTTTTATACATAAGAATTTTGTTTTTCACTTGTTCTAATAAAGGATATTTTTCTTCTTTGAATTTTTCATCTTTATACACACGTTGAACACTATAAGTGTATAGTTGCCAATAATGTATTTGCATATTGACCGAACTTGTCGATGGTTTTTTTAATATAGAAGTCATCCATGATTTCAAACCATTGATATCTCTACAATATTCAAATGGACTATACATATATTTATTATACTCTCTATCAAACTCGATAATAATACCTTTTTCATTGGTGTTGTCATGAAAGTGAGTTTCAAACTCCAGTTGATTTTGATATTCCAAAAACTCACATTCCAAATAATCGCATTCATTGAGATTACATACATCCAACTGACCTTGTATCTGATATTGATATTGTATTGGGATTTCACCAGTAATTTTGCGTTTCCAAGGACATTTAATTTCCAACATAATTCCTAATTCACTGATACCATCAGGACTTGCACCAATCCAATCAATCGTTGGGTGTAAAATCAAACCAAAATCGAAAACTTTTGCTTTACTTTTTGCAGAATACGCATCACAAGCAACAGGTTCATACATAGTTCCCCATTTACAAGCAGGCATATTTGCATCGAATGTATCTTTTTCATATCCACATTTTTTCTGATAAAATTCTTTCACCGTTCCAAATTTTCCTTTTCCTAGAGCTTGTCCAAAGTCCGAAGCAGTGATGATATTTTTTCTTGCTTCCAACCATTCTGGTGAACGTTGAATGATTTTTGGTATATCACACAACCTTCTTAGTTGTTCTTGATAATCCAACAAACCAAACAATCTTTGTTTTATATACTCATACTCTATATAAGTATCAAAAATTAGATTTACTGAATTGTGAATCAAATTTAATAAAGTATTCGGTTCATTTTGTTGTTTGAGTGTGATATATAGTTTATCTATGAGCGAGTTCAACTCAACAGTTTGTGAAATCATTGTCGTTGTTATTTGGTATATTATTCTATGTATTTGTGTAGTCTTTTCTTTATGTAGTTTCATTTTTTTATGGTATTCCATCCTTAAAAAATATGAAATATGAAATATGAAACATTTATATAAACGGAATGTTATACGCAAATATACTACAATGTCATCGTTGCCATTATATTTGGAAGGTGCAAATGATGAAAAGTATACGATATCTTGTTGTGATGAAGTAGGTAGAGGTCCAGGATGTGGTCCAGTATGTGTTGCTGCAGTCATATGGGACTCTGATTATATCCCAGAAAATGATGAGGACGAAAGATTATTGAATTCGATAAAAGACAGTAAAAAATTATCTGAAAAGAAAAGAATACAATTGTCAGAGTTTATCACAAGAGTTTGTAAAGATTATGCAATCGCATGTGTTGACAATCATGTCATAGACGATATCAATATTCTACAAGCAACATTTAAGTGTATGCATAATGCATTGGATAAACTAAACACTGACTTTGATAAAATATATGTAGATGGAAATAGATTCAAACCATACATGAACAAAAACGGAGATTTCATACCACACACATGTGTTGTGAAAGGAGATAACCAATTGTTGGGTATAGCTGCAGCATCCATACTAGCAAAAGTGTATCGTGATAATTCAGTCGTAGAATACTTTAATTCGGATAGAAAATATCAACCATACGCTTGGGATAAAAATAAAGGATATTTGACAAAAACACATATCGATGCAATAAAAAAGTTTGGAATTACAGATTATCATCGTAAAACATTTTTACATTTTTTGTAAAACGAAATAATTATTTAGTTCTTCAAACTCTTTTTTTAATCGTTGCTTACATAAAAAGTACTTTGGATTATAGAATGCATTTCTAGTAGCGTTTTGAATGATTTTTGCATTTTTATCTAATACATGACACGCAATACATAATCCTTCATCAGGTGAATTCTCGAGATAAATGTTTTTACAATAATGACATTTTTTGAGTTTGAAAATACTTTGAATAAATTGTGAAAGTTCTGTATAAGTATTTTCTTCATTTGAGAAACCATGAATATGAATTATTTTTTCTACATTCTTATCCAATTTGGTATCTAAAAGACGCATATCTAAGATATGAGAAATGTCAAAAAAGTTATGTTTACGATTTGTCAAGTTTTTGAAAAGGATATGTATATCAGCATCGATAAAAATACCATTGGATTGATGTCTAATTTTTGAATGTAATAAACTGATTTGAAAAGATCCAAAAGGAGTTAAAAAGTGAATAGAATCATGGAGAGGAATTTTAGATTGATAAAAATAGTCAAATATTTCATGACCTGTCACGATTTCATTTTTAATCATCTATAATAAATATAAAAAATATTTTTTTAAATACGGAACAATAAAAAAACAATAATCTATTTAGTTTTTATACAATCATACCATTTTGACCGAATTTGGCAATGACTTTGTTTGTCACCAAAACATCATTAGACCAACCCATCTTCACAAATTCTAATTCATCAAGGTCATTTACACGCATCGCAAAACTTACTTTACGATTACCATTGCTGGTTTTGGTATGTGTAAGACGCATATGACCACCACGAAGTTCCCAATAAGCTTCAGAACCAGATTTCTTGGAACCACCAAGATCCATTACACCTTGAGAGCTCTTTTTCCAAGTGAAAGATTTGATGTAGCGTTCATCGTCATTACTTGCACTTGCTTCAGGGACACCCCAAATACGAACCCCACCACCATCATTTGCAAGACCATCGATAACTTGTGCATTGTTGGATTCCATACCCAAGACGATATTTTTATCTTGTATCCATAGTTCAGTATTGTGAATGCCAATAGTATCTAAAATACCTGCAATTTGAGTATCACCAGTTACTTGAATGCCTTTATCAGTTACACGGAATACTTCTGTGTTTGCGACATTGAAAATATATGAACCTTGAGTGTTTTGTGTGGAATTACCATTACCACCAAGGATTTCGACACCATTTGGCGCATTAATGAATATTTTTTGTTCGCTGTTATCCATAATAAGTTTCATTTCATTGGAACCATTGAAAGCATGAATTAATACATCACCGCCTGCAGATTTGAGTTCGAGATTATTTTCAACATTGGTAGTGAAATTATTACTGAAAGTGAATAGACCATTGCTTGCAGCTTCTAAAGTGAGGTCATTACCTGCTACGAATGATACATTGCTCAGAGCATTACCTTGAATACCACTGGTTACATCATCAAGTTTGAAAGTCACTTGACCTGCGTTTGCAGATAGAGATACGGCATTTGTAGTTGCAGTAACATTGACATCGCTTGCTGCGGTAACAACCACATCACCAGCAGTAGAAGCGACTGAGTAGTTGTTTTTAGCAACATTGGAGAAACTGTTTGAAGCAGTGAATTTTACATCGTTGGAAGCAGTGATGACTGCGTTGGAAGCAGATAGAGCAGAGAAAGTGTTGGAAGCAGTGAAAGATACATTGCTGAAAGCAATACCTACTAAGCTATGGGTTGCGTCATCTAATTTGAGGCTTACTTTGGAACCATCAGCTAAGAGAGATACGGCGTTTGCAGTTGCAGTGACATTGACATCACTTGCAGCGGTAACAACCACATCACCCGCAGTAGAAGCGACTGCGTAATCGTTCTTGGCAACATTGGAGAAGGTGTTGGAAGCAGTGAATACAACATCGTTGGAAGCAGTGATGACTGCGTTAGAAGCAGATAGAGCAGAGAAAGTGTTGGAAGCAGTGAAAGACACATTGCTGAAAGCAATACCTACTAAGCTATGGGTTGCGTCATCTAATTTGAGACTTACTTTGGACCCATCCGCTAAGAGAGATACGGCGTTTGCAGTTGCTGTGACATTGACATCGCTTGCAGCGGTAACAACGACATCACCCGCAGTAGAAGCGACTGCGTAATCGTTTTTAGCAACATTGGAGAAGGTGTTTGAAGCAGTGAATACAACATCGTTGGAAGCAGTGATGACTGAGTTGGAAGCAGATAGAGCGGAGAAAGTATTGGAGGCGGTGAAAGATACATTACTGAAAGCAATACCTACTAAGCTATGGGTTGCGTCATCTAATTTGAGACTTACTTTGGAACCATCCGCTAAGAGAGATACTGCGTTTGCAGTTGCTGTGACATTGACATCACTTGCAGCGGTAACAACGACATCACCCGCAGTAGAAGCGACTGCGTAATCGTTTTTAGCAACATTGGAGAAGGTGTTGGAAGCAGTGAACTTAACATCGTTGGAAGCAGTGGAAACGATATCATTGCCGACTGTGGTTACTGCGTTATTGGAAGCAGTAGAAGTGACATTGCTCTGTGAAGTTAAAGCAACATCATAACTTGAGTGATTAAGTAAAATGGTAGAATTGCATTGTGTACCTGCAGAGAGTTTGAGAGAATTATTACTTTGAGAAGTAATATAATTGACATTTGCAGAATTGTAGATATCTAAAGCACGTACATCATTTAAAGCAATAGAGACACTACCAGATGAAGCAATTTCAAAAGTGGTAAGATCCTTACCATAAATGCGTGGTGCATATAGAGGACCAAAAACATTAATAATGCTTTGTTCTGGGTAATCTACTGCTGCTCCGTCTTTGAGTTGAATGTAAGAACTTGCATCGCCTGTGAACAAACTATAATTAGATGGCATGGAAAGGTGTTTTAATTTATCATGAGAAAATAAATAGTATATTTTCAAAATAATAAAAAAATATAAACGCAACGATTTTTAATCCCAACGGATCAACATTTGTATATACATCCAACGAATGCTTTTCTCAACTTTACACCATTTTTAACAAATTCAACACATTTATATGTAGGATTGTCTAAAGAAAACTCACAATCACAAGTGATTTTAGCAACCGTGTAGTTTGTTATATAGTGATTTTCTTGTTTCATTCCATAACCATCTATTTCAGAAGTTGTAATCAAATCTCCATTTTGCAAACTGCCATTGATGTTACAAATCCAAATTGCACCTTCGCCAACACCATTAATCACAACTTTTGTATCTGTTTTACTTTTATTTTTATTAAAACATAGATTCCCTATTTTGAAGAATCTAGAATTCGTACCTTTTTCTTCAAATCCTGAAATGACCCCAAATACTCTTTTATCATGAGATTTTGTTGCTAATTCTACAACAGGGACAGCTTCATCTATCTCTATAATAGACTTGTTTTCTAAATTGTTATACGAACCTCTTGAAATAACAATTTTTCCTATCATATCTTCCATTAAAGAATTATCGAATTCAAACGCACAACGATGACTACCCGTAAAATTGAACGTACCAGGTTCGAAATCATCTGTGAAGACTACAGAAGTGTTATTTGCACTTTTAAATATAAGGTCTGAATATGTATTATTTGAGGTATTTGTTGTTGTGTATAAAGACCAAGCATTATTACTTTTTGAAAATGTTAATCTATCATAAATAAAAGTTTGATTCGAGAAACCTGAAACGCCTTTGACAATTACATTACTATTGAATGTTGTTAAATTGCAAAAAGTAGACATTCCACCAACGGTAAAACTATTTTTTACAGTAGCATTTGCCAACATGTTGAGATTACTTCCGATTGTGAATGAATCATTCAGAGTTAACCTACCTGAAATAACGACATTATTTGAAAATGTTGAAACACCTCTAACGGTCAACCCTCCATATATATTTTCACTATTATATAAAGTAACAGGTCCATTTATAGTAGTAGAACCACCTATAGCAACATTATTACACAAAGTACTATTTCCATATACAACAATATCGTTTTGAAACACAGAAGACTGACGAAATACAGATGGACCATTCACATCTAAACCAGTGACATTCATATTTGTAACTCCAACATTTTCCATTTGTATTCCTTGTAATAATGTTTTACCTTTGACGATAAGAGCACCTTCAATAATAACATTTGATTTTGCCAAAATAGTTTCTTCGAATGTAGTCCCTACATCTGCGTAGATTTCATTACTCAATGTTGCAAGATTAGAATCATCTTCGTAAAATCTATTTGCTATATCTGTGATAACACTGTCCATATGACGCAAAGAATTCAAATAATATTGTAGATTACAACCGTCTATAAAACATAGATTTTCATGGAAGTTTATTGCAGATTCGAATGATGTTGCTTCGTTAAATGTGCTTACACCTGCAGTAAATAGTTGATTAAAGTATGCGTTATTACCTACATATAAATCGTTCGTAACTCCTACATCTTTTTGAGAATATATGTCATTACAACTGGTAATATCTCCCTCTGAAAGAATAAAACCTTGTATATATAGATTACTATTCATTTTTACATTTCCTAAAAAGGTATTACTTTCTGCGTCAAAACTGTTCAATGAACCTACCTTGTTCAAATAGTATGCCAAATTACAACCGCCTAATATGATATTGCTTAATCCAAAATAGCAATTATTACAAAATGTTGCAGTTCCAGATACAACAAGATTAGACATGGTTGCAGTTCCTGAAATGTCTAATGAACCTGCTTGAAAAGTATTGCTACCTGCGTTAAGGTATTGAACTTTATTAAGGTAATACGCAAGGTTACACGCACCAACATATATATTACTGCTATCTATAAAGTTCACACGATTGCTAAATGTTGCAACATCTCTAACATTCAATGTATTTACTGTAAGATTGCAATTTATTCCAACATTACCCAAAAATGTTGTATTACTCGCTTCAAAGGATGATAAATTTGCTATACGATGGATATAATTTGCAAAATTACATCCAGATACGATTAAATTGGATTCTGCAATATTCAATATACCGTTTATATTTGCAATATCTGTAATGGTTAATGTTCCTATAGATGCTGTCGAAGCAATAAGATTACTATTAAACTGTGCAGGAGCATTAAAAATAGTATCATCCAAAGATACAAATCCATTACAAAATGTTGCGTAGCCCTTTACATATACATCATTATTTATCAAAACATCATTGAGTAAAGAGATACCTTGGATATCAATATTACTATTGCATATCAAATTCGTATCGATGATTGCAGAATCCGTGACTAAAATATCCGATACGGCTAATCGTTGAACGAAGGAATCGCCATGTATAATGACATCGTTTGAAAATTGTGCTTCGCCTGTGAATATAGACAAACCTTTTTGTGTAAAAGTTCCTGTACATTCTAAATTACATAATGTGGTATTTCCAACGACAGATAAATTACTATTTACAGTAACAATATCTGCGTTTACGTGTTTCACTCGTAGGTCGTTCATGAATACATTATTGGAAAACTCTGTTTGCCCTGTTATTTTTACAGGACCGTGTAGTGTGGTGGTGCCATAAACATCAAGGTTGTTGCAAAACGTTGCATCCCCATAAGTAGTCTGTCCTCTATCTACAAATAAGTTTTCATTTACACGTAGATTGCTCATTACAAGTGCATCTTTACTGAATGTTGCGTCATTTATGAAATTAGCACTCTCTAACACGTCCAAATGTTCAATGATACTATGTGTTGTGTAAGCATTCGAAAAGGTTGCGTCATTCGAAAATGTCACTTCTCCATTGATTATGGTTCTTCCATTTATAACAATATTGCTGTTAAATGTGCATAGTCCATTGAAGATACTCGTTGCATAATCTACTAGATTTCCCCAAATAGTCGTATTGCTATTCAAAGAAGTATTGTGAGATTGTAATGTATTTGTAGAAATCGATAACGCTTCGATATTCGAGTTGAAACGGACGATATCATCAAAAATAGTATCATTTTTAAACAAAACACCGTCGCCAAATATAACATTGTTACAAAACGATGTATTCCCATCAACAATTAAATTGTTTTTGAGATGCGTATTATTATGAACATTCAGGTCAGAATGAATATCAACTACATCCCAAACACTTACATTTTCACGAAATACCAAAGTTCCTTTAACTTCCAAATCACCATCTACAGTAAGATTAGATGTTGAAACAGGACCATAAAAAACTGTATCGTTTGAGAAACTCACATCATCATAAAAGTATGTGCTATTGCAAAAAGTCATTTTTTGATGAGCAATAACATCGCCTAATAGATGTGTTTGTCCATCAATTTCAACATCTTTCAGTTTTGTCAATTGGTTCACATTCAAATTACAAAAGGTAGCATTTTTCAAAGCAAATATATCATTTGAAAATGTCGTGATACCATTGAATGTAGAATGACCAGATACACTCATATTATTCGATAAATTGAAGGCACTGTTCAATATTTTTATATTTGTAAAAGTCCCTTCACCAACAACATTTAAAGAACCATCAATATTTACATTTTTATCTATATCGAGATTACCTTGTATGAATACATCTTGGTTCGCATAGAGATTGCTATTTAAAACAGTGTTTCCTTGAATCGTAGTATATTGTAATGTGGTATTACCATTTGCAGTTAATATGTTTGTCGTCAATGTTTCTTTGATATCAACATCATTACAGAAACCAGCGTCTTGATAAGAGTAGATGCCTCCTTTAGCAACGATATTATTTGAAGAATATATATCAGTCCCAAACAACCCATATCCATCTACAACGACATTATCATGAAAATTAGCAACATTATTTGCATTGATTACGCCACTAAATTCTGTGTTTTTTAGAAAAAACGCATAACCTGTAATTGTGGTATTCGAAGATACAAGATTGGGAGTGATAACTTCTTTCGTGAATGTCGCAGTATCATGACAAGTGAAAATGTTTTTAGCAATCACTTGATTAGATAATGTTGTAATCCCTTCCACAAACAAATTACCCTTTGAAAGGATTGTATTACAAGCTACGAAACCATTCGTAAAATATGCACCTGCTCTTGCATTTATATCTTCCTTGAAGGTCACAAGACCGTTGTTTTCAAGATTTCCATAGATATAGGTATTTGAATATAAATTAGTTCTTCCATTCACATTGAGTTTTTCCAACGTCGTATCTCCATAAACATTTACGTTATTACTAAATGTCGAGTTATATAGAGAATATAAAGGTCCTTGAAGAGTAGTCGTTCCTTTGACGAGAAGATTATTACAAAAAGAAGCGGTTCCATTCAAAAGATACAAATTATCTCGAACAATGATATCATTGGAAGCAGTAATAGTATTTTGAAAGTATGAATAACCACTAACATTCAGTGTGTTCAACATATTAACTGCGTCTTTGAAATAGGATTTGTCGTATGCTTGGAATACACCTTTGATATCAACATTTGACAACATATTCACTGCTCCAGTGATATTGAGTAATGGAGTATTGATCAAGAGATTACTATTAACAACTAGAGTTCCATTTACTGTTAAAGCATTATTGGTTGTTACTTCCCCATTAAACACTGTTTGTCTTGCAAAAGTTGTATTTGCAACCACATCAAAGTTGCAACTGACCTCGATTCTGAAAGAAGTAGCACGGATTGCAGTCTGGTCTCCTGCTAGATCAATAGTGTTATTTGGTGTTTGAACGACAATTTTATCGCTCACAAACTTCAATACATAATTGCTATTTGCATCATTACTTGCAACGATTCTATCTTGAATATTTATCAAATTATGTAATCTATTCTCATATGTTGAAGTATGATTATTTTTGATGATGATACAATTTCTTCCATAATTACGAATATCATTACCAATAATAACATTTTCTATGTTACTATCCACAATGTAATTACCAACAACAATACTTTTATTACCACTCATAAAATTAGAGAAACCTACAGATAATGTAGTGTCAGCAGTCGAACTACTATAATGACCAATACTCAGGTTTTTTTCAGTAAATATGGTATACGAATGTTTATTATTTGCATAACCAATATATAAATTTTCATCTCCTTTTTGTGTAATTCCACTGAAATGACCTAAATATAATCCACGAAATCCTTTGATATTACAAGCACCACTCATATGACCAATGAAAATCAATCCAGATCCCGTTTCATTATTTTGACCTGCATTATTACCAATCATAATGTTGTCATCTCCTCTATTAGACATACCACAATGAACACCCAATAACAGCAAGTTTATACCTTGTGTTGCATATAAACCTGCTTCATATCCAATCAGTGTATTCGAATATCCAAATAATCCAGTGGGAACTCCATAACCGATAAAAGTTGATGAATGTGCTCCACGAGTTTTCACATCAATGTCAAATTGTTCTGAACCTTTTTCGTTCAAAAGACCATTTTTTGCAGAAATGGACGATGTTACAAAATTGTATGACATTTGTCAGTATCTATAATGTCTTTATAAAAAAGATTAAAAAATAAAAATTACAAATTAAAAATATTCATCTCCTAAATTTCCTTTTGGTAGTTCTGTTAATAGATATGGTGTTTTAGCTAATAATGGAGATTCAAAATGAATTTCATTTGGTAGAGTATCTACATTCCGTAATTTATCGGAACCTTTCATTATATCATCTGTCAATTGTATCTTTAAGTCATACATATTGTTGACAGGAACTATATAAAATTCACCAATGTTTCTATCTTTTTGTCTTCCAAACAATTTATAACTTCCTATTTTATCTTCTTCATTAGACAGATATCCAACCAATCTATATGTATCATTATGTAATGATTGTGTAGGTATATTGATGTTTCTATGTGCTGTTTGTATAGCAACACTTTCAAATTGTCCTTTATCGCTTCTATTTAAAGCAGGATACAGTGGATCATTCAACACACGTAAATCTCGTTGATGGGTATAGGAGTTTTGTGACGGTGTTGTTGTCGATATATTGTTTGTATGAGTGGTAGGTACTGTAGCAAGGTGTGGTTGAGATATCATATTATATTCTGATTGAGTAAGACAAACTTTACCATTAGGACATACATCTATCTTTTCATTGAACATCATTAGATAGCGTATCAAAACGATAAAAATCATTGTTGAAGAAAAAATAGCTAATACTAAAAGAGTGGTGTTTGTGGTTTTAGAAGAAACCATTTATAATTGAGAAACAAAATTATATGACGACATAATAATAATGCAAGGTATATCCTTTGACACTTTATTAAAATCCATGGGTCAAAATGTTATGGAAGGTATAACACATGGGATTGCAAGATTAGGTAATGTAGTGAAACATTTAGAAAGATTGAAAAATTTAACCTTAAGCGCAAGAGAAATCGTAGTAGCATTGATTATATTATCAATTTGTGTTGCGTTGATGGTTTTAGCATACATTGTGATAAGAATGATGAGACCAAGGTTATTTTTCTTATGGCGTTCGGAAAATTTAGAAAAGTTTATGACAAAAATGCATCAAGATATCGGTGACTTTTATAACAATTATTTAGCCTTGAAAAGTGTCAAAGATGTATTTAACAGTGGTGGTGCAAATTTATATGGGAATTTATCGTTTCCACATTTAGATGCATATTTCTCGAGCAAGACTCAGACAGATTTATCAAAGGATATAGATATATTCTATAAATATCATGATATTGTCAAATCTTCCTTTGATTATCTCATTTATAAAAGTAAATTGGTAAACGAGTTCGAGCAATTTTCGAAAAATGGTAAATCTGGTGATAAGGTTGTAGAAGAAATTATCACGAATATGAACAAGATTCGAAAAGAAGTGAATGACATCATACATACTGAAGTGCCTAAAATAGAAACTGCAATTTACTTGGCTTTGGTGGATGAAGAGTCATATAATCAGTCCAAATTAGATGTTGCGTTGAATTCTGTAGATCCTGCTTCGGAACAGAAAGCATTGGCGTTTTTGACATCCAAGAAAAAGTCAAATGTTTCTTATGCAAGTTATATAAATATCTTATCGAAATTGGTAGAATTCATCGTGAAATTGAAAGTTTTTAATATGTATATGAATGAATATTTCAATGATATAAAAGATTTACACAATATTCGTCGTTGGGGTTTTTTCAATTTCTTGCTATATTTAATCGTTCCTAGTTTCAAAACATTAATACAAGAAAAAGTAATCAATAAATGGAAAGACATATTTAGTAAGAAGAATAGAAATAGTTCTTATAAAGATTTCAATAATGCTTGGGCGAGTATAGGGAAAATGATATTAAATATTCCAAATGAACTTATAAAAAAACTGGAAGCAGAAACCTTTACGGATGATTTAGAGGAACATGTTGTGAATGAAAATGGACAAGTCATAGAAGGTTTTGGTTTCTTAAAAGGATTATTAGCGATAGGTGATTTCTTCTTGGCAATTTTGAGAGTTGCGTTGTTAATTGTGAAACTCATCACACAACCTGTCAAAATGGTCACATATTTGATTCAATTAATCTTTAGTGTCTTCGTAGGTATCTTATTATTGATATTACATTTGGTATTATCATTACCACCTTTTTCTTTTTTGATATTTGGGATTTACTTTTTCATCTTTGAAATTGTGATTGGTGTAGCTTTGACCTGGTTTTATTCAATGTTATTTATGTGGTTTGCATTATATTCTGTTATGATGTGGGTATTGAATCATTTTACCTTGGGATTGGTCCAAAGAGTTATGAGATGTGAAGATTTACCTGATGTATGGCATACTCGTGCGAATTATGCTTATGACAACTTGACAAAACGAATTTGGGTATGCCAATATCCTTGTTCTTCTCGTTTCAAACCTTATATGGAAGGATTAGCATGTAAAAGAAATGATAATAATGAACCTTCTTATTGTCCTCAAGCAGAAATATATAATTTATATAAAGGTAAGGGTTTGAATACGGGACCATGGATTATGGGGGATTTCAATCCAGATGTTGCATTTTGGACAAAATCAAAAAAAAATAGACAAAAAGCAGTAGAACAATTTTTCACAAAAAGGCAAAAATTCTTGAACAAATGTGCAACTACACATACAAAGAATGAGAATTTGATAAAAACGATTTGTGCAAATTATTCATCTATACCCTTATCCAAAGAAGAAGACCGTACAAAACTCAAAGCATTATGTAATCAAGTATTTTGTAGTTCAAAAGAAAAAGAAGGGTTCTGTTATAAATATAGAGATATTCAAAAATCAAAACAAGAACTTTCAGAAAACATCATGGAAAGCGATGAAATTGTAAAACGTATCATGAAACTGCTGGTGATTATCATCATCTGTATCATTATATCCATTCTATTAATCCATTCAAAATAATTATAGGGAAACAACAACATCTGTGATATGTTTATCAATCATTTTTTTATCAGGATGTTCGATGACTTTATGAAGAATCGTATAAATCATACTTGGAAGAATACTAATTTTTTTAATGTCGGAATAAATCGTTTTGATTTTTCTTTTGATGACGTCATGATATTCAAGTGAGTCATAAAGTTGTTGTGTAATGATTTCGTCGATATATTCAAAGGATTCATCATTCAATTTCTCTCTATAGATATCTATATATTGATACAGTTCAATTTTATCTGGTTCTCTTTCGAACGTGCTAATAAAGACATCAAAAATATGTTGAATAATATCATCATTTTCTTCTTTGAGGTGTACTAATTCATCATTCATGTTCTCATCATCTAAACTGTATTTTTTGTTTTTTATTTTTGAGAAAATATACAATTCATCGTTTGATGTTAATGGTTGATCATACATTTTTTGATAAAGACTATTTATGCGTTGACACATTTTGGTTTTATATTCATCCGAATCGATGATAGTTGCTTCTAAAGAAGAAATAAAGTCTTCTTGACTGATTCGTGATAGATATTCTTTTATAAATTCTTGTTCGGTTATATTTTGTTTTAGATACGATGATATCATAGTTTTGACTGAATCAAAAACATGGTGGTATGTTTTTTTCAAAGATTCGATGTATGCAACAAGTTTATCACTATCCACATCAAGTAAATCAGGCATATATAAAATGTATTCACGAACATTCATATCACGACCAAAAATAGTTTCGAAATTATCTATAATATCTAAAACATTCTTTGAAGAAATTGTTGTACTGTTAAGTTGTTTATTTTCTGTGGAGATATGAAATGTGTCTGTGGAAGATGATACATCAACAATATTGTTTTTGTTTTTAATATTAGAAATGTCCTCTTTTAGTTTATCCATGTCATAATCCGTGCTGTTTCTAAAATTATTTATGAGATGTTGAATATCTGTTTCAGATGGTGTTTCGTCGTGTATCGCTTCAAAAAGCCTTTGAATAATCTCATTATACTCTTTTTGAAAGATGGATGAGTTGATAATAAAGTTTCGAATTTGCTCTGCGGATATTGTTTTGCCTTCGTAATGATTCACGAGTTCTTGGTACAATTTGTGAGTCTCTTCACTGTTATAACTCAATAGTTCGGAATAATAATCGATGAAAACCGCCTTCACTGCATTCATGTAGTCATTGCTCTTTAACAAAAACCTTTCAAAATCTTGAATGTTTTTTTCATTCTTTTGAATTGCACTCGACCAATAATTAATCATTTTAGAGTCCATGACCATTCCTTTCTTAGGAATGACATTTTGATAAACCGTCATCAAATCATTTCTAATAGTAGACATCATATAATAATGTATGATATAAGAGAAAAATAAATTTAAACGGCAACAACAGATTCGTCATTGCTTACAACGCCACCAACACGCTTACGTTTGAACCCTGGAAGTGTAACCGTGTTTTTCTTTTTATATGTGACGCTATTCCAATTACTTCCCCTTTCCATATGACCACCATTTGATGACAAAACAGGAGGTTTCCGCACTTGAACTTGATCACATAGCAACGGTCCTGAACCAATACCACGCACATTCACGGCTTGTTGCCCTTTATCTCCATGAATGATATCAAAGGATAGATATTCACCTTTTTTAAGAGTTTTATATTGAGAGTTTAGTGGTTTAATACCTGAATGATGACAAAAGCAATCTTTACCCTTTTCAGGACCATCCCAAATCGTAATGAACCCATAACCATAGATATTATTAAACCATTTGCAAATACCAATATATTCTCCTGTTTTATCCGAATCAGTTACTTCTGGCAAAACATCAACATTCATTTGTGTTTCTAGTACTTCTTGATGGTCGGGGACTGAATTTACTTCCTCCATTGTATAAACATTATTATAAGTATTTCTTTATATCCTTTTTCTTGCGTCTTTTTTTATAGAATTTCAATATAACTTAAATACAATAGAATTCTGTAAAATGAACAAACTGCTCATCATTCTTACAATACTACTCTTTGTAATCTATACAAGATATAATTTGAAGTATAATCCTTTTACTGAAATTTTACAAATAAAACCTGGACAATTAACACCCGCAATTCTTATGGAGAAAAATCCTATTATAATAGAAAATGGATTCATAAATCCAAATGATACCATAGAAACATCTATGAAATACTTGTATTTGTATTTCAACAAAGGACAAAAAGAACCTTCTAACAAATTAAGCACAAATCAAGCAAAATATGCTTTGATATATGGTAATGGTGTAACGGTTGAAATTGTCAATCCGAAATATAAAAATGAAGAAAATTATCCAGTTTTGCCTATAAAACTAAAACATAATCAAGCATTAATCTTACCCATGTATTGGTTATACAGTAATGAGACTTCATCGATACAGATAGTATATATACATGACATGTTTTCTATATTATATCATACATTCAAAAGCATTGTTTAAAGAACGGACAAACTCGTTTCTTTATATGTTTCGATATAAAGTATTGTTTTATAAAATATCGAAAATATAATCAACCCAACACAAAATATAAATGTAAAAGATACGAGATTGATTTTTATTAGTTCTGTTCTACGACAGTATAGTTGATTACAAAGTGGGCATGACACATCTTTATGGTTGCTAATTGTGTAGTCAAAATATATCATAAAACATTGATTGTGAAACAAATGCCGACAAGGGAGTATGATAATTGGATGTGTTTTGATATCGTCATAACAGAAAATACAGATATCTGTTTGATAAATATTTGATTCAATATCCATTAATTATTGATTATTTTTTTGGGGACGATATCTACACCCAGGTGAAGTTTGATATTAGACTTGTTGATTTTGTCTAAATCTGTTTGAATATCAGAACCATTCGTTTTGATTTCTATTGTTCCCAATGTGATTTCAGGTTTATTTGTGTTCACATTGGCATTATTGCTTTTCACAGAGTTTTGTATCGTTGCATTTGCTAAACGTTTATACAGTTGTTCTAATATAGGTATATGTATGTTTGGATTATCTTTGAGAATATGATTGACTGCGTTGATCAACCGTTCTTTCGTAAAAAAAACCCCACTATTATTAACATTGGTTTGTTTTATCACATTGTAGTTCATAATATAACTTTTCATAACACTTGAAAAGTTTTCTGCTGAAGCTTTATTCTTATTATCCGTCATACTAATAAAAACATTAATCTTGTCATGATTGTAATACCATAAATAATATATATAACCCCATACTTCGCTTTTTGTTATTTTTGTTATTAATTCCAGTGATAATTGACCATCAAGTTTCAATTGATCATCATTCAACAATGAACCTACAGATGTGATAGCAAATCCTAATGAAGGTTTGAATGATTTACCAAATATGGTTTCGGTTTTAAAAGTGATATGGTTTGTATTGTTTGATTGTGTTTGCTTCACTTTCTTAACAGAATTAGCATTTTGTTTGGTTTGTTGGAGGACTTGTTTGGAAGAATTAGCATTTTGTTTGGTTTGTTGGAGGACTTGTTTGGAAGAATTAGCATTTTGTTTGGTTTGTTGGAGGACTTCTTTGGAAGAATTAGCATTTTGTTTGGTTTGTTGGAGGACTTCTTTGGAAGAATTAGCATTTTGTTTGGTTTGTTGGACTTTATTTTGTTGTTTTAATTCTGCATGAACTTGTTTTGGACCATGAAAAACATCAGCGTTCTGTTTTTGAGATTGCACTTCTTCACCAAAATCCAACTGTGATTTGGTTTGTTGTGGACCCTGAAAGTATGTATCTTTTTTGAGAGTATTAGGGTTTTTATTTTTTACAACAGTCTGCATATCTTTAATATATGATTATAGTTTTTCTACAAATAAATTTGGTTGCATATTGTTTATGATTTCTGTTTCATCATTGTCTATATTTAGATTTTTGATTTCTGAAATGATATCTGTTTTGGAATAGAGATTTCTGTCTTTATACATTGGAAGGGTTTCGTTCCGATAGGTACATACGAAAAGATATTTCATCTTATCATTTATTTCACTTTTGTTCGATATAACATTTGATACAGATGCTTTCTTATTGTTCTTTTTCTGAGAAGGAGGTTGTTTTGCTTTATCTACAACCTTTTTATTCAAGACGTCATTATACAATATATCAATCTGTGAACTAGCTTTCTTTATCAAATCATTATTCAGTTCAGAATAAACTATAGACTTATTTCGAACACAAATCATATAACAAACATATAATACATTTAATCTTTCAGTTTTATTTTTTCTTGTAAAGTCGAATGCAAACACTTTAAAAGCGTTTTCTAAATATAATTTTAGATATGAGTTAGTGTTTTGAGGTCTTTTTATGTAAATAAAGAGAACTTGCCATAAAGCCCAAACAGAATCATTTTTGAATTTTTTGATGTTATTTACGAGTGGTAAAGTTTCACATTCTTCAATAGTAGCACATTTTCTTATGATATGAGACATTATCTTGAATACACTCTTTATATCACCCTGTACCATAAACTCATACATATAAACAAATATAATGTATTTGTCATTATTTACAATCAAACCCATACCATCATTGAGTTCAGGAAAGTTTTTTGGTCTTTGAAAATATAATGCCTCCACATACTTTCCACCATCCATGTCAGGTTTATAAACGATGACCTGATTTTGTCGCTCCATACACAATAATATCATCATTTCGCATATCGCTTTTTGTATATCTTTGTTCTGCCATTTGAAACCTATACTTTCTATCAATTCTAATCTTTGACCAATAAACTGCACAATATAAGCATTGAGAGTGATGTAATCGTGTCCAATCTTATAAACCAACCAGTTTAAAAACTTTTTGATTTGACCACTACATAAAAGTTCTGCAGAAAGATAACAACTTTTCTCACAATTTCTCTGTATAATACTATTTTGAATCTCACCATAAATATCATGAATGATATATCCGTTTTTACTAACAAACTTATTCATAATTGAATAATAGAGATAAAAATAAGATTTTATTTAGACAAAGCGATATGTTCTAACGTTTGTGCGTAATCTAATAATACCTGATAATCTATAATGGATTGAGTGTAAAAAATAATCAATTCTTTTTTAGTGAGTTGTATGATTTGTGTTAAATCATTATTTGATAAATTTCGTAAAACATAATTCTTTTTAGAATCTTGATTCACAATATCGTGAATAATGTTTTGGATATTATGAATATTTTGTTTATAATTTGAATGCATATTTTCATATAGTTTTAACAAGTGTTTTATTTCTGTGGAATGACTTTTCAATGGTATAACAATTTTTCTTTGACTCATACAGTAATGAGTATGTAAAATAGGATTGTTTTCAACTATATGAAACATCAAATCCACATTACGTTTTTTTGACGCAGTAGTGTTGTCTGATTTGATTTTATCTTTACACTGAAACTCTTTCCCAATAAATTTATTTTCATAGATTTTGTTATATTCTTCAAGACTGATCAGTTGGTCTTCACAAATAAGTTTTTCTATTTTGTATTTCTGTTGTCGTGCAAAAATATTTTTCAATTGCTCTATAAATAAATACTTTTCGCTTGGTGTTAGAAAATGTTCTGTGAGGAATTCTAGACCTTGAAGATGTGAGAAATTTATTTTATATTCAGGAGCATTATCGAAATCTTTATGGGGAACAGAACAATAAGTTATTTCCATAACATCATCTAATATTTTTACATTTCTTTGCATGATACCCGCAATGCTATTATCACCATTATCTTCTAGGTCATAAACGGTTTTTACGAGACTCAAGATATATAAAAGTTTGATATAATGTTTTGAAATCAAATCACATAATTCTGTTTTTGTCAATGTTTTAGAACCTTGTGAGTCACGAAAATCTATATGATCTTTTTTTGGTATAAGATAAATAGCACCTTTTAGAGATTGTAATTCAATTTTCAAATGCTTATCTAGTTCTGTTTGCCACAATAATGTATAATTTTTACAAACATCTTCGAATAAAAAGTTATAATCTTTATTGATAAATTTGTGATCCGTTGTTAAAATTTGATTGAGAATGGTGTTTAATTCATGTAATTCTTTTTGAAATACATTTTTATTGGATTTATTCAAGGTGGACTGACCAATGCCCATTGTATGTATTATATTTATATCACATTTTCTTTATGAAAATATATGGATAATAATAACAACAATCAAGAAACGAATTCAAATACAAACGGATTTTGTATAAATAATGCGTTGTTCATCATGCAAAGTATGGTTACGGTTTTTGGTTTGGCATTTAGTTCATCTATGCTATATATGGGACAACCTGTCGAAGTATATTTACCTATTCTAACATCTATTGTAGGTTGGTGGATGCCTTCACCAATGAATAATAAAATGCCTTCTTCTTCTTCATCAAATATACAAGTAAGGCAAATATTCCGTCGTGGTATTCATCCTGATATCAATCATGTCTAAAATCTTTGTGAATGTAATTCGTAATCGTATTTGAATACGATGATATCAAGCATAGCTTTCTGTAATCCCATCATCAACATTGTTTCAGGATGAAGACGATATTTCTCATCATTATCTAATTGGTTATAGATGTCATCGAAAACATTACAATATTTTTGCATACTTTCCAAGTCTCCAAACGCTATTTGGTCATTGATACCACCCCAATGATATTTATCAGGAATGTATATCGTATTTTCTTTTATTTCGACATTCTTATAGAGAGGTAATCGTGGATTGTTTGATATATCAGGACGATATTTTAAGACGATATCATAGTTTATATTATTTTCTAAAGCAAAATCTGTCATCATTTTAAAAACCTTTTTGTTATTGTAAAACATTGATAAACAGTTGTACGCATTGGTTTCTTTGTTTTTTCGAGGATGATTAAGATAACTTTCTGGACATTCAAAATTCTCACAATTTATACCAGATATAAATGGAACGTCCATCATACGAGTATATTCCAATTCCTTTTCTTTAGCATCATTAATCGCTAAAAATACATCAATCCATACTTCTTGATTATGAATAAGAAATGTTCGCAATTGGGGCAATAAACATTCTTCATGACATTTTAATCTTCCACTTATCAATACTGCAATATGTTTATCTGCGTATCGTTTTTGCTTATACCACCCTATATAATCAGAACAAATACCCAAACAATTGTATAATTCATTCTGTGTATATTTACCATACACTCTTTCAGGCATGACACAAATGGTTTGATTGTCGATATTTTCTCCAGGATAAGCCCAAGGAATAGCATTTGATGTTAAAATAACAGGGTCTTGATCGTGAGAAAAGAAATGTATATCTTTTTTATGATGTGCAACAAGTTCACTCAATGCATGATGGTTCTTTGCGTGGACCCATAATTTAGGGTTTTTTAAAAATTCTATGTCAATTTCATATTGGGGTTCATCATGTCCTAAAAACCATTTATTATCTAAAAACCATACATCAATTTCTACATGAAAACCTTGACTCAATGTCATCGTAATATAATCTGGATGATTTTCTTTATCCGGATTAGGTCCAAAAAGGTTTCCACGATGTGAAATCCAGAAGAATGTCATTTGCTTTACATAAAATTAAGGGTTTAGTTTAAAAAAATGAAACGAACTTATTCTATATTCATTATTGTGTTTATACTTTCTTTACTTGTGGAACTATTATTACTTCTTAATCTTGCACGTTCTTTGACACTATTTGTTGCCATTGGTTGATGGATGACAAAGTTTTTCTTTGTTTGTGAAGCAGTTTCCACATTATTGGGTACATCTCTTAAAGGTTTTCCATCAACGAGATAATATGTTTTCCCATCTATGTCTATTTTCTTTATGATTTCATCATCTTTAACCGTTATACCATTCAGCGTCGTTAGCTTTTCTATGCGTACCAATTCATCGATTCTAGGGATATTTCCCCCTTTTTTGGACATCTTTCTCTTTTTACCTCCAACGTGTGATGGTGGAACAAAAAACCTTGAATAATAATTATTAATGGTTTCAAATTTTCCCACGTTTCTGTTTAAGAATTCATAAAAATTTTGATGATTGACAATGCTGACAATTTGGAAACTTTTAAAGATTATTCTTGATAATCCATCTACATTTATTGTATATACATACTGGTTCTGTACTTCATTGATAAGTATATTTGAATTTATTTCTTGAGTTAATATCTGTTCTTGTGGTGTTGATGGATTTGTATTTACCAAAGACAAAAGATACTCAATGAATATAGAATATATGTAAATACTAAACCATATTTCATTGATTCTTTTGTAGTATAAGATGCCTCTATTTGTAGGGGTTCCATATTCATTTGACATCATATTATTCATGATTTGTGAAATATGTTTGTCATAGATAAATTGAGAATTGTAAACTTTTATTTGTTTTAATCTGGTTGCTCCACCATTGTTTGTATATTCAAAATTACATACATCAATAATCCTGAACAAACCTACACGTTGGATATCTGGATTGATATGATACGCACTGAAAAATATTCTTGATAGGATATTCATGCCTATTGTCATCAAATCAAAATTCCATAATATAGGACATAAATGATGATACCTTTCATATACGTTTTCATCTTTAATCATATATTTTACAACAACTGCGTGTTCTAGATTGACGGTTTTTGAACTCAACAAGTTGTAGTATTTTAGAATATTGATAGTATCATTAAAATTATACCAATCTCTAAAATGTTTTGTAATTTCCATGGACATAAATTCACGAAGTTTATCTTTTAAATTTGGTATATTCATAATATTGTTGTTTTCACTAAATACAGATCTTCCTAAATCTATCAACATAAGACTCTTTAAATCTTTATGATATAATACATTGTCGATATGTGCATCATTATGCGTAAAACCAAATTGGATTCCATTGAATGCCAAAGATGTAAAAAATATTTGCATGCATTCAGATATAACATTGTTGAATATGACGAAATTATTCATATTAGCACATAATGTTATAAAGAGACCTTCCAATGTTGATTGATGTGGAATATTATGGTAAAGCGACAGATTTGCATCAAAGCAATTTCCATTTGATACATTGTTCATTTTATTTTCAATAAATGTTCTGACGAAATTATCAGAATTCAACTGTTGTAATCGTATAATTTTATCCACTGGCCAACTCAAATCATCATTAGAAATTCTTTCAAGTATTGTTTTACAACTATCAAAATATCTTGCGAAATTGTATTGGTAAATATAATTTTCATTCAATTTGTTCAATAAATATCCATTAAAATTATCAAACAACACACTATCTCTTCTAGGATCAAAGTCAAATTTAGCAAAGAGGTCATTATGATATAAATTATTCAATGGTTTCAAGATACAATAATAGCAGTTTCCAGATGTTTTCATTAATACAGATGGGATTCTCAACTTGCATTTGTGCATAATGACTTTCAACCACAGATACTTCATGATACTGGAACGTAGATAAGCCTTTCTTTCATCTTCATCGGTAAAAACTTGTTTATATTTTACTTGAAATATGTTTGAAAATTCTTTGAATATCCCTAATGAATTATCGACAATAATATTTGGATTATTCATTTAAAATATCAACAGAAAAAAGGTTATAGTTTGATATGAATATTTTTATTATATTGAAACTTATATATTGTTTCTAAAATGGTTAAAAAAGAAAAGAAAATAAAATCGTGTGAGCAATGTGCAAAAGAAATAGAAACACTTATGAATCAAGTATTAGAATTCGGATTTCCATTGGATCATCCGAGCATCCAAGAATTCATAAAAATAACAAAAGAATTTGAGAAAAATCCTGAAACAGGAGCATGTTCAGGTGTGTTGAAATTATCAGGTTTTCAAAGAAATTTGGTTTATATTTTGTCGAAACAACCCCATATAATATCAAGAATTACATTGGAATATAATAAAAATGTTTAAACATAAACAAGTGTTAGGAATGCACCTTCTTCAGATTTAATACTTTCGTCTAATGTTATTTCATTTATTTTAGGTTCTACGTTTTGATGTTTGTCAAGAATGATAGTGTCCAAACTTTTTCCACTTTCATCGGTGATTGTAAGAGGAACAATGATTTGAACCAATTTACCTTCTTGAACTGCTTCAAAAGCATCTTTGATATGTTGTGGTGTAGTATCACAACATCCTAGTATTTTTGCATCCCCTTTTTCATTCAACATTTTAAGAAAGATATATTTGATAGTAGGAGGTTCTTGTTCAACTTCTTGTTTTTCACCATCATCCGTTTTTTCTTCTTCTGCAGGTTTTGGTCTATGATATATCGTAGCATTGTTTTGATTTACTAAAACCAACACAGAGAGTCCATCATCGATCAGTTTGTTGATATAACCAATATCTGCTCTTCCTAATTCAATCATTTTTATATAATAGTTATCTTTAATATATCAAATGATAAAACGCACACTTACATATTATTTTTTATGTGTTCAAGGAACACTCTCGCATCATTTGCAGGTTCTATGATTTGCGTTTCAAACTTGTATCCATCCGTCGTTTCTTCGAATAAATCATAAGTAAAAGCAATACCTTGGTTGTTTGTCCATGGCATAGACAGAACTTCGGTAAATTCTTTTTCTTGAATGTAGCAAGGGAGTTTATTGATATTTATTCTTTTTTGTATGGATACAATAGAAAGTGTTTTATCTGTATCAAATAATTCAAGTTTCGAAGATACTGAAATTTTAGGCAGAATATATTGTGCTTCTTCACGAAACATAAATCCTAAAACGTAGGATTGATTCTTGTGAATACAAGACATGATATTATGATCAGGTCTGGTTCTGATAAAATAAACACTCTTTGGAACTAATGAAGGCATTTTGAAACAGTTTTATATGATAATTTTAAATTGATATGTATCAAATTTTTGTTATAAATCTTTATAATTCGTTTCTATTGGTTGTGTGATGAGCGGACATTTACTGAAAACTGTTTTGATTTCTTGAAAGAACCAATAATCAATGGTCGTTGTATTACTCTTTACAAGTTCAGAAGTACAATTCACATATGCAATATCATCTGCAATACCATTATCTATTATATCTGTTCCGTACACCCACCATTCATTTGTTGTCAATTCACGGAATTTTTGTTCTTTCATACCAATTCTTTCGGCTTGCAATTTATTCAAATCATTTTCCATTGCATTTACCATATCCAAATAATGCATGATTGGAAGAAGTTCACCCCCAATACGTAAGGATTGTTGATGTTGCATTGCAGTTGATTGTTGAGTTGCATATCTGTATTTACATGCTTGTAGTATAACGAATGCCATACTATATGCTTTTTCTGCTATACATTTTATTTCTTTATATTTCAAATATTGAACTAGTCTATTACCAGCCATGACAGAACCACCATTAGAGTTGATATACAAATACTCTGGATTATTTGTCATCAATTGATACAAAACATTGTCGATAACATCTTGATTTATTTCACCACGAAGAACCACGTTATTCGTAGTGTTTAAAGTGATATTATTTATTGCAAAAGCACTTTGACAACTTCCCAATAATATTACGATTAAAAATGAAAACATACAATAGAGATATAATACTTCTTTAAATAGTGTATGAAGAATTTCCTGAAATTACAAAACCAATCTTTATTGTTTCATTTGGGTCGATACCACCTTTATCTACCACCCATTGTGGAAAGTCAAAAACGTTTTCATTTGAAGACCTTTTCAGACAATTCCAAAAGTTGTGAATTTTATTGCATCCAACTTTTAATTTCATGGTGCTTATTTTTTGAGTGGAAGTATTCGTTATTTCGACTTCTTCTTGAACACATTCAGTAGTTCCATCCATCCACTTATTCGTTTGCTTCACTACAAGTTTTAAACCATTTCCATTTGGTTGAGGTTTGGGTTGTTGGGGTTGAGGTTGTTGGGGTTGAGGTTGTTGGGGTTGAGGTTGTTGGGGTTGAGGTTGTTGGGGTTGGGGTTTGGGTTGTTGGGGTTGAGATTGTTGAGGTTGAGACGATTGGAAATTAAATTTGGTAGGATTGGGACATACATTTCGTATAATATTCAACTTATCCATGATAGGTGTTTTCCAATCTTGATCCAACACACCTCCAGTATCTCCACCATTAGGATTCAAACACCAATAAAACGTATTCGTATAACCATTTGCAACAAAGTATTTGGATACTGCGTCATGCCATTTTCTATCATCTGTATTTGCTCTATTTCTTCCACCCCATTCTCCAATGACAACTGTTCCCAAATTTTTCTTGTGAATATATGCCCATTCTTTCTCCCAAATAGCATTCATGTTTGAAGGGAAATTTGAGTCTTTGAAATGAGACATAGGGAAAACATCAGGTCCATAAACATGTGGCGAATAAACGAGTTTGTTTTGCACAGATAATTTGATTTGTGAATTTTGTACACCCTCTAAACTCCCACCCCACCAGGTAATATCACCATTTAAACAACGAGAAATTCCTTCTACAAATATCAATAATCTTGGAGATATCTTATGAATTTCTAAAGATATTCTTTCAGAAGCTCTTGCCCAATCTGTAGATATATTTCCATCACCCCAACTGGCTTTACCATGAGGTTCGTTTTTCAAGTCGATACCGAACAAACAATTATATTTTTTATATCTTTGTATCATTTTCTTCCAAGCATCGATGACTTTGTTTTCAGAAAAATCATTGTCATACCATAGTTCAGGAATTTCCCCTTTGCTAGTAAAACGATGCATACTTAACAATACCGCGATCCCACGTTTATTACATTCAGCCAACATGAAATCCATCATTTGTCCTGCTGTCCAATCTTTCATTTGTGGATTCAAACTATAATTTATCGTAGTGCATTTCAATGTGTCCAACCCTAAAGCAAATTCCGTTGTGAAAGGAAGTCTGATTGCGTTGAAACCATTTTTGGTAATAAAGTCAAATAAGGATGAGATAGATACTTGCCAAAGTGCATGAGGACAGTAAGCATCTGTTTCCATACCAAACCAATTCAGTCCTTTGATATTTACTTTTTGATTGCCTAAATATATATTTTTATCCTTTGCATAAAATTCCATGGAGGATGATGGATTTGGTTGTAGAGGTATATCTGGTTTTGTAGGGGTTATAGGTTGAGGTTGAGGTTTTGTAGGTATATCAGGTTTTACAGGAGTTGTGACATTAAAGTCGAATTTAGTCGGAGAAGGACATGCTTTAGTTGTGATAACAAGTTTGTTTTGAATAGGGGTTTTCCAATCCTCAGCTAATAATCCACCAGTATCACCGCTATTTGGATTAACACACCAATAAAACCATGAATGCATTCCTTTTTCATTCAAAAAAGATGCTAATTCTTCTTGCCATATTTTATCTTTTGTATTATCTCTTGAAAATCCACCCCATTCTCCGATAACACAAGCACCTTTATTTTGAGTTTTCAAGAATGCCCATTGTCTTTCCCAAATAGGACGTAGATTTTTTGGAAAGTCTTTATCCTCAAAGTATGGTTGCAAATGCACATCAGGACCATATACGTGTGGTGAATAAACGACTTTGTTATCAACGGATAGTTTGATAGGTCTTTTATGAACACCTGTTAACGAACCACCCCACCATGTATTTTCACCTTCAGGTCCAGTTTGAACTCCTTCCACAAATATCAATAGTTTTGGATTTACTTTCAAAATAGCGTTTCCAATTCTTTCCGATGCAGAAGCCCAATCCGTTTTTGAATCGCCACCCCAAGTTGCAATACCATGAGGCTCGTTCTTCAAATCCACTGCAAAAACATTAGGAAAAGATGTATAACGCTTTACGACCTCTAACCAGGCTTTGATCACCAAATCTTCAGTAAACTCGTTATTATACCATAATTCAGTTATCCCTTCACTTCCCTTTAGTCTATGCATGTCTAATAAAACAAGTATTCCTCTTTGCTTACATTCATTTATAAATATATCCATCATTTTGCCAGCTGTAATATTCGCTAAAGATGGATTTTCAGCAGTGTTGATAGATTCACATTTTAAAGTATCCATATTTAAAGCAAGTTCTGTTGAAAAGGGAAGGCGAATTGCATTGAATGAGTTTTTAACTAAAAAATCAAATACAGATGACATAGAAACACTCCACAATCCATGTGGACACATTTGCGAAGTTTCCATACCAAACCAATTTACACCTTTGATATTTACTTTTTTTCCTTGATAAAAAATATCACTTTCTTTTGTAAAAAATTCCATTCCCTATAATATATAATGATATTATAAATTCAAGTCCGAAATATTTGAGATATAAACCAAAGCATCTTTGAACATATATGTTATATTATCATCAACACAATAGTTGAATACATCCAGTTCGTTCCAATGTTTAAATTGATAGACTCCATTTTTCTTTTTGATATAAGATGCTTTGGAAATACAAAGACGAAAAAACTTGTGACGTACGTTTGTCAAATCGATATTCATATTCTTAAAGTTTCTCGACAAGATAGATAAGAGTTGTTTATCATCTATATCAAATTTCAAAACTTTGGTCATAGTTTGGAAACAAGGAACGGGTTTGTAAAAACCGTTTTCTACTTTGTAAATGTTGTCAAAACATCCAAAATGATATGTTTGGTTTTCTCCGTGTTCATTCATCGATACGAGTTCCAAACCGATATAATAATGATTGTTATACATGGTATCGATGACATCTTTTTTATTCAACTCGATAGCTTTTTCCAAAATCGCTTCTGCAATTTCATGAGCCATGTTTTATTTATCGAAAAATACAATGTTTTTAAATGTATGTATGAAATCAAATTTTTATTGTCGATTCAAAAATACTTTTGTGATAGGATTTAATTGAGGTTCTTTATACTGATGAAAGAAATCACCTAAACCATGATAGTTTATTCCTGTTTCCTGAAACAATATAGGCCAAAACCTTTCCCAAGACATACTTGTATTTTTATCAAAAGGTAATAACTCATCTCTCAACAAATTATTTTGGAAAAGTTTATCCAAAACGTGTCTTTTGCAATAAAAAATACTTCCAAATACACCTAATTGGTGGTACTTATTGACATCTCTATGTCCAAAAGCTTTTTCCGTCATGTTGTGTAATCCATCATGCATTCCCCAAAGTCCATGAAAACAACGAAACGCAACCACATCCAACTCTTCGATACTCGCTTTTTCACGAAATACTTGTAAGGGGTCATTACAATTGCATATCATACTATCATGAATAAACAAGTATTCGTCTGCGTTTGTATTTTTGTATGCATGAACCCAAGCACCCGCTTCGTATTGTGAAGGTCCATGCAATACCAATACATTCAATTCTGGAAATATATCATGGATACTCTCAAGATAACTCACAAAATCTGGTAAAATAGACCCAGTATTCACAATACAGATAGGTATCATCACATTATTATTTTTCATACTTGTTAAAAGATTGTTCAAGACTTCAATGTTATCATGTGCAGCAACAACTATCATTTGTTATAAATTACGATAAAAATAATACTAAAACAATCTTTATTCTATAATAATACAACAATTTTTAGTCGTTACGAATGTATTTATGTTATCCGTTTTTATTTGAACTTCTAACAGTGTAATGGTTTCTGGCACATTCATAATATCGATGAGCATTTCGTTTGTATCAAGTATTTTGTTTGTAAAAGCGGACAAACCACATACTTTATTTCTATTTGGATCGTATAATCTGACAGAATATTCTCCATCATCCAAGGATGATATATGAGAATTTATCAAAAGTTTTGTCATTGTTTCCATGTATTTTCCTTTCGTTATAAATTCGGATACAATCGTCCAGTTGGTGTTATTCACAACACTATTTTTTATAGAAATATTTTGATATTTGAGATTTTCGTTATCTGTAAACTGCTGGTCATCGAAATCGAAAACGATATTCGATAGACTTTCTTTCTGTTGTTCTGTGATATCATTCGTGAAATATATTGACAGATTATCTTCAATAGACGAGATATAGTCAAGATTAGAAAACCCAGAATTTTGAATGACGTCTTGTAGAATATGTTGATTTGTGATGTATTTTTGAACTGTGTAAATATTGGACATATTTAATATTTTAATATATTTTATGTTATTCTCCATGAATATAATTTTGCGTTACTTGCAGTTAATGTAGTAGTTTGACTACCAACAGGTCTTCTATAACGAATGATAAACGTATGATTGCTTTGAGAAAGTGGCATAATAGTCGTCATCACGATATTATGAAGTACTGCAGATACACCTAATTGTTGTTGTGATTCGGTTTGCACTATGCCGTTGACTACAAGTGCTGTCTGTGAATTACGAGTAGCAGTGGAAGTTGCAATATCCATCAAACCTAAAATCATATAATTTCCTGCTTCTGCAATTGTTCCAACATATGTTAATTTATCTTGATAAGTTGTAGTCGTATTTGTGACAGATGTAAGGTTTGAAGCATTTAGATAGTTTCTTCCATAAACAACCTGTTGATTTGCTATATAAAACAAATTAGATGACGCATCTACACGTCCATCTGAACCGATTCGGAATATTTCAGAGGAAGAATTACTATTTACAGAAGTGTAAAAGACATGGTCACGGTTATCCGTATTATATCTCAGATTACTTGAATCGATACCAAACCCTGAAAATTGGTAATCATTATTATTTGAACCAAATAAGACGATTTTCTTGTTATCAAGGGCATTCACTTTGATACCTATATTTGAGAAACTTGCTTGATTACCTGATGTGTTTCCGAGTATCGTGAGATTTGACATCGAAGTATTACTATCAAATAAAGCATCCGTAGCAACGTGTAATCCAGATTGTGGATTTTGAGTGAATATTCCCAACCCTATCGCATTGTATCTCGCAATTTCTTGACCTGAAATATTCACACCGATATTGGATATTGTAGGATGTGAAAACCCTGTAGTTTTATCATTCGACCATGTATAAGATGGATTAGAAGCATTGTTGATTTCAGAACCATAAAATTGTTGTAGAGAACTTATATAGTTTGCAGTAATATTACTGCCAGTAAGATTACATTCCGTTATATTGATAACAGTAATCGTTCCAGGAACATTAAGGTTTGATATATTTGCGTTGTTCGTATTCAGTGTCGCTATATTTGTGACACCATTGATGTCGATGTTAGAAAACGAACCATTTGCTCCTATCAAGTTAGGCACATATAAATTACACGCAACATGTAAATTACCAGTTCCAGTTAATCGCATTAATTCATTCTCATCAAATTTCCAAGTAAAAAAATTATTGCTTTCTTGAATAATTTGATAATAATTTCCTTCTATAGGTCCAGTATATATAGTGTTACTATCATCAGTTGGTCTGAATGGCTGATTATGATACACGTATTTTACCATTTTTAAGTCTATCTACTTTATTGTATAGAAATTTACTATAATATTATCTATGTTTGATGAAAAAACTTTTGCGTGTAATGTTTTTGATAAAATAATATTTCTTTCCTTTTCACTCTGTAACGCACTTATGAAACTTTCGAGACTTTTATTTGACACTTTTCCATAATTCATTTTAGTGAATATCTCTTTCCAAAAACTTTGACATTTCAAAACTGCAGAATTTTTGGGAAATGAAAAGGTGTTATTATTGTTTTGGTTCCCTATCGTTGATTTCATAAATGCATATAATGTATTCATTTCTTGAACCATGTTGAAAAGTCCATCAATAACTCGTGTATCCCAATTCTCTAAACAAGGAACGACTGAATTTCTAATTTTACCTCGTTGACTCCAATCTGGAGTTGATGTAGGTAGGTATGGAACCATGCACTTCATAGCATGATTTATGATTTGTTGTTTCCAAACGTTAAGTAGAGGTCGTTTGAAAATAATTTCATCTTGAAGAGATTTATACGTCATTCCACATAAATTATCATATTTGTGTCCATGTGCAAGGTTTGTGAATATATTCTCTAAACAATCATCCTTGTTATGCCCCAAATAAACAATAGGATTTCCTCTGTTTTTCAAGATATTCCAAACACTTTTATATGTATGATATCGTACTTCTCTTGTATACTGTTCATATGTTTGACGTAAATCATACTTCATTGCATCTTCACGATTAATTTCTTCTATCCTACGAATGAAACAATCCACACCAAGGAAATTGCACCATTTTTTCACAAATAATTCTTCATCATCACACGTATGTCTGTTTTCATAATTTATATGAACGACAACAAACTTGGTTCCTTGATTTTTCAAATGCCAAGACATCATCATAGAATCCACACCTCCACTCAAAGAAACAATCACATAATCTTTTGTTTCTAAATTGGGTTCTATAAACAAAGTATCTTTGAAATCGTACATAGGTTTTTTCCCCGGATAGTATGATAGAATATGTTTGACGTCTTCTAAATCATAGTTTTCATCGATACAATTGTGGAAAGCTATCGAAAACTTATCATGTGGTATATTTGCATAAGAAGCTTTCAGAAATCTCTTTAAAATAATTGCTTCTTCTGAAAATATAGGCAATTTGTCCAACCTTTCCCAAACCAAATCCAAAGCAGTAAGAATATACTTTTTGATGTTTGAATGTCTATAAGGCAACAAAGCAAAACATAATTCATCACTGTTGAATTGTTTATATATTTCCTTCTCTATTACTTTATGAACGAGTTTTACCGCTTGTTTCCTGAAATATAAAACGATATGCTCACAAGGTTGATTTCTGAAAACATGTCTTGGGATTTGATCCAGTAAAATAACTGCACTGATGTATTGCTTAGGATTTGTAAAACGAAATAAAGTATTATCCAATTCGCTTTGAAAATGCGTTGTTATGATTTGATCATCGTGAGGTGAAGCATGAAACCACCAATGACGATTGGCAAACCATGAGTTATACAATAGTTCAGACATCTTTGAATATTATTTATAACTATGATATATACTTTTTGGATGAAAGAGTTTTCAATTTTTTATCATCACAAAAAAATTGAAAAACTTACATAAAGATATAGAGATACAAGTAATATAACTCAAAATGGGTATTCCTTTATTTACAAAGACAATAACTCGGAAATATCCAACGATCATAGATACACAAAAACCAAAATGTTCTCGTTTATTTTTGGATTTGAACTGTGCGATTCATCAGTGTGCAAACAATGTATTATCCAATACTTCACAATATATTCACGATACTTATGATATGCAAAATGAAAAAATACAAAAAGATATCGTCAACCATACGATAGATTATATCAACAAGATTGTTCATTATGCTCAACCAACGGAATTGGTATATATTGCAATAGATGGATTGCCTCCTGTTGCCAAGATGATACAGCAACGGAAAAGACGATTCATATCATCTTGGCGACAAAACATCATAAAAAAACGTTTATCAGAATGTAAGCAGCCTTTTTTGGATTGGGATCGTAATCAAATAACCCCAGGTACATCTTTTATGGATTATTTGAACAAATCATTATACGAATATTTTATGACAAAAAATAAGTTTTCATGTCCAATCATATTCACAGATAGTAATGAGTCTGGCGAGGGTGAAGCAAAAATATTGACACACATAAAGACGACATCTCCACCTGAATTTGATGATATTATTTATGGTTTAGATGCAGATTTGATTATGTTGGGATTATTGTCATCTAAAAACGATATATATCTATTAAGGGAACCAGCACAATATGACATCAAAATAGCCAAACCGTTTTTGTTCTTGAATATCAATCTATTAAGAAAATATATCAGTGTTGAATGTAGTGATAATAGTAAAGAATATAATGAGAATCTTGTATGGGATTATGTGACGATGTGTTTTTTGGTTGGCAATGATTTCATACCCCCTTTGTCATTTTTAAAGATAAGACATAATGGAATAGAAATGCTAATGCAGAATCATAGAAAAATTCACAAAGAGTTGAACCAATATTTGGTGATGGAAGACCCAATAACAAAAGAAAAAGAACTGAATTATCTATTTTTGTTGAAATTATTTGAACTTTTGAAAAACGTGGAAGATCCTTGTATCATCGAAGCAGAAGATCATTATTATTCCAAAAAACCCATCTCACCAGTTGGAAAGAAAACAATATACGACAGAATAACATTCGAAATTGATAATTATCCATCTTTACATAAATTTCCGAATGTTATCCAAACTAGAAAAACTGGTTGGAGATTGAATTATTATCACTATCTTTTTCATATGACAGAGATAGAAGACATTAATGATATATGTTTGAATTATTTACAAGGAATAGAATGGACATTTAACTATTATTTTAAATCTTGTATTTCACAAGATTGGCATTACAAGTATGCTTATTCTCCAACGATATTGGATATTCACAACTATTTAATGATAAATTTGGAAAACGCAGACGTTCATTGTAGATATACAATAGAAAACCAATTTCCGAAAGTGAATTATACAACAGATATGCAGTTATTGTTGGTTCTTCCACCATCATCGAAAACTTTATTGAAAAAAGAATTACAAACATTGATGACAGATATTTCCAAAGGATGTGTTCATTTCTATCCAGAAAACTTTGATATAACGACTTATCTGAAAACATATTTGTGGGAAGCTTCTCCAATACTTCCACCCATAGATACAAGACAAATCGAAGCAAAAGTAAATGAAATCGTAAAATAAATTCTAATTAGTCATAGTATTCTTTTACGAGTTTTTCTATTTTTTTTTCTTCTGCTTTGGTATTTTTGAAATCACCCATAGAAACGATGGCCATTTTTTGAAAATCAAACACTTTTTGACAACAGTTTTTTATATCGAGATTTGATATATTCAGGAGCTTTTTGAAAATGTTTTGTTCTGTTAATTTGGACGCATAATAATGTCTCCAAACACTTCGTTCATAGACAAATTCAGGGTCTGATAGTTTGTATTTCAACTTGTTGATAAAACTGGCTTTTGCGTATTTCAGAATATTTTCACTCAATCCTTTTTGTTTGATTTTATTTAGGACTTGTAAGACGTATAGAATAAGTTTTGATATGTCCTTGAATGAACTTTGAAACGTGATGCCAGTGACACCTCCATTGCGATAAGGATCGGTAAATGATTTGATGCCATATACCAAACCTCTTTTTTCCCTCATTTCCATCATCAACAATGAATTAACATTTCCGGTCAAGATTTCCCAAACGAAATCTAAAATGATATTGGAGTCATCATTATGAGCAAATCCTTCGAATAATATACAAACCATTTTTTGTTTTGCCTCATGTTTTACAACCTTTATGGATAAAGTATCCATTACTCCAGACCATATCTCATCATCAGGAGTATCACAATTCACGTATTGTTTGCCAAAAATACCTTTTGCATGTTGAGAGACTTTAAACGAAATAGATTCAGGACAATTGATATAAAAGAAACATCTATTAGGATCTTTATAATACTTATTATGTACATCTTTCAACTGTTTAGCAGTTGCATCTACAATATGTTTAATGTCTCCTTTGACACTTTTTCGAAATATATTATCTTTTTTAAGGAAAATATCATAAGCGATTTCCATAATTTTACTTGAAATGTCATCTTCTAATTGTAAGAATTCTTCTAACACGACTTTTTTCTCTTTTCGTAAATCTTCATTCGTAAAAGATGCATCGAATACGATTGTATCCATGAGTTTCATGGTTTTTTCCCAGTTATCTTTGGTAGTTTTGATATAATAACAAGTCCAGTCTTTTGAAGTTGCAGCATTAAATAGTCCACCGAGACTGTTCAAATTTATCATGAGTTTATCAACAGTCATCGTTTTTTTGGTTTTGAACATCATATGTTCTAAGAGATGTGCAGTTCCTGTGTTATGGTCTTTTTCATTTATTGAACCATAACGTATAAAAACCTGTATAATGAATAAATTATATGGATTGGTTTCCAAAACATGATTCAACATGCTCAAGATGTTTCTATCATATATGGAGAATTTGTTTTCTTTAATCTACTTTTACTTGAAATGATATCATCCAAGGTAGGAACCTTTCGCGTCGTATCAACATACTTTGAGATTTTGTTCATAACTTTACTTTTCGCTTCCATTTCCACATTGATTTTTTTCAGTTTGAATTCACCATTTTTGATTTGATTTAAAAATGCTAAAGGAGATTTCATCATAGTTACGACAGAAGAATGTATTTTAGTGAATGGAGGAGGTGGTGGTGGTGGTGGTGGTGGTGGAGAATAGATACTAGATTTCAACCTTTCAAGAAACATTTGCACATCATCATTCGTAAGCCCATCTAATAACATTTTATGTTCTATTGCACAAGCAGGTATCTTTAGTTTGTGCATTTTTATATACTTTTCGTATGGGTCTTCTATTTTTGCAAATAAAGAATGGGTAGGTCGTAGATGTATTTTTATCTGATATATTTTAAAGTCCAAACCATAAAATTTATTACAAACCCAAAACCAACGTATAGCAAATATCAAAGAGATTTTTTTTTCTGCAGACAGATTATTCAAAATATCAATTTGATTTTCATTTTGATCAAAAACAATGATGTCAGAAGAATCTCTAACGTGACATCTGAAGACTTTACCAAAGAGTTTTCTTTTGATTTTATCCAAATGCATTTTATCCGTGAAATAGTCTGGATATTTTGATGATATTCGTTGAAAGATATATTGTCTTATATTCTCCATATCATCCACAAAAGAGTCATTACAACAATCAAACTGTATTTCTTTTCCATTTTCACTTATGATAACACTATAGGGAATAATCATGATAGGTGATTGTATCAATAATTCATTTTCGATACCATCTCCATAATCGTAATAGATATTGAATACTTTTTTATTTCCCATATTAGACGGTTTTTTTATTTTTATGTTTTCGACTTTTGGTGGATGTCCATATAAAATAAAAGTCATATTTGAACTTTATAAATAAAGTTATTTAAGTTGATTCTACTTTCATATAATTATGACAACTCCAATCAACAAAATTGAAACTATGTTTTTGAAACTTCCTCCAAAACAATACACACTAAAAGTCGTGGATAAAATAAAAGTTATCAACAAATTGATGGAAAAAGTATCCATGACAGATAATGATAACATTAATAGTAAATGGTTGAAGAAATAAATTCTATTCAAGAAATAAGATGACGGAACCTATTTCAACAATAAAAAATACAGAATTTCAATATACAACAAGTTTCGTGCTGACAATGGCATTTTTGTCGTACAATGTGATGGATACCTTTTACCGTGTCGATAGTATCATTGACAGATATCCTGTTGAATCTACTAAAATAAATCATATTCGGTATTTTGGAATGATATGTATTGAAATATATTTTTGGACAATCGTTATGTCTATTGTATCTTTTGTTGCTTTAGTATTATCAAAAATATTGATTATCGATATTATCAAAGGAGATAGTGTAGAAGGTGAAAAGATAACGATAAACGATGTGATGCAAATAGTATTTGGATTCTATCAAAAAAATGGACTGTTTTTATTGAAATTATTAATGAGTAATGTGTTGATAGGTATATTCTATGGATTACTGATTGCAGATAATAAACAGATGCATAAAAATAAATTATTAAAAAACACATTTACAAAATTGTTTTTGATTATTTTGTTCGTTCAGATAATATTTGTGACGATTTTACATTTGTTGGCAAAATGGTAATCACGTCAGGAAAAACATCATGGAAGCAGAAAATGTGATATTAATTATTCCAATCAACTGTATCAAACGATATGAGAAACTTTTTGTATCAATATCGGGTGTTTTCTGTAATAGATTCTCGCTTTCGTCATCTTTCGTTCTCAATGTATCAAACAATGAACCCAGTTTACGTACAAATGTTTTGGTTTCTATGAAATAAATGCCAAGTATAATGATAAGAAGGACATAGATACCAAAAATATATATCCATAGGTTATCATTTTTCAATGGTGTCATCAAGAATCTGAACCATTCTATGAAGAAAACCTTCAACGAAGGTGTGATATTGTTATTTGATACGGATTTCAGAAGAATAAAATAGAATGAAACTAAAACTAAAAAGATAAGTGGAATGAATAATATCCATAAAAAGATATAGATACAAATCACTCCATATTGATAGGACTTGGTTATTTTTGGTATTTGTTCATAGTATTCATCTTCTACCTGTTTGTTCAAGAATGACAACATGATGAATTGAACGATTACACAAGACAGAATTAATATAAAGGTAATGATGAGTTTCGCAGGTGAATTACGTAAAAAGTTCTTAACATGATTAAAAAATAATTGAAAATCAAAAACCCCATAGTGTGTTTGTGTAGATGTCTTGTTCTGTTGTTTTGTCTTCAAAAAGGTTTGAAACAAGTTATCAGTGATACTTGTGAAAACATTCATGATTATTATATTTAAACCACAAATATTTATACACTCATTTTTGCACGAATAGATGGGTAAGGCATATATCCAATCAATTCAAAATCATCAATCGTAATATCTTCTATTTCTTTATGGACAATACTGTTATCCAACTCTAAAATTGGTTGGGGTCGTGGATGTCTCGTCAGTTGTTCTTTTGCAGCTTCAATATGATCCAAATATAGATGCACGTCTCCCATGGTATGTATCATTTCTTTTGGATACATATCACATTTCTTGGCTAAAATGTACAATAATATGGTATATTCGATGAGATTATAATTCGCTGCCAAGAATGTATCTTGAGAACGTTGATATAGTTGTCCGCTGAGATGTTTATTACCATCGTCATCCTCTTCCACGTATAATTGGAACAGCACATGACATGGTGGTAAAGCAACATTGTTAAGTTGAGGAGGATTCCAAGAACTCATTAATATTCTTCTACTGAATGGATTTGTTTTTAGTTCATTGATGATATACTTGATTTGGTCTGCACCTTGTCCAGAATAATCCGTATGACAATCTTTATATTCTGCTCCAAAATGTCTCCATAGCATACCATAACTGTATCCTAAATCACCTTCTTCCAAATGAGTTAATCCTCTACTGTCAAGAAACTCTCTTGTGCTATTACCATCCCAAATATGGACACCTTCTTTTTGTAATACTTTGACGTCTGTTTGTCCTCTCAAAAACCACAACAATTCTTTAATAATCATTTTTATAGGGACAAATTTAGTTGTTAACAGTGGTAAATACTTGGAGACATCATATCTCATAGAATTACCGAAAAACCCTACTGTGCCGGTGCCTGTTCTGTCTAATCTTGGTTTTTGAATTTCTGTAAGTTTTCTCAACAACACGAGATATTGCAGTTCATGATTTCTACAAGGACTATTCATATTACGATGATATTCTAAAACTCTAAAGTCACATTGTTCATTATCGGACCAACCTTTTTGACTGTATTTCATCAGTTCAAAGTAAGGTGGCATATCAGGAAATGTGATTGCACTTTGAACATTCTTATCTAATAAAGTGATATAAACTTTTTGACACATAGGCATGAGTTGCTTATATACCTCTGCACCTCCAACAATCCAAACGGAACGATTTTGACGAAGTTCTAAAACACGATTTACAAGATTATACATATTGACGAAAATCAATCTATTGTTTTCCAAATGTGAATATTTCATATAATCATTACTCAATACGACTGTCAATCTATCTGAAAAAGGTCTTTTTATGTCGGGTAGATTTTCGAATGTCTTTCTTCCCATAACTAATATTCCATCTTTTGTTAATTCATCAAAATATGCATTATACTGTTCATCAATCCAAGGAACTTTTCCATCATAACTAATTCCATAGTTCTTGGTGACGACTGATATGAGATTGAAATCCATTTTTGAAAAGATAAGATGGTAAAGTTTTAAATGATTTCGTTTTAAAATAGTTCAAATTTTTTCAGAAAATAAACATATAAAAAGTATAATTGTAAGAATTTAAACAAACGATAAAATGCAATCCGAGTATAATTACGATTATGATATAGAAAAACAAAGAGTTTATCAAACTTCGACAGAAACATATCATACGATCGTTCATCATGGTATCGAGAAATCAAAATATTCTTGGAAAAAGTTGAGTATCCTTACAATAATTGCAGGGACATATGTGAGTCTCGGTGCAAGTTCTGGATTGCTTATAGGTGGTTCAATGAATCAATCGCCATCTAATCCAGATACATCACAAATCAATTTAGGAGTGTTTCGGTTGGTATATGGTTTTATTGGTCTTCCAGTAGGATTTATCATGATAGTTAATTGTGGTGCAGAACTCTTTACAAGTATATGTTTATATATGACAGTATCTTGGTGGGAGAGAAAAATAAGTTTGTTAAAGTTGATAAAGTTATACATAATATCTTGGATAGGAAATTATATTGGTTGTATCATAATCGCTGGTATGTATTATTTAAGTGGCATATTCAATCATCAAGAAGATTTTTTGTTTTACTTTGTATCTCATAAAGTGGAAGAACCATGGTTTCAAGTATTTATAAGAGGGATATTTGCAAATTATATAGTATGTATTACGACATGGATGACGAATGTATCATTGGATTATACGGGTAAAATTTTTGCAATTTGGTTACCGATTGCGGTTTTGGCAATGTTAGGTTATGAACATTGCATTGCCAACATGTTTTATTTGATGATGGCATTATTTCAAGGGTTACCTTTGACATTCAAGGAAATCGTATGGAATAATCTGATACCATCTACATTGGGAAATATAATAGGTGGTGGATTATGTTTTGGAACGGTATATTCATTTGCATATGGTAGTGCAGACATAAAACTGCATAAATACAGATATTTGGATTAAAAAACTTTTAATCCAGAATTTATCATGTAATTTTTAATTTCGTCTATATTCTTCTTTGAAGGTATAGGGACACTTTCTAATTCATAATTCATGCCCATATTTTTCCATTTATCAACACCTAAACGGTGATAAGGTAAAAATTCTATGGCTTTCATAGATTTCATCGATTTTGCTAAATCAATAAATTTGTCTATATCTTTATAATCATCACTATATCCAGGAATATATAAATATCTCATGTAATAAGGAATAGCCATAGTTTCCATAGTTTCAAGGAATTTCATAGCGACAATTTGTGGCATTCCAGTAAACTTGTAATATTTTAAAGGATCTATATGCTTTAAACAAAATAACACTAAATCTGTATGAGGAAGAATCATATCCCAGTTTTTAGGTAGAGATTGCCCTGCAGTATCGATACAAGTGTTCAAACCTAATTCATGACATTCTTGAAATATATTCGAAACAAATTCAGGTTGAAGTAAAGGTTCTCCACCAGAAATCGTTATACCTTCCACATAATTTTGATATTTATAGACATTCTTGATAACTTCTTTGGAAGACATATTTTTTATTTCGTTATGATAAGACCATGTATCAGGATTAGAACAAGATTTACACTTTAAATTACATCCTTGTAAGAATAACATATATCTTATACCATCTCCATCGATTGCTGTAAAACTATCTATGCTATGAACCCTTCCCCAAACCTCTTTAATATACTTTGATGGCATAGGAATTGCATTTATATTTCTTTGACAATTGAGTTTTGTGGTTAATGTTTTTGGAATTGTTTTTAATGAAGAAGAAAACATTTTATATTATTTAATTTATTAATTTTTACTTATATAAAGAATAACTATATCTATACACATAAAAAGGACAATGTTGTATAGTTGCAGGACAATCTATAATCGTCCTCAACATAGATATACGGCAGCGAGACGACTGGTTACAACATGGGCATCAAATATCATCCATAATTGTTCACCCCAAAAAGAATTCAAAAACACAACAACAAACAATATCAATGTATCAAACTTTGTTTATGAGAACTATTCACCTTATTATGGTGATGAAACATTCTTGAAAGGTCCTACACAGCGAACATTAAAAGTATGGGAATATATTCAATCATTGATGGTACAAGAGGCTGAGAAAGGTATTTTGGATGTGGATACAAAGACGACGTCGACTATATTATCTTTTCGTCCAGGTTATATAGACGAGTCAAATGAGATAATCAAAGGATTACAGACAGATAAACCTTTGAAAAGAGCAATAAAACCGTTTGGTGGAATTAAAATGGTTGAAAATGCACTTGAATCGTATGGGTATAAGTTGGATACAGAAACGAAAGAGGTTTATGAAAACATTAGAAAGACACATAATGATGGTGTTTTTGATGTATATACAGAAGAAATGCGGAAAACACGTAAAAGTGGCATATTGAGTTCTTTATGTGATGCATATGGACGTGGTAGAATAATAGGGGATTATCGTCGTGTAGCATTGTATGGCACGAATTATCTCATCAAAGAGAAACAATATGACTTGAAAAAGTTGGAAGAAGGTGATATGACAGAAGAAAAGATACGAATGCGTGAGGAGATACAAGAACAGATCAAATCATTGAAACAATTAACAGAAATGGCAAAAGAATATGGAGATGATATCAGTGTATCCGCAAAAAATAGTTTAGAAGCTGTTCAATGGTTGTATTATGCTTATTTGGCCGCAGTGAAACAACAAGATGGCGCAGCGATGAGTTTAGGTCGTATAGATACATTTTTAGATATATATTTTGAAAAAGATTTGAGAGCAGGTGTCTTGACAGAAGAACAAGCACAAGAAATTATCGACGACTTTGTTATCAAATTACGTATCGTTCGTCAATTACGAACACCCGAATACAATGCGTTATTTGCAGGGGATCCAACATGGGTGACTGCTTCGATGGGTGGTTTATCACCGACAGGTAAACCATTAGTGACAAAGACGACTTATCGTATATTGAACACTTTATATAATCTAAATCCAAGTCCAGAACCAAACATCACGATATTGTGGAGTAAAGATTTACCAGAACAGTTCAAGAAATATTGTGCAAAAGTATCTATAGATACATCAAGCATTCAATATGAAAACGATGATTTAATGAAAACGATGTTTTCGAGTGATTATGCAATCGCTTGTTGCGTGAGTGCAATGAACGTAGGTAAAGATATGCAATTTTTTGGTGCTCGTTGTAATCTACCTAAACTCCTACTTTATTGTATCAATGAAGGACAAGACGAGATTTCAGGAGTTCAAGTGGCCCCTAAATGGCCAGTTCTATCTTGTAAAAATAAATGCCTGGATTACGACGAAATTATGATAAGATTGGATAAAGGGATGGATTGGCTGACAACTCTTTATGCAAATACAATGAATATCATACATTATATGCACGACAAATATCATTATGAATCTTTGGAAATGGCATTACATGATAGTGATGTTCGTAGATTGATGGCCTTTGGAATTTCTGGATTTTCAGTTTTGGTCGACTCGTTATCTGCAATAAAATATGCAAAAGTGTATCCAATTTATGATGATAGGGGATTGGCAACAGATTTCAGTATTGAAGGTGAGTTTCCCAAGTTTGGAAATGATGATGATAGAGTGGACAAAATTGCACAAGTAATCATCAAGATGTTTAATCGTAAATTACAACAGCAAAAGTTATATAGGAATGCTATACCAACATTAAGTATTCTTACCATAACAAGTAATAATGTGTATGGGAAAACCACAGGTAATACACCCGATGGTCGTAAAAAAGGAGAACCATTTGCGGCTGGTGCAAATGCTATGCATGGAAGGGAATTATCAGGTGCATTAGCATCATTGAATAGTATTGCAAAATTACCTTATGAAGAATGTTTGGATGGTATATCAAATACATTTTCAATAGTGCCTTCCACTCTTGGCAAAAGAGATGAAGATAGGATTCAGAATTTAAAACAGATATTGGATGGATATTTCGAAAAAAACGCACAACATATAAATGTGAATGTGTTCAACAAGGATACATTCATTGAAGCATCAAAACATCCAGAACTATATCCTAATCTTACCGTGCGTATAAGCGGTTATGCTGTCCGTTGGTCTTCTCTGAACAAAATACAACAAGACGAATTTTTAATGCGGACTTTCCACGAAAGTATGTAGATTCCAATGGTCTATTACTATCCAGATGAATAGAATTACCATGACATTCAAGAGAAAACCACTATTATTGTTTTCTTTTTTATTTTTATGTGTTTCGAAAACATAATATAGAAAATACTTATCCTTCTCTTTTCTCTTATCATTAGGAACGATATCTTTTATCAAAAACTGAATTCGTTTATTTTTTTCACGATGACATTTACTGACAATAGATAATCGTTGTTTGTTTGTATGATATTGATTTAAAGCTATTGCTTGTTGTTTGAATAAAAGCATTACTTTTATAATTTATAAAAAATTTCTTTTATATAAACAAGTCAGATAAGATGGCTTCTCATCAAGATTGGACACCTGTTGTCTTTCATAAGCGCACGACTGCAGATATTCCCAAGCAAACGATCATCAAACCCAAAAAAACAAATCAACCAACCACAGATATAAATTTGAGAAAATTGGATGACGAAAGTGGTGAGAATTTAAAAATCGAAAGAGTATCCACAAACTTGAAACAACAAATCATCAAAGCAAGAGTTGCAGCAAAACTCTCACAAGCACAATTGGCACAAAAAATCAATGAACCAGTGAAAACAGTGCAAGAATATGAGAATGGTTCTGCAATTCCAGACAACAGAATCATACAAAAAATGTCTCGAGTTTTGGGTGTTGTTTTGAAAAAAAACGCATAAAAATTTGAACAAATGATATAAAGATTTGTTCATCCACCAATATATATTCCACAATACATAATGATTATTTCTGTAGAAGGTTCTATAGGGAGTGGTAAAAGTACTTTAGGTACTTTACTGAATACATTAAAACTAAAAAAAGAGTATATCGTAATTTTTGAACAAGTTGCAGATTGGATGAAATTGACGGACAGCAACAATGAGAGTATTTTTGAAAAATTTTATAAAGATAAAGATAAATATTCGTATGTATTTCAGTCGTATGTATTACTTTCTCGTGTGAAACATATTCTAGAGACAAGGGAAAAGAATCCAGATAAGATTATCATTTGTGAAAGATGTCATATGACAGATTTAGAGATATTTGCAAAGACTCTTTTCGAGAAATCACATTTTACTGATATGGAATGGATAGTTTATAATCAATGGCATGATATGTTGAATGAATGTTTCAAAATACCCGTGAATGCTCATATATACATACGAACAACACCAGATGTATGTATGGAAAGAATAAAAAAAAGAAACCGTCAATCAGAAGATAAGATTACTACAGAGTATTTGGAAACGATTCATAAACGACATGAAGAATGGTTGATGGATACAAAATACAACAAAATACCAACGCTAGTATTGGATGGGAATCATGATATATTTGAGAATACTTCTGAACTGAATAGTCAAATAAAACAAATAGAAATGTTTATCAATGCGTTATGATTCAACCAGATGGTGCGCATTTGCTTTCCTTATAATAACGACTATTATATAATCCTCTTTCATAACTTTGTGCGGAATTGGATAGTTTTGAAGCAAATACAATAACTAATAGGAAGAAGGCTAAAGCACCAATAACTTTGAGAGAAACGACAAGTTCAGGATCGTCATCACAATTCAAGAAACTAATGTCTACAGGTTGTCTCATATTGATTTTTGCAGATATTTTATTGAGATATTTGATATCCATAAATTTACTGATAGGGTCTAATTTTGTGTACATATACAGAATGATAAAAACACAAACAACCGTTGTGATTACATTCAAAGTAATATCTACGTATGGGAAAGGATATTTAACATCTGCACCTTCTGTTATAAGATTACATTTTTCATAAAGGGTTAGTGTGCTTTTTAGACTATCGTATAATTGTTTCTTATTTTCTTCATTCATATTGAACTCTTTCAGTTGTGTTTGTATGGATTTTTTGTGAGGTGTAGCTTTCTCAAAGGCAGTCAAAGTTTGTTTCAATTCAAACATTGTAGAAACAAGATTTGCAGCATTGTTTTCTAAAATATTCTTATTATATTGATAAATAGCATTAGATTTTTCATACCAACTGAACATCAAAACGATGGCAAATATAACAAATGATAAAGGAACAAGGAATTGCATCAGAAAATCTGCAATTGCATTTCCATAACTATCAAAGAAAGCAGACGAATTAACTTGATCATTTCTTTTTGATTTGTAATCATAGATGTTTTTTAAATTTCTTTGAACCTTTTCACCATCTAATTTGTACAACATGTAATACAAGTATGCGATTAGAATAAGTATTGTTGCGAAAATAATACTAACATATATTTTCTGTAATTGTCTTGTTTTCGTTACGAAAATATTATCTACTGCGTTTTGCTGTGCAATACCTTGTTCTATTTTATTATTAAGAGTTATCGTAGCCTCGTTCAGTTTCACGACGACATCATCTTTAAGATATAAAAAGTCTCCAAAAGTCCACTCATCCATTTTAGATGCAAAAACATCGAATGACAAGTAACGATCTTTAGGTGGTTGTTTCTTTCGCTTTTGTTGTTTCGAAAAATCATCCACTCTGTTTAATATTTCTTCGACTTTCTCCAAGATAACATTCAACGTATCGTAATCATAATCTTTTTGTAATTCGTTTTTCAAAACATCGTAATGACTGAATAATTGTATTTCATAATTATACTTTTTACAGATATTTAACACTCTTTTTTCTATTTCATCGGATAAATATCCAAAAATTTCCGCTTTATCTTGAATTTTTGTAATTTGTTTGAATTCCATTTTGTATAAGAAACTTTCGCCGGTCGTGATTGTTTCTGGAATGATAGGTGTTGGTGATACATCGATATGGCATTCTTTGTCTGTTGTCGCACGAACACAACCAGGAGTTTCTAAACAGATTTTCTTACAATCTTGATTTTTATTTTCACTCGATTCCATTCTATCTCCATGTTGTTTTGTGAGTTCATTGCCTTTTATCATGACGATTGGATTATCATCACCTTTCATATATATGAGATTTTTCTGGTCTGGTTGAAGTGTCACTCCATAACCTATTTTTTTATTGTATAAACTACATGTTTTTGAAGGTATATGAAAAGCAGATACTTGACAATCATCCGATAATTGACATTCTAATAGACACTGTTTATCATTTTCAGTTATGATCACATTCGCCTGAGGTGCTCCATCAACACCAGATATACTCTGTCCTTCTAACCTTGTAATGATATCTTTCACTATAAATTGTGGAACGATTTCAGTTTTAATGATTTCGATGGTTTCGTCATCTGTTAAAGGGTTTTCGATTGCATCTTTTCTCGTGATAAGATTCGCAATATATTGAGCTTTACTTCGAATTTCACCCAACATGTTGATTTTCTCCCACATCTTGAGTTTGTATTCGTATTTTGATAGTTGTTCTAGTTCCATAACAATCCTATTTTCAGGTGAATATTTTGATTTGGATTTCAATATTTCAGCAACATTATCAATATAGTCTGGTTTTGTTGAATTTAGAATTTGCAGCCAATCAGAGTTAAAGCGAATGTTTCCTATGGTCAATCCTGATGGTGGTGTTTTATTTTTCCCAGTATCGTCCCAGTTTTTATAACTTGTATAAAAATCATTTATTTCTTTTCTGTTTTTTGAAAACTTGGGTTCACTGTTTCTGTTGCGTATCGCGTAATACATAGCAATTGCACGTGTATTATTGAATTTTTCAAAAAACTTTTCTCCTTCTACTTGAATATCACGGAATGCTTTTGTGTCTTGTTCATATTCCAAAAGAGAATAATGTGTCATGATCATTGCGTATGTGAATATCAATATCGTAATAACATAAACTAGAAAATTATTTACTTTTTGTGGTATAGTTTTTTCTTCATTTTTCCAAAACTTTTCAAAATACAATCTCATGAATATCAAAAGCAATATCAAAACATAAAATATGTACATTGTAGTTCTGATACCTACATATAATCCTTCATCTTTTGATGACGCAGAACTCAAATTATCCTTTATCAAAAAATAACGATGTACATTCATAATAACCTTTTCTAAATAGTTTTGTATTTCCGTGTCCTGTTTTGACAAGTTTTTATAATAGTCTTCTAATCCACCATATTCCACTGTTTTCTGTTTTAAGAAATCCAAACAACTTTGAAGATAAAAAGAAGCCGATTTTAGCGATGAAGACATAGTCGCTCTATTATTATATATAAATATTTTCTTTGAATACAATAAGATATACTACAATGCCTGATAATAGTGTTGCTTGTTCGTTAAAAAAGAAAATAGTTACACCTGATGCACAAATGTTAGCAAAGGTCAGGAAACGTTTAATGTCAAAATGGATGTCTATTCTGATATTTTCATTATTATTTGGTTTTTTTGTTTGGTTGATTATATCCAGTGTGCAAAGTATTTGGTTCAATTATAAAGATTATCTCGCTAATAGAGATTATATAGAGACAGCAAAAGTTGGAGATACAAAAGAAGACCCTAAAAACATCAACTTTGATGACGAAGAGTATGATAAACGTGCAGAACCACAAATCAGACGACCTGATAATAGAGATATCAAAAAGAAAATTGAAGGTATTAAGAATTTATATCAATCTTATAATATTCAACTGAAAAAAGAAGGAAAAGACGCAGATACTGTGGATGAAAAGATGCTTTCATTTGAATATGATAATTACTAAATCATCTCTAATTTACTTTCTATAACCATTATTTTTTCTATCATTTTTTGCATTGCACCCATACAGATGGCAAACAATTGTCCATAGTCTATAACTTTGAAATCATTTATCTGTTTTCCATAGATAAATACGTTTTTGTTATAAAGTTCTTTTTGATTTATCATGAAAGAATCATCATTTATTATTTGTTCTATATTCAATTCATAGTAAGTATTCGTTCCATCTTTTGATAAAATACATTTGATTTTATCGTCTTTTGCTAAACCATGATTCGATAGATACACAAGTCCATTCTGTTCTATTTTACAAATTTTCATGATATTTGGAAGGTAATCTTGTATATTATGGACGACATTTGGAATTTTTCTTTCGATATCTTGAGCTTTGAATCCATACTTTGTTTTCTTCGTGTTATCATACTTTAAGCTGTAAGTGATGATAGGTGCATCTTTTGTGAAATTGTAGCAAAAGTCTGTATCTAACATTTGTATATTATCTTTCACACGTATGTCCGAAGTCAAAATATAGTCATCAGCACGAATACCGCCTTTAGCATCTAGTATCAGTGTGTTGTAAGTATCGTTTGTTCCTATAGTAACTAATCCTTTTAATTGAGAAGTACCATTGACGATTAGATTGTTAGATAGAGATAAACTATTACCACCAATGGTTACGGATTGTTGTATGTTTGCACCTCCTGATACATTCAAGTCGTCTGTCAGAGACAGACTGTTTTGCATTTCTACACGATTTGCAACATAAATAATACCATTAACAATCAAATCATTACAACAAGTTATGTTGCAACCAACGATTAAATGTCTATTGATATATCCGTCGTTCCCTGTATTCAAATCATTGGATAAACTGATGCTTCCACCGACCGTTAAATCATTTGTAATAAAACCATTCGCTTCAAGATAGGTGTCTCCTAAAACGTTTAGGTAGTTTTCCACAAGCAAATTGTTCGATAAAGACACATCATTACCTATATTGATATTTCCCGCTACATTCACATCATTTTGATAATTTGTTAGTCCTTTTACATCTAACGTATTACACAACGAAGCAGCACCAACTACAAGCAACATATTTGACAAAGACAGATTCGAACCGAAGAACGCATTATCTTTACAGTAAAGATTGTTAGAAATACCAACATTGCTTCCAAAGTATGCCGATGATGTGCCTCTGGTCTCTCCTGATATCGTCAAGTTGTTAGAAATACCAACATTGCTTCCAAAGTATGCCGATGATGTGCCTCTGGTCTCTCCTGATATCGTCAAGTTGTTAGAAATACCAACATTGCTTCCAAAGTATGCCGACG
>JACCDU010692522.1_pt1 | contig 104841 bp, 150 predicted proteins | sample 7446081 | NCBI WGS metagenome assembly JACCDU01 (sample SAMN15323447, study PRJNA562643) | freshwater metagenome | isolation source: river surface water | place: USA:Blue River Watershed | collected 2017-08-17
GACCTTCTGATCGACAAGGAGCCTCAAGTGGGCGACCTGTTCATCATGCAGGTGGGCGCAGCACTGCCAAACCACATCGCCATCTACATTGGCGAGGACAAGATTCTTCATCACTGCCAGGGCCGGCTGTCGCGCATCGACCAGTACGGCGGGATGTGGGCGAAGCACACTTCCCATCACCTGCGACACAAGGAGCGCACATGACGATTCAAGTCGTCCTCGAAGGCGCTCTGGGCAAGGAGTTTGGGCGCGAATGGGCGCTCGAAGCGACCTCGGTTCCAGAAGCACTTCGCATCATCGACGCGAACAAGCCTGGGCTTTTCGCCTGGGTGCGCAACTCGCTCAAGAGCTTTCCATACTACAAGGTGGTCTGCGAGTACGCAGACGGTCGAAAGGAAGAGCTTGACAACGATACGCTCTGGGTTGAGCGCAAGCCGCAGACGGTCTATGTCGTCCCGATCATCGAAGGTGCAAGCAGTGGCGTGCGCTTCGTAATCGGCGCGGTGCTGGCCTACGTCGGCTACTCGATGGGTTGGACGGGCATCGGCGCCGTCGTCGGCAACATCGGCGTGTCCATGATGCTCGGCTCGGTGGTGGAAGCTCTCACGCCCAAGCCTCAGAACAACGATCCTGCGCAACGCAAGGACAAGACCTCGTACTACTTCGACGGCCCCGTGAATACGTCCGTCCAGGGTGTGCCCGTGCCTCTGATCTACGGTCAGATTCGCGCCGGCTCGCATGCGATCTCCGCATCGCTGACCATTGACCAACTGCTGTAACGGAATCATGAAGGAAGAAGAAAAGCAAATCGTGATTGCCGGCGCGGGCGGTGGCGGCAAGGGTGGAGGCGGCGGTGGTCGTCAAGCTGTAGAGGCGGAAGACTCGCTCCAATCGCGGGCGATGATCTCGCTGCTCGACCTGATCGGCGAGGGCGTGATTGGTGGCCTGGTGAGCGGCGCACAATCCATCTTCCTGGACGAGACGCCGCTGGCCAACGCAGACGGCAGCTACAACTTCAACGGCGTGTCCTGGGATGCTCGCTACGGCACCCAAGATCAGGACGTAATCGAGGGGTTCTCCGATGTGGAGACTCCGTACAACGTGAGCGTCCAGGTGAAGAAGAGCTTCCCTCACGTCATCACGGTCAACGCACCCTCCACTGACGCCGTGCGCGTCGTGGTTTCGCTGCCATCCCTGCGCCAGCAGGACAAGACGACTGGCGACATCAACGGCACGTCCGTATCGTACAAATTCAGCATCTCCGTCAACGGCGGCGCTTACTCGGACGTGGTGGTGGATGGCGATTCGACGCTAACCATCACCGGCAAGACGAACTCGAAGTACCAGCGCAGCCACGTCATTCGCCTGCCCAAACCGGCAGGCGCGATCTCGTGGAACATCCGCATGACGCGCATCACTGATGACGCGCCAGATGCCTCGCTGTCCAACGAGACTTGGTTCGACTCCTATACGGAAATCATGGAGTCCAAGCTGTCGTATCCGAACTCGGCGATCGTCGGGGTTCGCATCGACTCGGCGCAGTTCAACCACGTCCCCCAGCGCTCGTACTTGGTCAACGGCCTCTACATTCAGGTGCCGTCCAATTACGATCCGACCACCCGCAGCTATTCGGGCGTGTGGAACGGCGGTCTGAAGGTGGCGCTGTCGAACAACCCCGCCTGGGTGCTGTACGACCTGCTGACCAACACGCGCTACGGATTGGGCAACTACATCCAGCCGGCGCAGATCGACAAGGCGAAGCTCTACTCGATTGGCAAGTATTGCGATGAACTGGTCCCTGACGGCTTTGGTGGTTACGAGCCGCGCTTTGTCGTCAACACCGTCATTCAGACCCAGGCAGAAGCGTACAAGCTGATCTCCGACCTGACATCCGCGTTCCGTGGCATGGCCTACTGGAACGGCGGCATGGTGGGCTTCACGCAGGACAGCCCGACCTCGCCTTCCATGATCTTCACCCCGTCGAACGTCATCGACGGCATGTTCAACTACACGGGTTCGGCCCGTCGCGACCGCCACTCCGTTGTGAATGTGACGTGGAACGATCCGACGGACAAGTTCAAGCAGAAGATCGAGTACGTCGAGGACTCGGAGTCCGTTGCAAAGTTCGGCATTCGCAAGACTGACATCGTTGCGTTTGGCTGCACAAGCCGTGGTCAAGCCAACCGTGTCGGTCGCTGGCTGCTCTATACCGAGCGGCTGGAATCGGACATGGTGCAGTTCAAGGTGGGGCTGGAAGGCGCCACGTTGCTGCCTGGCGAAGTCGTCAAGATTCACGACACCTATCGCGCTGGCAAGCGCATGGGTGGTCGCATCGCCGCAAGCACGGCAAACTCTCTGACGCTCGATGCTCCGATCACACTGACGCAGAACGGCGCCATGCTGTCGATGCGCTTGCCTGATGGCAGCTTTGTCGATCGTCCAGTGCTTGAAGAGGGCGGCACCCATGAAGTTCTGACTTGGGTCGATCCACTGCCGGCATTGCCTTTGAACAATGCGATGTGGATGGTGTCGGAGGCGTCTCTGGAACCAATCTTGGCTCGCGTCATCGGCATCTCTCAAGACGGTTCCAAACATGATCAATTCTTGATCACTGCCATCGAACACAATGCTTCGAAGTTCGCGGCCATCGAGCAGAACCTGAAGCTCGAAACACCCAAGACTTCGGTCATTGATCCGAACGCAGTCACGGCGCCCACCAACGTGACGGTCGCGGAAGCGCAGTACGAGGTGGTGCCAGGGATTGTAGGCACTCGCCTGACTGTCTCGTGGTTTGCCCCAATGCCTCAGTTCGAGATTCGCTGGCGCCGCACGGGGAAATATGCAACGTCCTGGCAGACGATCACTACGACAAGCATGTCGGTGGATTTCGAGAACGTGCGCAAGTCCACGCACGAGTTCGAGGTCTGCGCCATCAACAGCTTCGGCCGTAAGTCGGCTGTCCTGACTTCGAGCTACCTGCCAATTGGCAAGACAACAGCGCCTGGCGATGTGCGCAACTTCATCGTCACGCGCCGCACTTCCGACCTGCTGCTGACTTGGGATGCCGTCGCCGACATTGATGTGTCGGGCTACGAAATCCGCGTGGGCAATTCCTGGGACGCCTCTGACTTGGTTACGACCAACTTCAAGGGCACGATGGTTACGCACGACCAGGACTACGCTGGCGAGTATTTCTATCACATCCGTTCGATTGACTCGCACGGCACCTATTCGGACAACGTGACCACCTTCCGGCTGGTTCTCGACCCGCCGGCGGCCGTGGAGCAGTTCGACTGCATCCAGTCTGCAAACCGTCTGGAGTTCCGTTGGAGGCCGAACCCCGAAGTCAACATCGTCGCCTACGAAATTAGAGAAGGCACGGAATGGGCGACCAGCTTGCTGATCACCCAAACCATGTCCACGACCTACACGATGCCGTCGGGCACAACGGGTTCGCGCACGTTCTGGATCAAGGCCATTGCGTCGCCTGGCATCTACTCGGATGTGGCTAGCTTCGTGAACTCGGATGTGGTGAAGCCTCAGAACTCGAACATTGTGTTCGACGTGGACAAGCACGTTCAAGGCTTTCCAGGCGTCACGCACGGGCTGTTCAACTTCGATGACGCGCTCCAGATGGAGTCGGGCGTCTCGCGAGGCGAATACCTGTTCGACGTTTCTTTGCCGGCTCGCTTCCGCGCCCAAAACACAATTTTCGGCGCCATCGCATCGGTGTCTGAGGCAATGCTCACCTGGGCGCAGGCTCACTTTGCCTGGAATGAACCCGATGCGACGAAGCCGTGGGCGCCGACCGGCAATGCCGCATCCGTGTCGGCTCGCTTCCAAATTGCTACAGACATCGGACTGCTGGCGACCGACGTGGATGGCTGGCGCCTGAATGGCGCCTTGAGCAGTGTCGCCGGCAAGCAGCCGACTGTTGCCAATAAGGTGACTTACGGCGAAGGCCGCTACGGGCAGGGCGTGTTTGTCTCCGACCTGACGCAAGTGGGTTGGTCTGTAAGCATTCCTTCTACGTTCAGCAAGACGTTCTGGATTCAACCGAAACTTGTGACTGACGCCATCTTCATCAGCCTGGGCGGCAGTGATGGTGTCTTGAAGGTCGGCTACAGCGTCCGCGAAGCCGCGTTCTACCTGGAAGACGGAGCGGGGCGCCGAAATGTGGTGCCCTACCTGCTGACCCAGGACGAGCGTGTGTGTATTGGCGTCAGCCAAGATTCCGCGCAGCGAGCGCTGTTCGTGGCCAGCATGGACGCTCAGCAGTCCGGCGTGGATCAGAAACCTTATACGGCGGTGGGCGCGTTCAGCACGCTCACTCTGTATTAAACTTGCCAGTCAGTCACAACTGACATATACTCGTCCCCAACCTTAATTAAGGAGTTCCCAAACATGCAAGCCAATGACAAGCTGAAACTGCACGGCGCACTGACCCTGATGCTCACCAAGGCAAACGGCGAAGTGGAAGTGACCCAGAAGGACAACATCATCGTCGATGTTGGCTTCGACTTCATTGCTGATGCGATCGGCAAAGCCGCAAGCCGTCCTGGCGTGATGGGCTATGTTGCTGTGGGCACCGGCACCGCCGCTGCTGCCACAACCCAGACGACACTCGGCACCGAAGTGTCTCGCCTGGCTGCGACCTACGCTCATACCGCTGGCGCCAAGACCTTCACCTTCACCACGACCTTCGCCGCTGGCGTTGCGACTGGCGCTCTGACCGAAGCTGGCGTGTTCAACGCTGCCTCGGCCGGCATCATGCTTGATCGCGTGGTGTTCCCGGTGGTGAACAAGGGTGCTGACGATACGCTGACCGCCGTCTTCACGTTCACGATGTCCTAATCAGTCACGACTGAGGGACAGATGGCCGACAGCGTAAGCGTCAGTTCCACTGCTGGACAGCCGCTGACGTGGGCTTCGGCCACCTTCAACTGGTCGTCCGTCAATGCGGGTAAGGCTTGGAATAGCCTTGCCTCGCTGGCGTACACCCTAACGATCGGTGAGACGGTCGGCTTCGCTGAAGTCGCCGGAAAGCAGACATCGAAAGCGTGGTTCGAGTCCTTCAGAACGACGGACGCTCACGCTCGTCAAGTAGGAAAGGCGCTCGCAGAAAGCGTCACAGTAGGGGACAAGACTCGATTTGATGCCGGCAAGGGCATCTTCGAGCTTGTCACGTTCCTGGAAACCCCCGCAAAGGGCGTGGTCAAGCCGTTCCAGGAGACGTTCAACACCTCCGACAAGCACGCCCTGTCGTTCACAAAAGCGACGGCCGAAAGTCTTGCTATGCTGGATGTGCTGCGCCGCGACCAGACCCTCCGGAGCTTCGAGACGATCGGGGTAGGGGAGCGGCTGGGTAAGAGCGTTATCAAGCCAACCTGGGAGAACTTCAGCGCGTCCGACAAGTACGCGCTGGACTTCACTAAGGCCGCATCTGAGACGCTGGGCGTGGGCGAGGCGTTGCGTCGCGACCAGACCCTTCGACTGTCGGAGTCGCTGAGCGTGAGTGAGTTGCTGGCCAAACTGGCAACCAAGTCGCTCAGCGAATCCCTCAAGACAACGGACGCCATTCGCTTCGATGCAACAAAGCGTTGGGTCGAATCGGCCACTTTCCAGGAAATCCTAGCCAAGAACACGACGCTGCCCAAGTCGGAATCCTTCCATGTTTCCGAGTTCACCAATCGCGGCATTGGCAAAAACGCCTACGAGTCGTTCGGCCTGGCTGACCGGGCATTCAAAGGCGTTGCGCTCGCCGTCTTTGAAACGCTTGGCATCACCGACACCTACGTCGATAACATCGCCTACATCCTGCGGGTGTGCGAACACCTGCGCTTCGACGAGGTGCTGGGCAAGGATTTCACTCGACCTCTGTCGGACAGCTTTGGCATCACCGACGCCCGTTTCGCTCAAGTCAGCAAGAGCTTCAGCGAAGCGATGACCATCTCCGATGCGCTCAAACGCGCTCAAACGATCGCCAAGACTGAGAACATCAGCATGAGCGATGCGCTCGCAAAGGCGGTCACTCTGCCCAAGGGAGAAGCGTTCGGTGTTGGAGACTCCATCCGCAAGTCCACAACTAAAGCCATCTCCGAATCGGTGCGCGTGGCCGAGAAGATCGAAAAGCTGTCCGAAAAGCTGCTGTCGGAAGCCATGAGCCTGGGAGAGAAGTTGGAAAAGCAGCCGACGCTCAACGCTTCGGAGTCGCTGAACATCGCGGAAACCAAGTTTGAGAAGGTCGTCACCCTGGCCATCCACGAGATCGTGGGCGTGATGGAGTTGTTCGGCCGATCGGTTGGCTACCACCTCTACGTCAACGAAGGCATGCACGTTTCGGACGCGCTGAAGAAGGCCAGCAAGCTGTCGATAGCCGAAGCGCTGGGCATCTACGACGAATACCGCCGACACGCCAACGCCATTATGTCGGACATGATCGTATCGACCGAGCCGCTAACAATGGCCGCTTTTATGCAGGTCGTGGACTCTGGGCGTGCGCCAGGCTTTGCCCCATTCCGTGACTTTATTCCTGGCGACTACGAGTACCAGAACGCGATCTTCCGCGCCGTCCTTAAATCGACTACTTCCGATCGTGCCAAGCTGAAGGAGATGAAGGTCACGGTTGACGTGCCTGACGTTTTCGATCGTGGCTCCGTCACCATCGCCGCAGCGGATGCAAGCACAGGGGTGCGGGTCAACTTCAGCCGCTCGTTCCACATCACCCCCGAGATCACCGTGACGCTCAAGGGCGGCACCGTGATCGCCATTCCGAAGGTGCTGAACTCCGACGATGGTGGATTCACTCTGGTGCTTGAAACGCAGTCGGGAACCCGTGTTGGCGGAACCGTCTCGTGGTCGGCTCAGGGATATTGAAGCCCCGCGTTAGGTTACTTATAATAAGTCACGACTGAAAGAAAGAGATCAAGATGCAGTCTTACCAGGATATTCCCGATACAACGACGCTGACGGCTTCCCGCAGCCTGCTGCTGAACAACATTCTGACGGCCCTGTCGATGTCGTCGGGCACCGCTTTTCCTACCTCGAACCTCGTGGTGGGCATGCCCGTCTATCGCACCGACCTGAACAAGACTTATGTCCTGACCAGCACCAGCGGCCCCGTCTGGACACTCTTGGTGGATAACGCCAAGACAGTCGCGTACACCGACGGCACAGGCGCTGCCGGCACCTGGGGCATCTCCATCACGGGCAACGCCGCTACCGCAACGACCGCCAGCTACTTGAGCGGCTTCACAAACTCCAACTCGGGCAATCCGATTTCTGGGGCCGACAATGCGCTGGTCAATGGTGTTGGGTACGTCAGCAACATTTCCATCTTGGGTCAGAGCGACGGCGCGCTGCACACGCAGGCGTATAGCTCCTCCTGGATTCACCAAATCTACGGCGACTATCGCACCGGCCAAATGGCTGTTCGCGGTCGCAACAACGGCTCTTGGACAAGCTGGCGCACCGTTTGGGACTCGGGGAACCTGACCAACCTGAACCAGCTTTCCAACGGCCCTGGCTACATCACCGGCATCAGTTCGTCGATGGTGACGAGCGCCCTCGGCTACACGCCGATGAGTTCGGGTAATACCACGTTCGGCTCACTCACCATCTCTTCGACGGCGAACTACATCTACATGCAGGACAATGACTGGGGAACCCGTTACTTGCACCACAACCAGGGTCTGATGGGCCATCTGGATAGCAGCGGCAACTGGAACGTCTACGACAACAACTCCGGCCAAATTTGGTCGAAGAACTACGGCTGGCTGCACGACTACTTCTTTTCGAACGTGGGTAACTGCATTCGGGCAACGGGCTTTGGCCCTGGACAGGCCACAACCAACCTGACCAACTGCGTCGGCGAGTCGAACATCGTCAACTGCTACGGCGGCGGCAACGTCTACGCCACCCAATTTGAACTCATGGACAACGGCAGCCAGCTTAGCTCTCGTCTCGTCCGCTACTACTACAACTGCAACTGCAACTGCGCTTGTGCTTGCACTTGCAAGTAAGGATCAAAACGATGAAGAAACTTAAGACTGTGGGCTATCAGTTCACAAACTCGTTCAAGCCTGTAGCCCAATACGTTCTCCGAATTGAAAGTAACGGTTCCGCTTTGGCGTTCCGTTACTTCAAAGAGGCGACAGAGCAGGAAGTCAGTATCCAACCTCCGGCTTCCGAACTGCCGGCCGTGGACATCGCCTCGACTCCACTCATGCGGGTGATTGTGACGGACGCAAACCCTGTCAACGCCGAAGCTGTGACCGCTGATCCACGTATGGGCGGCAAGATTTTGCGTGAGTTCGGTCGTCACATCTTTCGCCCCAACATCGGCGAACAAGCGGTAACTGGGGCTGGCGAAGAGCAAGACTTCCCGATCTTCGTTCTGCCCTTCGGCACTAACGGACAAGTGGAGGAGCCGTACAACCACCTTGTCGAAAGTATTGCGGTAAAAGGCGGCGTCCCGCGAAACGGGCGTCTGCGCGGCGCTCAGCCGATCTTCGTGCTTCACGCTCAAAAAGCTGATGCGCCGTTGACCGAGTGGACGATGGTCTACATCGACAGCCCGCCATTCATCGTCGAAGACACGACTGCCGAACCGTGGACTGACGCGCCAAACAACTTCAAAGCGATGGATTTGCTGCCGACGCTGGAGCTTTCTGGGCCGACGCAAATCGTGAAGGATGGCGCCGCAATGATTTCGGTAACGATGAAGCAGGGCGGCGCAACTGTGGCGTACAGCGGAGATGTAGTCGTTGAGCCGCTTGCCGGCTACGCGCCCAAAACCCGCATTGCGATGGTCAACGGATTGGCCAGCTTCAAGGTTATGGCGCTTGGCTTGGACGCGGGAGACTCCATGCGAGTGAAGGTCGGCACCCGTACTGTCAGCGGCATGGCCGATACAACCCTGGAAGTTGTCGCCGCGACATGATCCGATGTCAGGAGGTTCCACTCAACAGCACCGTATTTGGTTGGCTGAAAGAGCGGACGCATTACGCTGAAGCGATTCGGGACATCAAGTCTCCCCTGGCGGCGGGTGACTTGATTGATATGCCGCTGCCCATGTCGCCCGATGTTCTTCGCGCAGGCGTGGACAGCGCCATCAAGAAGCATGGCCTTCACGGATTTGTGTCGTCGGATTTCGCCGAAAACGATCCCGCATACGCGAACCTGTCGTTGACCTGGAATCCACGCGCCGCAACGCCGCAACATCAATCCACTCTTGGCTCCCCTCATCTGACGAAAGCGGAGCACTTCTACGGCTCTGCGGAACTTATGGCTCGCCTGCCGCAAGTTCGAGATTCCTACTACGACAGCTACGGATTTTGCCTTCCAACGCAAGCGATGCGCGAAGACCTGGCGCCACTTCACCAACGGCTCAAGCGCACAATGGTGCGGTCACGAATTTCCGTTGTTCGGGCGGGCAGGGTAGAGCCGACCGCATTCTTCTTCGGCTGGCACCGAGACGAGGAGGTGTTTCAGAACTTGAGGCTGAACATCCCTGTCGTGACTTCGCCCGAGCATCGGCTCCAAGTCATGCGCGACAAGCGGTTTCCAGACCCAAGCAACCGCGACTTCAACGACTACTTCCTGGACGTTGGAAGCATTTACTCGCTCGACACGAACATTCCGCACCGCCCCTGTGCCCGCACTGTCTCAAAGATCGACAGGGCGCACATCATCATCGGCATCAGTCCGTGGTTCGACTATCACGAGGCGGAAGATGCTTGGACGCCGAATGAGTTCTTCGGCAAGAAGCACCCGCTGCAAATGCTCATGGATGGGGATGTGATATGACGTGGGCTGCGCCAGCGCAGTTCAGAGGCCGGTTCGATGACCTGATCTTTTGCCCGCTCGATCTGCCTAAACCTCCTGAGATCGCCGTCGAAGACTTCGTAGAGTGGATGAAGGTCGGTCAAGACGCGCAGCGCGTTGCGCCCAAACTGGCATTTGAGCGCGTCGAGAAGCGAACCTATCCTTGGCTCATGAGAACGATGACGGAGGACTTGTCGCCGTTGGCCGAGTCGTTTCCAGACGTATCAGCGTATTTGTCCGTCTTTCCGTTTCGGAAGGTGCGGAGCGTTGTGATCCTGGCGCAGCAAGGGTATCAAGCCGTTCACACGCACACTGACTCCGACGGACTTTACGGCATGCGCTTCTATCTCACCGCAAAGAATGCGGAAGGTTTGCACTTCTTCAAGGGCAGAGAGCGATATGACCGCTGCGACAACTACAAGCGTTCGCCAGCCGGCGAACTTCTAAGAGCGGATTGGGACAAGCTGTTCGTGACCGAAAGTCCTGTGTTTGCTTCTCTGCCGGCGGATACGAGAGCGTTCATGCTGAACAATGCCAGAGCGGCCCACGCTGTCAGTCCAAACACATGCGAATTGGGCGAGCGTATCGCTGTTCTGGTGCAGGGCGAACTCGACGATGCGCGGCGTGACGCTTTGCTGGAAAGGTCGCTGAAGCGCTTCGGTCAAAACGCCATCTGGTACTAGTACCAGAGTGCCGTGTCGGCGTACTTGGCCGCGCTTTGCCGCAACAGTTGCTCATGCGCCTGCTGATCAATGCTGGCCGCTTCGGGAAGAAGCACGACCGTGACACGATCGCCAAGATTGATGTCGCCAGGCTCAACGCCGTGCGCGGCTCGAATCGAGGTCAGCGCCCAGGAGAATGGCTCCTGTTCTGCGGTGACGTAGTGGCGCTGGTCATCGCACATGGCGTCGATCGCCATAGGCCCGCCGCTCGCCCAGGTTTCCGGCCGTTCCATCAACCGTTCCTTGAACTTCCGAAAGTACAACTTAGGGCCGCCGTGACCAAGGTAGATGCGCCACCCAATGAAGTGATCAGGGTCTGTGTGAACGAATACCGACGCATTCGGGCGCTGAGCAAGGATGCAGACGCGATGCCAGTGCGATGCCGGAAAGAGATTGCAGTACCGAACAAGATCGGGAAAGCGCCTTGCAAACTCCGGCTCCCAGACGTTATCCGCGCAAGCGACAACTCCGCGCCAGGGGTACTCCTGACCTTCGCTGGCCTCGTAAGCGAACTTGCTCCGCATCAATGTGCGCGACGCTCCAACCAGCCAGCGTTCGAACTCAGTCCTGTCGATCGTCGGAGGATGAGGTAGATCAAGGCGGGTGTAAATCAGGTCGGAAAGGGGTCGAGAATCCATTCGGTCGCCGTCAAAATTAAGTCACAACTGAGTATACTATGTGTAAGGAGTGAACGATGAACTTGCGGATGAACAACAAGAAGACGACGGCGCTGTATTACATCGGCGCGGTCGGTGTCTGCGTTGCCCTGTTGAACTGGAACTGGCAGTGGTTTCTAGCCTCATTGGCGCTGCACATCTTTGTGATTTCTCTGTTTTCGGCGGTGGTGCATCGCTACTTTTGCCATCACGCATATGAAGCCAACCCCACGCTGATGTGGTTGCTGTCCTTCATTCCGGTCTCCTACGGGTACGCAACGCCGTCCGGCTGGGCGTCCCTGCATTCGGCTCACCACGCTTTCGCGGACACCGAGAAGGACACTCATATCAAGGGCTGGATTGGGCTGTTTACGGCCGCGTACAGAATGCCACCTCTCAAGTTCGCGCTTGCGGCCAAGTGGTTCCACGACAAGCGCCATGAGTTTCTTCACAAAAACGCGCTCGGGGTTGTTCTGGCCTGGCAATTGATTCTGCTGGCTATTTCCCTTGATGCGTTCTTGTGGCTGGGCCTGGTGCCTATGTTCACGCTGCACTTCTGCAACGGCCTGCATCGCGTCTTCAGCCATCGAGGCACGTCGGCGACGAATCGCTGGTACTTGGAATACATCTGCCCGATGGGTGGAGAGTGGATTCATGACGAACACCACGTCCAGGCCCGCAAACCCATCTTCTCTAACCACTGGTACGAACTGGACACCGGAGCCGCGTTCGTCCGCATTCTTTCGAGGACTTAATATGAAAAAGATGCGCTTCGGACACAAGCTGCAATGGAACGCTTTGGCGATTCACATCATTGCGGCGATCGGTCTGTACTTCTACTTCGACCCAATCTGGTTCCTGGTCTTCGTGATCGGCAACCGATTCATCATGGGGTTGGGGCACGACATTGGCATGCACCGCTATTTCGCTCACCGCGCATTCGAAACGCGCCGCTGGGTGGAGTGGGTGATGATGTTCTTTGCCTGGTTCTCGTCTCAGGGATCGACGCTGGGCTGGGTTGCGCGGCATCGAATTCACCATCCCAATTCCGATCTGGCCGGCGATCCTCACCCGTCGAAAGATTGGGTGCCGACATGGTTGTGGGTGGATACCGAGGCTGAGCGAAACATCAAAATTTCTCCGACGCTGGTCAAAGACCTGATCCGCAAGCCGGAGCATGTCTTCATGCGCAACCACTACTTCAAGATGTATTGGCTGATGCTGGCCGTCTTTGCTCTAACGCTTGGGCCGAAGTTCACCCTGTATTTCTTTGTTCTGAATGGTGTGGCGGGCTTTCACACTGCCGGCGTGATCAACATCATTTGCCACAAGTTCGGGTATCGGAACTTCGAAACTAAGGATTGCTCCAGGAACAACTGGCTTGTGTCCATTTTCTATCCAGGCTGCGGCTGGCATAACAATCACCACGCCAAGCCGGACTCTTACACCTTCAAGGCAAAGTGGTGGGAGTTTGACCCGTCGGGCTGGTTCATCAAGCACGTCCTTTCCACCAATCCGCGAATGCTGCGCGATATGAGCGCCGCCGCAATGAAGGGCTGAAATGATTCGAGCAGAAGTCCCAGGGATCGACACATCCCGATACGTCTTCGACACCGGACTGGATTTCGGTGCGGAATTCGGGCGGCGCATTCTGGAGATGGCCAACACGAAGCTGGACGAGTTTCCTCGCCGGCACAACTACAACAAGGCGGACAACCCGAGAGAGTTGATGAAAGCGATCGGGGTTGAAAAGAGCAGGGAGCTTTACAGGCGCATCGACCAAATGAAGGCGCTCTGCCCGAATCAGCGCCTTATCGTCTTTAGCCAGCACTTCTTCCCCAAGACGCTGGAGGAGGAGTTGGTCGGGTTGGCGCCAGAATGGCTGCAAGCTCTTTCGCCTGGCGAACCATCCGCGATGCTTCAAGTATCAAAGGATGGCGAATACCTCGGGACGCATAAAGGACATAAGCGTCGGGCGTCCCTTTTCATGCTGCTGCAAGGCAGTGGGCAGGAAACTCGCTGGTACAGGAACAAGGAGACGTTCGAGGTTATCGACCCTCTGCGCATTCCCGATCATGACAAGATTGAGCATGTCGTCACGGCGGTAATGCAACCGTTCCGCTGGTATGTCTTCAACCATTTCGAATGGCACTCTGTTCACAATTTTGCTCCAGGGAGTGTTCGTGTGAACATGGGGTTGGACTTCAACAATGTCACCGCGCCCGAACTTGTTGAGCGAATCAGGATGGAGAAGTAATCAAAAGTCTTCCTCAAAAGGGCGAAGTCCTTGCACCACAATCGCATCGCCTGGAACCGGAAGGCCGGCCAGAACGCGCTGGTTGATGGTGGGCCATTTGGAAAGAGTGCCGGCCGGCAGGCGCTCAACTGGAACAATGCGGTACTCGCCAAGCCGGCCAAGTCGTTTGGCAATTCTGGAGCGCTTCCATCGCTGCGCGTCGGCTCGAACGTAGTAGATCGTCCAGACACCGCTGGCCTCAACATGAGCGAGCGCGGCATCAATCGCATAGCGAAGACCTGAACGCTCGGGATTGTAGATGCCGCCAGTTGGGCGGTTCAGGAAGATAACCAGAGTTGCGACAGGCTGATCGGGCCAAGGCCAAACGATACAGAAGGCAAGGAGGTGGTCATCCTGGAAGCAGCCGTAGGCTACACAGCCAGAAGCGAGAAGTTGGCGGAATGTCTCGGCATACCGCTGTGCGTCAGGTCGTTTTGGAGCAAGCATCAAAAGTGGCTGCGAGTCATAACACTCCTGAACTGATTGCGCGTCTTTCAGGGAAAGTTGACGGGTTGTCAGATTGCTACTCATGCACTTGGCTTTGTATAATGATGACTGTAATTGTACCGATCAAAACACTGGAGAACTGATGGCGTCTTTCCTCATCAAGACCAAGAACACAAACGGAGGCTCCGACATGCTTCTTCGCTACGACAATCAAACGTCGGAGCTTTTGGATGCACAGACGGGCAAGTCCGTTGTGAGTCGCATTGACGTTGCGGCCACTTCGGGGCCGGCATTTGCTGTAAGCGTGGACAATCCAGCCTCCAAGACAACTCCCAAGGTTCTGAAGATTTCGCTCGGGTTGTCCTGCAACTACGAGTGCGAATACTGCTCGCAGCGGTTTGTGCCGCGAGCCGCCGAAACCAACCCCGGAGAAGTTCAGTCATTCATGAGTGAGCTTGATTCTTGGGTTACTTCCCATCCTGACCAGATCGAATTTTGGGGTGGGGAGCCGCTGGTTTACATCAAGACGCTTCGCCCTCTAGCTGAAGCGCTTCGGGTGAAGTACCCAGACGCCCGATTTCAGGTCATCACCAACGGATCGCTGCTGAATCCAGAAACGAACGAATGGCTTGACAAGATGGGATTTTACGTGGGCATGTCCCACGATGGTCCCGGTCAGCATGTTCGCGGCCCCGACCCCCTGGATGACCCAGAGACAAGGGCGGCAATCCTTGATCTGTGGAGCCGTCTCGGCTCCAAAGGGCGCATGAGCTTCAACGCCATGATCAATCGCCACAATGTCTCCAGGGCGGCAATTCAGGAGTTCTTCATCAAGCTGACTGGCGACCCGTATGTGCCAATCGGCGAGGGTAGCTTTGTCGATGCCTATGACGAGGGCGGCGCAGCCAACTCTCTGAAGCCGGAAGAATTCGCCACATTCCGCAACCTGTCGTTCCACGAGATTCGAACCGGCCAGGCGGCAAATTTCGGCACCGTTCGTGAGCGTATCGCCAGTTTTGTGAATTCGATTCGCGTCGGGCGTCGGGCCGAGAACCTGGGCCAAAAGTGCGGCATGGACAATCCCGACAATATCGCGGTCGATCTGCGAGGCAATGTCCTGACATGCCAGAACGTCAGCGCCGCTTCTGTTGCCCCCAACGGGCAGACTCACAAGCTGGGGCATGTTTCGGACATGGCTAACGTGAAGTTGAAGACCTCGACCCACTGGTCGAAGCGCGAAGAGTGTCCAAATTGCCCAGTCCTTCAGATTTGCAAGGGCGCTTGCATGTTCCTTGAAGGTGATCTCTGGGAACTGTCTTGCGACAACGCCTTTTCGGATGCGGTCTCGGTCTTTGCGGCCGGCATCGAGTTTCTGACGGGCTGTGTTCCGATGGAGATTGAGGGGCCGCAGCGCGCCGACCGCAAGGTGCTGTGGAAGCAGCAGCAGCCTGTTCAGCGCAAAGGCAAGATCATTCCAATCGCAGTGGCTAACTAAAGGAGCAACAAATGGCTACAAAGAAGAAGGTTGAGACTACCGAAGAACTCAAAAGAGTGCCCCAGCCGCCCGTTCGAAAAGAACTGGTTGGCGAGTGTGCCGATAGCGGCAGCAGGGTTGTGCATGTGGCGCAGAATTTCTACCGAGAGGTCGAAGGCAAGATTCAAGTCTGCGGAACATCCCTGGATGGACTGCCCGACGGCAACTGGGTCGAGGAGGGCGCTCCGCCGGCCAAAGCTCTGTCTATGCTCGGAAAACAGTAAGTCACTGCTGACTTGACAAAACGCGCAACTTTGGGGGACAATCGTCCCCCATAGTTGTTTGTTAACCAGGAACCTCGCGATGTCGAAAGCCGCAGAATTCATTTCTCTTATGTTCTTTGCGCGGAACTTTACCCATCGCGAACACTTCCGCACGACCGTTTACGCCCGCCACATTGCGCTGGGCGAGTTCTACGAGGGCATTATTTGCCTCGCCGACAAATTCACCGAAGTCTTCCAGGGTCGCTACGGCGTCATTGAAGACGTTTCGCTGGATCAACTCGACACCGACTCCGACTCCTTGGCTCTGCTTCAGTCCCAGGTGGAGTGGATCGACGCGAACCGCTACATGATCGCGCCGGTCAAGGACACGACCATCCAAAACATCATTGACGAGATCATCGGTCAATACCTCCACACCATCTACAAATACCGCACCCTGATGTAAGTCAGGCGTGAACGACTACGGAAAGGCTGCGGCATGCCAGAACCCATCAGTACAACCACCGGCACCGGATTCATCGTTGGAAAAGCACTATCGGCGCTCGCTGGCCTGATTGGTGGCCTCTCCATCAGCGTCTTCTGGCAACCCGAAAAGATCAAGCAGCACGGCCGCTTGGCCGCTGGCGCGCTCATTGGAGGCATCTCCGTGGGTGGCGCTTTCACGCTTGGTGGTCTGGTGGCTCGCTACCTTGGGCTGGACTTGGCCGACATGGACACGGCGCTGGGCATCGGCTTCGTGATCGGCGTCACGTCTGTCGGCCTCATCAACTTTATTGCCAACTTCCTTGAGCGGCGCGAGTCGCGGGACATCCTTGAAGTCGTCGGGGAGGTTCGCGAAGCCAAGCGCCGCGTCACAAAGCCGACACCACGCCGCACCACGAAACGAGGAGCCAAGAATGGGTGAGATCACGCTGTACGCAACCGTCCTAGTGGCCGACATGATCGCGTTGGCGGTCATTGTTGGCGCGCTATTCCATGAGAAGACTCAGATGTTTCCTGCCTACCACAAGGCGGGTTTCATCGTCATGACCTTCGGTCTTCTGGCCCAGGCCGCTCTGTGCGTCCGCTTCTTCATCGAAGGGCAGACCGTGACCACCGCATTGCCGTGGTGGGCGCTGAAAGACTTTGGGTTCGCACTGGTTGCAGGCGGCTATCTCTGGGAAGGCTATGCGCAGTCGAAGCTGCCCAAGCTGGCGCCAGTTGTACCCGAGCCGACCGTGAAGAAAGCGCCCGCAGCGAAGAAGACCGCAGCGAAGAAGACGCCCGCGAAGAAGACCGCCAAAGCGAAATGAAGCTCACGAACCCGTACCTGCTGCTCGGCGCACTTGTCGCGCTGCTGCTGACGTTCTGGGCAGGGCATCACAAGGGCTACACCCTCGCAACCCTGGAGCATCAGAGCGAGGTCGGAAAGCTGAACGAACAGGCCAGGAATCGCGAACAGGCTGACGCAGCCAAGATCAGCGACCTGGCCTACCAACTGGAGAAGGCAAACAAAGATGCAGACGCTCAAATCAACAAGCTGCGCCGTGATCTTCGCACTGGCGCTCAGCGGCTGTCAGTCCCTGTCGTCAACGTATGTGCCGCCGAAAGCCCCGCCACTCCCTCCGGAGATCGGGTTGAAACGCGAGCCGAACTTGACCCAAAGGCTGCTGACGATCTTGTCGCCATCGCCCAAGAAGGAGACGCAGCAATCAGGCAACTGAACGCCTGCATTGATGCGTACAACGAGGTTCGCCAGAAATGATCAACAGCCGCAACATTGCAGACCTGCATCCGGTAGTTGCCAAGAAGGTTCAGGCGTTCGTTGACGCCTGTCACAAGGAGGGTATTGACCTCCTGCTGACCAGCACCTATCGGGACATGGACTCGCAGGCCGCGCTGTACGCTCAGGGGCGCACCGCGCCAGGCAAGATCGTGACGAACGCGAAGCCAGGCTACTCGTTCCACAACTTCCGCGTGGCCGTCGATGTGGTTCCCCTGATCAACGGCAAGCCGGTATGGGGCACCACGGGCCAAGATGGCAAGCTCTGGGACAGGGTGGGCGCAATCGGTGAATCGTGTGGGCTGGAGTGGGCGAAGCGATGGAAGTCGTTCCCAGAACTGGCGCACTTCCAATACACCGGCGGGCTGTCGCTTGCAGACTTTCGGGCGGGGAAATCTCTCCCAGTCTAATAAGTCACAAGTGACTACAATTTAAGAATCGGCCCCAGCGGTCGCAACGAAGGAGAACCATGTCAGCGGAAATGTCCGAGTTCATCGCGGTCTACAACGACCATGAGACGTACCCATCAATGGCCGATGTAGCAGAAGCACTTGGCATTTCAATCAAGACCGTGCGCAACAAGGCGGGCATGCTTCGCAACCTGGCCAAGAGCGACCCGACGGCACCCAAGCTGATCATGCGCCCGAACGTCAACGACAACCCCATGTCGGAAGACAGTTCGAAGTTCATGGAACACTGGACGGCCGACGACTGCATCGCCGAACTTCGTCGGATCGCCGAGATCGACCCCGAGAAGATCGTCACCCGGAACTACTTCCGCAACCACAGTTCAATCTCTGAGTCCACCTGGAACCGCTACTTCGGCACCTTCGAAGAGTTCAAGCGCCAGGCCGGCATCAAGCTCTCCCGCCAGCAGCACGCCCATGAGCGGGCCATCGCCAAGCATGCGTCGGTTGACCATTACCGCCGCATCAACGTCGAGCGCCAGGATTGGGCTGAGAAGTACGTCCGCGAGAACGCCAATCGCTTCAAGACCATGCTCGTCTGCTCCGACTTGCATGATGTGGAGATCGACCTGTTCTACCTGCGAGTGCTGATCGACACCGCCAAGCGCGCTCAGCCTGACGTGATCGTCCTGGCCGGCGACATCTTCGACCTGCCTGAGTTCGGCAAGTACAGCGTCGATCCGCGTGAGTGGAATGTGGTCGGTCGCATCAAGTTCGCCCACGAGCAAATCCTGCAACCGCTGCGCGAGGCATGTCCCAATTCGCAGATCGACTTCATCGAGGGCAACCACGAGGCGCGGATGCTGCGACAACTGGCAGACGCTACGCCAGCCTTGCGCGCCGTCCTATCTGACCTGCATGGCTTCACGATCTCCAAGCTGCTTGGCCTGGATCGCTACGAGATCAACTACGTGGCCAAAGCAGACCTGGCGGCATTCACTAAGCGCGACTTCGAGCGCGAGTTGGCGTCCAACTACAAAATCTACTACGACACGGTTCTGATCCATCACTTTCCACATGCCCGCAACATGGGCCTGCCTGGCGTGAACGGACACCACCACCGCCATCAAGTATGGTCGGAGTTCAATCCGATCTACGGCGCTTATGAATGGCATCAGCTTGGTGCTGGTCACAAGCGCAGCGCCAGCTACTGCGAAGGCGAGCGCTGGCACAACGGCTTCGTGATGGTGAACGTGGATGCGGAGACGAAAGCCACCAACTTCGACTACGTGAGCGTCACGGACTTCGCCGTCTCCGGCGGCAAGTTCTACTATCGCAACCCATCGGAGTTCGATACCGCAGTGCCAAAGACAATTACTGTGTGAGCTTATATGGTATGTCACCACTGACTGAGGTATAGTGGTGGCGTACTAACTTAAGGGGCACACTAGATGGCACGATTGAAACCCCAACCTGCGCAAACAAAACGCAAAAGAGCAGGGCGGGCGACCGAAGCAGCGGAAAAAGAAGCGGTGTTCGATGCGCCGCGACGAACTGAAAAGGTCGATCGAGCGCCAATCACGGCGCTGAACGAATCGCAGAAGCGATACATCAACGCCATCAAGAGCTTCGAACTCACCTTCGCAACCGGCCCCGCCGGCACCGGCAAGACCTGGATTTGCGGCGCATTGGCCGCCCAGGCTCTCACCGAAGGCATCATCGACAAGATCATCATCACCCGCCCAGCCGTCGAAGCTGGCGAATCTCTCGGCTTCCTGCCAGGCGAACTTGAAGAGAAGTTCGACCCCTTCCTCCAGCCCTTCAGGGACGTTCTCAACGAGCGCCTGGGCAAATCCTTCGTCGAGTACCTGATCAAGATGGGCCGCATCGAAGCCGCTCCGTTGGCCTACATGCGCGGGCGCACCTTCAAGAATGCCTACGTCATCCTGGATGAAGCGCAGAACACTTCGCCGTTGCAGATGAAGATGTTCCTGACCCGCATCGGCCAAAACTGCAAGGTGATTGTGAACGGCGATATGTCTCAGAAGGACATCCCCGGTCACTCGGGCCTGGAAGACGCCATCAAGCGACTGTCGTTCATTCCCGCAGTCAAGCACGTTCGCTTCCAGAAGGGCGACGTGGTGCGATCGGGCCTTGCAGCCGAGATCGTGGCGGCCTACGACGAACCGCTGCCTGATCTTCCCGATGGGAATGAAGTGCGCCGCGTGAACTAGCGTTCCCCTCACTACAATCAGTCAGTGAAGACTGATCTGTATTGGATGACGCAAGACAACAAAAAGCCCGAGCCGGCCCAGTGGCTCGGGTACTTCTACGGGCACGACCTCGACTTCCTGCATGCTGAAGTGCTGGCCATTCAGCATGTTCCGGCATCGCTGCTGAAAAAGGAGGCAGAGTTGATGCGAACCAAGTGGTTCGACTATCGGCGCATGCACCCAACCAAGGCCACCTACTTTCTCGCAAGCTGCTACTCGAAAGCCTACGGCACAGCGATCTCGATCATGAAGGACTCCCAGATGGGCCTGTACCACAAGGGGTTCAAGGGAATGGACTTCATGCAAACCAAAGAAAGCCTTTCGTTCTGGCGTCTGCGCCAGGCGATCGACAAGCTCGGCATCCGCTACGACTTCTATCTGCGCAAGGCGATGGAGTGGTGCATCGAGAACGGCTGGAGACAGCCGCCGCGTCCCAGTCAGCTTGCGTCCAATCCCGACATGGTGTCCGACATCATGCTTGCCTGGGAAGAGGAGTGCGCGGCCCGAATCCAGTTCTGCAAGGACGATCGGTACAAGGTGCGCAACTTCTTCGGCCACACAGATCAATTGGCCTACGAGCAGTTCGTCGTCCAAGCCATCAAGCAACGCGCCCAGCCGCGATACAGCTTGAATGCGGCGCTCTACGGCGAAGATGCCATCCGGATCGAAACCGCCTTGTCTGAATTCGGTGAGCGGGTCGTCGATGAGGCGGTTTCTTTAAGCGCGTGAAGATAAGTCATCACTGACTATAATCACGGTTCAAGTTTCACTTTCAACAACAAGGAGAGAACAGTATGTTCCCAAATGAGCGCCCCCGATTCCCGTCCAGCCACGCAGAGGGCGTCCCCACCGTTCACAAGCGCACTCCCAAGATTCAGCAGCCCAAAGGGCACGAGGCTTTCCTCAAGGCGCTCGAAGCGTCGGGCGCAACCGTCATCGTGGAGATGAGCGACGGAAGCTCGCTGACCGGCACGATCAAGCACTCGGACAAGTACACGATCTCCCTGAAGGTCAGCAAGGAGCGGGAGAAAGGCGACGGCGCATATCAGGTGTACGTGGTCTTCAAGCACTCCATTGTCTTGTTCTACACCCCTGGCAAGGGCGCTGATTGAATCGCATGGCGGACGCAGCACTGACGGCCGCCGAAGACTCTGTTGCAGCGATGGTTGGAGCCTCCTTCGAGGGTGGCTCTCATGCAGTCGTCGCCGCACCGGAATCTGACGATGTAGCCAAATTCCCTTTCGACGAGCAATTTCAGACACGCATCGCGGCGCTTGCCGTGAGCGACACGGAGTTCATGCGTCGCACGTCGCATGTTCTCAAGCCAGAGTTCTTCGAGGAGATGGGCGAAGCCAGTCTCGTGAATCTGGCGCTCAACCACTTCAAGCGGTACGGCGAAGCCCCCGGTGGCCCCGTGCTGTTTCAGAAGATCAAGGACGAGATCACCAGCGGCGTCATTCGCAAGGACTCAGCAAAACTCGTTGCTGAAGCGTTCAAGCGGGTGCGCGACATTGGGCCTGGCGACCGCGCATACGTGGAAGACAAGGTGGTCGAGTTCGCTCGGCACCAAGCTGTCAGCCTGGCCGTTCTCAAGTCCGTCGATCTGATCGAGAAGAAGAAGTTCGACAAGATTGAGGAGGAGATTAAGGCCGCCATCCAGATCGGCATCAACGAGGATGGTACGGCCTACGACTACTTCGACAAGATCAAGGATCGCACGGCCAACCGCATCGACGCCGCATCGGGCATGAAGCCGCCTCGCGGCATCACGACCGGCAACCTGAAGATGGACGAAATCCTCTTCCACAAGGGCTGGGGCCGACGCGAGCTTGTGTCCATCATGGGTGGTGCGAAGTCGGGCAAGACTACGGCGCTGATCGGGTTCGCAAAAGCAGCCTCGCTCAAGGGGTTCAACGTCCTGTACGTCACGCTTGAAGTGTCAGCCGACATCATCGCGCAGCGTCTCGACGCCTCCATGTCGGACACGATGATCAAGGAGCTTGAGAAGCATATTCATGACGTGGAGTCGAAGATTGCCGCTCTGGGTGCGAAGGCCGGCAAGCTGAAGATTCATGAGTACCCCAGCGGCACGTTCACTCCGAACATGCTGCGCCGATTGCTCAAGCGATACTCGGCAATGGGTCAGAAGTTCGATCTGGTGGTGGTGGACTACGCCGACATCATGGCGCCGAACTTCCGCTACAACGACCCGATCGAGAACTCCAAGAGCGTGTACGTGGACTTGCGCGCAATCGCCTTCGAAGAAGACGTTGCGATGCTCACGGCCACGCAGACGAACCGGGAAGGGTACAAGTCCACCGTCGCGAAAGCGGAGCATGTGGCCGAAGACTTCAACAAGGTTCGAACGGTTGACCTGATGATCTCCATCAACGTCACCGACGAGGAGCGCAGCAAGGGCGAGGCCCGTCTGTACTTCGCCGCGTCGCGTAACCAGGAATCCGGGTTCACGATCTTCATCAAGCAAGACCTTGCCAAGATGAAGTTCATGGAGTCGATTCTGAGGGTCGAGTAATGAGCGAAGTGCTAGTTCCATATCTGCACGGCCACGCCGAGTGCCTGAACTGCGACCACAAGTGGATTGCCGTGTGGCCGCTTGGCGCCGACGCGCTTGAGTGCCCTCAGTGCGGCAGCGCCGACACTGACCGAGAGGCTGTCAATGAGCGGCAATGAGGAGCTTCAAGAAGCCCTTGAGCAGATCGACATGGAGTCCTGGCTTGACCGCCAGGGCCTTGATTACAAGCGCACTCGCGGCTCACGCGGCCTGCAACTGAACATCAAGGAATGTCCCTGCTGCGGCAACTCGAACTGGAAGGTCTACCTGAACGCGGAAAGCGGATTGGGCAACTGCTTCGCAGGCGACTGCGAGAAGAAGTACAACCGCTGGAGCTTCATCCGCGCATCGCTTGGCAGCGTCTCCACAAGGGAGGTGGTCGAGCATGTGAAGCATGTCGCGGCAGAGCAGGGCTGGCGCCCTGTTCGCCGAGATACGGCGCCTGTGAAGATGACGGGCGAACTCAAGCTGCCGGAGTCCATCGAGCTTCCGCACAACGGCAGGAACATCAAGTACCTGGAGAACCGAGGCATCACAAGTCAGGTGGCGAAATACTTCCATCTGCGCTTCTGTCTGCGTGGCGGCTTCTCGTATCAGGACGAGGGTGAGGCGCGGTTCCAGGACTACTCGCACCGCATCATCATTCCCATCTTCGACATGGACGGGGCGCTGGTTAGCTTCCAGGGCCGCGACATTACGGGTACGGCTGACCGGAAGTACCTGTTCCCTCCTGGCTATGCCTCCACTGGCGCCTTCTTGTTCAACGGACAGAACGCGATCGGTGCCGAATCCATCGTGATCTGCGAGGGCGTCTTCGACGTTGCCGCGACCAAGATCGCCTTCGACGAAGACCCTGACCTTCGCGCTGTGGTGCCGGTCGGATCGTTCGGCAAGCACCTGTCCAGCGGCGACGAACAGAGTCAGCTTGCCAAGCTGATGAGGCTAAAAGAGCAGGGGTTGAAGATCGTCACGTTCATGTGGGATGGCGAAAGTCGAGCCATTCGTGACGCGGTGGATGCCGCTCTGGAGGTTCGCAAGATCGGCCTGATTGCTCGGGTCGCCATCCTTCCGAAAGACAAAGACCCGAACGAGGTGCCCGCCAGCGTGGTGCGTAACGCCTACTGGAAGGCGGAACCGATCTCGGCGGCAACAGCCGCCAAGCTCAAGCTCAAGCATCAGGAGTGATTGCAAGCCAGTCTGGTTAGCCCACGATGCGAAAACTATGATTGTGTCAGTCGATTTTCTTTGAGGTACTAATGTCAATCCATATCGAACCAAGGTGGCTCTCACACGATAGCGGCACAAAGTTCTACGAAGTCATCCAGTTTTACAACGTGGATGCCAAGAAGTTTGTCATGGTCAAGCGCTGGGGTGCTGTCGGTAAATCGGGCGAGGTTCAGATCGCCGAATACCCCACGTCCCGACGTGCGCAGCAAGAGGCGGACAAGATCATCAAGAGCAAGCTGGGTCGCGGCTACACGGTCGCCCAATCCAGCGTCGGACTGCACGGGCTGTCTACAGATTCGATGGACGCTGACTCGCTGTCGCGGGCGCTGGCCAATCACTATCGCAGCGATCAAGCCAAAGCGATCTCTGACAGCTTGAATCTCGCAAGCGTGATGGCTGTCGCCGACGATGGCGATGACGAGATTGTTGTCGAGGAGCCGGCGCCTGAACCCGAGCGCGGAGAAGAGTGGGGAAGCTGGTGAGCGACTACCAGGAGGTGTTCGAGCGCTTGTCGCCGCACGCCAAGCAGATCGTTCGCATGGACTTGATCCGCCAGGTGCAGGGGACATTGGTGGCAGTTGCAAATCAGCGCTATGAAAGCCTGGTTGCAGTCGCTAAACTTCAGTCAGCGCTGAAGCAAATTTTGGAGCAGAAGCAGTTTTTCGCAAATCGCCCCGATTGGGGCACATGGTAGGAGCATCATGAACGATCAAATTACACGGGCGGTTCTTGCCCGTCAGCCCGAGTATCCACCCGAGCAGTCGATGGGCGGCATCAACACCTACACGGTGTCGTGTCGCGTTGTGGGCTATACGCCTGGCTACTGCGTGTGCCTGCACAAGATCGCCGCATTCGAACGCGACGGCGAACTGAAGTCCTACGCCGAGTGCGACAAGGGCATCCGCAGCGGAGATTGCCCAGCCCTGGGCCTGCGAGCCGAAGAGCGCAAAGCAGGCAAGGCGCTGTACTTCATTGATCGAAACTTGCTCCGTGAGGAGATGGACAAATACTTCGCCGATCAAAACGCCAGCTTCCGTCCTGCGCGGGCGACGCCGGCAAAACCGAGCATTCCGCTTGATAGCGGCATCATTAAGAAAAATACGCAACCCGCAAAACCGTCATCTTCTGCGACAGTAAAATCAAGCATTGAAGATGATGGTTATGCGGCTGCAATCAATGCGGCCATTCGCGAAACGCAGGCCGCACAGAAACCTGAAGAGTCGAAGCCTCAAGCTCCGGTTCAGTCAGTAGCGCCTTCAGCCAAAGGTATGTCGCTTTTGGAGTTGGCACGTCTCCACCTCAACAAGACGCAATAAGGAGTAAGTCATGAGTGACCAACAGACCAACCAAGCAGCGGCCGAATCTCCCGCTGAACTCGGCGTGATGATGTCCGCCTACATCGCCGATGGCATCAAGCAGTTCGGCACCTTCGTCGAGGGCTTGACCGAGAACCTGCCCATCGGCGCCGTCGTCACCGCCAACCTGACCTCGTTCGTGCAACTGCTGGCCGTCGCCTCGTATGAGAACGGTCGTACTGCCGCAGAAGCGAAAGAAGCAATGGCTACTTCGCTGCTCAGCATGCAGGAGTACATCGACGAGATTTACGCCCGCCTGGAGGCTCGCAACAAGAGCGAACAGGCATCCAACTGATCACCACCGGAGAACCACATGGATCAACAAAACCAAGACCAAGCCCAAACCACCGCTGAAGCGCCCGACATGGCCAAGCTGTTCGACTACCAGATGAACGACGCGCTGGGCCAGTTCCGCACCACCATCAACGGCATGGCCCAGCAGGGCATCCCGTTTCCGATCGTGGCTACCGCGATGATGGTGTCGCTGGCTGGCTCCATCGCCACCGTGGCCGTCATGAGTGGCATCAGTCACGACGAGGCCCAGGCTCAACTCGCTGACGGCTCCGAGAAGATGAAGGCCATGCTGGCGAAAATCTTCACCGAGGTCGAACAGCAGCAGGCCGAATCCAAACAGCAGGCTGAAGATCAGCCTGGCTGGATGAATCCCAGCAACCTGCCCTCCAACGGTCTGTCTTCGAACGCGCAATGAGTTCGGACGCCATCTTCGACCTGATCGAGCGGGTGGCGGCATCCTCCGGCAAGAACGACAAGATCGCCTTGCTGGAGGGCAACCGCGACGACGCCGACCTGAAGCGGGCACTGGAGTACGCCTACAGCCCGTTTAAGACCTACGGCATTCGGAAGCGCCCCGAGACGATCGGTGCCAATGTTGGCCACGAGTTCGACAATGGCACCTGGGAGCTTCTGGACGACCTGATTCACCGCCGCCTGACCGGCAACTCGGCCATTGAAGCCGTGCAGGGCGAAATGACCGCGCTGTCGGCGAAGTCGGCCGAACTGTTCTGGCGCATCGTGACTAAAGACATGCGCGCCGGCTTCAGCGAATCCACCTGCAACAAGGTGTGGAAGGGGCTGATCCCCGACTTCCCGTACATGCGCTGTTCGCTGCCCAAAGACGCCAAGCTCAACGAGTTCGACTGGAAGCTGGGTGTGATCTCGCAAGAGAAGGCTGACGGCATGTTTGCCAACCTGGACTACGAGCCGAGCGGCATCGTTCGAATCACCAGCCGCCAGGGTTCTCCCTTCCCGATGGAGGCGTTCGAGCTTCTGGAGAAGGAAGTCAAGGCGCGTCTGAGCGATGGCCTGCAATACCACGGCGAACTGCTTGTGACCCGCGACGGCGCGATCCTGCCGCGAGAGATCGGCAACGGCATCCTCAACAGCGTTCTCAGCGGCGGCAGCTTCGCACCCAACGAACGGCCCCTCTACATGATTTGGGACGCGATTCCGCTTCTGTCAGTCGTGACTAAGGGCAAGTACGAAGTGCCGTACATCAAGCGCCTGGCCACGATCAACCGGACGCTGAAGCTGACGACGGGCGAGTACGTGGCACTGATCGAGACGCGGGTCTATCACTCGCTCAGCGATGCCTATGGTCACTACCGCGACCTGCTCAAGAAGGGTAAGGAAGGCACGATCATCAAGAACCCTCACGCGATCTGGAAAGACGGAACCAGCAAAGAGCAGGTGAAGTTGAAGCTGGAGTTCGAGGTGGAGCTTGAGGTCTACGGTTTCGAGGAAGGAAACGGCAAGAACGCTGACACCTTCGGCGCCCTGAAGTGCAAGTCGTCTTGCGGGCAACTCCTGGTCAGCGTGTCCGGATTCACTGACGCCAAGCGCCGCGAGATTCACGAGAACCGCGACGACTGGGGTTCGGGCGCCGTCATCACGGTGCGCGCCAACTCGATCATGCGTCCGTCCGAGAGCAGTGAGTTCCACTCGCTGTTCCTGCCTCGTTTCGTCGAGCGTCGCCTGGACAAGACCAGCGCCGACGATCTGGCTCGGATCGAAGCGCAGCAGCAAGCGGCGATGGAGGCGGCGTGACCGACGCCGAGTTCAAGAAGCTGCAAGGCACCTTTCCCTGGACGGAGCGCGTGATTCCGTCAGGGATGGGTGGACTTGTTCAGGTGCTTGACCGCAACGGGGAGGAGGTTCCGCTGTTCGCGATGACCGCCTTTCTGGCCTTCATCACGCGAAAGCTGGAGCCGAAGGAGAAGCCCAATGAGCAAGCAACGTCTGCTTGATGGCGAGATCAGCATCACCCGCCCATCGGGCGGCGCGGGCGATGCCGACTGCATCAACGTCTGCCTGAAAGACAAGAACAGCCGAATCGAGTTTCTGCGCGTGGAGATCGGTCTTGCCGACTTCGCCGAAGCGCTCACTGGGCTGTCCTGCGTTCCCGCGAAGCTCAACGTCCGATCGCTCGAACTGGTAGGCAAGACCAGAGTCGTCGAACGGGCCGAGTTTCGCGTGACACGCGCCTACCTCGAAGAGAAGGGCGTTGGCCGGTTCGACCGCAAGGGCATCCAGAAGCTCTTGCAGACCGACCCTGACTCCATCTTCCAGAGAGCCGGCTGGGAGCTAGACACCTATCTGGGTTCCCAGCAATCCATCGTTCACGACGGCGAGGACGTGGTGATCAATTCCCGATATGTAACCTACGAGGACAATTCTTAATGCGAACAATTCTCACTCTCACTGGCCCATCCTGCTCCGGCAAGTCCACGCTGGAGAAGATGCTGAAGCAAGCTGGCTTCGAGAATGTCATCTCCACGACGACTCGTCCGATGCGCGAGGGTGAGGTTGATGGCAAGTCCTATTACTTCATCAGCAAGTCGGAGTTCAAGCGCCTGGCCGCGATGGACGCATTCGTGGAGACGGTCGAGTTCAACGGCAACTTCTATGGCGTCGGCGCTCAAGAGGTCGAGCGGGTCTTTGCCATGAACCGACCTGTGGTCGTGGTCGTGGAGCCGGAAGGTTTGCGCCAGATTCGCGAGTACGCCAACAAGAACGGATGGCGGCACATCGCGGTCTTCATCAACAACCCGCCGGAGGTCATCGCTCAGCGATTCCTGGATCGGATGATCAGCGACTTCTCGAAGGCTCTGGGCAAACAGGACGGGTCGGCCGGCAAGGTTGTCACCACCTACGTGCAGCGCCTGGGTGTGATGATGGGCGAGGAGACAAAGTGGGCTGACCAAGAGGCTGCGCGGGCCGACGTGAACCTCATGTGGTTCAATGAGGACAACTCGAAGACAGTGGTGGACGAGCTTATCCGCATGACTTACTCACCGGCATACGCCAGTGGTAACGATAGTGGTAAAACAGCAGCAACCGCCCCGCAACCCGCATGAATGCTGGATGTAAGCATCCCTCCGTCTCCGCCAGAATGAAGTTTATCAGCGTCCGCAGTCTTCCACGCTGAACTAAAAAGCCCCAAGAAATCAAACGCTTGGGGCTTTTTCTTTTCCGGCGACTTCCACGGAAGTCCGCCCACCTCCACGCTCACCAGTGGTAATTGCAGGGGTAACGCTAAGCGCTCACCCCTCTATACTTACCCCGTTACCACCAGCGGGAATTTTCGTTACCACTATGGCCCTGCATGACCTGTCCCAACGGGAGTTGGAGAAGCGCCTGAAAGAAGCGCGTGAGAAGGGCGGCGTCACCAAGATCGCGGACGGCTCGAACCTGTACCTCGTCGTTCGGCCGACCGGCTCACCGTCCTGGCAACTGAAGTACACCTGGGAAGGCCGAGAGAAGACCTACTCGATCGGCACCTACCCGCAAGTCACCCTGTCCACCGCCCGCACCCTGGCCCAAGAGGCGCGGGAGAACATCCTGTATGGAAAAGACCCGGTAGAGCTTCGACGCCAGGCGCGAATTCCGACCGATGCGCCGCAGACTGTGGCGCAGATGCTGCAAGACTGGTTGGACAAGCACGAGTCGGAATGGAGCGCAACCCACTACGAAGATTTCGACCTTGCCATCAAGAGAGACGTTCTACCGTACATCGGTACGCGATTGGCGCGGTCTATCACACCAGACGATATTCGTTCGATTCTGGAACGGGTTGAGAAGCGCGGCGCGAATTACAAGCTCACCCGTGTGCGGTCCCTGCTCAACCGAGCGTTCGAACTGGCAGTGGACAAGAATAAGCTGGAAGTGAACCCTGTCCAGCGCGTGAAGCGCAAGACGTTTGCCAAGCACACGGAAGGGCACCATCCGGCGCTGGTCGATCCAGTGGAGTTGGCCGAACTCCTCAAGAAGCTGGATGCCGACGAGTCCACACTGCCGGTCATTGCGCTACGGCTGAACGCTCTGGTCTTTGTGCGACCGCAGAATCTACGGCACGCGTCCTGGGATCAGATCGACCTGGAACGAGCGACGTGGCTGGTGCCGGATCACCAGATGAAGATGGACAGGGCGTTCCTGGTGCCGCTGTCGAGACAGGCCGTCGCACTGTTGGAGAACCTGAAGACGATCACCGGCAGCGGTCGCCTGCTGTTCCCCAGCCCGCGCAAAGAGGACGACGGCTACGGCGACACCACCTTCATGAAGAATTTACACAGGCTCGGCTACAAGGGTCGCCATTCGACTCACGGGTTCAGGACGACAGCCAAGACGTTGTTGGAGGAGGGTGGCTTCGATAGCAAAGTCACAGAGAAGCAACTTGCCCACGAGGAGCAGAACAAGGTCAAGCGAGCCTATAACCGCGCCGAGTATTGGCACGAGCGCGTCACGATGATGCAAGCGTGGGCAGACTACCTGGATGCGTTGCGGCAAGGGTCTGTAGCGCCGCTTCCTTGGACGTGGTTCGCAGCATGGCGTGCAAAGCAATCCATGCCTCAACCTCCGCAACGAGCCACGACGACGAGCGACCAACCTTGACGGGGGAGGGGAAGTCGCCCTTTTGGATGAGGGCGTAGATTTTGGACTTCTTCAGGCCGACCAAAGATTCGACCTCGGACAATTTGACGAGCTTCATAGTGGAGCAAAAGATAAGTCATCAGTGACTTCCAAGTATACCGGGTGTTCACCTAGGGTGAAGCCACTCGTGACTAACTTCTTGCCGCTGGTCGGCAAGTTCTCCAGCTTGGCAGTTGACGAAAATCAACACCTATATGATTCGCCGCAATGCACAACAAAAAAGGGCGCCGAAGCGCCCTTGACTGGAAATCGTGGTCCTACTGCGTTGCGTTGTCCGGCTTGAGGGTATTGATGAAGTCCTTCAACGCCCTGCGCTCTTCGTCGGTGCGAATCTTCGGGTTCACAACCTTGGCAGAGCGGATCACCTCGATGATCTCCAGCTCGTTCTGCGTGACGATTGGCTGATTGATGACAGAGTTGATCGCCTCCATCGCGTCGGGCATGTACTCGGAGAAGACCATCTTCATGAAGAAGATCGGATCAACCTCCAGGGCCTTCGCAAACTTCCCGATCTTGTTGATCGGCACCTTGGTCTTGCCCTGCTTGATCATGGTGATGACGTTGGGCTTCTCGAACCCAACCTCTTCCGCGATCTGCGTCTGCTTCTTGCCGCACAAGTTGATCTGCCAACTGATGTACTCAGCGACATTTTTCGGCTTGGAGGAGCCGGCTGACGTAACTCTGGATGCCTTGCTAGTAACCATACGTGGTTCTCCTTAGAGAGAAAGAAGCCCAGATTTCGAGCGCACAACGAAAGTATACCGAAGAAGTAAATAAGCAGTGAGTACAATGCGTAGGAGGTTGCAACAAGCTGCAACTGCCCCGGCAGGCGGTGTGTGTAAGGTTGAGCTAAGCACCGACTGACTATAATGACGTGAGTAACAAGAAGGGACGTAGTTCTATGGATGGTTCGAAGGCAATCACACCCGCCTTGAAGTTGCAGAAAATCTCCACTGAGAGTTGTGCTGACGTTTTGTCGGAAATGGAGATCAATCATTCGCTCGATCTTGGAGGCGCACTTGTTCACCTTGGGCGGCACCCTGATCTCGGATTCGTTGGGCTGCTATCAAACGCTATTGGAGAATCTGCGCTCTGGTTCATGTAGAGGATTTTGAGGGGTCGTCACCGACCCCTTTTGTTATTGGGGACGTGCATGGCAAGTCAATCATTCTGGTTGCTACTCCTGCGCTCATTTTTTACAGTAACGCTATCAGTCATCAGTGACTAAGGAGAAGCAATTGAAGAATGATCGTGTTTTCATCCTGCGCGAGTCGGTCGTCAAGATCACTCAGATGCTGTCCGGCAAGGGCATTCGCGTCACGCAGCAAGGCGTCAACGCCTACGTCAAAGCTGACCATCGCGGCGTGCCGGTGCTGGTCAATCTGCCCTACCTGCCCGACAACGCGGGTGAAGACCTGTGCAACGCCATTCAAGGCTTCCTCGACCACGAGGTCGCGCACATCCTGTTCACCGACTTCCCACTCATGAGTGAGGCTATGAAGCGCGGCAAGCGCATCGGCTTCCTTCTGAACGCGCTCGAAGACCCCCGCATCGAGAAGTGCATGGCGCAGCGCTTTCAAGGCTCTGCGTACAACCTGTCCACCACCGGCAAGTTCTACCTGGACAAGTTCGTCGTGCCGCGCATGAAAGAAAAAGCAGGCGAGGGTGATGCTGTCGGTGTGATGGAGTCGCTGATGGTGCCGATGATTCGCGCAATGTCGGGCCAGCAAGTGTTCCAGGAGTTCATGAAAGACAAGTGGACGACCGTTGCACCTGTCTACGAGAAGATCAAAGACCTGGCGCCTCAGATCGAAGCCGCGTCCTCTACCAAAGACTGTCTCGACCTCGCCATCGAGATCGGCAAGCGCATGAGCGAGGGTTCGAAGGGTAAAGACCCCGATGAAGGCGAAGACGAAGGCTCTAGCGGCGGTAGCGGCGGCGGCAAGTCGAAGGGCAAGGCCGAGAAGTCCAAAGGCAAGGGCAAGGCCAAGAGCAAGCCCGAGCCGAAGTCTGAAGACAAGGATGAGGCTGACGACGACAGCAAGGGCGCTGGCGGCAAGTCCGATGAAGACGCTGAAGACGGTGAAGGCAAGGGTGGCAAGTCCGACGAGAAGGAAGACGAGAAGTCCGACCCCAGCACTGGCGAAGACGACAAAGACGAGGAGAGCGAGGACGAGAGCGAATCGACGCCAAACCCCAAGTCGGAATCTGACGACGAGTCGGATGTCGAGGTTGAAGAGGAGCCGGAGGACGAAGAAGAACCCGAGACGGGAGGCTCTGCTTCAACCGCTAACAGCGAGGACGACAGCGAGGAAGTCACCCTGGACGAGTCGCAAGCCATCTGGGAGAAGTTGGACAAGGACGGCGCCAACGACTACGACGAGGCGATGACTCGAATCATTTCGGACAGCACCGCGAAGGTGGCCGAGAACGCCGACTATCTGGTCTTCACGAAGGACTACGATGTGATCGAGAAGCTGCCGATCGGCACCGGCTACTCGCCCAGCATGACCAAGAGCCTCATCGACAAGACGGAACACATGGTTGCGCCGCTCCAGAAAGACCTGGAGCGCGCCATCGCAGCCCGTTCTCTGTCCACTCGATCGCACGGCCATCGCTCCGGTCGGCTGCATGCGCCCAACCTGGCGCGTCTGACCTTCGGCGACGGTCGCGTGTTCAGCCGCAAGCAAGAGTCCACGAGCAAGGATGTGGCCGTCGAGCTTGTGGTGGACGCATCCGGTTCGATGAGCGGCTCGAAAATTCACACTGCTGCACAGGCCGCGTTCGCGCTGTCTGCCGTGCTGGATCGGATTGGCATCAAGAATGAGGTGATCTGTTTCACCACGAAGGAATTGGGTTGCTCGCCTGCTGAAGTCACCAAGAGTTCGGCCGCCATCGGTCGCAGCTACTCGCGCATGGAAGCGCTCTACATGCCCATCCTCAAGGGCTACGAGGAGCGCATGACGACAGACGTGAAGGAGCGCTTCGGCTGGCTGCCCAACACGCGCATCCTTCGCAGCAACGTGGACGGCGAGAGCGTGGAGATTGCGGCGCGTCGCCTGCTGGCCCGTCGCGAGGCTGGCAAGATCATGCTGGTGCTGTCTGACGGCTATCCCGCCGCAGCGGGCAACAGTGCCGACCTGAACCGCCACCTGAAGCAGAAGGTGAAAGACATTGCCGCGTCGGGCGTGAACGTGGTCGGCATCGGCATTCAGTCCGACGCCGTGCGCCAGTTCTACCCCAAGAGCCTCGTGCTGAACAACGTCGAGGAACTGCCCAGCGTGGTCATCAAGGAACTGCGCCAGCTTCTGATCGCCCCGTGACTTGGGGACTTGTCAGGGTAAGTCACAAGTGACTTGCGCTTCCTGGGGCGAGTCACTATCATTCAAACATTCGCAATACGTCACTTTGACGCTTTTTAGGAGAGAACCATGTCCGATGACAGCAAGATTGTTTGCCGCATTTGCGGTGCCGAGACCCACGCCATTCAGCTTCACCTGAAGAACGACCACCCCGAAGTCAGCATCGAGGAGTACACCGCCAAGTACCCTGACGCACCGCTGCTGTCGGCTCTGGCCAAGCGCAAGCTGGAGGAGCGCGAAGCTGCGAAGGGTGCCGCTGCGCCCGCCACCACCAAAGTTGACATGGCCGGCACCAATGCCGCCAACGTGACTGCGCTGGCCCCGAAGGGCGGCAACATGAAGAAGGCGTTCAATGAAGTCTTCAACCTGGGCCGCCTCAAGGCCGCGCTATCGTCGAAGGGCGAGCCGATCCCCATCACGGTGCTGTCGGCGCACGATCACGCGGACATGGTGCCGCAAGCGTCGGACGCCTACGTCTACGACATTGACGAACTGAAGAACGTCATCCTGGCCCTCGAACTCAACATTCCGACCTACGTCTGGGGCCACAAGGGTTCCGGCAAGACTGAACTGTTCGAGCAGATCGCCGCACGAACCAATCGTCCGGTGGTGCGCGTCCAGCACACAGTCAACACGGAAGAGTCGCACATCGTTGGCCAGTGGACGGTGAAGGGCGGTCAGACCGTCTTCGAGCTTGGCCCGCTGCCGCTTGCGATGCAAAACGGCTGGATGTACTGCGCGGACGAATATGACTTCGCGCTGCCGTCGGTTCTGTCGGTCTATCAGGCCGTGCTTGAGGGTAAGTCACTCATGATTAAAGAGGCTGACGCGGACAACCGCATCATCAAGCCTCACCCGAACTTCCGCTTCTGCGCCACTGGCAACACCAACGGCAGCGGCGACGAGACGGGTCTGTACCAGGGCACCAACCTTCAGAACAGCGCCAACTACGACCGCTTCGGCATGGTGATCCACAAGCAGTACATGAAGAAGGCTGACGAATCGCGCATCCTCCAGAACCAAGTGGGTCTGACCAAAGAGGACGCCGACAAGCTGGTCGAATTCGCCGCGCTGGTGCGTGATGCGTATGACGGCGCCAAGATCAGCGACGTGATCTCGCCTCGCACTCTGATCTACGCCTCGAAGATCGGCGTCAAGCGCGGCTCGTTCCGTCAGGGCCTCACGCTGTCGTTCACCAACAAGCTGTCCAAGATCGACCGTGAAGTCGTGGACGGCCTGGCGCAACGCATCTTCGGCGCTTGATGCCATGAACGTCGCCCAGTATTACAACGAGAACGTGGGCCTCGTCCACGCCATGTCGAAGAAGGGCTTTGCGCGTCTTCAGAAGGCTGGCGTGGCGATGGATTACGACGACGTTTTTCAGGAGATGTCGGTCGTCTTCCTGAAGACCTACCAGGGGTTCGACGCTTCAAAGGGTTTCCAGTTCAGCACCTACTTCTACATCGCCGCGCAGAACCGTCTGTCCAACTGGACGAAGAAGGTCATCGACGAACGCATCACCCATCGGGTCATGTCCATCGAGGAGATCAACTTCAACCGGGGCGATGAGGAAGTGGACTTGGAGTCGATCCTGCCTGGCGACGACACCACGCCCGAGCAGATCGTCGGCGCCAAGCAATGCGTGGCCGACATGGCGAAAAACCTGTCGCCAATCGCCATGCAGATCATCGAGTGGATGGTCGAGCCGCCCAAGCAGTATCTCCACGAGATCGACAAAATCGAAGCGCACTGCGCTTTCGCCAAGAGTGTCGGGGTCGAGCGTCGTGCCTACACGCAGATCACGCCGCGCTCCATCGGTCAGTTTTTGACCCTGCTCGGAGTCGATCAGACGCTCGTCGCCGAAGCGCTGCGCGAAATCAAGTGCTACTCCCAATCCCAGTTGCGGAAGTTTTTCTGAAAGGCATCTATGGAACTGTTTGAGACCCGCGCGCCGGCTAACGCCCCTGCTTGCTACGCAGCGCCGAGCATCTTCAGCCGTGATTCGCAGGTTTGTCGGGTCTGTCCGACGTTTGAGCAATGCGAGGAGGCGTCACTTAAAACGCTCCAAGAGCTTCGCAAGACCATCGACGTGACCGACCTGCTGGCGCGTCACGCGCAGGCTCGCAAGAAGACCGTCGAGAAGGCGGCGCCGGAAGCGGAGCCGGTCAACAATCTCAAGTTTCTCCCGTCGATCAAGCCACCCATGACTCCGGTGGTTCGCAAGGCCCGCATCGAGCCGGCCACGTTCACGATCGAGGACGACATCCAGCAAGTCATCGACAACCTCAACAAGAACCCCGCCACGCTGGTGCGTCGCCTGGCCAAAGCGGGCGTCGTGGGGCTGGTTCGTCAGGAGCTTGCCGCAGGACGCAACCCGCTGCCCGAAGACAAGTGGACGTGGGTCAGCATCGCCTGTCAGAAGCTGGTCGAGGGCGGCTACTCCAAGCAGTCACTCGTCATGGCGTACATGACCAAGATGGGCTGGAAGGAAACCACCGCGAACTCCCATTTCGTGATCGTCACCCCCGCCTTCAGAGCATTGGGATTGATTGTGGAGAGCGAAGGTAAATTTGTTGTTAATCCTGAGATTACAAACAACAATCAATAAGCAATGCAAGCAATACAGGAGAGTTGATGAATTTGAATCACATGATGGCGGCACGTTCCGACTTCAGCATCGGCGACTCGATGCTCCAGGTCGAACACCTTGTCGCCGACGCAAAGGAGAAGGGCTACGAGACGATCACGCTGATGGACACCATGTCGCTTCACGGCATGGTGGATTTCACCAATCGCTGCAAGAAGGCGGGTATCAAGCCCGTCATCGGCTGTCGCCTGCGTGTCTACGAAGACCCGACCTATCGCAAGCCGTCGAAGGCGTCCGGTGAGCGCGAAAAGCCTAACCCGAACTTCGGCCTGAAGGTCTATGTCAAGACCGAGCAGGGCATTCACGATCTGATCCGCCTGCTGTCGAAGGGCTACTCCAACGAATACTTCTACTATCACGCCAGGGTCGGCATGAAGGAAGTGCTGGAGCTTGGCGCTGACGACGTGGCGATCTCGACGGGCGACCTGTTCAGCATCTGGCACCTGACCAACGCTGAACACCTGATTCGCCAGCTTCAGGAGCGCTTCACCAACGCCAACGTCTATGCAGAACTGACGCCCATCGACACGCCGCTGTTCGACACGCTCAACGCGAAGGCGATGGACTACGCGCACAAGCTGGTCATGCCGACGCTGGTGACGTACCCCACGTTCTACCGGAACGCCGAAGCGGCAGACAGTCTCGAAGTCCTGAACTGCATCACCTCCAACACCAAGATGGATGCAGCCTGGCGCAACGTGCAGTTCGTCAAGGACTTCTACATCCACGAGCCGAACAAGATCGTCGAGCGCGTCAAGGGCGCCTCCAAGCGCATCGCTGAGTTCAACGCCGTGAGCAACCCGAAGGCATGGGTTGAAGGCTTGTCGAACGTTGAGCGGCTGGTGGCCCAATGCGGCTACCAGTTCTCGAAGCTGCCAGTGTCGCTGCCCAAGATGGCTGACAACGAGTTCGTGGCCCTGGGCAAGAAGTGCATCGAGGGCTGGAAGCGCCGGTTCGAGAACCCCGTGCTGGGGCACAAGCCCAGCGCCGCTGACCTGAAGGTGTATCAGGAGCGCCTGAATTACGAACTGTCAGTGCTGAAGAAGATGGGCTTCGCGGGCTACTTCCTGCTGGTGGAAGACCTCGTGATGTGGGCCAAGAAGAACGGCATCATCGTCGGCCCTGGACGCGGTTCGGTGGGTGGTTCGCTGGTTGCCTACCTGATCGGCATCACTGACGTTGACCCGATCCGCTTCGACCTCCTGTTCGAGCGCTTCATCAACCCCGAACGTCTTGACTTGCCTGACGCCGACCTGGACTTCATGTCGAGCAAGCGCCATCTGGTCATCGAATACCTGTCCGACAAGTACGGTAAGGATCGCGTTGCAGGAATCTCGAACTACGCGACGCTTGCGAGTGCCAGTGCGCTGCGTGACAGTGGTCGCATGTACGGTCTGAGTGGCATTGAACTGACCGCTACTAAGCTCGTCCCCAAAGAGCATGGTCAATCGTTCACGCTGACCGAAGCCGCGAAAGCGGTGCCCGAAATCGACTTGTTCAAGGACGAGCATCCGGAAATCTGGAAGCACGCCTTGAACCTTGAAGGCGCGATGCGAGCATTTGGTCGCCACGCTGCCGGTGTGGTGGTCGCGGGCGAGCCGCTGATCAACCGCGCCGTGGTCGAGACACGAGGCGACGACGCTGCGGCGACCGTCTGCTGGGATAAGCGGGTCGTCGAGGACTGGGGTTTGGTCAAGATGGATATTCTGGGCCTGTCCACGCTTGACGTGCTGGAGATCGCCCGTCAGTACATCAACGACAGGCACGGCGTCGAGATCAGCTACATGCACCTGCCGCTGGAAGAGCCGGACATCATGGATGCCTTCGGACGGGGCGACACGACAGGCGTGTTCCAGTTCGAGTCGCCAGGCATGAAGAAGCTGCTGCGCGACCTGGCTGTCGGCGGCACTCTGACCTTCGAAGACATTACCGCCGCAACCGCACTGTACCGCCCAGGCCCGATGGACTCTGGTCTGATGGACGACTACGTGGCGATCAAACAGGGCGTTCGGTCGCCGTACTACGACCACCCCAACATGGAGCCGGCTCTGCGCTCCACCAACGGCGTGATCGTGTACCAGGAACAGGTCATGCAGGTTGCCGTCGATCTTGCAGGCTTCACGAGAGCGGAAGCCGACCATCTGCGTAAAGCGATGGGCAAGAAAGACAAAGACAAGATGGCGGAGATGCGCGAGAAGTGGGTGGACGGCTGTAAAGCGCAGTCAGGACTCGACGAGCGCACTGCTGGCAACATCTTCGACAAGATTGAGGCGTTCGCGGGCTACGGTTTCAACAGGAGCCATGCCGTCGAATACTCGATCATCAGTTACTGGACGATGTGGGTGCGAGTCCGCTACCCCGCCGAATACTTCGCCGCTTGCATGTCGATCGTGGACGAAGACAAGCTGCCTGGGCTGGTCAAGGACGCTCGCGAGTGCGGCATTGAAGTGATGCCCCCTGAGATCAACAAGTCGAGCCACCGCTACACCATCCCCGACAACAAGACGATCCTTGCGCCGTTCTCGGCGGTCAAGGGCGTGAGCGAGAACACCGCCAAGCGCATCGTCGAACTTCGGGAGAACAATCGAGGCTTCGTCGTCATCAAGCAAAAGAAAAAGCGCGACGGCACGATCGAGGATGTATGGGGTGAAGACCCGACACTGCCGGTCAAGGGGCGCTTCGATTCCATGCAGGAATTCGCTCTCGCTGCCGGCCAGCCTGGCTCCAAGGTCAACGCTCGTGTGGTCGAGAATCTGGAGAAGGTCGGTGCGTTCGCAGCCATCGAGGCTGGGTCTGTATCGGCCAAGCACTTCAGTCGCCGCAAAGACCAGATGGAGCTTCTGCCTGGCCTGATTATCGACGACGTGAAGGCTGACCGCACGACTGACCTGAGCGCCGGCTTCGTCCGCACCAAGATCATTGAGGTCGTCCAGGAGTACAAGAAGTGCGACGGCTGCACCCTGGCCGGCGAGTCGCACCCGAACATCCGCTGCAAGACCAACGTCCGCTTCATGGTTGTCACCGACTGCCCCACATGGCAGGAAGAGAAGAAAGACAAGCTGCTTGAAGGCGATGCTGCGCTGTACGTGAAGCAAGCGATCAAGGACGCAGGGCTGGCGGTGACGGACGGGTACTACACCACGCTGGTCAAAGCCAAGAAACAGGACAAGTTCCTGTCGAACGAGCAGATCAACGGCTGCGCCAAGTTCATCGACCGCGAACTGGAACTGATCAAGCCTGCGATCATCGTCGCGCTCGGCTCTGCCACCATCAAGAAGTTCATCCCAGGACTGAAGGGCGGGGCAGCAGAGGTGGCGGGCAAGTCGTTCTACGACCCGAAGTTGGACGCCACGATTGTTTGCGGCATCAATCCGCAGCAGATCGGATTCGATCCAACCAAGCAAGAAGTGCTGGACGAGGTGTTTCGCAAAGTTGCCGACATTCTCGCCTGAAAGAATCAGTCAATCGTGACTAAACCCCTGGGATTTGACGCTAAGATCAAGTCATCAGGTTTTTGATGAAGGAGTAACCATGACCAACCCCGAAATTGCCGTCGAAGACGCAGAGCTTGCGGCGCTGATGGACGAACTGGAGGCGGAAAACGCCAAGATCGTCGCCGCTGCACCGGCCCCCGAGCCGAAACCCGAACCGAAGGTGGAGGTGCAACCTGAGCCGGAACCCGTGCCCGAACCCGAACCCGAACCCGAACCTCAACCGGAGCCTGTGCCCGAACCTGTGAAGGTCAAAGCACCCGAACCCGAACCCGAGCCGGTCGCAAAGGCGCCTGAACTCGATATGGGTAGCGCTGACGCCGACATCCGGATCAGCAATGACGTGCCTGCAACGAGCGCTCAGGCCAAGCTGAAGTTCTCCATCGACCCCGTGCAGTTCAACAAGGAGACGCGACTGACTGAGGCGACTCTGGACACCTGCATGATCGAGCAGTCGGCTCTGCGGGCGTTCTACGGTGCGCAGGCAGCCAACGCTGAAGCGCAACACGCTCGTCTGAAGGCACGCTTTGACGTGCTGGAGGCCAGTCTGTACGACCAGGCTCGCAAAGACCTGACTGCCGCCGGTGAGAAGACGACTGAAAAAGCCGTCGAGAACGCCGTGAAGCTGAACCCCAAGTGGATCGCGGGCAAGAACACGGTGATCGAAGCCGAGACGATCGCCAACATCAACAAGGCGCTGGTCGCTTCGCTGGCTGACCGCCGCGACATGATGATCCAGTTGGGCGCCGACCGTCGGGAAGAGTACAAGGGCGCGGCCCGTGTCCTCGCCGAGAAAGACGCTGCCGCCTCGCTCAAGGAACGCGCATCCGCTGCGTTTCAGCAGGGGCGTAGCGTTCAATGAGTAGCGCGGGGATGAAAGATAAGTCATTCCTGAGCTATAATGACAGTGCTGAAACGACGAAAGTCAAAAAGGCACTAACCAACCAACCGAAAGGAAACTGAAAAATGGATACCGCAAAACTGCTCGAACTCATGAAGAACAAAAAGGCTGCCCTCAAGCCGAAAGACAAGACGATCAAGCCGGCACCCGGCACCAATCGTTACATCATTCTCCCTGGCTGGCGCAAGGGCGAGGAGCATGTCTGGTATCACGACTTCGGCCAGCACTACATCAAGAATGCTGCTGACGAAATCCAGGCCGTGTACCCCTGCAACGAAGCGATCTACGGCAAGCCCTGCCCGATCTGCGAAAGTCTGAACCGTGCCATGCACGCCTCTTCGGACGACGAAACCACCGAACTGCTCAAGAAGGCGAAAGCTGGCCGCAGCTTCCTCCTGAATGTGCTGGCGCTGGACAGCGAAGACCCCAACACCCCGCAGATTCTCGAAGTCCGCACCACCGTGTTCTCGCAACTCGTGGATGCCGTCGAGAACTGGGCCGCGACCATCTTCGACCCCGAAGGTGCCCAGATCGTGACCGTGGAGCGTACCGGCAAGGGTCTGAACACCAAGTACGCCGTGCAGGTCAGCCCCAAGAAGCAAGCTGTGCCGAAGTCGGTGTACGAGAAGCTGCCCAACCTGGACGAGTACGTGCAGATGGAAAGCGAAGAGCAGAAGCGCAAGGCGCTGTCGGCAATCTCGAACGTCGCTGGCTTCTTGCCGGCTCCCAAGAGCGCTGACCGTCCCGCCACCTCTGACCTCGACGACGATGCGCCCACCGGCACTGCTGCTTCCTTCAACGCGAAGCAAGATGCCAAGCCGTCGGTGGCTCTGGACACCGAACTGGACGACCTGCTGGGCGAACTCGCCGAGTAATTCAGTAGTGAGGAAATGCCTAGATTGGGTACGCAGGTACCCAGTCTGGGTATGACTCTGCCATGTCCAAAACCACCATCATCATCGACGGCAACAGCCTGGGTTACGCGGCGCACTACGCCACCAAGCTGACCGCAGGCGAGTTGCAGACACAAGCCATCTTCGGCTTCGTCAAAGCAATCCGCGAACTGCGCGTGACCCGTCCTGACGCCACGCTGCTCGTCCTCTGGGACGGCAAGGCAACGTGGCGCTTCAACCTGCTCCCCGAGTACAAGAGCAACCGCGACAACGACCCCAAGAAGGTCGCGATCAAGGAAGCGTACACGCAGCAGACGCCCTACATCAAAGACGCTCTGGACTACCTCGGTATTCGCCAGATGCGGGCCTTGACACATGAGGCGGACGACATGGCCGGCTATCTCGTGCCGCTCCTGTCTGACAAGCCGGACACCGAGATTGAAATGATCTCGGGCGACCAGGACTGGATTCAACTGATCCGCAAGAACGTCATCTGGCGCGACCACCGCGACGAAGCCAAGGTCATCACCCTCTCCAACCTGTACGACAAGACCGGCTACAAGACGCCGCTCGCCTTCCTTGAAGGCAAGTGTCTTCAGGGCGACTCGTCTGACTGCATTAGCGGCGTCGGCGGCATCGGTGAGAAGGGCGCACCTGACTTCCTGGCTGAGTTCGGCAGTGTTCGCAACTTCTGGCGCAAGTGCGACAGCGGCGAATACACACCGACCAAGAAGGCGCTGATCAAGTTGGCCAGCCCTGAAGGGCGAGCGATCTTCGGACGCAACCTGCGGATGATGCAACTCATGAAGGTGCAGAAGCCGAACAAGGACGACGTGGAGCTTCGCCCTGGCAAGTTCGACAAGGACAAGTTCGCAGACCTGTGCGGCAGCCTGGCCTTCGGCAGCATCTTGAAGAACCTGGATACGTTCGTGCGACCCTTCCAACAATGAAAGAACAAAATGTCAGCCCTTAACGACCTTATCAATACCCTCGACAAAGAGATCGGCACCAATGCCGGCAACCAGCAAGTCAGCCAGTTCATCGACACCGGCTTTCCTCCCCTGAACAAGATCATGTCGGGCCGCTATGACGGCGGCCTGCCCTTCGGTCGCATGGTGGAGATGTTCGGTGAGTCCTCCACTGGTAAGACTGCTCTGGCAACGCAATGGATGGTGCAGGCTCAGAAGATGGGCGGCGTCGCTGGCTTCATCGACTGGGAGCGCTCGTTCGACGTGGGCCTGGCCGAAGGCTTTGGTCTGAACGCCGAGCGTCCGTACTGGATTTACGCCAAGCCGAAGACCTGGGAAGAGGGCAACGTCGTCGCTGCGAAAGCCTGCAAGCTCATTCGTGAGAGCAAGGCGATCGCTGAAGACGCGCCCATCCTGTTCGTGTTCGACTCCATTGCGGCGGCCCTGCCCAAGTCGCAAGCCGAGAAGGAGATCGACGAGTACACGATGAACGACACGACGGCTCTGGCTCGCGTGACCTCGACGACGCTCAAGGCGATGGCTCAGCACTGCGAGGAGTTCAACGCGACCTTCCTGTACCTGAACCAACTGCGCCTGAAACCTGGCGTGGTCTACGGTGATCCGCGCACCACCCCTGGCGGCAAGGCGATGGAGTATTACGCCACCGTTCGACTGGCGCTCGGTCGTCAGAAGATCATGGAGCAGCGTGACGGCGAGAAGGAGTTCATCGGTCAGAACATCAGCATCCAATGCACCAAGTCGAAGATGACCAAGCCGTTCCAGGAGACTGCGCTGCGGATGACCTTCGACGAGGCCGGCGTGGCGCAGTTCGACACCATCGTGTCGCTGCTGGAATTCCTGGTCGCACACAAGCTGATCGCGTACAGCAAGCCTCGCGCAACCTGGATCGACGGCAAGCAATACTTCCTGAAGGCGCTTGCCGAGAAGATTCGGGATGAAGGCCAGTTCAATGAACTGGTGAAAATGTTGCCAACCTGACCCTATGAAATGAAGCTCTATACTTGGGTTAATCACTCAAGTTAGGGCTTCATGGAAATTCCGGTCATCGGTTTTATCCCGCCGATCAATGGGATTGATGGAGACTTCAATACCTTCAGAATGGGTCGCCGGCTTGGAAAGCTGCCCGAAGGTATTGAGGTATTCCTGATGGACGAAAAGAGGAAGGTCGTCATCGGAAAAGCAAAGGTGCTTTCGGTGGCGGTCGGCAATTTGGACGAGTTGTGCGTTCTATATGGAGCGGACAATCACACCGAAATCGGTAGGGCTTCGGAGAATCCGGCGCAGAGTTTGTACCGGACGATCTTGCGAATCTATGGGCCTCATTTGGTCAACCCTAAGAAGATATTCACTGTCATCAGTCTGAGGAGAATCGAGTAGTGAAGTTCCAGCCACACAAAGTCAATTTCAAACACTGTGGCTGCTTCTACGAACTCGATGATGGCAGAGGCTGTTACCTGGCCCACCGCCGGTACAGCGCCATCTATAGGAAGCGTAACGCTTGGTGTATCGAGCGAATCGCCCTGGAGGAAGCTAAGTCTCGCGGCTACACCGCAGCCGGCGTGGCAGTTCGCGATGGCAAGAAGACCTACTACTTCCTGACCAACATCGAGGACTGGTTCGGCCCCCACTCCTTCGTCAACCCCGACAACATTCTCCAGCGCGGACTGCCGCTGAACCGATTCAAGATCACGCCATCTTCGAGTTGGGAGAATGTCGATGCCGCTATTCGTCTCCGATGAAAGTCCTGGGGTCGATCGCTACCATAAGAAGAACAAGCAAGAAAGGTAATGGAATGATTATGGAAACCGCGCTACTGTGTTTGGCGCTAAACATCTACCACGAAGCTCGGGGCGAAATGATCCCTGGCCAATACGCTGTGGCGCAGGTGACGATGAACCGCGCCGGCTCCAAAGAAAACGTCTGCAAGACCGTCACCGCCAAGAAGCAATTCTCGTGGACTGCGAAAATGGTGGGTGAGAAGGATGGGCGCTTCTACTTGAAGCAAAAGGGCGTGCCGACCGATGAATACGCCTGGTTCAAGGCGACTCGCATTGCGCATGTCGTCCTCAATTACCGTGTGGGCGACTTCACGAAGGGTAATGCCACGCATTACCACACCGTCGATGTGAAGCCGATTTGGCGACGCGACCTGAAGAAGACCGTCGCGTTGGGTCGCCATGTTTTTTATCGAAACGCATAAGTCACGACTGACAGGAGAATCATGAAACCATTTGGCCTCATTTCGGACACACACCATCACAACTGGTCATCGTTCGCCACCACGCTCTCGTCGGGCGTAAACAGCCGTCTCCAGCAGATTCTGGACGAAACACTGCGCTGCGCAATGGAAGTCGGCGCATCAGGCGGTGACACGATCATCCACGCGGGCGACCTGTTCCACGTTCGCGGCAGCGTGGCGCCGTCGGTGCTGAACCCGACGCTGAACCTCTACAAGAAGCTCACGGAGATGGGCTTCAAAGTCATCATCAATGCTGGCAACCACGACCTCGAAGGGCGAGACGCCAGCGAGCTTGGGTCCGCCATTACCGCGCTCAAGGAAGTCGGCTGTCGCGTGGTCAACGAGCCGACGCTGCTGTCGGAACTGAACCTCGCCCTGGTGCCGTACATCGGCAACGTGGCTGACCTGAAGAAGACGCTCGAAGACCTGCAAGAAGGCACCGACGCGCCCAACTGCGACCTGATCATCCATGCCGGCATCGACGGCGTGATCAAGGGTTTGCCCAATCACGGGCTGGACGCGGGCTACCTGAGCGGCCTGAAGTTCAATCGCGTCTTCGCAGGCCACTACCACCACCACAAGAAGCTGGCCGATCGAGTCTGGAGCATCGGCGCACTGACGCACCAAACCTGGGGCGACATTGGCACCAAAGCCGGCTTCGTCATCGTGGAGGGCACCGAGGTCAACTGGCGCTCCACCCGTGCCCCGAAGTTCGTCGAGGTGGACGGCACCATGTCTGAGGACGACATTGCGCTGATCGTCGATGGCAACTACGTGCGCGCCAAGACCTACAGCGGCAAGTCTGCCGACCTGGAGAAGCTGCGCCAGTTCCTGACCGACAGCGGCGCGAAGGGCGTGACCATCATCGCGCAGCCGGACACTGGCGTCACTCGCACCGCATCGACGGTCAAGGCGGGCGCCTCGATCGAAGTCAGCGTGTCGGACTACATCAAGTCCGCCGACTTCGAGAACAAGGAAGAACTCGACAAAGCATGCCAGGCGGTCCTGGCTGAAGCTCGCATGGAGATCGCATGAACATCACCAAAGTCCACATTCAGAACTTCCTGACGCTGCAAAAGGCAGAGATCGACCTTGCCGATCGTGGCCTGCTGCTGATCCAGGGCGACAACAAGGACGATTCGTCGGCAGACTCCAACGGCGCAGGCAAGTCGTCCATTGCCGACGCGATCTGCTGGGCCATCTATGGCGTCACGGCGCGTGGCGTCAGCACCGATGCGGTCGTCAACAAGAAGTCCAAGAAGGACTGCTGTGTCGAGGTGTACCTGAAGGATGGAGCCGACGAGTACCGCATCATGCGCTACCGCAAGGACTCCACCTATAAGAACCAGACGCTCGTCCAGAAGAAAGACCCTTCGCCTGGCGCCGCTCCGCTCGACCTGCACAAAGGCACCGAGCGTGAGACGCAGGAGGTGATCGACAAGCTGATCGGCTGCTCTCTCGATGTGTTCCAGGCTGCGGTCTATGCCGGTCAGGAGAAGATGCCCGACCTGCCGTCCATGACCGACAAGCAACTCAAGCTGATGATCGAGGAGGCGGCCGGCGTCGAAGTGCTGTCCCGAGCGCACACGAAGGCGCGTGAAAAGCTCAACGAGGTCAGCCGCATGGAAACCGAGATCAGGGCGAAGACTTCGGCAGCGGAGGGGATGCGCGACCAGGCGACGACCGAACTTGCCGCTGTGGACGTTTCGATCAAGGAGTTCGAGGACGCTCGCAAGCCCCAAGCCAAGAAGATGCTGTCGGCGCTGATGCCGATGCAGTCCAAGGTGGACGAACTCAACAAGACGATCGCCGAAGAACTCGCGCTGGATCGTGGCAAGGAACTGCTGGAAATCGCCAGTCGGTTCGCTGCCATCAAGCACGAGCAGGACGAGCTTGATCGACTCAACGCCATCGCAACAGTCAAGCAGAAAGCCCTGGCGACTGCTGAATCGGTCGCACGTATCGCCAAGACCGCGCACTCGAATGCCGTTGAGGCGCTGCGGACGGTCAACGACAAGGTGGGTCAGCCGTGCGGTGAGTGCGGCAAGGCGTACTGCGAACACGACATTGACGCCGCCAAGAAGCTGCGTGAAGCCAGCCTCAAAGACGCCGAAGACACGCTTCGCAAAAGCGCTGCCCAGTACAAGACCGCACGGGATGAAGCGACAGCAGCGCAGCAAGCTGCCACTGACTTCAAGAAGTCGATGACCGATGTGTCGTCAATGGCTGCGCGACAGCGCGTTCTGAACGACGAACTGGCTGCCGTCGAGAAACTGAAGAAGGAAGTCGCCGCGATCGAGGTTGAAATGGATCGGATCAAGACGGCTGCCAAGCTCGAACTGACCAAGCCCAATCCTTATACCAAGGTGAAGGAGGCCGCCGAAGCGCGTCTGAAGACGGCGGTCGAGAGCCTGGCGACGCACCAAGCTGCGCTCAAGGAGGCTGAGAAGGAGGTCGCCCTGGCCGACAGCGTGGTCAAGGTCTTCGGCCCCAGCGGCGTTCGAGCGCACATCCTGGACACGGTGACGCCGTACCTGAACGACCGCACCAGCCACTACCTGTCTGCGCTGGCGGATGGGAACATCAAGGCGGTGTGGAACACGCTCACCAAGAGCGCGAAGGGCGAACTTAAGGAGAAGTTCAGCATCGAGGTCGTCAACGACAAGGGTGCTGAGTCCTTCGAGGGTCTGTCAGGCGGCGAGAAGCGCAAGGTGCGCCTGGCGTGTGCGATGGCCCTGCAAGACATGGTTGCGTCCCGCGCCACCAAGCCGATCAACATCTTCGTGGCAGACGAGGTGGATCACGCGCTGGACGAGTCGGGCCTGGAGCGCCTGATGACGGTGCTGAACGACAAAGCGAAGGAGCGAGGCACGGTGCTGGTCATCAGTCACAACTCGCTGTCCGACTGGATCGACAACGTGATTACCGTAACAAAGAGTGGTGGCTATGGAACCGTCTCCGGCGCTGTCTCGGCGTAAGAGTTTTGCGGAGGTCTGCAAAGACTTCCTCAACACGCCCGGTTATAGTACGTCACAAGTGACTAAGCACGGCTCGCACGAAGCCTACATGGAGACATTTCAGACGAAGGAAACACGCATGAAAGAAGCAGAGAAGGACGAAACACAGCAGGAGATGGATGTCTTTGCCACCCAGATCACCAAGCTGCTCAAGGAGACGACCGAGACATTCATGCTCGGCGAGCCGCTGACGCTAACGGTGCTGAAGGACAAGGGCTACTCGAAGGCGGCGCACGTCGGGGGCGAGGACTTCATCCCCGAAAGCGCTTACGTCGGCAAGCGCGGCAAGATCATCTACGTCTTTAAGCCGGTGATGGCGACGACGTACTCGCGCATGGAGATGGACGAGACGCAGGCCGAGAAGAGCATGGTCGGCTTCAAGGAGTTCATGAAGGAGAACCTGAGCGCGGTCATGGAGTCTGTGCGCGACAGTCGCAAGGCGGCAGCGGACAAGAAAGAGCGCGAGGCGATGGCTGACCGCTACGACAAGTACGAAGGCTTTGGCTCATGGTGATCGAGGGCGTCTTCCATCGCGCCCGCTACGCCGAAGCCTTCGGCCAAGCGGATGAATCGGTGATTCTGGAGCTTTACATGACGGCGGAGGAGAAGTCCCAGCTTCAGACCGCCCTTATCAATCGCACTGGCGACACCATACAACTGATTGTTCCAACCCCAGGAGGGAACAAACCAACCACAGAAAAGGATCATTGGTAATGAGAATTATTGGCATTGACCCATCCTTGCGGAACTTCGGCATCGTGATCGCCGAACTGAACCCGCAAGACCTGAGCTTCAAGGTTCAGGACATGCGCCTGGTCGAGTCCGAGGACAATGCGACCAAGGCGAAGACGGTGCGTAAGAACTCCGACGACCTGCGCCGCGCCACGCTGCTATACGAGGGCATGGTCGAGGCAGTGCAGGGCGCTTCGTTCGCGTTTGTCGAGGTGCCGGTCGGCTCCCAGAGCGCACGAGCGATGGCGTCCTATGGCATCTGCATCGGCGTGCTGGCGGCTTGCCCCATCCCAATCATTCAGGTCACGCCTGGCGAAGTGAAGGCTGCCGCCACCGGCTACAAGACCGCAGAGAAGTCGGAGATGATCGCTGCCGCCGTCAAAGAGTTCCCCGAAGCCAAGTGGCTCACCCGAAAGGTCAAGGGCGAAGTCAAGCTGGTCAACGACAACGAACACCTCGCAGACGCCTGCTATGCCATCAAGGCAGGGCTGAAGTCGGCAGAGTTCAAGTCTGTGATGGCGATGTATAAGGCTGCTGTTCCTGCTGTATAAGAATCAGTCACCCGTGACTAGAATCAAAGCATGAAGAACCTGGAAACCGACCTTGGAACACTGAGCATCACCGAAGAGTGGAGAGAGCAGCCCAGCATGGCAAACCATGCGATCGGCATCACGATCTCCGACTTCGAGATTGCTTCGGCGCGAGAGGATCGGGTGACGTTCATGCACGAGCAGGTGATTCGGAAGATGAACCACGCCATTCAGACAGACATGCCTGGATGTGCTGGCTGCACCAAGTTGCAGATGACCGAAACCGTCGATCCTGCGTCGATGCACCGCCGTCTGTCCGTCAAGTGCAAGCACTACGGCGCGATTGAGATCAACTGCCCGAACGGCACGACGCTGGTGCGACGGGGAGACAAGTATGGAGTCGTCTCCTATAAGGCTCCGCCACTGTCACTTGTCACCGCAGACGTGCCGCTGGATCGCATCGCCCCGATGGCCAAGATGATCAAGCCAGGTTCACTGCCAAACCCCGACGCGCCGACAACGGTTGCGGATGCTTGGTGACTGTCCTTATATGGTAAGTCACCAGTGACTGCAATAAAATCGCCGTCCCGAATTTTCAACAACAACAAGGAGTCCCATGAAGGATAGTTACGCCACCCCGGCACGGAAGTACGCAAAAGGCATCGGAGATGCTGTCGCCGACCGGACAATCAACCGCAAGATCGTGCGTCAGGTGCCGCAGTACACCCTGCCGATCGAAGTGCCTCGCCGCGACGACATGGCGCTTGACCATGAGATCGACGAGTGGTGCAAGTCCAACAACAAGGTGATCGACGGCTACCACGTTGAGTATGGCGACGACCTGATCGTCAAGGCCAACCTGAACGTCGTCGGCCACGTCGAAGTGGAAAACTGGGCTGATGTAGCTGCTCGTGTCGCCACCGGCAATGCGCTTCTGCACCCCAATCAGGCAGAGCGCGACGCTGAGTTCGCCGACATGCACCACCACCTGCGCCAAGCGTCGATCCTGATGTCGGGCCGCCACCTGCAACACGGTGACGCCACCCAGCCGCTGCGCAACATGGAGGTCTTCACGAACTGCTCGACCGCCGCCTCGACCTTCCTCACGTTCTACCTGCTGCTCAATGGCTCCGGTGTCGGCCGCTCCTACGACAACGCCATGATCCAGGCGAACCTGAACAACCTGCCGATCACCGTTTGCACGATCAGCATGGGTCACAAGGACTGTCAGACCGGCGAGATCAACGCTCTGGACATCCGCACCGCCAAGCACCTGTACGCTGGCCGCAAGATTGAAGTGTTCTCCGTGCCGGATAGCCGCGAGGGCTGGGCCAAAGCGATCGAGAAGATGGAATACATGGCCTTCAAGGGCACCGAGCGCGACAGCGTTCTGATCCTGGACTTCAGCGACGTGCGTCCGCGTGGCGCCCCGATTGCAGGCATGCAGAACCGCCCCGCATCTGGCCCTGGCCCGATGATGACCGCCCTGAACAACGTCGCCAAGCTGCGTGACGCCGGCATGGCTCCGTGGCGCGCTGCGATGTACGCCGACCACTACGTCGCCGAATGTGTGCTGGTGGGTGGCGCCCGCCGCGCCGCTCGTATGGCGACGAAGACCTGGCGTGACCACGACGTTCTGGACTTTGTGCAGGTCAAGCGTCCGCTGGAGTTCTTCGGCAAGACCGGCGAAGAGATTGAGGAAATCAAGCGCACGTCGTTCCCGATGGGCTTCCTCTGGTCGTCGAACAACTCTGTCACCGTGGATCAGGACTTCTGGGACGCTGTGAAACTGCGCGACGAGGATGCCGAGACGTTCGCCCACGCGGCGACCGATCTTCAGCGCCACGCTGTCGCAGTCTTTGATGCGCTGACCGAAGCCTCATACTACGACGGCACCGGCGAGCCTGGCATCATCACTGTGGACAAGCTGACTTGGAGCGATGAAGGCGTCGAAGCGCTGCTGGACGGCAACTTCGCCGAGTCTGAGCGCTACAAGCTGGACAAAGAAACCCTCGAACTGACCTCCGCGCTGGCGAAAGCCTGGCAGGGTTGCACGTACAAGACCATCACCAACCCCTGTGGCGAGATCGTTCTGGGTGCCCTGGGCGGCTACTGCGTGATCGCTGACGTGGTGCCATTCCACGCCGCTTCCCGTCTGGATGGCCCGACCTATCACCTTGCCTCGCTGACGCAAGAAGAAGCCAAGGTTGCAGTCAAGAAGGAGTGGGACGAAGACGCTGAAGACGCCTTCCGTACCGCCACCCGTGCGCTGATCCGCACGAACCTGATGGACAGCCTGTACCACAAGGAAGTCAAACGCACGAACCGCATCGGCGTGGGCATGACGGGCCTGCACGAGTACGCCTGGGGACGCTTTGGCTATGGCTGGAAGGACATCGTGGATGAAGCTAAGTCGAAGGACTTCTGGCTCACGCTGTCGCGCTTCAAGCGGGCGGTGCAGGACGAAGCGTTCAAGTACGCGACCAAGCTGGGCGTGGCGGTTCCGCACACGAACACGACCATGAAGCCGGCTGGCACGACCTCCAAGCTGTTCGGTCTGACTGAAGGCGCTCACCTGCCGTCCATGCGTGAGTACCTGCGCTGGGTGCAGTTCCGCAATGACGATCCGCTGATCGAGGACTACCGCGCTTTGGGCTACCCGGTGAAGAAGCTCAAGACCTACAGCGGCACCACGATCGTCGGTTTCCCGACAGCGCCGACCATCTGCACCCTGGGCATGGGCGACAAGCTGGTGACAGCCGCTGAAGCCACACCGGAAGAGCAATACGAGTTCCTGCGACTGATGGAAAAGTATTGGATTACGGGCGTGGAAGAAGACGGAGTGACGCCTCTGGAAGAGCGTGGCAACCAAGTGTCGTACACCCTGAAGTACAACCCGAAGATCGTCACGTTCGAGGACTTCAAGCGCACCCTGCTGGAAGGTCAATCGACCATCCGCTGCTGCTCGGTGATGCCGCAGGTTGACACCACGGCCTACGAGTACCAGCCGGAGCAGCCTGTCACCAAGCACGAGTTCGAAATGATCGTCCAGGCGATCAAGGACTCGGAGGAGGTTAAGCAGGACGTTGACTTCGCCCACGTTGACTGCGCAAGCGGCGCTTGCCCCGTTGACTTCAACAAGTGAGACGGGTGTGGCACAAGCTGCATGATGAACGCTTCATCGCCCTGAAATGGGCGGTGGAGTTCATCACCTGCATCTTCATCATCGCTGGCGTTGTCCGGCACTGGTAGGAGCGAGCATGAATGAACTGAACGAAGACAGCGCGGACGAGCTTGACCCCGTGCAAGAAGCTGAACGAGAGCGCCAATCGGTCGCGTCGTTCACAGACCTTGCGCGGTCGTTGGCTCGCTACGCTGACGCGAAGATCGACGCTCCGAAGCGCCGGTAAGGGGTCGCAGGGAATCAGTCACAAGTGACTTGCATTCCCGCGATTTCTTATATAAGATTCAACCATTGCAGCGGGTTAGCTCAGTCGGTAGAGCGCCGGATTCATAATCCGGATGTCGCAGGTTCGAGTCCTGTGCCCGCAACCAATTCCGGTGTAGCTCAGTTGGTAGAGCAGCGGACTGTTAATCCGCCTGTCGTTGGTTCGATCCCAGCCACCGGAGCCATCAAGTTTGGTCACTCTAAGAGGCAAAGCCCTGTACTGCTTCACTCTGACTGAGGCTTTTGGGTCAGCCCACCAGTGGCCAAACTTGATGGATCAATCGGAGTGTAGCGCAGTCTGGTAGCGCATCTGCTTTGGGAGCAGAGGGTCCAAGGTTCGAATCCTTGTACTCCGACCACTGGATAGGTAGACCTGTAGGGGGCAGGGGCGGACTGTAAATCCGTTGTCTTCGGACCCCGTTGGCTCAACTCCAACCCTGTCCACCATGCCGCCTTAGCTCAGTTGGAAGAGCAACTGCCTTGTAAGCAGAAGGTCGAGGGTTCGATTCCTTCAGGCGGCACCAATTTCTTCGGGCGTCAGTAGCTCAACGGATCAGAGCAGGGGTGTTCTAGGCCCTGGGTTGAGGGTTCGAGTCCTTCCTGACGCGCCAGTCTCTTTCACTGCCGTAGCGTTGCCGTCATTTGGCAGTCATTCGGTCAATATAATGAGTAAGTCACGAGTGACATTTCAACAAGGAGAAACCATGAACCCCAATCATCCGGAGGCAATCGCCGCCCAGCGTCGCGCTGCCCAGCGCGAAATGGAGCGAGCCGCTGAACGCGCAACCATCCACGAGGCCCAAAAAGTGGGCATCAACTTCGTGGAGGTGTCACCCGCATCCTACGACTTCAACGACAAACCTGTGACCGCCGGTCGCATGACCATCGCCTACCGCACACACGGTCGGAACATCGTCGAAGTCTCGACCGCGATCTGCCACCGCCAGGATGACTTCAACAAGCAGCGCGGTCGTGCCCTGGCTGCCCTGGCCATGATGAACGGTCAGTCAATCCTGCTGCGCAAGCCCTCGCTGCGTCGTCCGTACTCGGCCAAGCAGTTCGTGACACACACCTTCACGGTGCAGGCGGACGACTGACATGAAGTCGATCAAGCTCACGGCAGCCGCCGTCATCGCCATCACGCTTGCTGCCTGCGGTAGCAAAGAAGACCGCGAGTCCGTGCCTGGACACGCGCATCAAGACCAATCGAGCCTGTCGGGCGCGGCGCCTGTTCAACAAGCGCAGCAACCCGTCCAGCAGCCCCAGACCGTTGTCGTCCAACAGCCGGCTCAGTCCCACAGCGGCCTGAGCGACATGCTTTTGGGCGGCGCCATCGGTTACATGCTGGGCAACTCCGGCGGTAGCTCCTCGCGTCCGGTGGAGCAGACGGTCGTCAACAAAACCATCGTGAACAAGACGATCGTCCGAGAAGTGCCGGCACCTGCGCCGACACCTGCGGCACCCAAGTTCACACCGCCGCCTGCACCGAAGCCGGCACCGGCACCGACGCCCAGCTTCAAGCCCTCGAACATGGGCTACAGCCATTCGTCCACATCGTCATCGCGTCCGTCGCCCTCGTCTTATGGGCGCAAGTAAAGGAGAAACCATGAGTGAAATCAAACTTGGCTGCATTGCCATTGACCAGGCTTCGGGCTTCGAAGGCACGGTCATTTCCAAGCTCGAAGCGTTCAACGGAAACGTGCAGTACGCCATCCAGCCCAAAGCTGCGAAGGGCGCTGACAAGCTGCCGGAAGCGTGGAACTTCGACGCTGCGCTGGTGAAGTTCAAGGCGAAGGGCATCAGCGATCAGGCGACCGCACCTCAATCGACCGACATCCAAATCGGTGATGAAGTCGAGGACATCATCAGCGGCCACAAGGGTATCGCATCCAGCAAGACGACCTTCCTGAACGGCTGTGTCTACTTCGATGTGGCCTCGAAGGGCGACGCCGCGAAGAAGATCGAAGCGACCAGCATGTTCGTCTCCTGCGTCCGCCTCAAGAAAATCAGCAAGACGCCGCTGAAGCCCCTGGTGCCGCAGAACGAGAAGCCCACTGGCGGCCCATCGTCTCGCGCTCAGCGGGCAGTCTGAAAGGGAAGCATGCAAGGACTCGCCAAGTTCACCATCTTCCCCGTCATCGGCTGGCTGATCTCCGCAGTCTTCGCGGTGCTGATCTGCATTCCGCTCCACTTCTTGTGGAGTTGGCTCGGCCCGATCTACTTCAGCTTCGTGCCTGCCGTCTATCTCAACATGGGCTTCTGGGACATGGCCGGAATGCTGGTTCTGATTGGCTTCATCAAGCTGATCGTCTTCCCGAGCGCCCTGAACCGAACCTACATCGAGAAAGGGAGCAAATGACCATCATCACCGCCAAGGTCATCGAAGACTCTGTGTCCGCCCACACCGGCATCCGCCTGACCACGATGCAGCTTCAGTATCCGCGTCTCATCCACGCGGAGTTCATGACGCATCGCGTGTTCAGCCGCAACGCCAGTTCGTCTCGCGCCATTCCGGTCGCCAAGGTCATCGAGCAGGTTCGCAAGGAGCCTGCAATGCCGATCCACTGGGGTGTCAACCAGCCTGGCATGCAGGCGAAGGCTGAGCTTCAGGGTGAAGACCGCGAACGCGCCATCGCTCTGTGGATGCGAGCCGCCAATGAAGCTGCCGACACTGCTGAACTGATGATGGGTCTTGGCCTGCACAAGCAGGTGGCCAACCGCATTCTGGAGCCATTCCAGTACATGCACGTCATCATGTCCAGCACGGAGTTCGACAACTTCTACGAACTGCGGGATCACGAGGACGCTGACCCGAACATCTGGGCGCTGGCCAAAGTCATGCGCGCCGCACAGGGTCAATCGACACCCAAGACGCTGAATGACGGCGAGTGGCACATGCCCTACGTGACCCTGGACGAACGTCTGCGTCACTACGGCGACATTGAACTGCTCCTGAAGCTGTCTGCGGCTCGTTGCGCTCGGGTTTCGTACCTGACCCACGATGGCCAGAAGCCCGAGATCGAGAAGGATGTCGCTCTCTACGAACGCCTGGTCGGCAGCCGTCCGCTGCATGCCTCGCCCATCGAGCATCAGGCCACGCCTCTGCACAGCGCACAGGAGTGGTCGGGCAACTTCAGAGGCTGGTTGCAGAACCGCCAAATCGTCGAATCCGCAATGTAAGGAGAAACAATGCTTTCCGTTTTCGGTTCCCCCAAGCGCACCGTCGCCGACGTGATGGGCGCCTTCACCCAGGCAATCGCTGACCTGGAAGCTGTTCGTGTGGCTCAGAGCGAAGAAGCAGACCGTCAGGCTGCCATCGCTGCTGAAGCGACCCGCGCAGCGGCGCAAGCCACCACTGAGGCTGAAAAAGCCAAGAGCGTTCGCGCCAAGCTGGACGCCATCGTCAACCCGTTCGTGGGCGACGCCTTCGCCCCCGTTGAATAAAGGAACAACATGGACTCTCTGGAATACAACCGCCGCGCTCTCCTGACCGAGAGCAAGCCCACCGAACTGAACTTCGGCGAGGTCGGCCTGCACATCCTCATGAACGCCGCAATCAACATGGGCGAGATCATGAACATCGCCAAGCGCACCATGTTCTACGGCAAGGCTTTCGATGCCGAGAAGGTTCGCACCCTGGCTGAAGCTCAGGGCGGCTACGCTCAACTGCTGTTCGAACTGTCCGACAAGCTGGCTACGAAGAACGACAAGGGCGACTACGACGCGCTGCCCGAAGAGGCCCGCAGCGTCGATCCCAAGAACCTGAACCTGCGCCTGCTGCACTGCGCGTTCGGTATCAACACGGAGTCGGCCGAACTGCTGGAAGCGATGCGCGATCAGCTTGAGGGCAAGCCTTTCGACAAGGTGAACTTCGCTGAAGAACTGGGCGACGTGGACTGGTACAAGCAGGTGGGTCACGCTGAAACCGGCGTGCCGGAGTCCGAGACTCGCGCCAAGAACGTCGCCAAGCTGGAGCTTCGCAACAAGGGGCAAACCTTCAACGCGGAGGCCACCATCAACCGCGATCACGCGGCTGAGCGGGCCATCCTCGAAGGCAAGGTGGAGACTCAGGGCTGATGCTGGGTCTTGTTGGAGCGCACCGCACTGGCAAGACCTCGCTTGCGCGCCTGTACGCTGAGAAGCACGGCATCCCGTTCCTCGAAACGTCCGTAAGTGCGATCTGGCGGGAGTTGGGCTACGACCCCGCCGCACTCTACGACTTCGAGACACGGATGACGATCCAGGAGCGCATTCTGGAGCGCGTCGATGCCAAGTTCGCCGAGTTCTCGGGCCGTGAGTTCATCACCGACCGCACGCCGCTGGATATGGCTGCATATCTGCTTGGCGATGCGGTGGGCGATCGAGTGCCTGAGTCGTGTCAGGAGCGAGTCAAGAAGTACGTGGCGGACTGCTTCGAGGCGACCAACCGTCGCTTCGGCGTCGTCATCCTGATCCAGCCAGGCATCCCCCTGGTGCGAGAGGATGGCAAGGCCGCCATGAACGAGGCGTACATCGAGCATCTGAACTCCCTGATGCTCGGCCTGACGTGCGACGAGCGCCTGCGGTCACACAACTTCTACCTGCCTCGCTCCATCATCGACATGGAGCGTCGGCTCGGAGCAGTCGAGGCAGCGGTGGGTCGAGCGAAGGCGAACGTCGTCCTCGACTACGAGAGCTTGAAGAACCAGAAGGAACTGGTTGTTCACTAGGGGATCAGTCACGGGTGACAACAAAGCCCGTGACTTTTTCGCTACGATTATGAGGTAGACACACGAATTTGCGAGGAAGTTATGTCCGGAGTTCCAGACCTTCAGTCAGAGATCAACCGTAAGGCGTTCGAAACGATTTCCTGGCTGACGCTTGCCGTCACCCAGAAGAAGATCACGCCGGCGCAGTTCTCCACTGGCATTGACGCGCTGTTCATGGCGGTGTCGGGTCTGGTCACTGACAAGGACTTCATCGTGATGATTACGGAGGCGCAGCGCCTCTGTGACAACGAAAAGGGATCGTCGATTCAGCCTGAAGAGATCATCGAGAAGGCAGAGCCGGCGGTCTGGTAACTGGATCAAGAAAATGAGAATTCCGCGCCAAATTTTTTTAGCGATTTTCGGCACCCTTATACTTCTGGGGCTGGAGATCATCACCATCGTACTGGGCACCAGCGCAGTGCTGTGCGCGTCGGCAGTCTCGGGCTTTCGAGCCTTGTGGGACATCTGGAACCCAAAGAACTGGGACTGACGCCATGCCAACCTTTCGCCAACTCGTTGAACTCGAACCGGAACACGGGCGAACCAGTTGCAGCGACGATCGTCCTGTGAATTGGTACACGACGCCAGGTAGGGGAGGGTGGCCCCGCTGCACTCGCTGCGCCTTGCTCAAGGCGATGACCGACGAGGACTTTGCGTCCACGCTCAAGGTTCGGGTCGAAGTCCAATTGCCGATCGAATGAGCCACGCCACACTCAAGCGCTGGGGAACTGTTCTGTGCGTGATCGGGATGTTCCTCAACGCCTTCAACATCTATCCCCTGAACATCGTCTTCAGTGCCGTCGGGTCGTCCATGTGGGCCGCCGTGGGGTTCAGCACACGAGACAAGGACTTGTTTGTGGTGGAAGTCACAGCGGTGGCGTTTGCTATCGCGGGAATCGCCTGGTGGGCCTCGCGCTTGTGAGCGCGCCACTATAATCAGTCACTACTGACAAACCGAGGTCGCAATGGACAAGCTGGACACCATCGAGATCAAGATTCACGCGCAGGCAGTCGCTGACAGGGGAGGGGACATTCACGAATCCCCTTACGACTACCACTCGGACGCAGGCCAACTCTGGCTGAACTACTTTTACACGAGAGTGCGCTGGCTGTCGGGAGAAGAAAGCGCATGAGCGTTTGGGGACATGCAAAAGTCCCCTGGGGTTTGATTGCAACCCCAATGTTCTGTGTGAACAATGCAATAAGTCACTTTTGACTGAAAGGAAAGAGAGTATGAAACTGACCAAGTTCGATCGCCAGGCTTTTGTGCGTTCCGTGATGGCGGACATTCCCAAAGAAGACTTCCTCGACCAGATTCGCAAGGTCGTGATGGAAGACTCCATCGAGCAACTGCCCGCTCAGTTGCGCCAATTCGCCCTCGATCCCAAGACCGCGCCGTTCCTGAAGACCGGCACCTATTGGGCGAAGAAGAGCTTCACTTACTTCAGCGACAACCAGCATTACTGGACGCCCAGCCCGAAGGCTCAGCAGAAGATCGACGCGCTGCGTGAAAAGCACGACGCACAGGAGCTTCGCCTGGATGAAGTGCGCGCCAAGGTCAGCGCCAGCATCGAAGCCTGCACCACTCTGAAGATGGCCAAAGAGCGTCTGCCGGAGTTCGAGAAATACCTGCCTCAAGATCGCGGTGCGCAGAAGACTGCCTATCTGCCGGCGGTCGCCAATCTGGTTGCCGACCTGACCAAGCTCGGCTGGCCCAAAGACACCACCGTCGCCGCGCAAGTCGCCTGACCTGGCGCTGCAACTCGCCTGGGTTCTCGCTTGAGATTCCAATGCGCGATCTCGACAATCTAAGTATCAATCAACCACCGAAAGGATTTCATGAGCCACTTCACTGTGATGGTCATCGGCGACGACCACGAAGCGCAACTCGCCCCGTTCCATGAGTTCGAATGCACTGGCGTCAATGACGAATACGTGATCGACGAGGACATTACCGAAGAAGTCCAAAGCGCAATCGACGAGGGCGACAGCATCGAAGACGCGCTGGACTATCACGGACTGGCTTCCAACATCGTCGATGACGAGTCCAAGGTCGAGAAGGTCGGCGACGAGTGCAAGCACAAGTTCGGTTACGCCATCGTCAAGGACGGCAAGCTGATCAAGGCGGTCAACCGCACGAACCCGAACCGCAAGTGGGACTGGTATCAGGTTGGCGGTCGCTGGTCGGGCTTCCTCAAGCTCAAGCCGGAGTTCGTCGGCCAGGGCGAGAACGGCGATCGTTCGTGGACGAACCGCGACGAGGCGATCTCCGTTCTCCAGTGCGATTCGGCACTCAAGGGTCAGATCGACTTCGAAGGCATGCGCAAGGAAGACGGTGACGCCGCAGCGAAGCGCTGGGACGAGGCGCAGCAGGTCATCAAGGGCCGCACCTGGAAGACCTGGGAGCAGATCGGTGAGGAGATCACCACCGCGCCTGAAGGTCAGAACGTCTGGGACGCTCGCCGTGCCGCCTACCACTCGCAAGAGGCGCTAGCGGAACTGCGCAAAGTGTTCGACAACCCCTTCACCAACTTGGACGAATACCTGACGCCGCGAGAGCAGTACATCCAGGAGTACCGCAACGGTGCCATCAGCACTTACGCGCTGCTCAAGGACGGCCAATGGTACGAGAAGGGCGAAATGGGCTGGTGGGGCATGTCGAACGACAAGATGTCCCAGGCCGAGTGGAATCAACAGGTCGCCAAGCTGCTTGACGAACTGCCGGACGACACACGCATCACCATCGTGGATTGCCACATTTGAGGTAAGTCACAACTGACAGAAAGGAGGCAACATGCCCTCAGTATCAACATCAATGGCCGCTTTGCGGTCGATCAGCCCCACCCACCTCGAACTGGAGGTGCTGGCAGTCATCGAGAGCTACGGCACTCGCGGCTGCATCTCCGACGAGGTGCGAACGCACTTCCCCTCGCTGGCGTACTCGTCGGTAACGGCGCGCTACGCGGCGTTGGAGCGCAAGAAGCTGATCCACCGGGCCGGTCAACGGCCTGGCGACTCCGGTCGCAAGCAGTCGGTGATGTTCGCCACCTCGAAGGTGCCTCTGCTGTCATGAAGGGCGCGATCTTGTTCCAGGGCATCTACCTGATGCCTGGCTCTCACGCCCACAAGCTCCACACCGACAAGAAGTGGGACGAGCTTCAAGCCCACATGAAAGAGCTTGAGGAGAAGAAACAAAAGCTGGAAGGAAAGAAATGAGTACGTTTGCCTGCCCCGTGGTTCGAATCAAGATCGAGCCGCATCCCAACGCCGACGCCATCGAGATCGCTCGTGTTGGCGACTACCAGTCCATCGTCAAGAAGGGCCAATTCAACGAAGGCGACCTGGCGGTCTATATCCCCGAGCAGTCGGTGCTGCCTGAGTGGCTGCTGAAGCTGATGGGCTTCTGGAACGAAACGACGCTCAAAGGCGGCCTTTCCGGCTCCCTGGGCAACCGTGTCAAGGCGATCAAGCTGCGCCAAGTGCTGTCGCAGGGTCTGATTCTCGGCATCGAGGTCGCAGAGGAGCGCGTGGGCAACCCCCTGCGCCAGCTTCAAGAGGGCGACGACGTTTCGTCCTACCTGGAGATCGTCAAGTACGAGCCGCCGATCCCGTCGCACATGGCTGGTCGCATCGCAGGCGTTGACCTGGCCGCCACCCTGAACTACGACTTCGAGAACCTGAAGAAAGTCCCTGATCTGTTCGAGGACGGCGAGCTTGTCCTCGTCACCGAGAAGATTCACGGCACCTTCATGCAGGTGGGCGTCGTGCCTTCGGAGTTGGCCAACGAGCGTTACTACAAGGGCCGCGTCATCGTTTCCAGCAAGGGCATGGGCGCGAAGGGCTACATCCTCGACCACACGGACGAAACCAACCTGTACGTGCAGACTGCCAAGAAGTATGGGCTGCTGGACTCGGCGCTCGAATACTTTGGCGAAGCCGCTGACGACGTGGGCAAGCCGTACTTCGTCTGCGGCGAAGTGTTCGGCAAGACCGCAGAAGGCAAGGGTGTCCAAGACCTGACCTACAACGGCGAGACGCTGGGTTTTCGGATGTTCGACGTTTGCTGCGGCACTCGTGGCCAGCAGGAGTTCTTCGACTACGAGTCCTTCGCGGATGCGGCCGAATCGCTGAATGTGCCGACAGTGCCGGTTCTTGAGCTTGGCCCGTACAGCAAGGAGATGGTGCTGCGCCACACGGACGGCAACACGCTGGTGCAGCCCACCGCCACTCGGAACTACATCAGCCAGATTCGGGAAGGCGTGGTGGTGAAGTCGGCGCACGAGCATCGGCACCCCAAGTACGGTCGCAAGATCGCCAAGAGCGTCAGCGAGGCATACCTGCTGCGCAAGAACGCCACCGAGTTCAACTGAAGGGCCGCCATGCTGAGTTTTCTGTCACGTCGGCGCTTCAACTACATCGACATCCTGGTCATGAGCATCGCCAGCGCGTCGTTCCAGGCTGGTGACTGGCTGATCGGCATCTTCGTGCTGGTGGCAGGTCTGTTCGCCTCTACCGCGCTGGAAACGCACTATCACGAGTAAGGAGAGAGCCATGATCTTTCGAGTTCTCGCCCTGATCGGCATCCCAGTGTTCGCCTTCTGGCTCTACGCCACCTGGCGCCTCTGGAACAACCCCAAAGACACCCTCGAAACCGCGCCCGTCATCGGCCGGTGGATGGTGTTCATTGCCATCGCCGTGACCCTGACTGTAGCGGTGCTTGGCTTCCTTTTCACAGTCGAACATTCAATCTAGGAGAAAGCATGAAGCGAATTCTGATGCTCGTCGCCATCGCCGCCACTACGTTGCTTACCGCCTGCGGTCGCATCGAAACTGGCAACGTCGGCGTCCGTACCGACTTCAACGGAGAAGTCAACAACAAGGTGGAGCAGCCTGGCTTCTACACCGCCGTCTTCGGTCATGTCTCGGAGTTCTCTGCGAAGGAGATTCCCGTCGTGCTGGACGATATGAAACCCAAAGCGCACGACAACCTGTCGCTGGCTGAGTTGGACATGACGGTGTACTACAGCACCGAGCCGAGCAAAGTCCGTGATCTGGTGGTCAAGCGCACCGGCTCGTCCATCAACAACGGCAAGGGCCTCTGGTTCCCCGCCTACAACCTCGTCAAAGGCATCAGCGAGAGCGAGATCGCCGATGCGGTGTCGAAGATGGACAGTCTGGTGATCCACACCAAGCGCGATGTGCTGGCCAACGAGGTGCAGAAGGCGGTGCAGCGCAAGTTGGACGAGTCTGACCCAGGCGTGTTCAAGATCACCCGAGTCGTGGTGCGCCAAGTGAAGACGGACGAAACCATCGAGCAGTCGATCCGCAATGTCGTGGCGAAGGAGAAGGAGCTTGAAGCGGCCAAGCTGAACGTGGCGGTGGCTGAAGCGAATGCTCGTGCGACCCAACAAACGGCACAGACCCTCACTCCGGCGTTCCTCCAGCATGAATACAATCAGGTGCTGAAGGCTGCCTTCGAAAGCGGCAAGGTGGGCACTGTCGTGATGGACGGCAGCGCGTCAGGGAAGATGTTCAATCTCCAGCGGTAAACACTTGAACCCCCTGGGGTGAGTTCTTACCATTGCAGTCAGTCACCACTGACAGACTGCAAGAGTAAGGAGGTCACATGCCTGACATTTCGATGTGTACGCAGAAGTCCTGCGAGAAAAACGAGAAGTGCTACCGCTACAGGGCGGTGCCGAACGAATGGAGGCAGTCGTTCTTCCTGGGCAGCCCTCAGAACGAGGACGGCTCCTGTGATCACTACTGGCCCGTCGAGGCGGGCGATCGAATCGTATCAATGGAGGTAATCAATGCGCGTAGTTGGACTTGACCTTGAGACAACGGGTCTGGAGGTCGAGAAGGGCCACAAGATCATCGAGGCAGCTTTGCTGACCTACGAGGACGGCAAGCTGGCCGACGCCTGGGTTCAGCGAATCAACCCCGAGCGTCCGATCGACCCTGGCGCCTCGTCTGCGCACGGCATTGTGTACGCCGACGTGGCTGAGTGCCCGAAGTTTGCGGCGTTCGCTCGGGACATCCATGACCGTCTGAGCGCTGCCGATCTCGTGGTGATCCACAACGCAGGCTTTGACGCGCCCTTCGTGGCTGCTGAACTGATGCAGGCCGGTATGACGCTGCCGGAGATGCAAATCTTCTGCACGATGGAGAACGGTCGGTGGGCGACACCGAACGGCAAGATGCCCAAGCTGGGCGAACTGTGTTTCGCGCTGGGTGTTCCCTATGACGAAGCTGCTGCGCACGCCGCCGACTACGACACGGGCGTGATGATGGAGTGCTTCTATCGAGGCGTTCGTCGCGGCTTCTTCAATCCGAAAGGCATGCAATGAGGCGCGTTCTGGCAATGGTCGGAGCGGGCGTCCTGACGATCTGGGTCTGCGGGATCGTCGGCCTCATTGACTTCAAAGTCTGCGTGGCGCCTCGCGGCGACTGCGCCATCTACATCAAAGGAGAAAGGGTTGACCAGTGATTGAACGAACTAAGGCTCGCGCCAAGATTATCGACGCACGAGTGGAGGAGTGGTACTCGTCCAAAGATAAAGTGGTGTGGGGTATCTGCCTGGAACACTCGGAACGTCCTGACCTGCTGAACCGATTCATCCACACCAGCCGCATCGTCAAGATCGACGGCAACGTGGTGGAGACGCTGAACACCATCTACGAAGTGGAGTGGGCGCCTCAAGACGCTGCGGTCGGCCAATGAGCATTTTCTTCACATCCGACACGCACTTCGGCCACGAAGGCATCATCCGGCACATCAGCCGTCCGTTCCCTGACTCATTCACGATGGACGGCGAACTGGTACGGCGGTGGAACAGCGTGGTTCGTCCAGGCGACACGGTGTACCACTTGGGCGACCTGTCCTTCAAGGGCGTGGGCTACACGGCGCACATCCTCGAACAACTGAACGGCGACATCCACTGGGTTCTTGGCAACCACGACAAGGCGCTCAAGAACAAGCAGGAGATCAAGTCGCGCATGAGTTCCATCCAGCCGCTGCTGGAGGTGAACATCGACGGACAGCACATCGTCATGTGCCACTACCCGATGCTGACCTGGAACAAGGCGCACTACGGGTCTTGGATGCTGCACGGTCATTCGCATGGCACGTTGAAGCACCCCTACCCAGGCATGAGGCTCTTGGATGTCGGCTGCGACACCCATGAACTCACGCCCTACACGCTGGAGGAGGTCGCTGCATACATGGCGGGCCGCCAGTACAACGAGGTCGATCATCACACCACAAAGGAGAACCCATGATCAAACGCTTCCGATACACCTTCGCGCCATCTTGGTTGCCGGAGCCATCCAACCTGCGCATTGGCGAGAAGAACCCCAACTACCTGAAGTCGGTGGCCGCAGGCGTGATCTCGCCCTTCGTGCATCTGCCCTGGATCATCTTCTACACCTTCGTGCGTCCGCTGTTTGACGCCCTGGTGAAGACGACGCTGTTCTTTGGCGTGTCTATCTTCGCCGGCCTGTGTGGTCGCGCTGCTGGCGTTCGCCTGGTCGAAGTGCAAGAGGAGCGCCCCAGCGAAGAGGAGATTGCCGAGTACATCCGAGCCATCTTCAAAGACGCAGGCGTGCATCCCAACGTGGTTCGCAAGGTGTCGGAAAGCGAAACTAAGCGATCAGTCAGCAATGACGCATAACGCCTAAGCGTCAGGTCGCGTTCTGAGCGCGCCATTTAAGTCGGTGCATACCAGCGAGCGCAGACTTAAATGGCGTTGCTGTATGCGGCAGGGGACTTGATTGGGGCGTGTTGTAAGCCCTGGGGTCGGTTCTTACAATTAAGTCATCAGCAACTGACGACGGAGTTTCTATGTCTTGGGATGTTTACCTAAATGGAAAGCTGATCGACACCGTTTGGTTCGACGCCTCTTGCGACGCCGACTATGTGCGCCGCGCCCTCATTAACCACGATGGCTACGACTCCCGCATCGTCGTTCGAAAGGCCAAGTGATGAAGATTCGGAAGCTGCGTGAACCCCTGATCGACAAGGCCGAAGGCGACTGCTGCGGCTTTCCGTACACGACCGAACTGGCTGGCCCAGGCGGCGTGTCGATCCACTTCTGGACTGGCAACGACGCCGTACCGGAACCCGAACTGATTGAGAAGGCGCTGCGCCATGCTCGACGCGCCAGGGACGTTGTGTACGCCACTTGGAGTACCGGCTCCCCGACGAGCTACTGGGCGCACAACGACATCCAATGACCCGCAAGAAGCACAAGAAGGAACCGAAGCGCCGCAACCCTGTGGTGCGAACGCTCATCCAGAACCCGAACCGCAACGCTGGCGCTCACAAGCGCAAGCGTCCGACCAAACGAGACGAAAGGAAGTTGGAAGAATGAAACGAAAGCCGAGAATCAGTCGTTATCCAAACACGCGCATAGGCTGGCACCAGCACTACGCGGACGTTTTCAACAAGACGGAGCGCGAGACAGCCGCGCATCTGGCCTGCTGGTATCTGCTGCTGCATGAGGCGTTCGGAGAGTGAGCCATGACTGACGCACCTCCCGTCTCTCCCTGCGTGAAGCAATGCAGGCTCGATGCGTCCAGGCGCTGCGTCGGCTGTGGCCGCACGGTTGATGAAATTGCCAAGTGGCGCGATATGAGCGACGGGGAGCGCGAGGCCGTAATGGCTCGGCTGCGCGAGGAGGGGCTGGCATGAACATCTTCGTCCTGCATCGCAACCCTACGATCGCTGCCCAAATGGCCTGCGACAAGCATGTCGTCAAGATGATCGTGGAGACGTGCCAGATGCTGTCGGCCGTGCGCCTCCAGAATGGACGGGACGCGCCCTACAAGCTCACGCACGAGCATCACCCCTGCACGATTTGGGCTGGCGAGTCCATGCACAACTACGCCTGGCTGTGGAAGCACGGCCTGGCCCTGAGCGACGAGTACACCTACCGCTACGGCAAGGAACACGCTTGCCATCGGTTTCTCGAAGGTGCGCTCAAGTGGGTGCCTGACCTGCCCAGGGCGGGGCTGACACCCTTCGCGCTTGCGATGCCGGAGGAGTTCCGCGACTCCGATCCCGTGATCGCCTATCGCAAGTTCTACATCGGAGCGAAGGCGCGGTTCTGCAAGTGGAAGAATCGGCCCGAACCTCTGTGGTTCACCCTGAAACAACCGGAATTGGAGGTCTGAGGAGATGATTTACCTCAACCGAGACGGCCTGCGCATCGACAAGGCCCAATGGAAAGTTCTTCAAGCGGACGAGGACTACAAGGTCGTTCGCCAGTTCGATAACGGCACCGTGCGAGTGCGCCTGGTCTGGATCGGCAGCGTGACTGACAAGCAAGCGCAAACCTTCCGCGACACATGGCCTGTCTTCACGATCAGCGTGTGGAACTACCGCGCCGATGGCTCGATGGTTCTCGACCCTGTGAAGAATGGCGAGACGTTTCCGCACATCGAGCAGGGCATCGCGGCTTACGAGGAGTTCTTGCTCGATTGGACGGACTGCGAAGTTACGGACGATGGCCGGTTCATCGAAGTGGACAATTCGCTTGCGCCACCTCCGCCACCTGACCCGAACAAGCCTGCGGATGTGGTGATCGAGGGTCTGACGGACGACTTCGGTGCCTGGTAGGTACGGCGGCAAGGCTGAACTAGCGCAGTTGGCTATCTGTACCCCGATGAGGACGATTCGATCGTCCTTTTCTTTGCCCCGTTGACCTCCTAGGCGATTGCCCTGGGCCGGCATCCAACGAAGTCGCCTGGCGTTCCGATTGACTTGCCTGCTGGCCGTTCGTATTCACGCGCACACGCGCATTTTTAGTCAGTTCCTACCTGGCGCATGTCTCCTGATGGATCGCCTGGGATTGCGTTGTTTGTCCTGCAACCGGCAGTCAAAATTCAATCATCGCAGCAACGACATGAACGGAAGCAGACGCGAAGGCAATCTGAAAAGTCCCCAAGCAATACGCTTGTTACCCCAAGATTCGCGCTCTAGCATTTGAACTGTCGCAAAGCGATGCCAGTCCACCTCAATTTTTTTAAGGAGTTTTTCCATGAGCAAGAGCAAGCAATCCAAAGTCGAAACCACCTTCAACATGGCAGGTCTGCAAGCCGCCGACGCCAGCATCGTAAATGACGGCATCCTCGCCGAAGCGCTGTTGGACGAACTGAGCGAACTGGACGGTGAGATCGTCGAGTCCATCGACGACGACGCCATCGAAGCTGCTGCCGCCAAGATCGACGCAGCCGAGCCGCCCAGCATCGACGACGCCGACCTCGAAGTCGAGGCGACCGACAAGCCCGCCAAAGCGAAGAAGGCGAAAGCGCCCAAAGCACCGAAAGAGCCGAAGGCCCCTCGCGTGACCAGCATCACGCATCAGCCTGGCGACCGTCTGGTGGCGCTGCTCGGCGACAAGTCGTTCATCCACTTCTCGCTGAGCGAGGACGCAGCCGCCAACGAGACTCGCGTGGACGAGTTCGTCAAAGCCATGAACACCCGCGACGCCATCGCCGATAAGGTGAAGGACAAAGCCATCATGCTGTTCACTTGGCTCAAGTCGGACAAGTCTGCTTCCGATCTCAACGAAGTCATGAAGCGCGCCTTCGAAGTGTTGAAGAAGGACGGTGAACTGACTTCGGGCAAGAACGGCAACCTGCAAAGCAACCTGCTCGCCAAGCCTTACAGCCCTGGCACCGCAGCGTCCCAGGCGAACCAGATGTTCATGCTGTTCCCCCTGCTGGGCATCACGCAGCGCGAGAAGGGCAAGATGGTCGCCAACCCTGACAGCGCAGTGCTGGCAGTGGTCAACGCCCGACTGGGCCTGTAAGTCACGAATGACGGACGAGGCGGGCGTGTGCCCGCCTTTTCTACTGATCTTTGGAGGAAATGATGGACCTGAGCAAGTTGGAGAGTCTTAGCTCCGAGACTTTGCAGGCTCTGCGCGACAAGTGCATTGAAGTCCTGAAGTCGCGGGTTGGAAGTGGGTTGTATCGAGGCGCGGTCGCCTGGTTCAACGACTCAACAGGCAAGAAGCGTTACATCCGGATCAAGCGCGTGAACGCCAAGACGGTGAGCGGCCAGGAGTACGACTACGAGCATGGCGTCGAACTGACGATGCGTTGGAAGGTGTCGCCGATGATGCTCAACGTGATCGTGGACAAGAAGCGCGAACTGACCTCGATGGCAGCGCAGCGGCTGGCCCAGGAGCGTCGAGCAGCGGAGTTGGCAGCGGCCGACAAGCCTGAAGCCGACTACGGCGGCTCCTGGTAAGCGGTTTGAGGGGTTCGCCCCTCCTTCTGCTTGTCAGGTGAAGTCCTAGGGTAAGAGGTCAGGTTGTGCCTCTTATCGCCTGAAAGCGCTCATAAAACGCGCATTGTGACCCTTTAGGCAACATCAGCGAGACACGCTAGATCGCGTTGGCCTTCGATTTCCAACGCGAGGTGCTACCTCGGTATGTACCGCACCGGCGGCGCGCTCTAAACGCTTGCGCTCCGAAGGACTTTGGGAGTTGGGAACCTCGTTGGGATAAGTCACGGATGACTACAATGTCCTGCATCGGCTCTGCACAATAAGAACTGTCGATTTTGACGCAACCGGAGAACTGACTATGGGACTCGATATGTACGCCTACACCGCACCTGCGGAGCTTGTGGGCGATGAACAAGTGGACATGAACGATCGCCTCTTCAGCGAAGGCAAGCCCGTCGCAGGCGTGGACACCGACTTCGCCTACTGGCGCAAGTTCAACCATCTGCACGGCTGGATGGAGAAGCTGTACCGCAGCAAGGGAGGGGAGGGCGCCGACTTCAACTGCAACACGGTGCGCCTCATGCCCGCAGACCTCGACCGCCTGGAAGCGATGGCGTCGATGAAGGTGCTGGCGCCCACCGCAGGCTTCTTCTTCGGTGGCCAGGAGGAGTTCAACGACGAAGACAAGCAGGAAGTCTTGGACTTCATTGCAAAGGCCCGTCAGGCGATCGCCGACGGTAAGGCGGTGATCTATGACTCCTGGTGGTGACATGATGCTTCCACATATCGACACGGTTTCGCCGTCCAACACCTTCGTCGTCTCCAGCGGCGCACTGCGCGTCACTGACCCCTGCTATGACATGGGGACGTGGTGCGCGGGCCAACTGGACAACGTGATGGACGGCATCTGGGAAGCGCACGTCGGCTATCACGAGGACGGACATGGGTGGGGCACTCGCGTGGCCTACCTGCACATCGTCAACATCGGAGTGGAGCGCCACTTCGACCACATGGCCGAACTCGACTCCACCTGGGAGAACGCGGACATCCACGTCGGCGTGGACTCGGGCCAGGCGGGCTTCTTTGACTTGGCCATGTTCCGCCAGGTCTGTGAATCCGAAGGCGTGAAGGAGAAGTTCTACGACGAGGTGTGCGACCTCACCCTGGGTGACAGCAGCTGGGGCGTCCACTCCACAGGCGTCGTGTCCAGCAGCGGCTATGGCGACGGCAGCTACGACTGCCTGGTTCGTCGCGTGGATGGTGTCGTCGTCGAGGCGATGCTGGTCTACATCGCGGAAGAGGAAGAAGAGGAGGAATACGATGCCTGAGCAAATCGTGAAAACTAAGTTCTTCCACTACAGCCAGAACAACTCCGGTGGCAGCTTCCACGTTGACGAGGATGTGGCGCACCACGTCATCATCGAGGCGCTGGACGCTACACACGCCAACCAGCGGGCGACGGATGTTGGCATCTACTTCGATGGCTGCGACCGAGGCTACGACTGCGACTGCTGTGGAGATCGCTGGAGCGCCAAATGGAGCGACGATATAGGCGATGACGAGCCGCTGATCTACGACAAGCCTCCGCATGAGGCTTCGGACGTGTTCACCAAGGTGGGCGAACCCATGTGCCATGTTTACTACCTGGACGGCACCAAGAAGTCCTATGTGAAATTGGACGCTTTGGCGACTTGATAGGGTAAGTCACGAGTGACCTTGTTTGTCCAATGGTCACTCGTGACAATAGAACTATCGACAACACGCAACAAGGAGCGCGACATGGATTGGATCATCACTCATGACCCCGATCACCAAAAGCAGTACACCGGACGCTACGAAGGCGACTTCCACAACTGCACGAAGTTTCCTCGCATCGCAGAACTCGACGCCCTGGCTGAAAAGCTGCCCTACGAGATTCGCCTGCTCGATGACGATGGCAACGTCTACTACACCGGCAAGTGTGGAGACATCACCGACGCCTACGAGGAGCAAGCCTTCGAGCCGCAGGACTTCTTCATGGACTACGCAGGCTGCACCGAAACGCAGTTCCGCAAGGTCGGTACGACTGCCTGGGAGACGCTATGAGCCTCCAACTGTATTTCAAGCGCGTTCACCTGCCATCAGGGCGCGTGTACTTCGCCCTGTTCAACGCCTCGCACACGCCGATGTTCGAGCATCTGCCCTATCGCCAGTTGGAGCTTGAGCTTCGACGGGTGGTAGATCGTTGGAATAAGCAGCAGCCGGACACTTGGCGCTACGAGTACGTCGGCATTCGCAACGAGGAAGTGATGGAGTACGAGAAATGCCCACAACTCATCTGACCATGACCGGCGTCTTCGCCGGAGTCTCGATCTGCGGCGTCAAGGCCGACGGCGATGCCGGCGTTCACTACGCCTATGCGCCGATCGACAACCCCGAGTTCCGCGCCAAAGTTTGTCCGCACTGCCTGATGGCGCATGTGGAGAGCTTCACCGCCGAAGAACTCAAGACCGCCCCTGCCTGGGTGCAGGAGATGGCCGCTGGTGACAGCGCCAAGCAACAAGCGCTGTTCGGAGACGAGTCCAACTGATGTTCACCCTGTTCGTTTGCTGCGTACTGTACGCGGCGATAATCGGCACGAACAAGTAAGCAAGTCTCCTGGCTTATTTGTTGTAGGACGGTCAGTCACGACTGACAATAAAGCAATTGGTTTTACAAAAGGAGAATTTATGAGGCTTTTACTCATCCAGGGCGACTACGTAGGCATCTACGAGAACCGCAAGCAGTTGGCGGTCTACGCCGGTGCCAAGCAACTCGACAAGGAGACGGCGGAGCAGACGCGCCTGGCTTCGTCCAAGTCGATCGCTTCGGAACCCGTTCAGGAAGAGCAGGTGGCCCATGATCCGGTGTGACTTCGTGTTCGGTGAGGACAGTGAGTTCGGCACCGATGGGTGGATACCTAAAGCCAATCTCGACTTCAATGCCATGAACGGCATGGGAGTGGCGCACGACACGATGGAGCATTTCAACCTCGGCGAAGGCACGCTGGAAGAGGAGTTCCTGGCCTTCGGTGCGATGTTCTACATCAGGGTCGAGGGCGGCTACTTCCACAACTACACGCGCTCCCATCTGCGTCCTGTGGATCATCTGAGCGGCGACTTGGCGAAGTTCTCCATTGAGAAGTTCTGGCAGGGCAACGGTCTCGTCCTGAACGACATGCCCTGGCGACCGCGCCACCTGGAGTTCTGGGAGAGCGACTTGGAAGAGTTGCTTCGGGAAACCATGCGTCTGATTCGCTCGGAAATGGACGAGCCGGACTACCGAGTCTTTCGGCGAATCAACCCGAACTTCGAAAGCCTGCTCAAGCGCTGGATCAGGCGCGGCTACAGCCTGTGCGCCAAGAAGTACCGCAAAGCCAATCCCATGCACCTGTCCGACACCTTCGCTGCCATCGAGCGCGAGGTGGATCAGATCAAGTACGTGGAGCATGGCGACGAGTTGTCCATCACCGTCAGGGTGAAAGACGGCTATCCCAAGCACAAGATCGAGCTTCGGCGCCTTGAGGACGCTTACCAGGACGACTACTGATCGCCTGGCTTTGCGCTGGTTTGTCCATCAGTCAGTGGTGACAATAGATACATCGAAACAGCAACCAAAGGAGATTAGATGCCCGCCCAACTCATTCGACGCCTCGACAAGTGCCTGAAGACGCAGCTACGTCATGGCCCAGCGCCTGACAACCAGCGCATGTACTTCCTGCCGTACACCGGCAACCTCACGACGCGCAAGCTCGACAGCCTGGCGGAAGTCTTCGCCAACAACGTCGCCAGCTTGTTCGCGCCCAACTTCACCAAGCAGCAGGTTCAGGTGGCGCTGCGTCGTCGCCTGGAATCTGAGTGGTACACCGGACGCGAGAAGAACGTGGCGTTTTCCAAGTACGAGAGTGGGCGCCTTCTGATCGAGGGCGAGGGCTGGTTTATGTCCAGCTTCCCGCAGGAAGACATTGTGATCGTGGAGGACAAGCAATGAGCATGATGAAAGTTGGCGACAAGGTGATGTGGCGTGGCTGCTTCGGCATGGACGCCGCCAGGCCCGCAGTGATCGAGGCCATCGAGGAGACGGAGCATCCGCGCACCAAGTACGGATGGGGCGTTCAGCAGATTCCCTGGAGCCGCAAGAACTACGCCCTCGTGACCCTGGACAACGGTCACTGGGCTTATGGCGAACAGATCAGCCCTGCGTCATGAAGAAGCGCCGCAACCCCACCAAAGCCGAGCGCGAGGCGATGGCTTCGTACCAGGCGATGATGCTCAAGTGGGCCAACGTGCCTAAGTTTTCGCGTTCTAACATTGCCGATGTTAGAAGCCAGGACGATGTTAGATCGGTGCCCAAGTTGACCGTGCCGCCAGGGCGCGAGTCGCCCAAGTACCCATCGCTCATTACGTCAGGCCCAGGCGGCGGCACCAAGCCCGTGCAGGGACTGCGCTACACCGGAACCAAGCTGGTTGGCATCGGCACACTCCACAAGAGCAATGCGGTGCCTGTGTTCAGCAGCGAGGAAGCGACCGACATGGCGCGCATGAGGAGGGGCTAATGAGCGGATACGCAGATGCCATCAATGCCGCAGTGGAGCAGGATCGCGAACAACTTCGGGACTATGGACGACTGATGGCGCAGGCTCTTATTCCGTTGGCCGACCTCGAACCGATGCCTTTCGCCGATCGCCAGCTTGTGCGAGAGGGATACCTCCAACAACTCGCCGACTACCCGAACGGATAAGGACAGACGCTATGGGACTCTGTGATCCAAAAGCCGTTCGCGCAGGCAAGCCGTGGTATCAGGCGGTCAATCAGCCAGGCTTCATGGGCGTCAAGGCGCCCAGCGAACTCCGTCCTCTGGTCATTGGACGCATCCGCGCTCCCTCACTCGCCGCACAGGCAGAGCTTGATCGGCAATCTGCCAGGCAACCTGAGTGGAACGATTCAACGTCCAATGGTGGTCGGTCACAATAAGTCATCGGTGAACGAACACGAAAGGACTACACCATGACCCCTATGCAGCAAGCGCAACTCGCAGGCGCCGCCCTGGATGCGGCCTGCTTACACATCCAGGAGAAGTTGGGCCAGGACGACGGTGGCGTCGCCGGCATCTTTTTCTCCGGACCCGAAGGTGAACAGGTGATCCGCCTGTTCATGGACTACATCAACCTGGAACTGAGCATGAAGGAGCAAGCATGACCCCCGAACAGCGCACCCAATACCTACGTGGTATCGCCGCAAGCGCCCGAGAGCGCGAAGTCAACGACAGCCTGGCGCGCAACGCCATCTTCACCGCCGCGTTCAGCCAAGTGCAGAACCAGGAGGACTGGAAGAACCCGATCAACGCCATCGTCGAGGTGTCCAGCCGCGACGAGATCGGCATCGGCCTCTACATCGCTGCCATCCAATACTTCACAGGCACCACGCCCGAAATCTTCCTGCTCGATCGCACCACGCTCGGCGGTGGAGATCAGGTGAGCAAGTTCCGCATCGTCAGCGAAGGCTACCGACTCGGCCCCGCAGGAGATCACTGAATGGCGTGTCGGTTGCCCAAGAGACTAGCCGAAGCGTTCAGGCTGTACGAACGAGAAGGATTCACGGTGCAGTCCGTCGAGCGAGCGACAAAGCATTGGAAAGTGAAGTTCAACGAGTTCCCCGAAACGCAGTTCCTCACCGCTAACGATGTGGACGGACATGCCCTGAAGAACAACGTGGCGCGGTTCAGGCGCCTGGCAAAGAAAGGAAAACAGGATGAGTGTCAAAACCTGGAAGGATGAGTTCTATCCCACCCCCGCTGACAGCACCACGCCGGAAGAGGCGATTGCCCACAGTCTGCAAAAGTGGATTGGCCTGCGCCGCGAGAACCTGGAAAAGCACAAGGTCAAAATCCTGGAATACGCAGTGGTCGGGGAGGGCAGGCAGCACTTCGAAGTCATCCAACCCAAAGACAAAGTGGAGATCAACTCGGACACCTGCGCTCTTTGCCACCACTTCCACGACGACGAAGACGTTCTGGTGGATGAGGAGCAAGACGAGTGGAGTCACTGCACCCGCTGTCCGCTCTATAAGGCCCGAGACAACCGCGCCTGCGACCAGTGTCGAGGCGACGAAGACGATTCGCCCTGGGGAGAGTTCGGACACCGATTCAACCGTTGGGGCGCAAACCCGGAGCCGATGATCTATTGGCTGGAGCAAACGCTCGAACCGTCCAAATAACTCACCACTGAAAGAAAGGAAGTACCCATGAAGTTCATCAACGGAGTCGCCTGCCGAACCAGACGCGAATCTCTGCTCCACATCATCGCCCAGGCCGAAGCCGGCACGATCAGCGCCAAAGACAAGAACGACGCCCGATTCGGCAACTGCGCCTACGTCTACCCGTCAGGCAACAACTGCGCGGTCGGCAGTCTGTTCTCCAAAGAGCAACTGAAGGACATTGAGCGCCTGGAGATGAACGAAATGTCCATCGACTACGTGGCGGACAAGATCGGGCAGAAGAACATCGAGGCGGTCACAGGCATGAAGCTCAGCGAGTTGGAGAGCCTGCAAAAGACGCACGATGAAGCCCTTCAGAACTCCGGCTTCGAGAAGGCTCGTCAGGCTGTGATTCACCACGCCAAAGACCTGCTTCGGACACGCTAAGAAGTAGGCGATAAGCACTACAAACAGGCTGTCTTCCAGAGGCCAAAAACCATGAGAAACCCTATGCAAATTAGGGTTTTTCAAGCATCGCCACAAGGCCAAGGCGTAAGTCATTGTCAGCAAACGACTTTTTGCCAATTTCGCTATACAACAAACGGAACAGGAGTTGTATAAGAGTTTACGTCCAACGCATGTTTTTGCTGTAAACCAAAGACAAGCAAAACAGCATCAGGCCAGACCATCAAAACCATAGGCACAAGCGTGCCAAAACCACACCGACTACACCGACCATACCCGCACAGGAAAAACGCTCAAAACGCGATCTATCGAACCGGCTCCGAAGCGCTCCAACCAGGAACCGAGAACTCCCAAAATCCCCGCAACAAGAATACCTACAAGTTCCAAAACAGCTTTAGAAGCAGACAGCGCGGAATAGGAAATCCCCACGGCCCCGAGTACGGCAACGAACCCAAACAATCGAACCAGGAACAGCTACACAAAGAACAAGGACAACAACTCCAAGACGAACAACACGGACACGGAGAACAAGAAGGATCAGTCCAAGGAAGAGAAGATCAATGGATCATCGGATAGAGAGAAGAAAGAGTAGGGGAGAGAAAAATCAGGCGATGTGTAAGAAAAGAGGGAAAGTGTTCCATCGACTAAACGCAGCCTCGGTCGCCAAAACTTATACGGAAAATCTCCGGCGCAATCTCAATCGACCCGCCTAGGAGAACACGCAAATCGCCCGCCAAGCCGCATGAATCCTAGGGATCGAGTACGGCAGCAGTCCTGGTCAATCATCCTTGGAAACGATTCGCTGACCGGCACGGAGTACGGCGAGCCGCCTGGTTTGCACATCCTAGGGCATCAAAAGGACACGCCTGTTCCTATAAGCCCCTAGGGATGCCTAGGCGTTCCCCTATAAGGTTGGGCGCGCCTGCTCCTATAAGTTTGCCACCTCCAAAGTATCTGCCTAGGAGAAAACCCATCTTATACATCGACGCCAACCGACTTTGGCGACCTCGCAGGCGACTTCGAAGGACAGTCACTAGGCAGTGACTTTCGCGCTTATAGTTCAATCACTGCGCTGTGCAGTGCTTTCCGAGAACCACCATGATTCAAGTCACGCTCAACTCCTACGACGAACACTTCGACACCTACGCGATCACGGTCGAGGACATCAGCTTACAAGCAAAAGTGAAATCGCTGATCCCTGCGATGCTGCTGCCCTACATCGCCCCTCATGTCTGCGCCTCCTGCGAAGACCTGCCCTACGACGCGGTTGGTCACGCCTTCAACATGCACTTGCCTGGTGAACTGTTTCAGGCGATGAGCAAGTAATCCAACAAGCACAACTGAGGACACCACCATGCAAACCTACACCCTGGTCGAAGTGACGAAGAACCCTGCTGACGGTGAGGAGGTGTATCACTACCGCTCGCCTGAAGGTGATGTGAAGTTCCAGGCCGATCCGAAGAACGCCTGGTGCTGGTTGACCTACTCCAAGACCAGCACCGCACCGAAGAAGTCTTGGACGAAGGTGATCGACGCCTACGTGAAAGCGATGATCGAAACCCAAAAGACCCCAACCACCGTCACGATCTGACGGCCTACGACCGAGCGCAGGATGCTCGGTTCTCAGGCCAATGAGTTTCCCTAGGCCGGCCCTAGGCCATAGGAGACTTCGTTGGGAACTTTCTCAGGCCATATTGCAGGCCGCGCTCAATCATTTATAGTTGGTTCTGTGGTTGATTTTGACCACGAACGAAAGACAATCATGAACATCTTGGACAAGTGCAACTTAACCGATGAAGAAGCGAACTTGGCAGCGGTCGTCATCGACCTCTTCGGAGAAGGTGATCATCCTGCCCCGACCGAAGAATCCATCTATTTCTTCACCCCTGGGTACACGCTCGAATGCCTGGATCGAGCGCTCGGTATCCAAGCACCGTACCGCTTCCTGAACGAAATGAAAGCGCTCAAGGACAAGCTCGACGCTCACCAAGCTGCCTGGGCAGCTTCCCCTGCAATCGCATAAGTCATCAATGAATTAGGACACATCATGACCACGCCCAACGCTCCGATCAACGTCCCCAGGACAACGCCCAACGCATCGGTATTCGAGTTCGCCGACTTCGACGATGCAGGAGACACCTTCTACGACGACATGCAGGAAGAGGTGGAACTGACCATGCTGCGACAAGGACATGGGGTGCGTCGATCACCTCGGTTCAGGGAAGACTAATCGTCAGCACCAGGAAAGCAACCAATCGGAGCGCAATGCTCCGATCGTTGTTTCGATGACTCCCTAGGGATGCCGTGGGGTACGGCGCGCCGACTGGTCAGCCGGAGTAGGAAGAAAAACAGCGTTCCTGGTCAGGTACGGGCCGACTCCTGGTCCGAATCGCCTAGGAGTACGGCGGCGCTCCTGGTCGGATAGAAGTAGGAGCAGAAAACACGGTGCCTAGGGGTCGCCTAGGGGCGGCGCGCCGATGCGGATGCGGATCATCCTCATCCACCGCCTGAATGCGGATCATCCTCATCCGCATCCAGTCTCCTGTCTTATATAAGACCCATCTCCTGTCTCCTATAAGAGTTGTCTCCTATAAGACCCAAGACCAGTCTCCTATAAGACCCAAGACTGCCGACCCGCGCCTACTCCTGCCATGCGTTTACCATACAATCAAAACGCCTGCAAGCATTCCACGATTGATTTTTTCAATCATCGTGATTGATAAATTCAATCGAAAAAGATTGTTTTTGCTTTGATTGTTTGTGCTATGATTGCATCACTCGCAAACGAAAGCGAGTTTTTCAAACCAACTTTTAAAGGTAAACAACATGAGCAAAGCAAAGCAAACCACTAGCAAAGCGAAGCAAGGTTCTAGCGTCGAAGCGATCGACCTGCAAGCGCTGATTCTCGAAGCGATCGCGCACCGCATCGCACACGCTGACAATGATAACCAGCGCGACACGCTGAGCGCTGAGCACCGCTTTTTTGCTGACGCTAACGGTGCGGTCATACTGAACAAGGTTAACACAATTCAAGGTATCGACCTGCAAGCGCTTGCACGTCAGATTGCAGTCTTGAAGACTGAAAGCAAAAGCGATTTTCTCGCAGTGTACGCGCTGCAAAAGGTGCGCAAAGCGCTTTACGCGCTTGCAAACAATGCGCGTAGTGGTTTTGATGGTTACACAAACTCGATTTTGTTTAACCTTGTGAAACTGCAAGCGATCAACAACAAAGAATCGCGCATGAGCATTTGCAAAGCGATTGAATACAGCGAGACTGAACAAGTTCAAGCGCTCAAGCGCTTGCACAATTGCAGCGAATCGACTGCAAGCACGCAAGCGAGCAGCACGCGCATGATGCTTAAAGCGCTGAACCTTGCAAACGTGGTCAAGCAAAAAAACAATGACGCAATTACCATGCAAGAAAACGATGCAGCGCGCATGATTGTCGCAATGTATGCTTAACTGAAAACCGATAGCGCTAGACTAAAAATCTAGCGCTATCAATTCGAACTATCGGAGATTGAATGATGATTGATTTTATTGATTGCGCAGTGATTGCTATTGGAGTCGTATACGTGATTGCGTGCATCTATCGACCAGACGTGATGCTGTAATTGGAAAAGTAGTACCGAAGTCCTAGAGATTTTCGGGCTACTTGGCGGCGCACCCTTCCTCGTTCCGACCTCTCCAACACGCCCCTTATACAGCCAGGCAGACCCCTGAGATCGCGTCCTTATACAGCCAGGCTCCCAGGCCCCCATTTCCCATTTCCCAGGCTCCCGATACCCGTATCCTTATACCGCCACCAAAAATTTCGAGAGTGGTGGAGCGCTATCCTTATACCAGATCACTGCCAAGGTGGCCGAGCCTCGAAGTGAGGTCGAAGTTTCTCGGCAAACAGGACTTTGACTCCGGCGGCTGTCGCCGCAGTCGTCATGTCCCGTGTGCCAGCCCCGCCTTCGAACGCGACAACCAGATCAGGCTTGCCGTGTTCGAGCATGAGCCTGTTGCGAATGGGGCCAGCGCGTGACCCGTGCTTTTTCCAGTCTGCGGGGACACCGTAGCTCGTCACACCGTCTGTCTGCGCCGCCCATTGCTCACCGATGCTGTCTGCACCTGTTGCGCAACCGTGAATGACCAGCGTGATCGCTTTCTTTGCGTGAAGGGTGGCCAAAACCCAGTGGATGAAGTCACTGTCGCTGTTGTCGCGACCGCCGCAGACGAGAACTCTCATTCGCCAAACCCCATGAAGATCAGAAACTGGTCGTACCAGTCGCCTTCGCCCATCTGCGCGGGCCAGTTCTGCGGGTCGGTGGCGTGGCCAGCCTCGTAGTGCTGAACGAAGCGGTCGAGGTCTGCCTTCATGGTGGACTTGAACTCTTCCAGCGTCATGCCCGCACCTTCAAGCGTCCGCAATTCGGGGTTCTGCACACCACGCCTTTGCGGCAGTTGGGGCAGGGGTCTTCACTGGCTTTGCGCTCGACACCGAAGTTCACGGCGATCGACACGCGAGGGGTGGTCACGCGGCTTGGCGCAACGCTGTGAACGATGTGCCCAGGAAACAAGACCATGCGCCCTGGCTTAGCTTGGATGCGCTGGTAGACCATGTACTGATACTGCCCATCGGTGTAGTTCGCCCACATCGAGCCGGCGTTCGGGTCTTGCAGCAGCAGGTCGCCACAACCTTCAGGTGCCTGCGGGTAGTACGCCCCTGCCAAGATGCTGTGCGGGTGGGCGTGAGGGGCAAGCGGCTGGTCTGACGGGTGCTTGTTGGCCCAGCCGTTCTTGATCGTCGGGGTGAACTCCGTGAAGCGCTCGTTGAGCATTTCGGTCGCCGCTTGCAAAAACAGCCTGCGCAGTTCCTCGATCGCGGGGTGGCTGCGCTTGAACAGGTCGATGCCTGAATCGTTGATCGGATTGTTCTGAATTGCCTCCAGCAGCCCGTGGTTCAGTTGGTCGCTCCCAATGTCGTAGATGCCGATCGGGATGGAGAACATCTGATGGATCACTTGGCCATGCCCCACTTGATCCGCAGCCAGATGCGCTCGTGGAAGTAGTAGTCCACGCTCAGGAGAACGTGCAGGACGGTCGCGAAGCCCGTGCTTTTGGCCACGTCGCCCGTGAACATCCACGTCCAGAAGATCGTGAAGAGCCAGGCGGTGAGTCGGTAGGTGATCATGCGGACGATCGTCCGAGTTTTTGTTTCAGTCATGAGTGAGTTATGGTTAGGTTGGAGAAAAAGCCCGAGCGTTGCCGATCGGGCGCGAATGCGGTCGCCCTAGCGTTCAGGCGTCGCTGGGAAGCTGTGCTGCCAGGGCTTCAAGCTGCTCAGGGGTGAGCTTGCTCAGTCGCTTCAGGATGGCAGTCTTGCCGGTGCGGCCAGCCACCTTTGCTTCGCGTCGGGCCTTGAATGCGGCGTCCAGCTTGCTCATGTCGGCGTTTTCCATCAGCGTCTCGACGACAGCGCCCTGGGAAATCTTGTGCGTCTTGGCGATCTTGGCCAGCTTCTCTTGCACAGACTGCTCGACGATGATGGCGTAGCGCTTGCCCTTCTCTTCGGCGGTGACGGTTTCAGTCGGTTCGGTCATGACTGCTCTCCATGTGTGAAAAATGATTGCGTGATGTAAGTATACAGCGCAAAACCTTATACAAGCAAAAGCGCAGACAAAAAAATAGCCCCAGAGAGAGGGGCTTTGAGGTTGAGAGGTGAAAGTCTGATTATACAGTGGTTGCGCTTAGCTTTCGGACTTGTCGGAGTGATGAATGAACCCGATCGGATTGCCGCCTTCTTCATCGTCATCGCCGTGCTGCATCAGCAAGCCGAACGGCATCTCCTTCAAGAACATCAGCGCCAGCAGCGCCAAAGGATTGCTGGTCAGGACGATCGTCATGCAGATCGCGCCGATGATTGCGAGGTTGATGAGGAGTGCGTGGAACATTGGCCTGCCTTTCTTGTTATGTCATGGCTGACTGACATTGTACGGACGGCAAGCCAGATTGCAACTAAGCAGCTTTGGCAGTTCCAAACACGCTGAAGTCGAAGTCCGCCCCGTCGGGCAGCACGTTCTCGGCAAAGCCTTCGGTGTCGTTGACGATCTGGCGGCGTTGGTAAGCGTGGGACTTGAGGTAGGTGTTGTAGTCGTCGGCAAAGTCCACGATGAACGCGATGTTGGGGCCTTTCTTCTTGGCTCGAAGACCGCGACCGATGCGCTGGCGCAGGGCAACTTCTGCCTTGCCGCCACCGCCCAGGATCACCATCCCGACCGCCGGCACGTCTACACCGACATCCAGAATGGTCGAACCGATCAGCACCTGAATTTGACCATTGGCAAGCTGCGAGAGTGCTTGTTTACGCTCGGTCTGGTCGCTATCACCGTCAATGAACCGCGCTCTGATGCCCGCTGCGCCCAGCATGTCGGCCAGGAGGTGCCCGTGCGCCTTTTGCTGGATGAGAATCATTGTCGATAGACCGTAGCGGGCCGCCCGAGACGCCTCGCTGACGATCAGAGTGTTGCGCTCGACGTTCTGGACGATCCCGTAGCGGTAAGCGGCTTGCCAGGGTGTGCCGCGCTTGAGGTGTTCCGGCGGCCTGGCCAGCTTCAGGTACTTGAAGATCGGCCTGGCCAGAATGCCCCGGTCGATCAGCATCTTCTCCGTCACCTTGATGCCGATCGGGCCGAACGCCGCCATCAGGCGCATGTTCGACTCTTCGTTTTCCTTCATGAACGGAGTGGCGGTCAGCGCCAGGCGGTAGTGAGCGTTCTTGCAGTGGCGCAGGATGTCGTAGTAGCTGTTGCCGGACGCCTCGTGTGCTTCCTCGCCAATCACGAACTCGAACTTGGACAGAAGGTCGATCGTCTGCTGTCGAATGGCGGCCTGGCGGTTCTGAGCTTCGATCGGATCGTCCGGATTGGGTTCCTGGAGCCGCGACACCAGCGTCTGCACCATGCCGACAGACATCTTCTTGATGTAGGAACGCCCGTCGGCGCCCGTGAAGCCGAACTGGCCGTCGCCCAGCACCGAACAGGGCACCCCGAGGTCTTTCTCGAAGGTGTCCTTCATCTGGTACATCAGGATGCCGCGTGTGGTCAGGAAGAGGGTGGGGCGGTTGATTCGCATGAAGGCCATGCGAGCGATCCGCGACTTGCCGCCGCCGGTGGCCACCTGGGCAATCATGGAACCGTGCTTGCACAGTCGGTTCACCACGTCCATCTGGTAGTCGTAGTCGGGATTGTCGGGAAAGTCGTCCACCTTCGGTTTTTCGGGGCCAAGCGGCAGCGGCAGTGGTTTTCTGACGCGATTGACCTTGTAGCCGTCCCGAATCAGTTGCGCGGCAACGAAATTGACGAAGCCGGCGGGGAAAGTGCCCGTCCGGAAGTCAAAGAACGACGAGCGACCGTCCCAGTTGCCTGTTTTGAATGCGCCAGTGTGTTCCGCACCCTCCACACGGTACGAAACATACTTTTGCACAGCCAGTTTTGCTTGCCTGGACGGCTCATGCAATTTGGCTACGACGGCGTTGTAGGCAATTGTGACGCTTTCACTCATTCATTTCTTTCCCTATAAGGGCTTGCAAACTCTTTGTATAAGGATTATAGTTCAGTCACGACTGACAAACATAGCCATAAGGCGCGTCCCGTGAGTAAGACCCAAAACATCAAGGTGGAGATGCTCGACCCCGAGCTTCTGACACCGAACCCCTGGAACACGAACATCGTGTCGCCAGAAAACATGGCCAAGCTGGACGAGAGCATCAAGCGCTTGGGCCTGTTCAAGCCCATCGTCGTGCGCGAGAACGCAGCCGGCGAACTCGAAATTCTGGGCGGCGAACACCGCTGGGAGTCGGCAAAGCGCCTGGGCATGGAAAAGGTGCCCGTCGTCAACCTCGGCTCCGTCACGGACCAGCGCGCCAAAGAGATTGGCCTTGTCGATAACGGCCGCTACGGCGCCGACGACACGCTTCAGCTTGCAGGGCTGCTCGATGACCTGGGCCTGGGCGCAGAGGAGCTTGCGAGCTTCATGCCGTACTCCGAGAGCGACTTCGCGTCGATCTTTTCGAGCGTGAATATATCGCTGGACGACCTTGATCTCGACGACGGGGATGAACGCCCCCAAACCCCAGCGACTAAGCCTGCGCAGACCCACCAGATCATGCGCTTCAAGGTGCCGCTGGAGGACGCCGGAACCATCTCCGATCTGATCGAGAAAACAATGAAGGAACAGAGGTTTGTCGATGAAGATTCACTTTCTAATGCCGGCAATGCCCTTGTCTTCCTTCTCAACCAGAAAGACTGACGAAGTGAAGGCAGAAGACAAATTCCCCGAGTGTGAGTCCTGCATCAACAGGCTTTACGACCCCGACCAATGCGAGGACTGCGAAGACGCTTGCAATTACGAACCGGGTGACGACGAGGAAGATTTCTTCGAAGACGATACCGAGGATATGACCATCCAGCAGTTCAAGGACTTCTGGAACGGTCGCTCCTGATTACTGGAGGAGGAAGAATGACGGAAGCAACCAAGCTGCCAGGGACAATTACCGTTTGGGGCGTTGACAAGATCAGCCCCTACGAACTCAACGCCAAGATTCACGACGACAAGCAGGTCGAGCGGATCGCCAAGTCGATCAAGGAATTTGGCTGGAGTCAGCCGATCGTCGTTGACCGCAACGGCGTGATCATCGCTGGCCACGGCCGACGCCTGGCTGCGATCAAGCTGGGCATGAAGCAGGTGCCGGTCTGGGTGCGCGACGATCTGAGCGAGGATCAGGTTCGCGCTCTGCGCCTGGCAGACAACCGCGTGGCCATCTCCGACATCAACAGCGACCTGCTGCAACAGGAACTTGCCACCTTGAACTTCGACCTCGAAGGCATCTTCGACAAGAAGGAACTGGACTTCATGGATGCCGACCTCGGTTCCGTGAACACAGACGCCTTCGTCGATGACATCGAGGTGGAAGTCACTCGCCAGGCCGAAGAGGGTAACAAGAAGGTGGAGCAGATCGACAGCCGCGAGGTGAAGATCGACAAGGCTCTGGGCTTCAAAGCGATCCAGGGCAAGGATGAGCGTCACGTCGCGGCATTCATGGCCGAAGTTGAAGCCTCGACCGGCAAGGCCGGCGCCGACGCCTTCGTTACCTTCATCAAAAACTTGCTCGCGGGGAGTAAGTCATGAGTGAGGTATACATCGGCTTGCCACGCAAGGTGAAGATCGGTCAGTACACCTTCCGCATCACTATTGCGACGCCGGCCCAGCACGAAATCCTGGACGGCTGCGACGGCATCACGGACTTCGAGAAGTTCCGCATCTACCTGGACGAGTCCCTGCCGCGCCAGCGGGCGATCAACGTGGTTCAACACGAGATCACTCACGCGATCAACTGGGTCTACGGCATCGACGACGGCGCCCAGGAAGAGGCCATCACGACCCAACACACCAACGGGCTGATCGAAATGTGGGTCAGCAACCCGAAGGTCTTCAACTGGTTCGCCAAGACGCTGCGCGCCATGAAGCGCGAAGCCAAGAAAGACGACGAATGAGCAGCTACATCCTCGACAAGCGGTTCACGTCGGCGGTGGAGCGCACCGACCGTGTGCTGGAAATCGCTGAAGCGTTCGGGCTGGGCCTGGACGACAAGGAGTTCGTGGTCTTTGACCAGCAGGAAGTCCCAGTGGAGCAGGGCGATGTGGTCTACATCACTGGCCAGTCCGGCTCCGGCAAGTCGCTCGCCCTGCGCGAACTGAAAAAGCAGATGACCGAGCGCGGCCTGGCGGTCGCCGACATCGACGAAGTGCCTCTGGACAACTCCAAGCCCCTCATCGACCAGATCGGCAAGACCACGACGGACGCGCTCACGCTGCTGTCGATCGCTGGCTTGAACGACGCCTACCTGTTCGTGCGCAAGCCCAACGAGCTTTCGGACGGCCAGCGCTACCGCTTCCGCCTGGCCAAGATCATCGAGTCCGGCGCAAAAGTCTGGGTCGCTGACGAGTTCCTGGCCGTGCTGGATCGCACCACCGCCAAGGTCATCGCGTTCAACCTCCAGAAGATTGCCCGCAAGGTCGGCGCAACGCTGATGGTGGCCACGACGCACACCGACATGGTGGATGACCTGGCGCCAAACCTCTACATCGAAAAACGCTACCGGGAAAAGATCGAAATCGTTCGCTCTCCCGAAGGATTCAAGGAGAAAGAATGACCGACCAAGAAACATTCGAGCAGGCCGTCCTGCGTTCGTGGGCTGAAGAATCGGGCGCCAAGTCGTTCGTGCTGTTCAGTTCGCCCACCTGTGGCCCCTGCAAGGGCGTGAAGATGACCCTGGGCAAGCTCGAAGATGAAATGAAGATTTCTGTCGCCTACGTGAACGTCTTCCACGCCCAGGCGGCTGCCGCCCAGAGCAGCATTCGCGCCGTTCCGACCCTGATCCGCTTTGAGCGTGGGGTCGAAGTCTCGCGCATCGTCGGCGCCGAGTCCGAGCAGAAGCTGCGGGAGTTCCTGCATGGGTGATCTTAGCCTGGCGGACTTCGCACTGATCTTCCTTGGCAACTTCACGATCGTGTTCTTGCTGGGTATCCAGTCGCGCAACGTCCAGGCTGGCCGCTACATGGCGGCAGTGCTGACTTCGGCCGGCATCAACGCCAGCAACTTCATCTTCGTGAAGTACGCGGCCAATGGCGCACTCGCAGTGCTGGGCGTGTCCACGCTTGGTGGCTGCATGGGCATCGCTTCGGCGATCTGGTTCTACAAACACATCATGGAAAGGAAACTCTATGGCAAAAACTAAGCCGCCAGGCCCGACGCCGAAAGAGGTGGTCGAGAAGGTCAGCAAGCGCAACGGCAACACGGATGTCTCCAAGAAGGCAGACATGCGTGACTCCGGCACCAAGCTGCCGCCGATGAAGAAAGGCAAGTAATGCTTGTCTGCGACAACGCCGACATCCTGATCGAGCGCCGCAGCGCTCCACGCAACCACATGCTGTCCTTGCTGGACGAGTGCTACGTGGAGCGCGGCGACATCGACGACTGGAACCTGCTCCACGAACTGCACTACAAGGCAGAAAGCCTGGGTATCGGCCCGCGCATCTACCGTTGTGTGCTTCAGGGCAGAACGATCGGCGTTGGCGTGATGACGGTGCCCAAGATTCTGCTTTCGGGCCGCAATGAGGTCTTCGAACACCTCAAGCCCAACACGGGCGGCATGGATACGCGCCTGATCAACCGGCATCGCGCCATGTGGATCAACGACCACGCCTGCACCAACAGCCGGCTCGTGCTGGACACGATGTATCGCGGCGCCGGCATCGCGTACCGGATGCAGAACCTGATGATGCGGATGACTGGCTGCCAGGTGATCGAGTTCCAGTCGTCCATGTCCAAGTTCAACCCGTTCGCGGGCAAGGCCGGCATCCGGTTTACCAAGCCCAAGCGCTCGGCGAAGTTCGAGAAGGGCCTTGAGTTTTTCCGTCGCTGGTTCGAATCGAACCCGTCGGACTACGTGGGCATCATGAAAGAGATCGAGGACATGCCCAAGGCGGTGCGCGAGAAGTGCGTGGCGGAGATGCGCAAGTTCTACTACGCATCATCGGCTCTGGAAAAGACCGGCAACGCTCGCTTTCGCGGAGAAGACCGCCGCGACAACATGGAAGTGGGCTACCTGCTCAAGTCGCTCCAGCAGTTGACCTTGGCCAGTCCGCTCTACGGGGTCTACCTGAATCCCGATGCAAGCGAAGAAAAAGCCAAATCCACGCTGCCCCCTCGACTGCCCATCTTGGCCTTCGATAACCAGCCTACGGACGCGCCGCTCGACCTGTCGAAGCTGCCTGCGCAGTACCGTACCTAACCGCACCCTGCAAGACCATGCACCTGACAGCCAAACAGATTGAACTGCTGAGAGTGATCAGCGCCGGCAACGATGACGGCACGCCGACCGACCTGGACGAAGTGATTGAGCGCGTTTCGTACAAGCCGACCAAGCAATCCATCCAGTTCTCCATCCGCGCCCTCATCAACCACGGGTTGATCGAGAAGGGCGCCCAGGAGAAGCGACGCGGCCGAATGCGGGCAATCATTCGCATCACGCCAAAGGGGGCGTCCATCATGGGCGGCCCTTCCAAGGCGGAGCCGAGCTTTGTCGCTTCAGTGGAAGAAGATGAGGTGTTTCAAGAGCTTGCGGAGTTCCTGGAGCCGTGAGGCTGGTTCGGGGCCGGTCACGGGAAAAACGACTCCCACGTTAATTAATATAGACATAAGTACATGATGAATGAAGTAAATGGTGTATTTGTCGCGGGATGGGGATTCCCCAGAGACGGGGAAGCTCTGGATCAGAGCATCGCTCGGCTCCTGGGTCTGCGCGCCGAGATGCAAGACGGCATCATGAAGGTCTGGGACTGGAGCGCGGCGCCTGATGAGTCCAATTGGACAACCGGCGTGCGATATACCCGTCGGCCCGAAGTGACGGCAGAACTGCTGGCGGAGCGCCGCGTGCAGCACATTCTCCGCATGGATGGCGATCACCACTTCTGCGTGTTCGGCGCGGACGACTGGCTGGAGCATACGCCGCTGTTCGAGAGCGAGGACGACGCGCTGGCTGCCGCTTTGTGGATGACGTTGATTAAGTCACGGGTGACTTGAAAATGCGTAAACATTCCACTACACTTGGCGCCAAACGGGCTTTCTCCTCCGGGCGTCTTCTCCAACGCCCATTTTTTTCGATCGAGGAAGGCTCGAAGTGACAGAAGAAAAGAAAAAGAAGCCGAGATCGCGCACCAAGGGTTCGCCTCGTTTGTCCACAAGCAAGTGGGCGGAAGCCGAAGCGCTTTGGGCTGCCGGCGACGCATCGCTGGGAGAACTCTCCACCAAGTTCGGCCTGACACGCCAGGCTTTCTACCGCCACTTCAAGAAGGCGGGGATTGAGTTCGGCTCCAAGAAAGTCGAACACAAGAAAGCCGTTTCCCAAGAGGTGACAAAAGCCATCCAGGAGGACGCAACCATCCTGGCCGCCAGGATCAAGGAGACGAAGGAAGAGCATTACAAGATGGCTTCCGGTCTCGCCAAGCTGACCTGGGCGGAGATTCTGAAGGCCAAGCAAGACGGCGTGCCAGTGGGCACGGCGATCATGAACCTGAAAGCACTGGACACGGCTGCCAGCGTGCTGAAGAAGGTGCGCGAGGAGCGCTACGCCGTTCTGGGTCTGGACAAGGACGCGATCGACGAAACCGAGGTGCCAGAACTGGTCATCTCGGAACTGACGGCCGAACAGATCGACGCACTGCGCCAGCGCAGCTTCTCCGAGGTCGAGGAAATCGACATCGAGATGCCGGCGGACAACAACGAGCCGGCGGACGATGACGACGGCGTGGTCGAGGAGGAGTAATGGCCCGACAGCGCGTTAGCCTATCGCTGCACCCGAAGCAGATGGAAGTGTACCGATCCATGTGTCGGTATCGGGTGGTCGTGGCCGGACGACGCTGGGGTAAGACCGCGCTCTCGCGGGTGCTGATCATCAAGAAGGCGCAAAAGCCTCGCCAGAAAATCTGGTACGTGGCCCCCACGTACAAGATGGCTAAGCAGATTATGTGGGTTGACCTGATGGACGCGATTCCGCGCAAGTGGATTCGCAAGGTCAACGAAACCAGCCTGACGATTACGCTGATCAACGGCACCCGCATTGAACTGAAGGGCGCAGACAAGCCCGATTCGCTTCGAGGCGTGGGTATCCACTTTCTCGTGCTGGACGAGTTTCAGGACATGGCCGAAGAGGTCTGGACGCTGGTTCTGCGCCCGACCCTGGCCGACACCGGCGGTCACGCCATCTTCATCGGCACACCAAAGGCTTACAACTACCTGTACGAGCTTTACAAGAAGGGTCAGAACCCACGGATGGTCAGCGCCCTCCAGTGGCAGTCCTGGCAGTTCCCCACGATCACGTCGCCCTTCATTCCGGTCACGGAAATCGAGGCGGCGCGCAACGATATGGACGAAAAGAGCTTTCGCCAGGAATTCGAGGCGAGCTTTGAAACCATGTCTGGGCGGGTCTACTACCCGTTCGACCGCCGCACCCACACCGGCAAGTACCCGTTCAACCCGAAGCTGCCGATCTGGGTGGGTATGGACTTCAACATCGACCCGATGTCCACGATCGTCTTCCAGCCCCAGCCCAGCGGCGAACTCTGGGCCGTGGACGAGATCGTGCTGTTCGGCTCGAACACGGAAGAGGTGTGCGAGGAGCTTGAGAAGCGCTTCTGGCGGCACCAGAACCAGATCGTCGTCTATCCCGACCCTGCCGGCGGACAGCGCCAGCACGCTCGTGGCGAGACGGACATGGACATCCTGCGCGAGAAGGGATTCAAGCGCATCAAGTACCGTCGCAAGCACCCCCTGGTGGCAGACCGCGTGAATGCGGTGAACCGGATGCTGCGCGACGCCAACGGCAAAGTTCGACTGCGGATCGACGACAAGTGCAAGCACTTCATCAACGCGATGGAGCAAACCATCTACAAGAAGGGTACTCGTGAGGTCGATAAGTCGGCCGGCGTGGAACACTCGGCTGACGCGGGTGGTTACTGCATCGAGTTGGAATTCCCAGTTCGCAAGATCGAAGTTGGTGGCATTTCGATCTAATCATTGACATAAGTCACCAGTGACATATAAGATAGGCGCCCAAATGACGACTTTTCAATTGAAACCCAACGAGAGCATGTCGGTAGACCCGACAAGCCCACTTGCGTCCGCTGGTGTGGCGCCTTCGACCGATGAGCAGAAAAAGCTCAGGGGGTTGATCGAGCGTCGTCACCCGGAATACGACGAGAACGTGGATCACTGGGAATTCCTTGAGGACACCTACGAAGGTGGCCGCGAGTGGTTCAGGGAAAACATCTTCCGCTACATCAAGGAAGGTGACACCGAGTTCTCCGACCGCCTGGCGCGAGCCTATCGGTTCAACCACAGCCGCGAGGTTGTGGACTTGCTGAACAAGTACCTGTTCAAGCAAAACATCCGTCGCAACGAGGACGACGCGCCGGACAGCGTGAAGCGCTTCTGGAAGCGGGCAACTCTGAACGGGCTGGGCATCAAAGACCTGGCTCGCCAGATTTCGAAGAAGTCCTCGATTCTCGGCCGCGTCGGCGTGGTGATCGACAACACGACCCAAGGCCAGGCGGTGATCTCGCGGGCGGACGAGAAGAAAGCCGGCGTTCGCACCTACGCCTACATCGTCGGGCCGGAACAGCTTCTGGACTACGCCTTTGACGACATGGGCGACCTGACATGGGCGCTGATCAAGGAATGCGTCCGCGACGACGACGATCCGATCAATTCGTCGGGCGACGAAGTGGAGCGTTTCCGTCTGTGGACGAAGACTGAATGGCGTCTGTACCAGGAAGTCAAAGAAGGCCGCAAGAAAGTCGTCAAGCTGATCGAAAGCGGCGTGCATGACCTGGGCCTCGTGCCGGTCGTGCTGGCTGACAACATCATCTCGGACGAGGAATACTGCGCGCCGTCACTGATCGGCGACATCGCCTACCTGGATCGCGCCGTTGCGAACTACCTTTCCAACCTGGATGCAATCATCCAGGATCAGACGTTCTCGCAACTGGCGATGCCGGCTCAGAACGTGCTGCCTGGCGAGGACAACTACACGAAGCTGACGGAGATGGGCACCAAGCGCATCTTCCTGTACGACGGGGAGGGTGGGGCGCAGCCGTTCTTCCTCTCGCCCGATCCAAAACAGGCTTCGATGATCATCGAGACGATCAACAAGATCATCTCGGAGATTTACCACACCGTCGGCCTGGCTGGTGAGCGCACCAAGCAGGACAACGCGATGGGGATCGACAACTCCAGCGGCGTCGCAAAAGCCTTCGACTTCGAGCGAGTGAATGCTCTGTTGGCGGCCAAAGCAGACAGCCTGGAAGTGGTCGAGAACAAGATCGTGAAGATCGTGGCCGCCTGGAACGGCGAAGAGGGCAAGGTTGAAGACCGTGACCTCGTGTCCTACCCAGATGACTTCGACACTCGCGGCCTCTACGACGAGTTCGACATTGCCGCTCGCCTCATGCTCATCGAAGCGCCTGACGAAGTTCGCCAGGAGCAGATGAAGTCGGTGCTGGACAAGCTGTTCCCGCAGATCGGTGAGACGCTTCGCAAGAAGCTCGACAAGTCGCTCAAAGATTGGCCGACCGACCCGTTGACTCTCATTGGCCCCGCTGCGGGTGCCGGCGTGGGTCAGCAAGACGGTCAGCCTGATGCGAAACCTCCGGTGAAGAAAGACCCGAAGGAAAGCAAACAGGGCCAGAACAACACTGCGCCCTGAAACCCAGGGCCGCCGAAGCGACTTGGCGGCTCGTCCTCAACTCAACGACCAAGCGAACGGTCTGAAAGGTAAAAACAATGTTTGTGACCCGAAATGTAGCCCTCAAGTACATGGCCCCTCAAGGCGATGACGGCGGTGCAGGCGGCGGTGGCGGTGGCTCCGCTGGTGGAGATGGTGGTGCAGGCGGCTCGGCTGACGACGGCAAAGGTGCCGACGGCAAGGCTGGCGCTGGCGCAGCCGGTGGTTCGAACGATGACGACAAGAGCGGCGACGGCAAAGGTGCCGGCGGTCGCAAGCCCTCTGACGAAGAGGCTCGTCTGATCAAGGAGAACATGCGCAAGAAGGAAGCGCTGGAGCGTGCCAACAACGAGCTGACCAAGGCTCAAGAAGCCCTGAAAGCGTTCGAAGGCATCGACCCCGTGGCCGTCCGCAAGCTGCTCGACGACCAGCGCAGCGCCGAAGAAAAGCAACTGGAAGCCAAGGGCGAGTGGGATCGACTGAAGACCCGCATGGCCGAAGCTCACGGCGCGGAAGTGAACTCCCTCAAGGCGCAGATCGAAAAGCTGACCAACGACCTGAAGGGCGCTCAAGGCCAGATGACCGAACTGAGCATCGGCAGCCAGTTCAGCCAGTCCAAGTTCATTGCCGAAGAACTGACCCTGACTCCGAGCAAGGCTCGCGTGGTCTACGGTGAACACTTCGACGTGGAAAACGGCCAGGTTGTCGGCTACGACAAGCCCCGTGGCGCCGCCAACCGCACCGCAATCGTTGACCAGTACGGCAACCCCGTCGGCTTCGAGGACGCGCTGCGCAAGATCGTTGAAGGCGACCCGGACAAGGAACATCTGCTCAAGAGCAAGATCAAGCCTGGCGCGTCGTCTGAATCGAAGAAGCCCACTGGCGGAAGCAAGCAAGATGCTCCGCAGGACGGCATCTCCAAGATTGCTGGTGGACTCAAAGCGCTCAAAATTGCTTGAAAAAGTGATGGCATAAAAATAAGTCACCGATGACTTGACAAAAGTGGACTTTTCATATACAGTCCTAACTCATCGGTGACTTAGAGCGACTTGAGTGCCGGAATAGTGATTGATTCCATTGAAAGGATAAGAAATGCCTCTTCTGCGTACTGAAGCCGAGCATCTGAGTAATAACCAACTCGTTGCTGGCGTGATTGACCAGATCATCGAGCGCGATGACCTGTTCTCCGTTCTGCCCTTCGTTGGCGTGAACGGCAAAGCCTATGTCTACAACCGCGAGAACACGCTGGGTTCTGCCGACTGGCTCGACCCCAACGATCCCGTGAACGAGAGCGCCGCTACGTTCACCGAGGTCGTGTCGAAGCTGCGTATCCTGGCTGGTGACGTGGACATCGACAAGTTCCTGCAAACCACGATGGGTGACACCAACGACCAGATGGCGATCCAGATCGCCAAGAAGGCCAAGGCTGTTGCTCGTGCGTTCCATCAGACTCTGGCTACCGGCAACTCCGGCACCAACGCCAAGCAGTTCGATGGTCTGCCGACCCTGGCTGCTGCTGCTGGCGCTTCCCAAGTGGTTGACGCTGGTGCCAACGGCAACGCTCTGACTCTGAGCATGCTGGACCAACTGTGCGACGCTGTGCCGAATGGCGCCGACGTGATCGTGATGCGTCGTGGCACCATCCGTGCGTTCCGTGGCCTCCTGCGCGCTACTTACGGCACCGACGCCGTGATGCAGCAGCTTGAGAACTTCGGTCGCCCGATGCTGACCCACAACGGCATCCCCGTGATCATGAACGAGTTCCTGGCTGGCGACGAAGCCAAAGGCAGCAACGCCAACACCTGCTCGGTCTACGCTCTGCGTATGAACGAACTGGACGGTCTGCATGGTCTGTACGGCGGCCCTGACGCCGGCATCGTGGTCGAGAACATCGGCACCGTGCAAAACAAGGACGCTACTCGCATCCGTCTGAAGTGGTACACCGGCCTCGCGCTCAAGTCCACTCGTTCGATTGCTCGTCTGCAAGGCGTGACCAACGTCTAAGTTGCAGATCAGTCAGTAGTGACGTAGAATAAAGGCGGGTTCAAAAGACCCGCCTTTTTCATTGGAAGGAAAGAAATGCAAATCAAGATCACTCAAGAGGGCTTCGAAGGCTTTAGCGGCTTCGTCGGCAACGTGGAGTTCCACGACGGCGTGTCGGTGGGCGACGTGAGCAAGCTGGAAGCGGAAACGCTGGCCGCTCTCTACACCGTTGAAGAGTTTGTGCCTGCAAAGGTCGAAAAGAAGCAGGAAGACAAGCAAGAGCCTGTGCTGCCGACCGCAGAAAAAACCGAAGCCAAGGCCGACGCTGAAGAAGCCGCCGAGCAGCCTGGCGACGAAGAGCAGCCGACTGACGCCGCTCAGTAAGGAGCCGCCATGAAGTTGCGATTGACGCAGGCGGGCTTCGAGTCCTACACCGGCCAGATGGGCGTGGTGATGTTCAAGGACGGCATGTCTGAAACGGACGTGCTGCCGATCGACGCTATCCGAATCTCCGCTGCCATTGGCGCGGAGTGGGAGGACGGCTCGGCCGCGAACGTGGGCGAAATGTACCTGAACAACATGGACGTGCCGGCTTTTGTTGGCGGCGACGACATCAACACCATGAGCATGCCGGTGGAAGGTCAAGAGCCGACCAAGGCAGAGAAGCCAGCCGCCGACGCGCCAGTCGAGCAACCGGCCGCCGACGCACCGAAGCACACCTTCGAGGAACTGTCTGCGATCGCCGACAAGGAAGGCATCGCTGGGCTGCGCAAGCTCGGTGACGGCGTGGGTGTGAAAGGCAAGTCGATCGTCGAGATCATTGACGGCATCCTGGCGAAGCAGGGCACGCCCCGCATCGGAGATCAGTGATGACGACGGCGGTCTATCTCAGCGGCACTGACGTTTCGGTCGTCATCCCGTTCGCCGACCAGGCTGGCAACCAGCTTGCGGTCACGAGCGCCAAGTATCGCGTCACCAACCAGGCCGGCGTTGAATTGACGCCGCCGACGGACGCGACCCTTGAGACTGACGCCGCATCGGTGACGGTGCAGATTCCGGCCGCCAAGAACACGGTTGCCGTGGGCGCCACGCGGGAGATTCGCAACGTCGAACTCTACTGCGTCGTTGGCGGCAACACGGTCATTCTGAGCCAGGCATACGCTCTCACTTCGACCGCGCCGTTGCAAACGGGCTTGAACTCGTTCCAGACGTACTCGGAGGCGCTGCTGACCGCGCTGGACATCCCTGCGCTGGAAGCATGGGATGGCGCGTCGGAAGATCAGCGCATCGCCGCCTTGATCGACGCCCGTGAGCGCATCGTCCAACTGAACTTCAACCTGTTGAACTCCAACGTGAACTTCGGCCAGGACTCGCTTCAGTACGTTCCGGAAGGGCAGTACCAGTCGTCCTATGTGGCCCGCAACAGCCTGTTCATCTTCAACGGCAACCTGGCCATCCTGACGCCCCAGCAGTTCATGACACTGCCGGAACGCTTCAAGACGGCGCTGCGCAAGGCACAGGTCGCCGAAGCCGATCGAATTCTAGGCGGCGATCCCTATGACGAGAAGCGCCAGTCTGGTCTGGTGATGGAGCAGGTGGGCGAGAGCCGCCAGATGTTCCGCGCCGGCAAGGCGCTGACGCTGCCGGTGTGCCGCCGCGCACTCGGCTACCTGAGCTACTACGTCACGTTCAACAAGCGGATCGGACGCTCGGGATGATCTACGAGGACTTCGCGCAACGGTTCAAGAAGGAATACGAGGTATTCCTTTTTGCGCTTGCAGGCCGCTACCTGCTGGCCATCGCACCTGGCGCGCAAGTCTCTCCGCGCATGATCACCGAGTTCAAAACCGAAGCCGCATCGCTGCGTGAGACGTTCTTGCAGACCGCCATGCAGACGGTGACGACCTACCTCGACCAGATTGATGCTGGCCGCGTCACAGACCTGTCTGTCGCGTTCGGCAACGAGTTGAATCACGCAACCTTGCAGAACATTCAGCAGATGGTTGCGGCAATGAAGGGCATTTCGCAAGTCGCCGCCAAGAGCGTCAAGGATGCCCACGGTGGGGTGGGGTTGCTGATTCAGAAGAAGCTGGAGTCGCCGGCATTCGTGCTGAAGACGCCGGCGGGTCGCCGCTTCAACGCCGCCGATCTGATCCGCAGCATGGCTCGCGAGTTCGCGTACCGACAGTGGCTGCACACGACCATCGAGCAGATCGCCGAGAGCGGTGATTTGGCCGAGGTGTACTACGACAACCCCGACCACGCCTACAACGGCGCGGTCTTCTCAATTTCGGGAGAGAACGACAAGCATCAGTCCTGGACATGGGCCGAGCGCGTCATCTTCCACTACAACGCGAACGCGAAAGTGAGGGCGCATGTTCAAGCCTAACCTCGATTGCGTCGTCCATGTCAGCAACGGCGAGACTGACCTGTACGGCCAGCCGCTGCCTGCCAAGCGGGTGCGCGAGCGCTGCGCCGTCATCAAGCTCGTCGTCGAGAATGTGAAGTCCGCTGTTCGCGCCGACACCTCTGCTTCGCGTGGCTCGGCCCGAGAACTGCATGCCGATTCCGTGATCCTGTTGACAAAGAACACGGCGGCCAACATTGACGACATTCTGGAAGTGGCCGGCCAGTCGCTGAAAGTCCAGGCCAAGTTCCCACGCTTCGACGTGCAGGGCAACCTCGACCACTTCGAGATTCAGGCGTCCATCTGGAGTTGACATGGAACTTGAACCGATTGCACTGAAGCTGGAGCAGGCGAACCTGGGCAAGCGGGCGAAGTCGATCTTCGTCCACGCCATGCCGATCGAATGCAAGAAAGGCATCCTGCTGCGCAGCCCCTTGCAGGGCACGGCGATCGACCACGAACTGCCTGGCTACTACAAGGCTGAATTCTCGGTGATCTGCCGTTCGCACAGTCATGCAGAAGCGGTTGCGATGGCCAACGAAGCGACGCAGACGCTGAAGGGCTACAACACCACCATCGGCCCGATCGACGCCAAGCACGTTCTTCCCAAGCACCTGCCTGTTGTCTTTCCTGTCTCCGAGGGCAACTTCGTCGAGGCTCTGGTCACGTTCGACATTTGCTTCTGCCAATGAGCATCACGGTCACTGGCATCGACGAACTGCGCTACTTGCTGGAGCAGGGCGGCCAGAAAGCTGTTCGCGGCGTAGTCGATCAGATGCGCAAGGAGGCTGAAGCAATTCAGAAGCTGGCGCAGGAAATGGCGCCGCTCGACCTGGGCAACCTGGAAGACGCCATCAAGGTGCGTGAGGTGGGTGGAGGCAGAAGCACGATGGGGCGCTTCCAGAAAAAGTCCTTCGAGGTCTTCGTGGACGGCGACATGCCCGTGCCTGAGCGCCCTGGCAAGCACATCTCCGACTATGCTTGGGAAATGCACCAGCACTTGACCCCATACGGCTTTCTCAAGCTGGGCAAGCATTCTCGGGCCAAGCAAGAAGGGTCAAAAGAAGTGGTTGGCGGCGGCTATCTTGAGCGAGCAGTGCAGAAGATTAGCGAGCGAATGATGGGCCGTTTGATTGATGTCGCACGATCGCTTCTGTAATACTGGACTTTTCAATCATTTTATGCTATATTCCCGCCCACGCGAGTGAGTCATGCCTGACTTACAAAAACCCCTTTGCAAAGGAGCTTTAGATGGCATCTAGTACAAAAAACGTGAAACTTGGCGTCTGCCAGGTTTTCTTTGATGGCGTTGACCTGGGCTACACCCAGGGCGGCGTCGAAGTGCAGGTGAAAACCGACACCCACAAGGTCAACGTCGATCAGTTCGGCAAGACCACGATCAATGAGTACATCATGGGTCGTGACGTGATGGCGAAGGTTCCCCTGGCTGAAACCACGCTGGAAAACATGGTTGCGATCATGCCTGGCGCCACCCTGACGACCGTCGGCGGTGCCGTGGCCTCTGGCTCGATCACCGTGGCGACCAACCCGGCGTCCAACGACACCATCGTGGTCAACGGCAAGACGATCACTTTCAAGACCCAGGCTGCTGCCGACAATGAAGTGACCCTTGGCGCCAGCGCTTCCGCGACTGCCGCCAACCTGGCCGCTGCGCTGAACGCTTCGACCGATCCGGCCATCGCTGCCGCTACCTACGCCGTCGCTGGCGCCGTCGTGAGCGTGACTTACGGTTCCGCTCTGATCGGTGGTGGCGCTGGTGTGAAGGGCGTGGAAGGCAACGGCTTCACTCTGGGCGTCGGCACTGCCGGCGTGAAGGTCACTCTGTCGGGCGCAACCCTGACTGGTGGCTCTGAGCCGACCAGCAAGTTCGTGACCGTCACCAACGGCGTCGGCACCGACCTGCTGCAAATCGCCAAGGAACTGCGTCTGCATCCGGTGGGCAAATCCGCTGACGACCGTTCGGAAGACTTCTTCATCCCGCTGGCCGCGACCTCTGGTGCCCTCCAGTTCGCGTACAAGCTGGAGAACGAGCGTATCTACAACGTGGAGTTCAACGGCTACCCCGACTCCGCAAATGGCGGTCGTCTGTTCGCAGTCGGCGGTTATTGAAAGGCATAAAGTCTGTCACAACTGACTGACTTTGTGTAGAATGAAGCCTCGCCTCGTGCGGGGCTTTTTCTTTTGGAACAAGGAGTAAAGATGACCAAACTGCTGAACCTGAATGAACTGAGTGGCAAGGAGAAACGCGAAGTTCAGATCGGAGCAAAAACCTATTCGATCAAGGAAATGTCGGTGGAGGATTTCATCGAGACGACTCGGATTGCCGAGGAAATGGAGAAGGAGACCAGCTACGCCAAGCAGATTTCTGCAACCGTGGGCCTGATCAAACGCGCCATTCCGGACATCTCCGATGACGTGCTGATGAACCTGTCGCTGGATCAGCTTCGCGGCCTGACCGCCTTCATTCGCGGCGTGGACGCTGAGACGATCATCAATGCGGAGCGCGAAGCCCAGGCGCAAGCCGAGGGCCAGGCGGGAAACGTCTAAAGGGCTTGCCGGAGCGGGAGATCGACTTCGGTTTCCTGTTCTGTCGAGTCTGCCACTTCTACTCGATGTCCTACTGGGATGTCATGAAGTTGCCGATCAAGTCGTTCTGGCTCATGAGTGAGAACGTCCGGCGAATTCAAGCCGAGAACGACATGCGATCCATGTCTGTCGCGGCGAACGTGCAAAGCCCTGAAGGGCTGAAAGAGTTCAGCGAAAAGCTGGTGCTTGAGCTTGGAGAAGTGAGCAAGGAGCCTGTGGTTCCGGATGCAGTGCGTGATCAGGAGGGGTTCAATGAACTGAGGATGCTGGCGGCAGCCATGATGGGATAAGAAGAAGGGATAGAAATGCTTGGCGGTGAAATCAAGGTCGTAATGACCCTGGACGACAATGACTTCTCGATCAAAACGACGAAGAATGGTCAACTGTTGTCCGAAATGCGTCGGAACATCGAGCAGACGAACAACTCGGTTCGCTCGATGGAAGGACGATTCGTGTCGCTCGGCAATTCCTTCCGAGACACCATCTTCACGCTGTCGCTGGTTCGGTTCGCCCTCAAGGACATCAACGACATCTTCCTGTCGCTGCCCACCGCCGTTCTGAAGTCGGCCGGCGAGATGGAGCGTCTGACGAAGCTCATGGAGGGCATGAGCAAGGAGACCTCCAATGCGGCTCGCCAGGCGGAGGCGCTGTCGAACGTCAAGTACGTCTTCAACATCGCCCAGAACGCTCCCTTCGAAGTCAAGGCGCTGACCGACGCATTCGTCAAGATGAAGTCGGGCGGCCTCGATCCGACGATCATCGGCATGCGAGCGCTGACGGACTCGGTTGCCCGATTCGGCGGCACCTCCGAGACGCTGCACCGCGCCTCCATCGCTATTCAGCAGATGGCCGGCAAGGGCGTCGTTTCGATGGAAGAACTGCGTCAGCAGTTGGGTGAAGCCGTCCCTAACGCCATCAACCTGATGGCGGAATCTGCCGGCCGCTCCACTCGTCAGTTCGCCAAGCTGGTCAGCCAAGGCACGGTCGAAGCGACCGGCGCTCTGAACAGCATGTTCGCGGCCATGATCGTCGAGAACTACGGCGCGTCTCGGGAGATGATGAACACATGGTCGGGCATGCTCTCCCTGCTCAAGACCAAGTTCGAACTGTTCAAAGTCCAGATCGCGGGCGACGGCTCCACGGACGGCGACTTCTTCGCGGAAGCCAAGAAGAGCCTGCGTGAGTTGATTGGTCTGTTCGACGAGATGGGCGCGAAGAAGCTGGCCAACAACCTTGGCGAGTCTTTGACCAGCGTGATCGGCGCTGTGCGCGACATCACTCGCTTCTTCGAGGAGTATGGTGAGCAGATCAAGACTGCCGGCGAACTCATGCTGTTCTACTTCGGCGCAACCAAGCTGGCCGCCCTGGGCAACGGCCTGAAGGGCGCGATGGCTGAACGTGCGGCCATGTACCGCGCTGAAGTGGCGGAAGTGCGCGAGAACGCCCGCCTGAAGGCTGGTCTGCTGGAGGTGGAGGCTGAGTCGGTTCGCAAAACTGCTGCCGAGCGCTACAACTCCGCCCAGAAGGCGACTCAACTGGCTGGCCAACTGTACGCCGAGCAGGCTCGCATGGTTCGCCAGGTTGAAGTCCTGGAGGCAAAAGCGCCTGGCTGGTCGCAGGCTAAGATCGGCCGCTTGAACGACGAGATCGCCAAGACTCGCGAAGCCATTGTTGAAATCCAGGCGAAGGCCGTTGCTGAACGCAACGCCGCCATCGCCATGCAAGAAAGCGCCGCCGCAGCCGAGCGTGTGGCGGCCGCAGTTCGTGCCGGCACCAGCGTCAAGCAAGCCGACATCGCACTGATTCAAGCGACCGCCAACCACTCGAAAGAGGTGGTGAACCAGTTGAACCAAAAGGCTGCTGCTGCGGTTAGCGCAACGACCGGCCTGACTGCTCTGGGCACCGCTATGCGCGGGTTCAACGTCATCGTGAGTGCGTTCGGTGGCTGGATCACCGTTGCGATCACGACGCTCGCCTACCTGGGCGAGAAGCTGTATGAGTTCCTGAACCGCTGGGAGCGGGCCGACGAGATCGCCAAGCGAATCAAGCGCGGCATCGCCGACACGGCCGATCTGACAGAGAACGCCAACCGTGTTGGCGAACTGAACAAGAAGATTGCCGCAGCCGAGGCTTTTCTCAACAGCACCACTCGTCCGAAAGACAACCCGAACCTCGACCCGACTTCGGGTCGTGGCGTGGCTCTGCGCAACGCTCAGCGTGACTACGACGAGCGCAAGGCCCAGTACGAGAAGGACGTGAAGCTGCGCGACGAGATGATCGCCCGTATGCGCGAGCAGACGGCCATCATTGAGCGCCAGGAAGTGCGCGCACAAGCGGCGGCTTTCCGCGACTCGGTGGTCGATCGGATCACCAACAGTCTGAAGGAAGACCGCAACAAGATCGCCGATCTGCGCAAGCAGCGTGACGAGGAAGTTGCCAAGATGATCTCGGCCGGCGCGTCCGAAGACAAGATCATCGCCGTCGAAAAGCGCTTCAACGAGAAGATCAACGCCGCTCAGAAGGAGGCGGTGAGCCGCCGCGTCTCTGAACTTCAGCAGGAAGTCCGTCGTCTTGACGACGAGATGAAGACTGCCAACGAAGGTCAGAAAGCGATCATCCTGGCCAAGAAGGAGACCCTGACTAACGAGGTTGACGGTCTGCTGGCTGAGTGGAAGAAGTATGCTGGCATCGGTGAAAAGCTGGGCACTTTGTCCACTGTCAAGAAGGTCGAGAACGAAAAGAAGGAAAGCCCGCTGATCCGCGAGGCTGAAGCGCTGGAAGGCGACCTGGAGCAAGCCAAGCTCAAGCTCAACAGCTACGCCGAAGGCGTGCGTGACCTGACTCGCCTCCGCAATGAGGCGACCGTTTCGTTCTTGAAGGAAGCCGCGTCCGGCAAGTTCGATGTCAGCAAGGGGAAGAACTCCGACACTGGCGCGATCGAAATGGACTATTTCGGCAAGCTGGATGAGCGTAAGAAATACTTCGAGAAGTTCAAAGAAGAAGTTCTGAGCGGCAAGAAGACCATCGAGGAATTCATCGGAAGCCTCCAAGGTCTGAGCGCGGCCGAGCAGGAACTGGCTCTGCGCATCATCAACGCCAAGTCGGGCATCGAGAACACGGCGACGCAACAGCGCGCCTTGGGCGACGCTTCGCGCCAGGCCGCCAACGCCCAAGAAGCGCTGAACTCGGCAATGGTTCGCCTTGAAACCGAAGGCATGGCCAAGGCCGATCAGTCGCTGACGGCGATGTACCGCCACTTCGAGCGTCTGGGCAAGCAGGTTCTGCAAGCTGGCAAGGACTACGAGGAGTATCGCAAGCTGCGCGGTCAAGCGCTGGCTGATACCGTGATCACTTCTTCCGTGGGCTTTGCCGCCGACGAGCAGAAGAAGTTCCGCGATTCTCAGCTTGAGATCATCAAGGCCACTCAGAACGCGACTGACGCCAAGGCTGCCGAGCATAAGCTGCGCATGTCGGAGATCGAGGCGCAGGAGAAGACCCAGATCGCCGCGATTCAGAAGATTCTGAACGAGGAGGTGCTGTCGGCCGACAAGCGGGCGCAACTGGAAGGCGAGATCGCTCGCGTCCGCGCTGCCGCCGGCATGGGTCGCCAGGCTGAAATCAACCGCGATCGCATCGCCCGTCAAACCGAACTGGAAAAGCTCGTCATCGGCTGGAAAGACACCACCGAGCAGATGAACAAGCTGACGGCTCAGTGGGCCAACACCATCATCGACAACATCGCTCTGGCCACCACGGGTGGCAAGGTCGAGTGGCGCAAGATGGTGGCCGACATGGGTATGCAGGTCTACAAGATGTTCCTGCAACGCCAATTTGCCGAGCCAATTGCCAACATGATTGGCGGCCTGGGTTCGGCCATCACCAAGGGCATTGCGGCGGCAGACCCGAAGAACACTCAGACGCTGGCCACCAAGACGGCCGGCGATGTGGTGAACGAGTCCATGCGCAACCTGAAGACGGCCACCGACAAGGCGGGCGACTCGATGGATGAACTGAGCAGCAACTCGGTCGTCCGCTTTGCTCAGAGCATGTGGCAGAGCATCAAGAACATGCTGTTCGGCGAGACGGTTGAGCAGACCAAGAACGCCACTACCGTGACGACCACGACCGCAATGGCAACTCTGACGACGGCCGCACAGGCTGCCGCCGCAGCGTTGTTCAACGTCGCTGGAAGCAGTGGTGCGGGCGGTCTTGGCGGTCTGTTTGCGGGCTTTGGCAGCAGTGCTGGTGGCGCTGTGGTGGACTCCACCGCGACCCAGGTTGTGCCGCTGACGATGGTGGCGGCCAACGGCGGCATCATGTCCGACTACGGCCCGCTGTCGCTGAACAAGTACGCCAACGGCGGCGTGGCCACCGGCCCGCAGCTTGCGCTGTTCGGCGAAGGTCGCATGAATGAAGCGTATGTGCCGCTGCCTGACGGCCGCAGCATCCCTGTGACCATGAAACTGCCGCAGGGCGTGGGGCAGGGTGGCGCTGGCAACGTGAACATCAGCATCGTGGTGAACAAGGACGGCACCTCCACCGAGGCGGCCGGCGACGATCCGCAGCGCTGGAAGGAACTGGCCGGCAAGGTGCGTGACGTGGTGCGCGGCGAGCTTGTGAACCAGCAGCGCCCTGGCGGCTTGTTGGCTAAGTAACCTGTGACTTATAATCAGCCATCATGACTAAGCCTGTGTTCACTTGGCATCCGGATCGCGGTTCGCAGCAGGATGTAAAGCCCAATGTAAACGTCACCAAGTTCGGTGACGGTTACGAGCTTCGCACGCCTGCCGGCATCAACTTCAAGCCCGCGAACTGGAGCCTGAAGTTCGAGCGCAGTCAGGCCGTCATCGAAGAGATCGTCGCCTTCCTGGAGGAGCGCGGCGGACACGAATCGTTCACCTGGACAACACCACTGGAGAAGACGGGCACCTTCGTCTGTCGCCAGTGGAAGACAGCGCAGAACGGCGGAACGATCGAACTGACTTGCTCCTTTGAGCAGGTCTTCGAGTATTGAAATGACGATCGCGGCCGAACTCCAATCACTGTCGCCATCGGCTCTGGTCGAGCTTTTCGTGCTTGACCTGAGTACGCTGCCCAACGGCCAGCCCCTGCGTTTCCATGCCGGCACCAACGAGCTTCAGCAGCCGGTGGTGTGGCAGGGCGAGACGTACTACCCGCTGCCCATCGAAGCGGAAGGCTTCGAGCTTTCCACCAAGGGCGCCATGCCGCGTCCGAAGATCAGGGTCGCCAACATCAATGGGATGTTCTCGGCCGAGATCAGGAACTACGACGACTTGATCGGCGTGAAGGTCATCCGCAAGCGCACCTTTGTGCGCTATCTCGACGCCGCAAACTTCACGGGCGGAAATCCCGAGGCCAACCCGAACCAGAGCCTCATCGACGACATCTGGTACGTGGAGCGCAAGCTGACCGAGAACCGCTATGTCGTGGAATGGGAACTTGCTTCGGCGTTCGACCTCCAGGGCGTGATGCTGCCGGCTCGCCAGGTCATTCAGAACACCTGTGGCTGGCGCTATCGCGGCCCCGAGTGCGGCTGGAACGGCTTCTACGTCGATAAGAACGACTTGCCGTGTAGCCAGGCGGATGACTTCTGCTCCAAGCGCTTGACTTCCTGCAAGGCGCGCTTTGCCGCCATGAATATGACCTTGCCATACGGCGGCTTCCCAGGATCGGTGCGAAATGACCAGAACGTCTGATCTTGAAGCCATCATGCGCCAGGAAGGCGCCGCCAACTACCCGCATGAAGCCTGCGGCCTTGTGGTTGCAGCCGGCTCGCGCCAGCGCATCGTCATCTGCAAGAACGTGGCGGACAACCCGCGCACCAACTTCCGCATCGACCCGATGGAGTACATCGAGGCGAGCAAGCTGGGTGAGGTGGTGGGCATCTGGCACACCCATGTTGACGTGCCGCCAAACCCATCAGAAGCCGACGTGGCCGGCTGCAACGCCTCCAAGCTGCCTTGGTACATCTTGTCGGTCTGGAACTCCGAAGCGGGCCTGACATGCACCGCAATCACGACGCTTAGTCCTAAAACTGTCGAGGACGACTACGAAGGCCGCACCTACCTCTACGGCGTGAACGATTGCTACACCCTCGTCCGCGACTACTACCGCCGCGAGTTTGGCATCCACCTGGGTGAATACCCGCGAGTGGAGCGCTTCTGGGAGAAGGGGCTGGACTTCTTCGCCAACGGCTACGCAGAGCAGGGCTTTGACCTTCTGATCGACAAGGAGCCTCAAGTGGGCGACCTGTTCATCATGCAGGTGGGCGCAGCACTGCCAAACCACATCGCCATCTACATTGGCGAGGACAAGATTCTTCATCACTGCCAGGGCCGGC
>JACCDU010229873.1_pt1 | contig 102655 bp, 87 predicted proteins | sample 7446081 | NCBI WGS metagenome assembly JACCDU01 (sample SAMN15323447, study PRJNA562643) | freshwater metagenome | isolation source: river surface water | place: USA:Blue River Watershed | collected 2017-08-17
GCCTGGATCAGGACGTTGCTTCCCAGGGTGACCTGAGCGGCGATGGAGTAGCCATCGGAGCCGGCAGCGTTATCGACGTCGGTGTAGACGAGCGACAGGTTGTTGTAGGACAGACCGGAAGCAGCCTGGGCGGAAGCCGCGGCGGCGAGGGTCGTGAGGGTGAGGATCGGGAGGATGTGCTTCATAGCGGGGTCAGTATTGCTACATCCCGGAAATGAAATCAAGCACTTTATGCTATTTTCTAGTCTGACCCCTGTCTTATCCACGGCCATTCACAATTAGGTGTGAATAGCTCTATTATTTGAAGCGCAAGGGCCTACGAATCTTCGGGGGCCCGTTCAGTCGGACTGCCCTTTTTATTTGAAAGAAATACGCCAAGTGCTTCAAATGATTGAAATCTTCTATTTAATCCCAGGTGGGACATAAAAAAACCCCGGATTCGGGGTTTTGGGAGAATGCCGGCAAATCGTCTTATTTGCGGCGGAACTTCGAATTGAACTTCTCGACGCGACCGGCGGAGTCAACGAAGCGCTTTTCCCCGGTGTAGGCGGGATGGGAGTCCATGGTCACCTCACGGCGGATCACAAAATGCTCAACCCCTCCGATCGACTTGGTCTCCTTGGACTTCATGGTCGAACGGGTCGGGAACTCGCGCCCGGTGGAGACGTCCACGAACACGACCGGATGGTAATCAGGATGGCCTTCTTTCTTCATGGCGTAAGCAGCTTGGAATCAGCCCTGGCGCGCCTTGTAGCGCGGGTGGGTCTTGTTGATCACGTAAATGCGGCCCTTGCGACGCACGACCTGGCAGTTCGGGTGACGCTTCTTGAGGGACTTGAGGGAGGATGAGACTTTCATGGCGGAAGGCCGTATCGCACGGCAGGTCGGCCAACAAAGATGCCGCCAACAGCGGTGTCAACGGGATTTCCTTGGCTTGAGCCCCCCGTCCGCAGCCCCAAGCATCCCCCCATGGAAATCAGCGTCCGCCGAGCCACGCGTGCCGACGCCGGGGCCATCAACCGGATCTACAACCACTATGTCCGGTCCAGCACCTGCACCTGGCATCTGACCGAGGAAACCGACGATGGCAGGCGCAAATGGCTGGAATCCCGAAGCCCCGCCCACCCCGTCTTGGTGGCGGAAGCGGGCGGCGAAGTCCTGGGCTGGGCCTCCCTGTCCGTGTACAACTCTCGTCAGGGATGGGACGGCACGGTCGAGGACTCGGTCTTCATCGACCACCGCCACCATGGGAAAGGCCTGGGGACGCTGCTCCTGGGGAAGCTCATCGAGGATGCCATCAAACTGGGGCACAGGGTGATCGTTGCACGCATCTCGGGGGACCAGGAGGCCAGCCTGCGTCTGCATGCTGCGCAGGGCTTCGAAAGCGCCGGCAGACTCCGGGGCGTCGGAAGGAAGCTCGGCCGGACGCTCGATTGCGTCTACATGCAGAAGACCTTGGGGCGACCCCTCGCTCCTTGACACGCAAAGAACCCGCCTTTTGCTGAACCTCCCGACTGCTTGCTCAGGTGGTGGAATGGCAGACACGCTGGATTCAGGTTCCAGTGCCCATAAAGCGTAAGGGTTCAAGTCCCTTCCTGAGCACCAGTCGGGACGCCTCCACAGGGTCCATGGCTCAGGAGGTTGTTACTGCCTTCCCGCCGGCGACCCCCTAGCCTGCCGTCATGCCGGATCTCTCCGCATTGCCGGACCTGCTCCCCTGGCCCTTCCTAGTCTGCAGCCGGGACGGCAAGGTCCTGCACGCCAACCCGCTTTTTGAAAAATCCCTCGGACGGACGCTGAAGCCGCGCACGCGCATCGACGAGATCTTCGTGGAGATGGACAACGGGAGACCGGTGTCCTCCCTGCTCTTCTCCGCGGCCCGCTGGTCATCCTGGAGCGGGCTGCTGGAACTGCGTCCGGCCAAGGGCGAGGCACCCTTGCGCGCCGCCAAGGTCATCCTGCTGCCGGACCCGCGCTACGCGCAGCAGGTCTGGGTGCTGCTCGCCGATGACGCGGAGGTGGACGGCCAGCCCCTGCTCACGCCCCGCTCCGGCATGAGCCTGGCCCGCACGCTCATCGAGAACTCGCCCGATTTCATCATCTTCCGCGACCTGGAGGGCCGCATCCTCCAGACCAGCCGCAGCCTCGACGAGTTCCTCGCCCTGCCCTACCGAGGCAACGTCGCCGACCTGCGTCTCTCGGACATCCTCTCGCCCGCCACTGCCGCCGAGTTCGCCAAGTTCGACGAGGAGGTGAAACGCACGGGACGCCGGGTGCGGCAGGCGGTGACGCACTTCGAGACCGCCAACGGCAGGTCGAGGCTGGTCCGGGTGGTCCATGAGCTGACCAAGGGCGGCGCCGGACTCCCTCCGGGGCTCCTGACCTTCGCGGTCAACATCACGGAGACCGTCGATGAGCACAACCGGCTGCGCATCGCCCTCGAGAGGGCGGAGGAGTTCGCGGCGACGCGCTGGCAGTTCGTGGCCAATGTCACGCACGAGATCCGCAACCCCCTGAACGCCATCCACGGCCTCTGCGAAGCCGCGCTCTCGGAGCCGGACCGCCCGGCCGCCGAGACTTTCCGCAGGATCCTCCGCAGCGTGACGGAACTGGAGGACACGGTGCGGGACGTGCTGGACTTCTCCCGGCTGGACCACGGCGGGGTCACCGTCGACCGCGCTCCGTTCAACCCGGTGCGGGCCCTCGAGGAGGTCGCCGCGCAGTTCCACCGCCAGGCACGCCGCAAGGGCGTCTCGGTGCACGCCCTGTGTGACGCCGCCAGCCCGCGCGCAGTCCTGGGCGACGCGGTCAAGTTCCGGCGGGTCGCCGCCAACCTGATCGGCAACGCGGTGAAATTCACCTCGAAAGGACACGTCGCCGCGCGGCTTTCCTTCGCCCCGCGCGGCGACCGCCTGCAGGCGACGCTGACGGTCGAGGACACGGGCATCGGCATCCCCCCGGACCGCCTCGAGAGCATCTTCGAGCCCTTCACGCAGGCCGACGCCTCCACGACGCGCCGCTTCGGCGGGACAGGGCTCGGCCTGACCATCGTGCGCAGCCTGGTCCAGGCGATGGACGGCTTCGTCAAGGTGACCAGTTCCCCCGGCGAAGGCAGCGTCTTCACGGCGACGATGCTGGTGGACCCTGACACGGAACACCCGGAGAGTCCCGCGCCCGACCTCTCGGGACGCAGAATCATGGCGGTGGGCGGCCGTCCCGAGGTCAGGAGCTGGCTCTGCGACTCGCTCGCACGATGGGGCGCATCCTGCGTCGCCGCGGAAGACGCGGGCGAGGCGGGCGAGCTCTGGCGTGAGGCGGCGCGCGCCGGCCGTCCCTTCGACCTGGCCATGGTCGACATCCCCGAGGACGTGCACCCCAACCTGCCGGACCTGCCTCGCGAACAGCTGACCTTCCTCGCCGCCCCCGAGGCCGGGCTGACGGGAAGGGACGTGCTCTCCAAGCCGCTCGGACTCACCGGGCTCTGGGCCAAGTTCGCCGGCGCGCCACCTTCGGAGGAACTGGAGGGAGCCGTCCCGGCGCGCAGGCCCGCCCGCAGACTCAGGGTGCTCCTCGCCGAGGACAACGAGGTCAACCGCGAGGTGGCGGAATCGCGGCTGCGCAAGGCCGGACACCGGGTGACCGCGGTGGGCGACGGCGCGCAGGCCGTCGAGGCCTGGCGTAAGGCGGAGTTCGACGTCGGCGTGCTGGACATCCAGATGCCGGTGATGGACGGCCTGGCCGCGGCCGAAAGCATCCGCAAGGAGGAAGCCGCCTCCGGACGCAGCCGCATCGGGCTCCTGGCGATGACGGCCATGACCCAGGAGTCGGACCGCGCCCGCTGCGAGGCGGCCGGCTTCGACGCCCATCTCTCCAAGCCGGTGCGCGGAGCCGAACTGCTGGAGAAGCTCGCCGAACTCGGCGAAGGCCGGCCGCTCTCCGCGGAGGACGAATACGCGGACGCGATGGCCGCCGCCGACCTGGAGTCCGCCGAGGACCTGAGGGCCGCGGGACGCGCCTTCCTGCGGCACGCCGACGGCATGATCGGCCGGCTCAGGTCCGCGGCGGAGGAAGCCGGCAGGCCGGCGCTGTCCCGGGAGGCGCACGGCGTGAAGGGCATGCTGTCACTCATGGCCTGCGGCGCGCTCGCCAAAGTCGCGGGAGGCCTGGAGCGACAGCCGGAAGGCCCCGGCTCGGACGAGGCGGTCAGGGAACTCATCGACGGCTTGCGCCGGCTCAAGGAACGTCTAACTTCCGAGACGCCCCAAGCCGCGCATGGCCCGACCGAAGATCAAGCCCGAGGTTAGGACGGAGACCTCCGCCAAGGCGGAACGGCGCTGGAACGTCATCGTGCGCAACGACCCGGTGAACTTCATGGGCTACGTCGTGGTGGCCTTCGTCAGCGTGCTGCGCATCTCGCACGAATCCGCCAAGCGCCTGATGCGCCTCATCCACGAGGAGGGCCGGGCCACGGTCTGGACCGGAGACCGCGAGCGGGCCGAGATGCTCGCGCTCGAGCTCCAGCAGTGGCACCTCGACGCCAGGCTCGAACAGGATGCCTGAGATCAGGCTCACCATGACGGCGGAGGCCCGGACGGTCCTCTCCGATCTCCTGCGGCTGATCGCCCCCGCCGCGGCGCGCGTCGCCGTGCGGCGCGCGCACATCCCCGCCGACGACGAGGACGTGACGGGCTATTGGACCGGGGCGCTCGAGGCCCACGCCTCGGAGGAGGCCAGGCTGCTGGCCTCCGCTTTCGCCACGGCCAAGGGGGACCCGGCGGTGATCCTGCTGCGCAACGAAGCCCAGGCCCTCGGCTTCCTGCGGGCGATCTCCTCGGTGCGGCTGGCGCTGCGTGAGCTGGTCTTCAACGACATTCCGGACTCACGTCTCGAAGCCTCGGAGGACCTGGACGACGAGTCGCTCCCGGCCGAGAAGCGTCACGCGCTCGCCTGCTACGCCTGCTTCGGCCTGCTGCAGCAGTCACTCGTGGCCCAGCTGAGTCCGGAAAGCATGGACTGACCAGAAATCGGTTGATGCGCCCGCGGGGTACGGGCTACGACAAGCCGTGCTCAAGGGACTCACCGGAATCCTCGCCGACCTCCTGCAGCTGCTGCGGGACGCGGCGCGCATGCCGAGGCCCGCGGCCCTGCCGGTCCTCAGGGTGCTGCCGCGATGCGACGGCGAATCGCTGAAGGCGGACCTGCTGGCCGGCCTGAGCGTGGCCCTGCTCGCCTTCCCGATGTCGATGGCGTTCGCGATGAAGGCCGGCCTGCCGGTCTGGTGCGGCCTCGCGGGCTGCGGCGTCGCGGCGCTGGTGGCCCCGCTCTTCTCCGGATCCGCCAATCTCTCGGCCGGCCCCACCAACGCCTCCGCCGCCCTGCTGCTGGGCTCCTTCGCGGCCATGGGCGCGGCCACGCCCGAGATGCGCGCCGCCGCCCTGCCCACGCTGCTGCTGATGACGGGCGGCTTCCTGCTGCTGGCCTCATGGCTCAGGCTGGGCGGATTCGCGGACTTCGTGCCGCGCACGGTCATCTCGGCCTACGTCGCGGCGGCGGCGCTCCGCGTCATCGCGATGCAGCTGCCCCCGGCCCTCGGACTGCCGGGCGACTTCACCGATGAGACGCTGCCCGAGGTGCTCTGGGCCGCCCTGAAGTCCGCACGTCAGATGGCGCTCAGCATGGACATGTGGCTGGCGGCCCTCACGGCCGCGGCCTACCTCGGCCTGCGGCGCAAGCACGGCGCCGGCAAGGCCATCCTCGGCGCGGTGACGCTGGCCACGGCGTTCGCGGCCCTCGGCCAGAACGTCGCCGCCAACCAGGGCTCGCACGGCGACCTGGTGCGCTACGTCGGAGCGGCGGCGGAGGGCCCGCTGCTGCGCAGCCCGGAATTCTCGCTGCGCACGTTCTCGACGCTGTTCTCACCCGCCCTGGCGCTGGCGGTGCTCGTCATCATCGAGGGCACGGCCAACGCGCGCGCCTCCGCGCTGCGCACCGGACGCGCGTCAGACCTGCACCAGGAGACCTACGGGCTGGGCATGGCCAACGTGGCCTGCGCGTTCACGGGCGGCATGGCCGCCTCAGGCTCGATCACACGCTCGGCGCTCAACGTCGCCAGCGGCGCACGGACGGCCCTGGCCTCGGTCTTCTGCGGCGCGGCGGTGCTCGGCGTCGCGCTGCTCGCCGGCAAGTGGGTCGGGCTGGTGCCTCTCTCCAGCCTGGCGGCGCTGGTCATCATCGCCGAGGTGGAATTGGCTAACCTGGCGGTGGTGCGGATCATCCTGCAGTCAGGCCGGCAGGACCGGACGGTGTTCCTCACGACGTTCGTCACGGCGCTCGTGGCGCCGCTCGACGTGGCGATCTTCTTCGGGACGGCGGTCGCGGTGGCCTTCTACCTGAAAAGGACCTCGAAGCCCGAGGTGGTGGAATACGACTTCGGCGAACAGGGCGAGCTGCGCGAGCGTCCCGCGGGCCGCGCCTCGACGGGCATCTCCATCCTGCACGTGGAGGGCAGCCTGCACTTCGGCGCGACGCAGGCCTTCCACGACCACCTGAGGCGCGCCTCCGCCGACCCGAACCTGAAGGTCATGGTGGTCAAGTTCCGGGAGGCGCTCCACCTCGACGCCAACGGGGTGCTGCTCCTCCGCGACCTCGCCGAGACGCTGCGGCAGGGCGGACGGCACCTCATCCTCTGCGAAGCGAAGCCGGAGACGATGGCCGTCTTCGTCGACGCGGGCCTCGTGGAGCAGATCGGCGCCGCCAACGTGATCCCCTGGGAGGATTCCAATCCGACGGCGGCCCTGGCCAAGGCGGTGCGGCGGGCCAAGGAACTGGCGGGCGGTGGCGAGGCGGTGCTCCATGTCCTGACGGCTCCGCACCCCGAACTGCCGCGTCCCGCCTCGGCCGCGGCCGATGACTGGCAGATTTGAGCAGGACGGCGGAAAATCGGGCTTAATCGACGGTTTTTGAATTCGGGCTTGAAGGTCCGCCGTCCGCCCACCCATTTGATGCCTTTGCAACGCCTTTCCTGACATGAGCCAATACAGCGAAATCCAGAAACTCCTCGGCGCCGACGCCGAGAACCTCCTCGGGTTCAAGAATCCCAAGATCTCCAAGGAGCAGATCCACCAGCCCCGCGCGGACTGGGTCGACCACGCGTTCGCGCCGTCAGACCGCAGCAACCGGGTCCTGGCCAACCTGCAGCGTCTCTACGGCTCGGGCCGCCTCGCCAACACGGGCTACGTCTCCATCCTGCCGGTCGACCAGGGCATCGAACACTCCGCCGGCGCCTCGTTCGCCAAGAACCCGATCTACTTCGACGGCGAGAACATCGTGAAGCTCGCCATCGAGGGCGGCTGCAACGCGGTCTGCTCCACCTACGGGGTGCTCGGCAGCGTCTCCCGCCGCTACGCGCACAAGATTCCGTTCATGGTGAAGATCAACCACAACCAGCTCCTCACCTACCCCAACGTGGGCGACCAGGTGATGTACGGCACGCTCAAGCAGTGCGCCGACATGGGCTGCGCCGCGGTCGGCGCGACGATCTACTTCGGCTCGGCCGAATCCAACCGCCAGATCATCGAGGTCTCGCAGGCCTTCGCGATGGCCCACGAACTGGGCATGGCCACGGTTCTCTGGTGCTACACGCGCAACAGCGCCTTCAAGAAGGACAAGGACTACCACGTGTCCGCCGACCTCACCGGCCAGGCCAACCACCTCGGGGTCACCATCCAGGCCGACATCATCAAGCAGAAGCTGCCGGAGAACAACGGGGGCTACCTCGCGATCCAGCAGACGGAATCCTCCTACGGCAAGATCGACAAGCGCATGTACAGCGACCTGTCGACCGACCACCCGATCGACCTCACCCGCTACCAGGTGGCGAACTGCTACATGGGCCGGATCGGCCTGATCAACTCGGGCGGGCCCTCGGGCGCCAACGACTTCGCGGAAGCGGTCAAGACGGCGGTCATCAACAAGCGCGCGGGAGGCCAGGGCCTGATCTCGGGCCGCAAGGCCTTCCAGCGCCCGATCGCCGAAGGCGCCAAGCTGCTCCACACGATCCAGGACGTCTACCTGACGAAGGAAGTGACGATCGCCTGAGGAGCCCGTCACGCCTCCCGCAAAGCCCCGGCGCCCGCCGGGGCTTCTTTTTGGGCCTCTGAACGACGGCCGGCGTATGCCACCTTGCCCTGCCGCCAAAGCAGTCCCATCCTTCCGCCATGCCCCTCCCCAAAGGTTTCCGTGAATGGCTCGCCAAGGAATCGGAAGGGTGGTCGGTCGACGGCCTGATCTCACCCGATCAGCGGGCGCGCATCCTCGGCCGCTATCCCGAGGAGGAGACGCCCTCGGGCCGGATGGCCTTCGTGCTCCGCGCTTTCGGGGTGCTGCTCTTCGGCGCGGCGGTGATGCTCGTGATCGGGCACAACTGGGCCGACCTCCCGCGCGGCGGAAAGCTGGCCACGGTGGTCGCCGGGGTGGCGCTGCTCCAAGGGGTCGGCCTCTGGTACACGTTCAACGCCCGCCGTACGGGCTCGGTCCTCGGCCACCTCGCGGGCTGCCTGATGTTCGGGGCGGGCATCGCGCTCGTCGGGCAGACCTACCACATGGACGCGCACAGTCCGGACGCGGTGCTGGCCTGGTGCCTCGGCACCCTGCCCTTCGCGCTCGTCCTGGAGTCGGCGCTGCTGCACGTGGCGACGCTCGCCCTCGCCGCGACGTGGCTGCTGATGGAGCTGGGCGACTACGGCGACGCCCTTTCGCCCCAGATCAAATGGACGCGTCTCGCGTTCCTGCTGCTCCTCCTGCCCTCCGCGGCGGCGGCCTACCGCAGCCGGCTCCCGGTCGTCGCCGGAGCGGTCGCATGGGCGCTGGCGGCGACGTGGTTCGTCTTCCGCGGAGGGTTCGCGATCGCCTGCTTCACCCTGCCGCTGGCGCTGGCCGCGCTGCATCCGGCGGGGAGTCCCCACGCACGGGGATTCCGCTTCATCGGCACGCTCGGGGTGACGTGCATCACGATCTTCGTCGGCATGCTCGGCCGGTCGGGCAGCGGCCCGGGCCTGGGGCTCTTCCGTGATCCGTTCATGCTGGGCCTGAGCCTCATCGCCGCGGTCTGGGCGCTCCGGTCAGGTCTCCGCGACAAGGACGATTCCCGCACCTGGCCCGCGGTCATCGTGCTCGGCACGCTCGCCCTGGGCCTGGGACACGAGGTCGCCCCGCATTCCGTGCTCGCCAACACGCTGGTGCGGGCGACGGCCAACGTCATCACGATCGCCATCGCGGTGTGGCTGGTGCGCACGGGGCTCTCCGAGGGCCGCCTGCGGCCCTACGTCTACGGCTCACTGGTCTTCCTGGCCTGGCTCACCGCCCGCTACGTCGACATCGCCGAGGACTTCGGGATGCTCGGCACGGCCGGCTTCTTCGCCGCCGTCGGGGTGATCCTCTTCATCCTGGCCAAGGTGTGGCGGGCGCAGAAGGAGTCATCCGCCCCCTCAGCGGTGACGGATTGGAGTCCGAGCTGGCTCGAGGGCTCCTTCGCCTTCCTCATCGCGAAGGCGCGACCCATCGCCATGGCCTGCGCGCTGCTGCAGGCGACGGGGCTGCTGTGGATGGCCTGGCACCACGGGCGTCCGGCCGAGACGGGAGAGCGCTTCCTGCTGCGCTGCCGCGCGATCGACCCACGTGACCTCATGAAGGGCGAATACGTCATCCTGGGCTACGAATTCTCCAACCCGACGTCAGACGACATCACCCGGCTCAGCAAGGAGTGGACGGCCCTGCACGGCGACGAAGGCGGAGGCAGCATGCGGGAGCCCTACTGGAATCTCCCGGACGACACGGCGGTGTTCCTGCCTTTGAAGGTGGACGCCAAGGGCATCGCCGGCACGGGCGCGCCTACGCTGAACCGTCCCGCCTCCGGACCCTACCTGCGCGGCTTCTCGGGCTCACGCCGCTTCGGACGGCTCCGTTTCGGCATCGAGGCCTTTTTCGTCGAGGAGGGTAAGGGCAAGGAGTGGGAGAAGCTCCGTAACGAGGGGCGGCTCATAGCCGAGATCGGCGTGCTGCCGGACGGCCGAGCGGGGCTGGTGAACCTGCGCAAGGCTGACGGGAGCATGGTCCAGGCGGAACCGTTCCACCGGCTCGAGCAGCACTTCTACGTAGGCAAGAATGGCTTCAGCAACCGGAGCGTCATCCGCACGAAGAAGGAGTTCGACCAGCTGCTGAGCCCGGCGCGCGTGATGGGCCCGCCTCCGCGGATGCCCGACTTCTCCAAGGAGGTCGTGGTGCTTTTCACGGAATTCGAGACCGACGTCGACACGAAGATCGCCGTGTCATCAGTCGAACGCTTCGGCACCTCGCTCATGATCCGCTACCGGTCCTCGCGCGGTGCCAAGATGGACCATCGCATCATACCCATGGAGGCCGTGATCATCGCCCGCGGCGACGCCACGGAGATCAGCCTGACCCGTGAGGACGGCGACCGATGGCCGGAGCGCATCCCTCTGCGCTGAGCGCGCGTCAGGTCACTTGCCGGGCGGGACGAGGTCGGCCTGGGTGAGCATCGGCTTGCCGGCCTCGCCGCGCAGGGCCTTCACCTGCTCCGGCTTCACCGCCGGAGCGGAGTTGCCGAAGCTGTTGCGCACGTAGGTCAGCACGGCGGCGACCTGCTCGTCGGTCTGATGCGCCTGCGGCGGCATCGGGACGGGCAGGACGTAATCCTTGCCGGACACCTTGAGAGGACCGGTCAGGCCGCGGAGCTGGATGCGGATGAGGTTCTCGACGGGGCCGCCGACCCAGTCGGATTTCGCCAAGGGCGGCGCGATGGCAGTGCCCTCGCCGTTGGGACCGTGGCAGGCCATGCACGTGGCGAACTGCTGCTTGCCCAGCGCCATCACGGCGGGATCGACGCCGGCGGCGGCAGGAGCGGCGGCCGCCTTGACGGTGGAGATGTCGAGCGGCTTGGGCTCGACGGACTTGCCGGCCTTGGGGGCCTTGTCGAGGGTCGCGAGCCAGGCCACGATGTCGCGCACTTCCCCGAGGGTGAGCAGCTTGTCCATGGCCGGCATGCCGGAGGCGGGCGGGGTCATGGACTTGATGTCCTTGCGCGCCACGCGCCAGCGGGAACCGGCGACATCGACGTCGACGCTGTCCGCGGATTCCTTGAGCAGGAGTCCGGCCAGCTGACGGTCGTTGGCGAGGTCGACGGTGACGGCCCCGTAGCCGGCGGCCACCTTCGCGGAGGGCAGCACGACGGATTCGAGGAGGTGCCGACGGTCGCCGCGCTTGGCCACGCCGGCGAGATTGGGGCCGGCTTCGCCTCCCGCGGCATGCGAATCGGAGGACGCGCGATGGCAGCGGAGGCACTGGCCGGCGGGATGCGCCTGGAAGAGCGAGGCGCCACGGGCCGGATCTCCCCCCTCGAGGGCGGGCATCCACGCGGCGAGCGGTTCGGCGGAGGAGGTGAGCGCGGCACGGAAGGACTCCAGGGCCCGCTTCACCTCGGGCTCGGTCCGGGCGGCGGCCGCCTCGGTCATCTCGATCGCGGCGGGCGATACGCCGCGGGCCTTGGCCAGCTCACCGAGCTGCGCGACGAAGAGCGCGGAGACACCGTCGGCCTTGAGCGTAGCGAGGGCCTTCCAAGCGCCCTGCTTGCGGGCGGAGGAGCCGCCCTTGACCGCCTCGGCGAGACGGGAGAGTCCTTCGGCGGGATTGAGGTGGGCGAGCTCGCCGATGGCCACCATGGCGACGGCATCCTGACGGTCCTTGGCGAAACGTTCGGCGACCTGCACGAGGTCGGAAGGCTTGCGCTTGAGCCAGAGCTCGAGGGCCTTGGCGCGCGCGGCGCCGCTGAGCTTCTCGTTGGACACCAGTGAGGACAGGACGTCGGTCGGCAGCGAAGCCACGTCGAGGGAGTGTCGTTCGACGAGGTCGAGGGTCACGCGCAGGGTCTCGGAGTCGCCCTTGAGCAGGGTCGGGAGCGCGGCGGAGAGGCTGGGCCGGAGTTCGGCGGCGTCACGGGCGGGCAGCGGACGCCAATGTCCGGTGGACTGGTCGACGGGGTGCGGATTGGCCCAGAGTCCCAGCAGACGGAGCGCCTCGGCGCGGGCCTCGGCGGGCAAGGATGCGTCGGTGGCGATCCTGACCACACGGGCGGCGTTCTCGGCGCCTCCCAGACGGAAGGCGCTGTGGGTCAGGCGACGCAGCATGAAGGTGGTCCAGGGACGGCGGCCGAGGTCGTCGATCAGCGCCGCGACCTGCGGACGGGCGGATTCGAAGGCCAGATCATGGATGGCGCGCACGGCCTCGTCGGCCACGGTGTCGGAACGGTCGCGGAGGAAGCGGGACACGGAAGCGTCCTGACGGCGACGGAGGACGACGCAGGCCGCGAGGCGCACGGAGTCGGAGGCGTCGGCGGCGACGGCGTCGAATTCGGCCGCGTTGTCGGTCAGGTGCTGGATGGCGTACACGCCCGCGTGCCGGAGCACGGGATCGCGGTCGGCGTTCTCCCGCAGCATGGCGAGCGCATGAGGCAGCGCGCTCTTGGCGCGCAGGCGGGCGGCGGCGATGGTCGCGAAGGCGCGGACGCGAGGAGACGGGTCGAGGATCAGCTTGGCGAGGGGCAGCGAATCGCCGGCGAGCGGCGACTCCTCGAGGGCGCGCACGGCCTGCGCGCGCACTTCAGCGTCGGCGTCGGCCAGCAGCGGCAGCAAACGGCGGGCGGCGGCGGCGCGCTCGGACTCCGGCGCCTTGGGCACGGACTTGCCGCTCCAGGCGGCGGAGGGCGCGATGGCGGCGCCGCGACGGGCGAGGATGCCGAGACCCCAGACCCCGTGCAGGCGCTCGAGGAGGTCTTTGGAACGCGTGGCCGCTTCAAAGAGATCCGCGCCCTCCGGACGGCGGGTCAGTTCGATCTGGGCGCGCAGGCGGACACGCTGGTCGGCGTGGGCGAGGAGCGAGGCGAGCTCCTTGGCGGCGCGCTGGGCGAAACCTTCACGGATGAGGTCGGCCACCTGGGCGGCGGCGTCCGCACGGTAAGGCTTCTCCGAAGTCAGGGTCACGATGCGTCCGGCGGCGTGGGATTCCCAGCCCGTGATGAAGTCGGAGACCACCAGGCGCCCCTTCCAGTCATACTCGGCGTCCGTGGCGGCCACGCCCCAGAGGAGCTGGCGGCTGTCGGCCATCTTCATGCCGGCGCCGCTGGGTTCGACACGGAAGGACCAGATGCCCGACGCGGCGGCGGAGCCGCGGTAATCGCAGATCAGGAACCGCCCGGCCTCGGCCTCGGAGAATCCGGCGCCGGGGTGGTAGGTCAGGCCCGAGGGACCGGACGAGACGTAGTCGACGGGCGGGATGATGAAGGCCGGCTGGGCCGAGTTCTGCCGCTCCCAGACGCGTTCGGTCATCCAGCGGGAGAGCGGACGCTGCTCGAGGCCGATCTCGCGGTGGAAGGTGTGCATGGCCTGGTGCTCCATCTCCCAGCCCGAGTCGGCGCCGTGCACCACGTAGACCACGCGGGCCGCGTCGCCCTGGTCGGAGTTGTTGTCGACGGAGATGCCGTTTCCGAACGCGTCGAAGGCGATCTCCTTCGGATTGCGCAGGCCGGTGTGCACGACCTCGAAGTCCGTGCCGTCGGGCTCGAAGCGGAAGACCGCGCCCTGGTTGTGGAAGTCGTAGCGACGTCCCTCCTTGGTCGTGAGGTTGAAGCCGCGGTCGCCGATGGTGCCGTAGACGCGCCCGTCCACGCCGATCGCGAATCCGTTCATGTCATGTCCCGAGAGCGAGACGCGCACGCCGAAGCCTTCCTCGATGACCTTGCGCCCGGCCTCCACGCCGTCGCCCTTGGGGTCGTGGATCATCCAGAGCTTGGGGATGCAGGCGAAGTAGACCGTGTCATCCCAGGCGAAGACGCCGGCGCCGGTGCCGTCGAGCACGTCGTTGAACTTCTCCGAGAGCACCCTGCCCTTGGCGTAGACGCCGTCGGCGCCTTCGCCGGAGAGATGTCGGATGACCTCTGACTTGGCGGTCATCCATTCGATGGACTTCCGAGCGGCCCACTTGTCATGCATGGCCCTGCGGTCGGCCACGGTGCGGGCGGCCAGGTCGTCGTGATACCAGAAGAGGTTGTTGCGGTCGTCCTCGATTCCGAAGCGGAAGCGGTGGGTCTCGGCGACGTAGAGGGAGCCGTCGTTGCCGAAGGCGATGGCGGTAGGCGAGGTGACGCCGAGCTCCTCGCGACGGGCGGTGGGCCGGAAGGTCAGGCCGGGCGTGACGGCCGCGCTGCCCTCGCCTTCGACGCGCCGCAGGTTGGATTCGGCCACCGGACGCGGACGTCCGCCGGAAGGCAGCTTGGGCTCCTTGTCGGTGCTGAGCACGAAGTGGTCGGCCGCGATGATGCCCCACGAGCCCTGATGGTCGTCGACGATGCGGATGACGCCCTCCTTGCCCTTGAACTCGGAGACGTCCCAGGAGACGGTGCGGAGGGTGAGGCCGTTGACCCCGGTGGCCTCGCGGACGACCCTGTCGCCGACGAGCAGCTGGACGGCGGTCTTGCCGGGATGGTTGCCTCCGGCGACGTGGAAGGCGAGGTAGGGGAGGTCGATGCGGACCTTGGGGGAAGTGAGGGTGCCGACGGCGGCGTCACCGCCGTGGCCGGAGCACACGAGGGCCTGCCCGCCGTAGTTGCGGAACTCGCCGTTTATGCCCTTGATCTTGCCGGGAACGGGCGCGAGGCCGAAGGCCATGCCGGTCGTCTGCCAGGTGTCGAAGCCGTCCCCTTCGAAAGCCTGGATGACCTTGGTCTCGGCGCCCAGGGGCAGGCACAGGGACAGGGTGGCGAGGGACGCGATGAGGATGCGCATGTCGGAAGGGGGTGAGTCCTTGGAGCGAAAGGATAGTTCCGCCCAGGTCGAGAGCGGGGTGACGGAATCAGGCCCGGCGGACCCCGTGCAGGACCTGGAATTTGAAGCCGTAGTGGGCCGGATGGGTCAGGGCCCGGAGGGCGCCGGTCACCTCGGGACAGCCCGAGGCCGCAAGCCGCTCCATGGCGTGGCCCGCCTTGAGCACAAAAAATGCCTCCTGACGGTCCACCTTCACCTCAGAAAAGCCGGCCGCGCGCATCACGGGCTCCAGCCGGTCCCAGAGCACGTGCGAGGTCAGATCCTGCGAACCAAGCCCTTCGAGGATCTCACCCGACATGCGGTGCCGGCGGTAGGCCCGCGCGGTGCCGGCGGGCGACGACTCCAGGCACTGGGCGACGGTACGTCCATAATCCAGGAAGATGGCGGCTCCGCGCCAGCCGCCGGCGAGCAGCGAACGAAGCAGTCCTTCCGCTTCAAGCGGGGCGTCCAGCAGCCATCCCTCCTCCGCCACGGGCAGCGAGGCGATGAACTCGGCCGAGGCCTCGGTCGAAGGCGCGTCCAACGGGACGACCTCGAGTGCGGACCGGTCCGTACGCACGCCGAGCTCGACCCAACGTCCCTCCGTACGCAGGTAGCGATGGAAGGGCTGGGCGTCCAGCAGCTCGTTGGCCACCAGCACGGCTCGGTCCGGCATCACGACGGATTCACCCACGCGGAAGGTCAAGTGCCTGGCGAAACGCGACGCGACGGTTGCGAAATGCGACTGACCGGGCTCGGACCCGACCTCGACCAGCGCATGGCCCGACAAGTCGCCCACGAGTGACTCCATGGCGGCGGCCACCAGTTCGCCGAACACCGGTCCGACCTCGGCGGCCGTCGTGAAATCAGCTTCCGCGCGACGACCCACCCTCGCGCGCTCCGTGACATAATAGCCCAGCCCCGGAGCGTAGAGCGCCGCGCGCACGAGCTCGGAGAAAGGCACGACGCCGTCGCGGGACCCACGCCTGAGCAGGTCGACGATGGCGGCATGGCGGCTGGCGTCGTCCACCCGGCAGAGCGTGGGGGAGACGGGAGGCCCCGCCAGACGAAAGAGGGGTTGAGCACGGGGCGGTTTCGGACTCACTGGTGGCGTGATCCTCGCCGTCGAAAGCTCCTGCGACGAATCCGCGCTGGCGGCCTTCGATCCGGCGCGCGGAATCGTGCGTGAGACGGTCAGTTCCCAGGCCGCCGCCCATGAGAAATACGGCGGCGTCGTGCCCGACCTCGCGAGCCGCATGCACCTTTCGGCGCTGCCGCTGCTGCTGGAAGGATTCCGGGATGAACTGCCTGCCGTCACCCGCGTCGCCGTGACGCGAGGCCCCGGGCTGCTTCCCTGTCTCTCCCTAGGCATCGCCTGCGCGCGCGCCCTCTCGCTGTCCCTGCGCCGGCCCCTGACGGGCGTGAACCACCTCAGGGCCCACGTGCATTCCTCATTCATGACCTTGCACGCGGCCGATCCGGCCGGCTTCGCCGCCGCCCGGGACGCCCTGCTGCCGCACCTCGCCCTGGTCGTATCGGGAGGGAACAGCCTGCTCGTCGAACTCGGTCGCGACCTCGCCATGCGCGTCGTCGCGCGCACGGTGGATGACGCGGCGGGCGAGGCCTTCGACAAGGGCGCGAAGCTGCTGGGCCTGCCCTACCCCGGCGGAGCCCTGATCGAGAGATTGGCGGCGGACGGGGACGCCTCCCGGCATCGCTTCCCGCGGGGAATCCCCGAGCGGGCGGACCTCCGCATGAGCTTCTCCGGCCTCAAGACCGCCCTGCGTTACCAGCTCGAAAAGCTTTCGGACGCCGAGCTTGAGCGGGAGATGCCGCACCTTTGCGCGGGCTACCAGCGGGCGATCGTCGATCAGCTGACGGCCAAGACGGATTCGGCGCTGGAAGCGGGAAGGCATCGCTCCCTCGGCATCTCCGGCGGCGTGGCGAACAATGCCTCGGTCCGTTCGGCCGTCGGCGAGGTCGCACGCGGCCGCGGCATCCCGCTGCTGGCCGCCGCGCCAAGCCACTGCGGAGACAACGCCGCCATGATCGCGTTCGCCGCCTGGGCCGACGCAGGCCTGCCGACCGACGCCTCTGTGATTCCGGAGGCTCAGCTGGCGGTCGACCGGACCTGACCGCCGGCCTTCACCAGCTCGGTGAAGTCCTTGAATGCGGGGTGATCGGCGCCTCGAAGCAGAGAGTAGAAGACCGTCTCGACGGGCAGCACGGAGACGTCGGCCTGCCGAAGCGCCTCGAAGCAGACCGCCTGGTCCCCGGGGCGCCGGGAGGTCACGGCGTCGGCCAGCACCGTGACGCCGAGACCGCGCCGAACGGCCTCGATGGCCGTCTGGTGCACGCAGACGGGCCCCTCCAGCCCCAGCAGCAGCAGGTGCTCGACGGAAAGCTCCCGGAGCCTCTCGCCGAAGCCGGCCGCGCCGAAGGCGGAGAATTCGGACTTCGGGAAAAGCCCCGCCGGTCGGCCGGCATCCAGTAGCAGGTCAGGGTGGGTCGGGCCGAGCTTCGCGGGCGCCTGTTCAGTGAACAGCGTCGGCAGACCGAGCAGACGTGCGGCGGACACGGCCAGCCGACAGCGACGCAGGAAGACCTCCGGCGAATCCATGGCCCGGAAGAAGACGGGCTGCACGTCCACCGCCAGCAGGGCGAGTCCTTGGGGCGAATCCATGGAACCCAGCCTGCGAGAAAGCGGGCCGGCCGTCAGCCGCAAAGGGAAAGGGGTTGCTCCAGCGGGGCGGGAAGTGCCATCTTGCAGCCATGGAATGGCAGGTCCGACCCATCGCCCGACAGTGCGCAGCCAGCGGCAAGGAGCTGCGCCCCGGTGACCTCGTCACCTGCATCGTGCACAAGCCCCTGGGAGGCGTGATCGAGCGAGCCGATGTGCTCAAGGATCATGCCGCCGGCTTCAATCCTCCCGGCCTGCTGCTGGGACGCTGGACCCGCGAGGTCAAGGAACGCGCGGAGGAGGAGCAGGCCCAGCGCGCCCAGCTGCTGGCCTCGCGCGAAGAACTCTTCCTGTCCCTTTACGAACAGGACGCCGACCCCACCGGTGACCGCGCGATTCTCAAGCACATCCTCGCGATGCTGCTCGAAAGGCGCCGCGTCCTCCGTCAGGCCGGACCTCCGGAGAAGGGAATGATTCCGTACCTGCACGCGGCCACCAAGCAGGTCTACCAGGTGCCCGCCATCGACCTGCAGCCCGACCACATCCGGCTGGTGGGCGGCAGCCTCGACCTGCTTGCGGGATGACTTCCATGCGCCTTCGGACCACGCTCATCACCCTCACCGCCGCCCTGCTCTTCGCAGGCTGCAAGTCGACTCCGGAGGCCGAGCTGGCGTCCGTCTTCATCGAGACCGGCGCTGGAGGAGCGGCACCCGGCTCGACGCCGGCCGTGCTGCCGGTCAGCGGGATCGCCATCCCGGTCGCGCCCAAAGCCGTGGTCATGGCGGAGCGGCTGGCGGCGGTCAGCGTCGTGATGGCCGGCGATTCGGACCTGAGGCAGCACTACGTGATGCTGACCCTCGACCCCGGAGGCATGCAGGACATCGCCCTGCTCTCGCGTGACGCCATGGGCAGGAGCCTCGTCCTGGTGATCGGCAGCGATACGGTGGGCATCATGCGCATCACCCAGCCCATCGGCGACGGCCGGCTCTTCTTCCACGTCGAGCAGAAGGGGATGTCGAACGCCCAGGCGGCCTTCGCCGTGGCCGCACGGATCGAGAAGACCATCCAGGCCGTCAACAAGGCCAAGGACAAGGGGCTGTGAGCCGGAGCGCTTCCGTCGCCTGCCTGGTGCTGCTCTGCACGGCCCTGCGTGCGGCTGAATTCGGCTGGCCGACCTCGATGGAGCCGGCCTTCACGCGGCGGCTCGAGGACTTCGTCCAGCCGACGGCTTCGGGAAGGACCGGCTCCGCGCTCTTCGGGATGACGCGGGAGAACGGCCGGCGGTTCCATGAGGGCGTCGACATCCGCCCCGCCTTCTATGACCGGTTGGGCGAGGCGGCGGACGCCATCCTGGCCGCCGCCGACGGCGAGGTGATGCATCTCAACCACTGGACCAACGGTCCCTACGGAATCTTCGTGGTGCTCTGGCACGCCGACGCCAAGGTGCCTCACTACACGCTCTACGCGCACATGGCCCGCATCTCTCCGGCCATCAGGGTCGGAGCCAAGGTGCAAAGGGGCCTGACGCTCGGCACCATGGGACGCACCGCCGACCGGTCGGACCCGATCCCGCAGTCCCGCGCCCACCTGCATTTCGAGGTGGGACTCCTCCTCTCCGGCAGTTTCAACCGCTGGCACGACGCCCAGGCCGAAAACCGCGGCTCCAAGAACCACCACGGCGTCTGGAACGGCCAGAACCTCATCGGCGTGGACCCCTTGCCGATCCTTCGCGCAGGACGAGCCGACCTCTTCGAGGAAGTGCGGAGTACCCCCGCCGCGCTGGCCTGCGCGCTGCGGTGCGCCAAGACGCCGGACTTCGCCCTGCGCTATCCGGCCCTGACCGAAGGGGACGCCGCCGGCGCGGCCGGATGGAAGATCGAGTTCACCTGGCACGGTCTGCCCCGACGCTGGACCGCGCTCCCGGAGGGCAGCCCCGAGCTGCCCAAGTCGGGCTGGAGCCTGATCGCCCTCGACCGCTCGCAGCGCGACGTACTCATCCGCCGCAAGATGCTTTCCGCGACCGGGGACCGGCCGGGCGAGACGCTGACCCGTCAGATGGGCATCCTCGCCGACTCGGCCCGCTGAATCAGTTCAGGCCCGGGTCGTCCGGCGCGCCGGCCTGCAGCAGGAGCTCCGGCGCATGCAGCCTGAGCAGCAGACGCCACATGGCCTCGCCCTCGGATGCGGCGACCTCGCGGGTGAAAGGGCAGATGACCCAGGCGTTCAGGCGCAGCTCGTTCTCGAGCTGACCTGGAGACCAGCCCGAATAGCCGACGTAGGCACGGATGACATGCCCGCCGCCGGAGACGAGCGCCTCGGCGGACTCCCTGTCCAGGCCATGGCGCAACTCAGCCTCGCCGCGAGCGGGCCAGGACCAGCTGCCCAGCACGAAGCGGTCGGACGCGACCGGTCCGCCCTGGAACATGGGCAGACGTGCGAGAGGCGTGTCCTGCAGCGGCGGGCTGGCCTCGGCGAGCACGGCCGGCAAAGGACGGTTGATGATCACGCCCATGGCCCCCTGGGATGAGGAATGGGAATGGAGGAGCACCACGGTCTCACGGAAGTTCCCGTCCCTCAGGGAGGGATGTGAGACCAGCAGCCTGCCGGCCAGGCTGACAGCGGAGCCGGACATCAGTGCTCGAGACGGGTGACCTTCACGCCGGCCTGGGCGAAGAGTTCTCCGACGAGCGGGTCGTTCTTGTAATCATGACGGTAGCGCACCTCGGCGACTCCGGCGGCGGAGAGGATCTTCGCGCAGTTCACGCAGGGATAGTGGGTGACGTAGCAAACGGTGCCCTGCAGGGAGACGCCGCGCTTGGCCGCGTCGGCCACGGCGTTCTGCTCCGCGTGGACGGTGGCGAGCTCATGGCCGTCACGGATGTGGGAATCGTGCGGCGCGCCCGGCAGGAAGCCGTTGTATCCGGCGGCGACGAGCCGGTTGGGATGCTTGCCGGTGGAGACGACGATGCAGCCGACGTGGAGGCGTTCGCAGCTGGAGCGGGAGCTCACGAGCACGGCGGTCGCCATGAAGTATTGGTCCCAGGAGGGGCGGCCGACCTTGCCCACCAAGGACTCGAGCTCTCCTGCGAGGGACTGTCGGGGCTCGCTCATCGCGACCAAAGATTGCCACCCGGCGCCCAGCCGAGGCAAGTGGCAGTTACGCACAGCATCGTGGCGAGCAGCATCAGCACGGCGGCCTGTCCGAGAAAAGGCAGGAAATCCTGCGGGGCGGAGGCCCGGCGGAAGGCGAGATGCTGCCAAAGCGCCAGCGGCATCAGGACAAGCGGCGCCCAGCCGAAGACGGCGGCCAGGCAGACAAGGCCGAAGACCGAGTTGAATCCATGCAGGTTGCGGGCGAAACCGCGTCCGAAACGCACGACGGTGGTCCGCTTGCCGACGGCGAGGTCGGTCTCGTAATCGCGCGCGTTGTTCGCGACGAGGATGTTGTCGGCCAGCAGGCCGAGTCCGAAGCCGGCGATGAGCGCGGCGAACCACGGCATGGGCAAGGAATGATGGACCCATTCCTCTCCACCCTTGTCATAGGTGTGGTCGGCACAGAGCGCCCAGGCGGTGAGCACGGTCGCCTGAACGCCGAAGCAGGCGATGACGAAGACGTCGCCGAGCCCGCGGTAGGCCAGCGGGAACGGCCCCAAGGTGTAGGCCAGCGCGCAACCGATGGCGAGGAAGCCGGCCAGCAAGAGCCACGGAGAGAGCGATGCGACGGGCGCGCCCAGCACGAGCGCCAGCAGGCAGGCGATCCAGATGCCCCGTCGCATGGCGTCGGGCGCGATGTCTCCGGCGGAGACGGCGCGGCGCGGCCCGACGCGCGCGGCGGTGTCCGCGCCGCGGAGGGAATCCCCGAGGTCGTTGGCGAAGTTGCAGGCGACCTGCACGCAGAGGGCGAAGCCCAGGCAGCTCAGCAGGAAGAAGATGAAGGACGGGTCCGACCCGACGCCCGGCTGACCGGCGCCGGCGATGACGACCGCGCCGCCGAGAGCGACGGGCGCGACGGCCGCCACCAGGGTCTTGGGGCGGGCGGCGGAAACCCATGCACGCAACGAGGACATCGCCCGCAGTGTGTCCCGCAGGGACGCCTTGCGGAAACAAAAAAGCCCCGGCGGAAGCCGAGGCTTTTCGCGGGCGATCAGCGCGCGATCACTGGGTGCACTTCGCGGCGGTGGAGGGCACCGAAGCGGACTGCAGCCAGTTGGCGGTGGGCTGACCGTTGGTCTGGGTGAAGGCGTTGGGGCCGTCGGCCTTGGTGTCGCTCACCCAGGAGACGTGGCCGTCTCCGTAGCAGATGTGACCGCCTTCGGTGCCCCAGACGGAGTCGGCGAAGGTGGCTCCGGGCTGCGGCCAGGTACCGTCGGCCTGCAGGCCGCGGGACCAGGCGAGAGGCACCTGCACCTGGCCGACCACGGAACGCGAGGTCGGGGTGTAGACGTCCCAGCCGGACTTGCCCTGCGAGAGCGCGGTCGTGAACAGCGCGTTCACCTGATAGGTGGCGCCGGTGCGGGTGATGACGTTCTTCGGAAGCTGGGTGATGGCGTCAGCCGCGGGGTCGGAATCCAGGAACCAGAGCTCACCGGAGTCGAGCTGGGCGCCGTCGGCGAGGATGGCGGCGTATCCTTCAAGCGTGGTGGTCGTAGTCTTGCCGGGAGTGAAGGCGCCGGACGCGATGTTCTTGGTGCCCTGAGCCCAGTTCATGTAACCCTGTCCGATCGAACGCACCTTGTTCAGCGCGCTGTTCTTCTTGGCGGAACGCATCACGCCCTGAACGCCCGGGAAGAGGACGGCGGCGAGAATGCCGATGATCGCGATCACGGTCAGGAGCTCGATCAGCGTGAAGCCCTTGCGGTTGCGGTTTTGAGGAGTCATTGGATTTGGGGGTGAGTTGATTCTGAGCCTATTGCAGACAAAGGGAAGTTAAATCTAGGGTTTTTAGCTCAGTAGGGCAGAGGAAAGCGGGCGCACAAAGCCTCGGCAATGGCCTGACCCTCACTGATTTTAGCGGGATTGGATGGTCCTGACAGCACGATGGAGATGGCACGGGCGATTTCCCTCATCTCCGGCTCCTTCATGCCCCGGGAGGTGACCGCCGGGGTGCCCACGCGGATGCCGCTGGCCTGGAAAGGGCTGCGGGTCTCATCCGGCACGGTGTTCTTGTTGGTGGTGATGTGCGCGGCGTCCAGGGCCAGCTGGGCGTCCTTGCCCGAGACCTCCGGGTGGCTCTTGCGGAGGTCCAGCAGGCTGAGGTGGTTGTCCGTGCCGCCGCTGATGAGGTGGAAGCCGAGCTTCACGAGTTCGTCGGCGAGGGCCTTGGAGTTGGCGACGACCTGCTTGGCGTACTCCTTGAACTCAGGAGTGGCGCACTGGGCGAAGCAGACGGCCTTGGCGGCGATGACGTGCTCGAGCGGGCCGCCCTGGGCTCCGGGGAAGACAGAGGAGTCTATGGCCTTGGCGTGCTCGGCCTTGCAGAGAATGAGGCCGCCGCGCGGCCCTCGCAGGGTCTTGTGGGTGGTGGTCGTGACGAAGTCGGCGTGCGGCACGGGAGAAGGATGCACCCCGGCGGCGACGAGTCCGGCGATGTGCGCGATGTCAGCGAGGAGGAGCGCGCCGTTCTCCTTGGCGATCCTGCCGAAGCGGGCGAAGTCGATTTCGCGGGCGTAGGCGGAGGCCCCCACGGTGATCATCTTGGGCTTCTCGCGGCGGGCCATCTCCTCGACTTCGTCGTAGTTGATGCGTCCGTCGGCGCCCACGCCGTAGTGGACGACGGTGTAGAGCTTGCCGGAGAAGTTGGCGGCGTTGCCGTGGGTGAGGTGGCCTCCGTGCGAGAGGTTCATGGTCAGGATCTTGTCCCCGGGCTTGATGGTCGCGAAGTAGACGGCGGCGTTGGCCTGGCTGCCGGAATGGGGCTGGACGTTGGCATGGTCGGCTCCGAACAGCGCCTTGGCGCGGTCGATGGCAATCTGCTCCACGGCGTCGACGTGCTCGCAGCCGCCGTACCAGCGCTTGCCGGGATAGCCTTCGGCGTACTTGTTGGTCAGGACGCTGCCCTGGGCTTCCATCACGGCGGGCAGGGTGAAATTCTCGGAGGCGATGAGCTCGATGTGGCTCTGCTGGCGCGCGAGCTCGGCCTTGATCAGGCGGTCGATCTCGGGGTCGAGCTGGGCGAGGGGGATGCGGCGGATGGCGGTCATGGTCGTGAGAGGGGAAGGTCAGGCTTCGAGCTTGTCGACGCGGCGGCAGTGGCGGCCGGCCTCGAACTCGGAGGACAGGAACGCGTCCAGGCACGAAAGCGCAAGCGGCAGGTCCACGTATTTGGCCCCGAAGCAGAGGACGTTGGCGTCATTGTGACGGCGGGACAGGCCGGCGGCGTCGGCGGACTGGACCAAGGCCGCCCGCACGCCCCTGATCTTGTTGGCGGCGATGGAGATGCCGATGCCGGTCGTGCACACGAGGACGCCGAACCGGGCCCTTCCGGCGGTGACGTCGGCCCCGACGGCCTGGGCGTAATCAGGGTAGTCGCAGGAGGCTTCGGTGTCGGTGCCCCGGTCGAGCACGGCGTATCCCTTGGCGCGCAGGGCTTCGGCCAAGCCCCTTCTCAGGAGAAGACCGCCATGGTCGCTGCCGAGGGAGATGGCCGGAAGGCTGTTCATCGGGCGAAATGCTTGCGCAGAAATTCGATGAGCGCGGGGACGGCTTCAACCATGGAATCACGGCACTCCTCATATTCACGGAGGTCGCCGCCGAAGGGGTCCGGAATGTTCCGAGAGGCCCCTTCGGGCAGCACGTCACGCAGGACGATGACGCGGTCGGGCAGGCTTCCGAAGCGCTCCCGCAGGGCCTCCACGTGCCGGGCGGTCATCGCGAAGACGACCAGGCTCCGGTCCATGGCCTCCCGGCTGACGCCGCGGCTGCGGTGGGCGGAGAGGTCGAGTCCGATTTTCGACATGGCACGCTGGGAGTTGGCGGAGGCCGGCACGCCCTCCTCGGCGGCGAGCCCGCATGAGGCGACCTTGAGGTGTCCGAGTCCGTCGCCCCGCTTGGTCAAGGCGGCCCGGAGGAGCGCCTCGGCCATGGGGCTCCGGCACGTGTTGCCCGTGCAGACGAACGTCACGGTGTCGCGCTCGGCCCCCATGAGGTCAGATTGCCGCCTCGAGGCGGCGGTTCAAGTAATCACCTGCCCGCCTCACGCTTGAGCTGACGGTGGCCGATGTCTCGGCGGTAATGGCAGCCCTCGAACTTGACCATGGGCACGACCTGATAGGCAAGGCGGGCCGCGGACCGCAGGTCGGGGCCGTGGGCCACGACGCCGAGGACCCGGCCTCCGGAGGTCACGACGCTCCCGTCGGGGCGGCGGGCGGTGCCGGCATGAAGGATGTCCACGCCCGGCGGAATCTCCGCCGGAAGGGTGACGACGTCGCCCTTGCGGATCTCCCCGGGGTAGCCTCCGGCCGCCAGGACGACGATGATGGTGGCGCCGGGGCGGAGACGCACGGACGAGGCCTTGAAGCTGCCGCGCGCGATCGACTCCATGATGGCCACCGGGTCGCTCTCCAGCGAAGGCATGAGCACCTGGCACTCGGGGTCGCCGAATCGGACGTTGAACTCGACGACCTTGGGCCCCTGCGCGGTCACCATGATGCCGACGTAGAGCGTGCCGCGGTAGTCGATGCCGTCCTGACGCAGGCCGCGCAAGGTCGGCTCGATGATCTCGGAGCGCACGCGGCGCTCGACTTCGGGCGTGACCACGTCGGCCGGCGCGTAGGCGCCCATGCCGCCGGTGTTCGGGCCGGTGTCGCCCTCCCCCGCCCGCTTGTGATCCTGGCTGGGCGGAAGCATGAGGTACTCCTCGCCGCAGACCATCAGCATGATCGAGGCCTCCTCGCCCTGCATGAACTCCTCGACCACGACCTCGTCGCCCGCGGCGCCGAAGACCTTGGCGCCCATCATGTCCCGCAGAGCGGCCTCGGCTTCGGCGTGCGTGGTGGCGATGACGACGCCCTTCCCTGCGGCGAGGCCCGAGGCCTTGATGACGACCGGAACGGGGCCCGACCTAACGTGGGCGAGGGCGGGGTCGAGCGAGGTGAAGGTGGCGGACGCCGCGGTCGGGATGCGGTGGCGGAAGAGGAACTCCTTGGTGAAGGCCTTGCTGGCCTCCAGCCGCGCGCCCGCCGCCCGTGGGCCGTAGGCGGGCACGCCGGCCTCCTCCAGGACGTCGACAACGCCCGCCGCGAGAGGCACCTCGGGACCGACGATGACGAAGCCGGAGCCGGTCCGTCGCACGAGCGCGAGGACCGCGGCCGGATCGGCGGCGTCGACGGGCAGGCACTCGGCCTCCAGCGCCATGCCGCCGTTGCCCGGAGCGACCCGCACCTTGCCGACCCGGGGGCTGCGCAGGCAGGCCTTGAGCAGGGCGTGCTCACGCCCGCCCGAACCGAGGATGAGGACGTCGATCTTCTCCTGCTGCGCCATGCGTTCAGTTGTGCCTCGGCGCGGACGGGATGGGAACAAAAAAGGCGCCGTCCGGCGCCGGTCTTCCTTGGTGCTCAGGCCGGGACTTGAACCCGGACACCTTGCGGCACATGCACCTCAAGCATGCGTGTCTGCCATTCCACCACCTGAGCGAACACAAGGAAGTTGGACGCTGGAAACTCGTGCGGCTGGCGCAAGTAAAAAGCGTCTTTCCGACGCTTGCCAAGCGGCCGTGATTCGAAACGCTCACCCCACGCATGTCCAACGAGCCGGCCGAGAACAACCCTCCGCAGGAGCCTTCGTTCCAGCTCGACCTGGCATCCCTCGGCTTCGGACCCTCCTGGGTCTCGGGCCCTGCCGAGAAGGTGAGCGGCGGCGGACGCGGTCCGCGCCGCGATGACGGAGACCGGCCGCGCTTCCGCGACGGCCCCGGCGGTGAACGACGCAGCGGACCCGGCGGACCCCGCCGCGACGGCCCGGGCGGCCCCCGCAGGGACGGACCGGGCGGCCCGCGGAGGGAGTTCCGTGGCGAAGGACGAGGACCGCGCCGCTGGGAGGACGCCCCGCCCTTCCGCCCCGCGGTGCTCTCATCGTTCTTCCCCGATGACGCCAAGTTCGAGGTGCTGGGCGGCGCCATGAAGACGAGCCGGATGACCTACGAGCTGTTCGAGGTCGCCCTGCTGATCCTCGACAAGGAGGACCGCCTTTCGATCATGATCCGGCTCCCGGACGTGGACGGACGCACCGACGCCCGGCTTTCGGTCTCCGTGCCCGACGGACATCCTTTCATGACGGAAGCCGAGGCCGTCTCGCACGTCATGTCGAGGCACCTCGACAAGTTCTTCGACGTGGTGGAGGTCGACGTCGAAGCCCCGAAGGGCTCTTTCCTCATGGTCGCGCGCGACCCCCGGACGGGCCTGCTGCTCGGCGCGCCGACGCACCACAGCTACCAGCGGAATCTGCGCGAGCACCACGCCCGCCACTGCCCCGGCGTCCCCTTCGACCGCTTCAAGGCGGGACTCGAGATGGTGCGCGAACAGGAGAAGATCGACGAATGGCTCAAGGCCATGTCCAAGCGTGCGGAATACGCCCCCAAGGACCGCAAGGAGGGCGAACCGGAGCGTCTCGAGAGCCTCGACGCCGCCCGCGGCTTCCTCCTCGCCTTCCGCAAGGAGCAGGTCGTGCGCTCGCACAGGGAGGTCCGCTTCGCGGGACGCCTGCTCGAGGAGATGGCGCCGGGCCCGATCCGTGATTCGGTGCGCTTCGAACTCGAAAGGCAGCGCGCCTTCCCGCTCCAGACCGCCAACGGCATCCGCGGACGCCTCAACCGCGAGGGCTTCCACATCTACCGCAAGGGCAAGAAGGGCATCCACTACGCCTGCGCGGTGCGCCGGCGATGCCGCGACCCCAAGGCCACTTTCAGCGACTCGCTCACCAAGATCTTCGCCGCCCTGGACGCGCGCCCCGGACAGCACGCCAAGGACGTCGTGGCGGCGGTCGCCGGAGAGCAGGCCGATGACGCCGCGCGGGCCAAGGTCGCGGGAGAACTCAGCTTCCTCATCGGTGAGGGCTACGTGGCCAATCTGCCCGACGGACGTCTCTTCGCCCAGCCGGTCCTCAGCGAAGCCAAGGCGGCCGAGGAACAGGAGGACGACGGCGAAGAAGCCGGACCCGCCGAGGCCCCGGAAGAAGGCAAGCAGGCCTGAGCGCCCGGCTCACTTCCAGTTGTCCGCGATCCAAGGCGTGGGGAGCACGCGACGGTACCACTTGCCGCTTCGCCCGACGAGCGCGTCGGGCGGGTTGGGCATGCCGTGGAAGACGATGATGCGGGCGCCCTCCGGAACCGAAGGCGTCTGCCAGAGTGAGAAGGGGAACCACTTCACGCAGTGGCGCTTGAAGCTGCGGCACCAGGTCTCCGGCCAGTAGCTCACCTTGCCCTGCGCGCTGAGGTGCGCGGTGAGGAACTCCTGCTCGTTGCGGTGACGGCGGCGCACGGCGTCCAGGTTGGCCCGGAAATGCTCCAGGACGTCGGGATAGGTCCCGGCACGCCAGCGGTAGACGGAGGAGTTGCCGGTGTAGTCGCCCTTCTGCCAGTCGCGGATGATGAGGAAGTCGCCGGGCTGCTCGAAGAAGCAGTCCATGGGGCCGACGATGACGATGTCGATGTCGAGGAAGAGGACGTCGCCCTTGAGCTCGGGGCCGCCGGGGGCGGTCAGCGCGGGCGAGAAGGAGACGAGCTTGGTCCAGCCGCGCTCAGGGGCCCCGGCCGGCAGCTCAAGGCTGGGAATCGGGAAGCACTCGATGTCGGGATCGAGTCCGGCGGAATCGTCGGTGAGGCAGACGAAACGGTGCGGCATGCGGAGGTGCCGGCGGACCATGGAGCGCAGCCGGTTGACGTACTCCGGGCCGTACTTGGTCCCCCACTTCATGCACAGGATGGTCGCCATACGCGCCGAAGATGGGCGAAGGCGGGCCCCAGGACGAGAGGAAAGGCGGGGCCTTGCGACCCGGCCGGGTCCGGGCAGCACGGACTGCCATGAGCCACGGACACGATGACATCGACGGCATGGATGACGAAGAAATCCGGGAGCGGCTGCGGGAGGAGCTCGGCGCACGGCCCGATGACGACCTGGACGACGAGGAACTCCGGGAAATGCTGCGGGAAGAGATCGGCGCCGGCCTGGATGACAGGCTGGACGACGCAGGCCCCCGTTCCGGAGGCTGCGCGGTCATCCTGCTCGCGAAGCCGCTGATCGGCTGGCTGCTCGGCGGCTGAACGCCCCGTTCACTTGAGCGAACGGAGGAAGGCCACGAGGTCGGTCAGCTCCTTCTCGCTGAGCATGCCGTCGAGTCCGGCGGGCATCAGACTCGTGGGCAGCTGGGCCGAGGAGGCGATGGACTCGTTGGGCAGCACGCGGCTCTGGCCGGAGGCCTCCTTGACGGTGACGCCCTCGGCCGAACGCTCACGGATGATGCCGAGCACGGCGGTTCCGTCGGTCAGCTGCACGGAGGTGAGGTCGTAGTCGCGCGCGATGTTGTTGTTCGGGAACATGATGCTCTCAAGCAGTTCGCGCTCGGCGCGGATGTTGCCGATGCGGCTCAGGTTGGGCCCGATCTCGTTGCCCTTGTCGCCGATGCGGTGGCAGGCGATGCAGGCGCCCTTGCCCGACTCGTAGACCGCACGTCCGGCGACCGGGTCGCCCTTGGACGCGTCCAGGGCCAGGCCGGCCATGCGGTCCTTCTTCGCATCGTTGGCCGCCAGGGCCGCCAAGTAGGTGGGCTCCAGGACTCGGAAGACGTCGCGCTTGAACGGGGCGAAGGCCTTGCGGACGAGGTCCTGGCGGAAGGTGCCGATGAGGGGCGACTTGGCGAAGGCGGCCGCGATGCGGCGCGCCCTGTCGGTATTCAGGTGACGGTACACCTGAGGCAAGGCCAGCGCGTCCAGCAGCTCGTTCTGCTCAAGGGGTCCGGCGGTCGGCAGCACCTCGAGGTAGGCGTCGAGCTGCGCGTCGGTCAGCTTCGCGTGCGCGAGACGCCGCGCGGCGTCCATGCGCAGGCCGGGATTCGCCGGATCGATCAGCAGCTGCACGAGCAAGCGGAAGGCGGGCTCACTCAGCCCCTCCCCTCCCTTGGACAGCGCGAGCAGGGCCTTGAGCCGGATCGCGGCGGGCTTCGATTCATCGGCGGAGACGCGCTCCAACGCGGCGTCGAAACGGGAATCACGCACCCTGGCGACGGCGTCCAGCAGCAGCGAGCTGACGCCCTTCTCCAGAAGGGACTGCAGCGGAGCGGCCCAGGCCTTGTCGACGGCGCCGGTCTGGGCGGCGATGGCCCTCAGGCCGGCCTGCCGTACGGCGGGACGGGCATGGCCGAGCATGGCGGTCACATGCTTGGCCACGGCAGGCTTTGAAGCCAGGGCCTCGCCGAACTTCTCCATGGCCGCGACTTGGGCGGCGGTCGGGGAGGCGGAGGCGATCCACGATCCAAGCACGGGCGCGACGAGTGCCGCGGGGTCGGGTGAGCGCAACACGGCCAGCTGCGCCTGCCGGGCGAGCGCCGCGTCGGCGGAGTCCGACTTGGACACGGCGAACTTCAGCACGTCAGCATGGTCGGGCTGTCCGGCCCGGCTCTGCGAAAGCGCGCGGATGAGACGTCCCTGCCGGAGGGCGCCTTCGGCGCCGGCGAGCGTGGAGGCGTCGAAATCGCCGACGGTCATGACGGCGTGCAGGATGGCGTGCTCAAGGACGGGGTCGGCGTCACGGCCGAGGAGGGCGAGCAGGTGCTTGCTGACTTCGGGAGAACGGAGGCCTCGGAAGGCGACCGCCTCCAACGCGCGACGCGCCTCGGCCGGATCGGCGGAAGCCAGGGCGGCCACGACCTCGGCGTCGGACTTGACGGGCGCGGGCTTGAAGGGCTTGCGCGCGGCCGCCACGGCGGCGTGCGCGGCGCGTCCCTCGGCGGTGCGGCGGATGCGGTAGATGGCGCCGGGCACGTTGTCGCCCTCGAGCAGGCTGGATGGGCAGTGGGAATACCAGGTGCCCGTGTCGACCACGAGCAGCGAGCCGTCGACGGACTCGATCACGTCGGAGAGGTGCGCGCCCTTGCGGTCGACGGTGAAGAACTCGTGCTCGTCGGCACGGTAGCCGGCGCCCTCGGGACGCAGTTCGTAACGCATCACCTTCGAGGAGTTGTAAAGGGAGACCATGTACTGGAGGCGGCCGGAGGCGTCGCTCCAGGGACGGCCGGCGGGCGCAAGGGCGTCGGCGGCGCGCCAGAAGACCGAGCCGCTGGGCACGACGTGTCCGAGCTCACGCAGGATGGGCATGCGCTCGTGGGTGCGCGGCAGATTGGCGATGATGCGGAGGAAGTCAGGGCGTTCATAGACCCCGCCGAGCTGCCACTGCATGATGGTGTCGACGCGGGGAAAGCCGAAGTAGAGGTTGGTGGTGCCGACCAGCTCGCCGGTCGGGGTGAAATCGAGGCCGGTCGGATTGTCGGCGCAGCCGAGGGAATGCCAGCGGATGTCGGTGCCGTCGGTCTTCATGGACCAGATGCCGCTGTTGAGGCCCTCGTGGACGACCGCGCCGTCCTTCTGCTTCACGACGTGTCCCTTGCGGCCGTGCGTCCAGTAGAGACGGCCGTCGGGATGCAGGCGCGGACCGTGGCAGTCGGCGCCGTTGGCGGTCCAGGCGAAGCCGCCCACGACGAGTTCGCGCTTCTCGGCCACGCCGTCGTCATCGGCGTCGGTGAAACGCCAGATGCCGGGCGGCGAGGCCACGAACAGGCTGCCGTCGGCCCAGCATCCGCCCTTGGGGACGGTGAGGCCGTCGGCGAAGACGGTGCTGCGGTCGAACACGCCGTCGCCGTCGCGGTCCTCCAGCATCACGACGCGGCCCGGATTCTCCTTCTCGAACTTCTTCGTGCTCCAATTGACGCCGATGGAGTCGCCCACGAACAGGCGGCCCCGGTCGTCGACGCATCCCATCGTGGGATTGGCCACCATCGGAGAGGCGGCGGCGACGACCATCTCAAAACCCACCGGGAGGCGGTGGGGCAGCGCGAAGTTGCGCGCCTGGTCCTTGGCGAAGTCGAGCTTCGCGGGACGCGCGGCGTAGCCCGGGATCTCCTGGGCGTCGCCGTGCTTGGCCGCGAAGGCGGCCTGCGCCTTGACGTCGTCCGACGCGGGATGCGCGTCGGAACGGGCCGCCTTGGCAGGCTCCCACTTCTCGGTGAATCCGCCGATCGGGTGCAGTTCGTAACGGCGGACGTGCATCTCCGCGGCCTCGGTCTGCAGCTGGAGGCGGCCCTGGCTGGGCTTCACGTCGAAGGCCTCGTTCACCTTCACGCCGTTGACGAAGTACTGCAGGGTGTCGCCCTTGGCGATCACCTCGAAGCGGGTCCACTTGCCGAAGGGCGACTCGACGTCGTCCTTGCCGCGGTAGCCGACGACGTCCTTCCAGTCGGGGTCGCGCTTGGACCAGTTCAGGCGGCCGCCGGTCATGGTCTCGCGCGGAGCGCCCGGGGTCCAGACCTTCTCCTTGTCACGGTCCCGGCCGACTTCGGCGGACAGCGAGGAGAGCAGCACGGTGCCGTCGGGCAGCTTGGGCGAGAGGACGAGGATGTCGCCCACGCCGCCCTCGATGATCTGGGCCTCGATGCTGGCCATCCAGTTGCCGCCGACGGAGCCCTGGGGTCCGTAGCAGTGGACGAGGATGCCGCTGTCACGGGAACGGCTCTCACGCTTGCCCCAGGTCTTCTGACCCCACTTGAACTCGATCACGAGGTGGTAGTCACGGTAGGCGCCGAGGGTGGTGATGGCGCCGTAACCTTCGCCGCTCACGACGAAATTCCCGTCGGGAGCGAACTTGAAGACGGACTTGGGGTCGCCGGCGATGTCGCCCTTCGGATTGACGAAGAGCTCGGACTCTCCCTTGCGGAAGAGTTCAAGCAGGTCGACCTTCTGGGTGACGGTCTGAGCCGGGGGCTCCGGCGGCAGGACGATCTTGGGGACCGCTGGCTTGGACTGCGCGTGACCGGTGACGGCCAGCAGCAGCGCGAGGGCGGCGATTGCGGGGTGCTTCATGGGGTGAACTGAGATGGAAAAGACTGGGAACGGCGGAGAAGGTTCCAATCCATAAAAACCTCATGCACAGACGCGTCGATATGCTCGGACGCGGTCATTCATGTCCGATTCAAGCGTTTCGCTCAACGACTCCGCCCAGCCTCAGCGAGGGGCGTCCTTGATGAGAGGAGACCAAAGGGCCTCCTTCACCTCGGGTGTCCTGCCGTCGGCGGGGAAGGTCGTCCTGACGGCCTCCTTGAGCTGAGCGGAAAGGCCCGCGACGGTCTGCGCGTGCTCGGGCTTGTCAGCGAGGTTCACGAGTTCGCCGGGATCGGCGTCATGATCATAGAGTTCACGCCCTTCCCTGCCCTCGTCCCATTCGGTGTAGCGCCAGCGCGCGGTGCGCAGGCTGTAACCGAAGAAACGCTTCTGGGGGTTCTTCTTCTTGGCCGCAGTGACCTGATTCGCGACGGTAGAAGCGGCCACGCGACCGGCTCCGCCGCGCATGACCTGCGTCACGGCCCAGCCTCGGCCGACGGCGGAAGGGTCCTTGAGGATGGGCACGAGGCTCTGGCCCTGCACGTTCGCGGGCGGCGCGAAACCGGCCAGCTCGGTCAGCGTACGGAAGAGGTCGACGTGGCTGACGGGCGTGCGCACGACGGCTCCGCCGCCGGCGACGCCCGGAGCGACGACCAGCAGAGGCACGCGCGCGGCGTTCTCGAACAGGCTCATCTTCTGGTAGAGGCCGTGCTCGCCCATGTGATAGCCGTGGTCGCTGGTGAAGACGACCACGGTGCTCTCAGCCAGACCGAGGCGGTCCAGGGCGGAGATGACGCGTCCGACCTGCGCGTCCATGAAGCTGATGCTGGCGTAATAGGCCTGCACGGCCTTCCGCCGGACGTCGTCCGCGAGGTCTTCCTGGTCCTTCTTGGAGCCAAGGAACGCGGCCTTGGGCACGCCGGCCGGCTGCTGGCCCACCTTCGGAAAGAGCGGCATCTGGTCGGGATCGTACTGCCCCCAGTAAGGCGCCTTGGGCGAGATGTACGGCGTGTGCGGACGGAAGAATCCGACGGCCAGGAAGAAGGGCCGTGAACGGTCGCGCGCGCAGCGCTCAAGCACCCACTCGGCGTCACGGGCCAGCATGCCGTCGGTATGATGCTCGTCCGACTTGTCCGAGGGATGCCAGCTGAGCGTGCCACCGAACTGCTTGGGCGTCACGCTGAAGGCCACGTCCAGCTCCTGCATGCGGTCGACGCCGGCGGGATTCATCTCCAGCTCCCAGGAGGCGGGATCGTCATGGCCGTCGGTGCCGACGGAGTTCGGCACGTTGTAATGGTAGAGCTTGCCGAGGCGGGCGGCGAAATAGCCCTGGAGGCGGAAGGCCTGCGGCAGACTGAGCTGCTCAGGGATGCTCTGCCGGAAGATCTGCGCGTTCTGGTGGATCCCGGTGCTGTTGGGGTAGAGGCCGGTGAGCAGCGAGTTGCGGCTGGGACCGCAGAGCGGGTACGCGCAGTAGGCGCGGTCGAAACGCACGCCGCGGCCGGCGAGGCGGTCGAGGTTGGGCGTGCGGGCGCGGGGGTCGCCGTAGCAGCCGAGGTAGTTGTTCAGATCGTCGGAGATGATGAACAGCACGTTGCGGCGTCCCTCCGCGGCGGACAGGGAGAGGGCGAACGTGAGGAGGAGGAAGAGCGCGGAGCTTCGCATCGGGGTGCCGAACTCTCACCCCTCGGCGAGGACGCGGCAAGCCTCGGCGCGGTCAAGGCCCCTTGATGGCCCACTGTTGGAAGGCCCCTCGCGCCCTGCCTCCCTGCCCCGGAAAACCCTGGTGCTGGACCATCCAGATGAGCACGAGGCCCTTGGAGGGGATCACCTCCATGTGGGTGGCCTGGGCTCCGCCGTGGCCGAAGCTGTCAGGCCCGACGGTCAGTCCCAGCCCGTAGCCCTCCTTCATGCCAAGGGGCGTCTGGCGGGAAGTCATGGCCCGCACGGATGACTCGCTCAGGATGCGTCTCCCCTTGTGCTCGCCGCCGTTGAGCAGCATGAGGCAGAACCGGGCGACGTCGTCGGCGGTGGCGAACAGGCCGCCGGCAGGCATCGCGTGCCTGGCCTTGCGGTCTCCGAGCGGCTGACGGAGCTGCGCCAATGATCCCTCCGCAAGACCGGGCTTGTCCTTCGCGACCGGCCGGTAGGTCTTGGCGAGACGGGCGACCTGGCGCTCATCCGGCCAGAAAGTCGCGTCCTTCATGCCGAGAGGGTCGAAGAGACGACGTTGCATGAATGCGGCGTAAGGCTCCCCGCTGACGACCTCGAGGACGCGGGCGGCGGTGTTGATGCCGGCGTTCGAATACTGGTACTTCTCCCCGGGCTGGCTCTGAAGAGTCAGGCGGGCGTAGGTCTTCACGGCCTGGTCGAGCGGCAGACCGTCGAGGGTCGGCTGCTCCTCGGGAGATTTGAACGGCAGGCCGCTCACATGGGAGAGGAGGTCCCGCACGGTGATGGAACGCCGACGGGCGACGGGGCCGTCCTTGCCCGCGACTTGCTGGTCCTTGAATTCGGGCAGGTGCTTCTCCACGGGATCGTCAAGGGAGAGGCGGCCTTCGTCGACGAGCATCATCACGGCGGCCGCGGTCATGGCCTTGGTCTGGGAGGCGACCCAGAAGACGGTGTCGTCGCGCATGGGCTTCTTCGCTTCCACCTCGGCGAATCCGACGGCGGTGACGCTCAGCACCTTCTCCTTGTCGGCGACGAGGGCGACCGCTCCGGCGAGCTCCTCGCCCCGCACGAACGGGATGAGGACGGACTCGGCGGCGAAAGCGACGACGGACAGGAGGAGCCCCACGCAGGAAGCGACGTTGCGCATCCGGACATTCTCCGCCGAGACGACTTGCCTGCAAACCAAAGGATCGGCCCTTCGCCGACGGAAATCCGCCTGGCGACGGGGTCTCTGCGGTTGCCCTGCCCTGCCAGGCGACCTATCACGAGCACCATGGCGCCCGAGCAACGCGACCCGCTGAAGCCCCTGATCTACGGCATGCTGGGGATGGCGCTTGCGGCCGTCGCCGCGCTCGCCCTCCGCGGCTTCGTCCGGCTGCACGAGACGGAAGCCAGCATTAACGCGGAAGCCGAGCAGATGTGGAAGAACGCCGAGGCGGAGCGCCAGAAGCGCATCGCGGCACGCGTGAAGATCGACCTGACCAAGACTTACGGCGACCTGAGTCGCAAGGCGGCCGGCGGAGACCGCGACGCGCAGCTGCTGCTTGGCTCCATCCTGCTGATCGGCATGGAGGAGCTGGTCCAGATCGATCCGGCCACCGGCCTGCGGGCCGGCTCGGCCCACCAGTTCGAGGCGTTCGTGGGCAAGTTTTTCGATGAGCTGCACGAACAGCCGTTCACGAACGTCCCCACGGTTCCGGCCGATCCGACCGCCGCCCGACACTGGCTCGAAAGGGCGGCCCGCCAAGGTCAGTCCGAAGCCCAGGTCAGGCTGGCCAAGGAGCTCGAGCCGACCGTGCCGCTTGAGGCGCTGCGCTGGATCATGATAGCGGACCGCGGATGGGCGCCGGAAAAACCGACCATGCTCATCAACACGCACGAGCTGCGGGATGAGCTGCGGCGGCGCCTGCTGAATCAGTTCTCGCCGGAGCAGGTCGCGGAGACCCAGCGACAGGCGGCCCGATTCCAGGCGACGCCCGAAGGCCGTTGAGCCGCCGCCTCGGACCCGGGACTCGGCCGAGGAGAGCGGCGCCCGACGTCAGCGACCTTCGTCGGCTCAGATCTCCTCGAGCATCTGGCGCGCGTCGCCAAAAGTCTTCGGACGCACGTCGACCTTGTCCATCATCGACATGAAGAGGCGGCAGAGCTGGCGTTCGGGCTTGCCCGTGTAGTCGAGCACGCGACCGCCGCGGACGCGTCCTCCCCCGCCGCCGATCAGCGCGATCGGCAGCTGGTCGTTGTCATGCCGCGCGCCGGCCATCATGCTGGAACAGGTGAGCACCATGGTGTTGTCGAGCAGCGTGCGGGAGCCCTCCTTGACGGCGTCGAGGCGGCGGCAGAGGTAGGCGAGCTGCTCCATGAAGAACTGGTTCACGCGGAGCCAGTCCGCCCCGTCGGAGTGCGACAGGAGGTGATGGATCATGTAGTCGATGCCATGGCCGGCCTGCTCGACGGAAGGCAGGAGGGGGAAACGGAGCGCGCTGTGGTCGTTGTTGAGCTTGAGGGAGGCGACGCGGGTGGTGTCGGTCTGGAAGCCCAGCACGATGATGTCGCACATCAGGCGCATGTGCTCGGCGACGTCCTGCGGGATGCCGTCGGCGGGCCGCTTCATGTCGGGCTTGTCCAGGGTCGGACGCCAGCCCTGCAGCTCGCCGCGCCTGCCGGCCGACTCGATGCGCCGCTCGACGTCGCGCACGGACTCGAGGTACTCGTCGATCTTGCCCCGGTCGGAGGCGCTGACGCGGCGACGAAGGTCGCCGGCGTCGCCCAGGACGGCGTCAAGGACGCTGCGGTCGGAGGGCGAGGCGTCGTCCTTGAAGAGACGGTCGAAGGCCAGCGCGGGATAGAGCTCCAGGGGCGTCGGGGTCGTCGGCGAGCTCCACGAGACGTGGGAGCTGTAGAGCATCGAGTAGTTCTTGTGGACGGAAGGGTTGGACCGTTCGCACCCGAGCACGAGGCTGGGCACCTTGGTCGAACGCCCGTAGGACTGCGCGATGAGCTGGTCGAAGCTGGTGCCGGAACGGATCTCGCCGCCGGACGAGATGGGCGCGCCGGAAAGCAGGTTGCCGGTCTGGGAGCTGTGGATGTTCCCCTTGCGCGCCTCCTCGTGGTAGAGGCCCTTGATGAAGGTCAGGCGGCTGCGGAAGTCGGCGAGGGGCAGCAGGACCTTGCCGAGCTCCATGCCGGAGCCCTCGCCCTTCGCCCACCACTCCTTGGAGTGGAAACCGTTGCCGGAGAACACGACGGCCACGCGCACGGGGGCCTCGCTGGCGGGACGCGTCGCGCGACCGGGTTCATCGCCCCAGACGGCGGCGGACTCGAGCCAGGGAAGCGCCATGGTGACGCCGACGCCCCGCAGGAAGGTTCGGCGGCTGAACTGGTGGGGCGAGGGGGTTCTCATCGGTCGGTGAGGTGGTCGCGTCCGCGGATCTCGCGGAACTGCCTGCTGAGGACGACGGCTTCGACCACGGAGCCTACGCGTCCGTCCCCTGCCTTCAACTTCGCAATCATCGCGTCCACGAGGGGGCGGTCGGAGAGCTGGACGGAGCGTCCGAGGGCGAAACCGAGCAGCTTGCGGCAGAATTGGCGCCGGAAATCGTCCGCCCGGGCGGTCGCGAGGTGGGCGCGCAAACCGGCGAGTCCGTCCACCTGCACGTCGCCCGGCAGGGAGGTCGCGGTCACGACGGGCAGGCCGGCGGCATCGCGCTCACGAAGCCGGCCGATGGCGTCGAAGGACTCCAGGGAGAAGCCGTAGGGGTCGATGCGCCGGTGGCAGCGCGCGCAGGCGGGATCGGAACTGTGCCGCTCGATGAGCTGACGCTCAGTGAGGCCCTGCGGCGCCTCCTCGGGCAGCACGGGCACGCCCTTGGGCGGCCGCGGCAGCTTCTCACCGAGCACGACCTCGCTCAGCCAGTTGCCGCGGAGGATCGGACTGGTGCGCGAGGCGCCCGACTGCTTGGCGAGGGTCGCGGCCATCCCGAGCACGCCGCCGCGGCCGGCGTCCCGCATGCCTTCGACGCGTCGCCACGCTTCGCCGTCGAACTTCAGTCCGTAGAACCGGCCGAGGGGGCCGTTGACGAAGGTGTGGTCGGCGTCGAGCAGGGAGAGCACGGGACGGTCTTCCCGGAAGAGGTCGGTGAAGAAGCGTTCGACCTCCTCCTGCATCGCGCCGCGCAGCGAGGCGAACTCGGGGAAGTGACGCTCGCTCTTCTCGTCGAGTTCGGCGACGTCGCGCACGTGCAGCCACTGGCAGCCGAACTCACGGGAGAGACGGGACACCTTGGGGTCACGGAGCATCCGCCGGGCCTGCGCGGCCAGGACGGCGGGATCACGCAGGCGTCCGGACGCCGCGAGGGCGCGAAGCTCGTCGTCGGGCGCCGACGACCAGAGGAAATGGCTCAGGCGGGACGCGAGCTCCCAGTCGTTGACCGGGCCGGCGACCGTGCCGGCCGGAGCGGTCTCGCCACGGTAGAGGAACTCCGCGGAGGTGAGCACGCGCACCAGCAGGGACCGCAGCGCGCGGTCGTGGTCCAGCCCGCCCTTGCGCAGACTGTCGTAGAGACTCCTCAGACCGGCCCGGTCGGCGTCGGTCAGCGGACGCCGCCAAGCCTTGCCGGCGAAGTCCACGACGCCCGTCACCTGCGCGGGCTCCGCCGCGACCATCCTGGCACGGAATGCGTCCGCCGCCTCATAGACCTTCTCACGCAGGGAGACGAAGGTGTCCTTGAGCACGCCCTGGCTGGCGAACTGGTGAAGCTGCTCGTAGGCGTCGATCTGCCGTATGGGCGACTGGCTCACGAAATGGAGCTCATCCCAGAGTCGGTCGAGCTCGGCGGCCTCGGCCTCGCTCAGCATGAGACGGCGCAGGTGATGGTCCTCCCGGTAGAAGAGCGTGAGCGTCACGCCTTCGTCGACGGGCACGATGCGGGCGTAGCAGAGGGCCTGCGGAAAAAGGTCCCGGAATTCGGTGAAGGCCTTACCCCATCGGGCTTCCATCGCCGAACCCGGCTCAGCCACGACGGGGAAGCCCGGGACTGGGCCGGAAGCGAAGGGAGCGACGGAGACTCCGGCATTCAGCTGGACGGAACCGCCCGAGCCGGACGCGACCTTTCCGGTCACGATGAACTCGGCGCCGTCGGCCAGGAAGGCGGGCACGCGGAGTTCGACGACCGAAGGCGCGGCGGACTCGATCTCCCGACGCGCCGTGGACGGACGGAAGGAGGCGAGGGATGCGGCGAGGAAGGGGCCCGACGAGCGGATGAGCTGCCGCCGCAGTTCGACGTCGGCGGGGGCGGCGCCTGAAGCGTCGGCCAGCAGGGCCGCCACCTTGAGGGCGAGCGCCTCGCGGACCGCCTGATCGGAGGCGGCGCGCCATTGGGCGAGCAAGGAACCCTTCGGAATGCCCGGCACGGTCTCGCCGTCGTCAGGCTGGCTGAGGAAATGCCAGGGTCCGTGCGGATTGCCCTTCAGGATGTCGGGCGAAACGTCAGGCGCGAGGTCCCAGGCGCTTCCGCCGACGCTCACCTTGAAGTCGACGGCGGTGAGGTCGCAGGCGTGGTTGCGGTCGCGCGGGCCGATGACGAGGGCGATCACGTCTCCGGGAGACACCTTGACCTTGTCCAGCTGGCCGAAGGAAACGACCTGCTTGCCTCGGCTGACGCCCTTGGCGAGCACGTCCCGGCGGGTCCCGCAGCGGGCCTCAAGCTGCCATACGACGCCGTTGCCGCAGACGATGTGGGCGTCGGCGATGCCGCCGGTCACCGCAGCCATGCCGGCGACCGGACTGCGCCAGGCGATGACGACGGCGCGCGTGGGCGCGGGATGCGCGACCAAGCCGCCGGCCTTGATGAGTCCCGGCGTGAGCGCGTCCTCATATCCGGCGTTCGCCATGACGCTGAGGGCGTCGGAACCCTGCCACCCCCTGACCTTGGGATGGCCGGGAGCGGAAAGCATCTTCTTCGAGAGCAGCGGCTCCAGCTTCACGGATCCGATGCCGAGATAATCCAGCCACGCGGTCAGCAGCGCCGGGTCGACGGCATGATCGGCCGCGGCCTTGGCGGGCGAAGCGCCGTCGGCGACCGCCGCCGCGGCCCTGAGCGCCTGCGGCGTGAGCGCGACCTGGTCCTTGAGCCGCGCCTCAAGATGGCCGAGCAGTCCGGACAGGTCATCGAGGGGCACCTCCGGACGGCCGGCGATGCGCAGGCGGGGCCGCTCCCACGTCACGCGGTCTCCTTGCGCGCCGTCGCCGGCGTCTCCGGCGACAAGACGGACCGTGGCGGCGCCGGCCAGCTTCTGACGGAACTCGACTGAACCGACCACGCTGTCGACCGGCTCCTGCCAGGCCTTGGCGGCCTCCTTCTTGCCCATCTGTCCGACATTGGAGAAACGCCAGAGCGACTGCTGCCAGGGGGCGATGTCAGCCTCGGTCAGCTTCCCCGCGCGATGCTTGGCCTGCAAAGGCGCCAGCAGCGGCGAAGGCGATCCTGACTCGAGCGCGGACTTGATCAGGCTGAGATACCTGGGGCTGAGGCCGTCGGCCGTACGGCCGCTCCGCAGGGACTCGAAATAACGCGAAAGCGGGATACGGCCCCCGCCCGTGCCCTTGTCCAGCTTGACGCCGTCGACCGTGGTGGCGGTGTCCGAGGACGAGACGGTGACCGTGTATCTGCCGTAGAACGCTCGGATACGGGCAAGGGCCTCGTCGGTCCAGTCGCGCGAAGAGACCCCGGCGGAGAAACGGACGCCGTCGGGCAACGGCACGAGGTGCTCGCCGACCTCCTTGGCCGCGTCGAGATACTTGGTGAGGAGCGTGGGCGACATCACCAGCGCGCCGCCGACGTTCGTGAAACCCTCGCCGGCCGCACCGTCGACGGGAAACTCACGGCCAGGATCGAGCGACGCGACTCCCGTGAGGTCCCTGAGCGTGTAGGCGTATTCGACGTTGGAAAGACGGCGCAGCACCACGGGCCCCGGGTCACCCGCCGCGGCGAGCGCGGCGGCTTCCAGCTCGCGCCGTGTCCAGCCAAGCAGCGTTTCGCGGGCGACGGAGGAAAGCGGCTTCTCCTTCTTCGGAGGCATCTCGCCGGTCTCGACCTGCTCGAGCACGTGCTCCCAGACCTTCGTATTGCGTCGCACCGCGGCGGCGTCGGTGAAGACCTCGAGGTCGAGATCGCCTTTCTGCTTCTCGGTCGAATGGCAGGAGAGGCAGGTGTCCTTGAGAATCGGCAGGACCTGTTCACCGAATTCATCCGCACGCAACGATCCGTCCCCGCATGTCAGGACGGCCAGGGGGAGGGCGAGCGTGGCACGGAGGGGGCGCATCCGTGCCCTTATGCTCCTCGCCGGCCGTTGTTCCTCAAGCCAAACCCGGTGCCCGGGCCCGGCCACCTAAAGGTTCGACCGGCACGAGGGCGGGCATAAGATCAGCCATCGATGAACAAAGATCCCATGAAGCCCCTCACCGGCGGGACCATCATGATGGTGCTCCTGCTCCTCGCAGGGCTGGGAGCCCGGGGAGTCATGGAGAGTTGGCGCAATCAGCACGAGGCCCAGGAGCGGCGACGGCTACAGATCGAGCACGACCTTTCAGTGGCGGAGAAAAAGCGGGTCCGGCAGCAGGCGGACATGAGCAAGCCTCCCTACCATCTTTGGAAGGCGGTCAGTGAGCTTGAAAACAAGGCCGCCCAAGGAGACCCGTACGCCCAGGCCGCCTACGCCATCGTGCTGCGCGACAGCCTGCAGAGAGACCATCTCGTCACCCCGGAATACGAGCCGGTCGGGCGTCTGCTGATCGGACCCGACTACGAAAGGATGGTGAAGGAGGTGCGCTTCATCGGCAGGGAATCCCATCGGGCCTTCTCGACGGATTATGCCAAGTGGTTCAGGCGGTCGGCCCTCCAAGGCAACGCCTACGGGATGTACGGCATGTACCAAGTCTCCCTCAGCAATCCTCCGACCACCCTGAAGTCGGATTATGCCGAAGCCTTGAAATGGGCCCGGCTCACCGTCTTGCACGCCGAGGCGACCGAGGCCGGACTGCCGTCGCGCTTCGCGGCGCTGGGACGGGTCACCCGGCCCTTGGCCAATGACTTGCCGGACTTCCTTTCTCAGAAGCAACTGGCGGAGGTGGAACGGCTTGTTCGCGAGTTCACCCCCGTGAAAGAGTGACCCCATGCGGACCGCCCTGCCCTTCCTGCTCCTGCTGACGGCCGTGCTTGATGCGGCTCCGAAGAAGGTCCTGCTCATCGGACAGCAGCCGGACCACCCGTATCGGACCCACACCTACATGGACGACTGCGAGCTCATCGCGAAGTGCCTGCGTCAGACGCAAGGCGTCGAGGCCGTCGTCTCACGGGGCTGGCCCGAGTCGCCCGCCGCGCTCGAGGGCGTCTCCGCGATCGTCGTGCACACGCGCCTCGGCGGCGACGTGCTCTTCCGCAAGGACCGCCAGGAGACGATGTCGCGTCTGCTGGCAGGCGGCGTCGGCCTCTCCGCCATCCACTGGGGCACGGGCTCGGCCGATCCGGACGCGACCGGCCTATGGCTCAACGCGATGGGCGGATGGTTCAACGCCCAGAAAGGGGGCTTCTCACGCTACAAGGTGGAGACGTCCCAGGTGCGCGACGTGGCCGGGGAGCATCCGGTCGGGCGGGGATGGAGCGACTTCACCTGCAAGGACGAGTGGTACTACCGGCTGCGCTTCCTCGGGACGGCCCGCCCGACCGCGAGAGTCACGGTGGCGGGAGAGGAACATCCCGTGGCCTGGACTTATGAACGTCCCGACGGCGGAAGGTCCTTCGGCTTCGTCGGGGCCCATTTCCACGACAACTTCTCCGAAGAATCCTTCCGGCGCCTCGTCGTCAACGGCGTGCTCTGGACCCTGAAGGCCGAGATACCCGAAGGCGGGGCTCCTGTGGCCGTGACGCCGGCTGACCTCGAACTGAGCAAGGAGTTCGGCGACCTCGCCAAGAAGAAGAAATGAAGGCTCAGGCGACGGCGTTGCGCCGCTCGCCGGAGAGGAAGGCCTTCAGATTGGCCACGGTCTCGTCCATCAGCCGGCGCCTCGCGTCGGGCGAGGCCCACGCCACGTGCGGCGTGATGACGCAGCGCGGCGCGCCGAGCAGCGGGCAGTCGGGCCGCATGGGCTCGACGCAGACGACGTCGAGTCCTGCGCCCGCGATGAGGCCCTTGCGCAGGGCGTCGGCGAGCGCCGCCTCGTCCACCAGCGGCCCCCGGGCGGTGTTGATGAGGCAAGCGGTCGGCTTCATGCGGGCGAGCATGGCGGCGGAGACCAGTCCGCGCGTCGCCTCGGTGAGGGGGCAATGGAGGCTGACGACGTCCGCCCGGCCGAAAAGCTCGTCGATGCCCACGAACTCGGCCGCCGGATCGGACTTGGGCGTGCGTGCGGAGGCGATGACCCTCATGCCGAAGGCGGCGCCGATGCGTCCGACGGCGCGTCCGATCTCGCCCCAGCCCACCACGCCCAGCGTGCGGCCCTCGAGGTCCGCGATCGGCCGTCGCAGGAAGCAGAAGTCGCGCGAGCGGGTCCAGTCTCCGGCCGCCACGGCCGCGCCCTCGAGCGCGACGTGATTGGTCAGGTCGAGCAGGAGCGCGAAGACATGCTGCGCCACCGCGGCGGTGCCGTAGCCGGGCACGTTGGCGACACGGATGCCGGCGGCGGCCGCGGCGGCCACGTCCACGACGTTGTAGCCGGTGGCCAGCACGCCGATGAAACGGAGGCCGGTGGCGCCCGCGAGGACGTCCGCCGTGAGCGGCGTCTTGTTCGTGAAGACGATGTCCGCGCCACGGATGCGTGCGGCGACGTCGGACGGCGCGGTCCATTCATGCACCTCGAGCGGGCCGAGGGCGGCGAGCGGGCCCCAGTCGAGGTCTCCGGGGTTGAGCGTGTGTCCGTCCAGGACGACGATGCGGCGGGCTTGCATGAAAGGGGCGGAGAGGGAGGGATTCGAACCCTCGGAGCCTTGCGGCTCGCCTGATTTCAAGTCAGCTGCAATCGACCACTCTGCCACCTCTCCGTAAGCGGGATTCAACGGCGGCTGGGGTCTTCCCTCAAGCGGATTCGGTGCCTTACCCTTGGGCTTTCTCCTGATTTCCCAAGCGCAGGCGTTTCGGCGTGGATGCGCCCATGAGCACCTGCGTCCGCGTCGAGGAGATTCCCCACTGTTCATGGCGGCAAACTGGCGTCCATGACTTCGGTGCCAAGAGGAATCACGGACAGGTTTCGATGGGGCAAAATTGTCCATAAGCTGGCCTGAACTGCCTGATGCGAACCATCGGATTCCTAGCCCCAATCCTTGCCCAAAGCTGTCCTCGAACCAGAGAAGAGCCCCAACCCCTGGACGGAGTTTCGCTAGCCGGAGGACAATCCCTTACTTCTTCGCCTCAAGTTCCTTGAGGATTTCCTTGGAACGCTTCTGGCCGGCGAGACGCTGCTCGAAGGACATCTTGGACTCCATGTCCTTTAAATTCATGGCAGCGTACTTGTCCCCGAATGAAGCTGCTAAATTGTAGTACGCGTATGCCTCAAGTTCATCCCTCACAAACCCATCCCAGCCTTTTTCATGACAGACGCCCAAAGAACAAAGAGCCTTGGGGTATCTCTGTGCCGCCGCCTTCATTAGCCATTTTTTCGCTAATTCATCATTTTTGGGGAGTATATCCGAAGTGTATAATCCATCGAAACATCTACTGTATGCATATTGAGCGTCAGCCAGGCCGGCTTCGGCTGCTTTTCGATACCACTCAACGGCAAGTTTGTAATTCCGGGCGGGAACGCCGCATCCGATGTAGTAACAGAAGCCCAACTTAAATTGGGCTTGGATATCGCCCTTCTCTGCGGACTCCTTGAACTCTTCGAACATCGCAACGAGTTCGGGGGTGGACTTATCGGGGCACATACGTTCGTCCGGAAAGATGGTCCACCCGAATGATGACAACGGGACGAGAACGAAGGCCAAGAGAGCTGCCCAACGGAAATGCTTCATACGTCCAAGCTAAAGGCCGTATCTGTGCTCGTAAAGACCAAGAAACCCCTCCCCGGGCTTAAGGAATCTCTTACCTCAAGAATGAGGGGTCTGGGTCGTTAGACACCGCGCAGCGAGCCAGGCTGTTTAGATTAACGTACGTTCACCCACAAACCTTAGCGACTCCCCAAGGCAAGTACCGGCATTCCTTTTTGGGAAGCTCATATGTCGTCGTCTTGCAATTCATTCTAGAATAACTAGTAAAAAGCAATGATTCACATCGCACGCGCAGGCCAAAAAATTGGCGAATTCCCACGTGAAGACATCATGGCCCTTATAAGGGCTAAGGTCATTCAAGAGTCAGATGATTACTGGGCGCAGGGAATGGCTTCCTGGCGTAAGGTATCCGAACTGAAGGTGGAGATATCAGAGCCTGCAGGTGCGCCTGACAGCACAGGCCCCACTGACAAAGCCGGCGAACCAGCATCCAAAGCAAGCAGTAAGAATTCCTTAAAGACCTTGGGTCTCTGCATAGCAGGGGTCCTCCTGCTGATTTTAATCGCATCCAAGCTGTCCCCGGCCGGAGTTGACCCGAAAGAAAGAGAAGCGTTCCTCGAACTTCAGAAAAAAGCCCAGGGAGGCGATGCCCAAAGCCAAGTAGACCTGGCCTTCAACTACCGCGAAGGCAAGGGAACGGGCATCGACCGTGATGAATCGCTGCAATGGCTCCTGAAGGCGGCCAGCCTTGGCAACCTCGAAGGTCTTTCGCTTGTCGCAGAATACTACGGCATGGACGCACCTGCCGGGAAAAAAGACCTGGCAAAGGCTTACGCATACGCGAAAGTCGCCTTAGAAATAAAAGGCGCGGACAACATGACACCGCGAGGCACCTTCCCGAAAGCATCAGCGAGGTTGCTGCTCGAAGTTTTACCCATTTCAAATTCACAAATATCAGAGGGCGATGAAATCGCCTCCCGACTCAGACAGGAAATCCGCAGCAAGTCTAACGTCAGCTTCAGGAACTCTGTTAGCGGCGGCACCCAAAGTACGCCCGCTCCCGCAGGGACTTCCCCGAGATACGAATTCGTCGGGCTCAGCTGGGAAGAAAAAGGCGAGGGCCGTTATCATTATTATCGGGTGACCGGAGAGGTGAAGAACGTGGGCGGGAAGCCCGGCGAACCAATGGTTGAGATGGTGGTTCGCTCAAAAGCCGGGAACGTCGTGAAATCTGTTCAGAGTGCGCCGACCGGCATACCTTCGACGATAAGACCGGGAGAGTCCTGCGGACTGGACATCAGGGCTTACTGCGATGAAACAGGCGGCACGCCTGAGCTCAGGTTCGTCCACGACGAGATGCTCTCAAGGTAAGGGCATCTGCGACAATCCGCCCTTGATTGCGGAACAATGAGAACCCAGGGCGCACCAAGGCGCCTTGGTCGTGAGGGGCCATGCCGTCACCAAACGCAAAATGTGCCACGCAGACAACGCAACCTTAGCCGGCCGGAGGCATCGCCGGATGATTTGAGCAGCCCACTGTAGTTGAAATGCGTTCACAACAGATTGCGTATGCCGTGCGTGCTGCGTTTTTCGATGTGAATGAAATAATTATTCACTGCAACATCCCCGCTTGCATCAGCATCCACATTGCTGCGCTGTGACCGCCTATGAAGCACCCAAACGGAGACGAATCAATCGGCAGCAACATGAACGCCAACGCCCCACGCGGAGAGCTTGAACGCTGGCACGCCAGCGAGAAACTCAGGCTGCTCAGGGCGTACGAACCAGTGCCCGAGCCAGATTGGATTTCGGAGCAACGGTTCGCGCGAAACACTCTCAACATCATCTCCGCCGCCCCAAAGGCGGGCAAGAGCATGCTTTGCCTCGAGCTGGCTATTGGTGCCGCATCAGGGACGGGCGCCGTCAAGGCGCTCGACGGCGGATGGCTATGCCCATTCAAAAAGCGAACCAGAACCTACTACTTGGACACGGAGAACGGCAAGGGCATCACCCTTCGCCGATTGGCCAGCATCTGCAAGGACCGCAACCTGGACCACGACCAACTACTGTCAGAAGGCTGGTTAACCATCTGCAGCCTTCGTGACTCAGAAGGAGGCGCCCCTTTCCGGGACGCCGATACGGCCAAGGGCTTTGGCTCGGCCATAGCCGAGGCAGGCATAGAATTCGTAATAGCCGACACGATGAGCGACTGTTACCACGTCGACTCATCCGCCTTGGGCGAGAACGACTCTCCATTTATGCGCGAGTTCATGAGACTCGGGATGCTGGCAGTGGATGCCTCTAAGGCATGCCTCCTGTTCGTGCATCATCATGTCAAAGGGGTATCCAGCTCCTCATCATCCCAAGGAAAGGCCGCCGGAAGCAGCCAGATGCTTCGCAAGGCTCATTCCCTCTACTCCTGCTCCTTCGAAGGGCCGTCATCCAACGGCCTCATCCGGGTGGACTTCGAGGGTAGAGAGTTCAGCGCTCCCGGCTCCTTCAGGATAACGGGCAGGGCTCTTCCAGACGGTGGCGCAAAGGTATTCGAAGAAGCCCCGGAGGGGCTTAAGACGAAAGCCGGAAGACCCCCCAAACTCTTGAAGGAGCTAGCGCAGATTCAGGCTGGATGCCCAAGGCTCAAAGAGTCCCCTTGGACCAAGGGCGAATGGTTAGCCGCGGTCATGCCGCTTGCCGATAAGGGTAAGCGAACCACGGAGGGCTGGTTAACCAAGGGTGTCGAGGCGGGATACATCAAGTCCCACGAAGATGGTCGTTATTCCTTCACGCTAACCATCTAACACGGTATCCGAGTCGAGAGCAAGGGGAGGAGCTTCGCTCCCCCCTCTACTCCGGCTCACATGCTACATGTAATTAATCTATGTGTATGGGTTGGATTATTTACGCGCGAACCTTCCGACCAACCGCCTCAACTCCACGAAGTCGCATTCTGGCAACTTGTGGATAGCCCTGTGGCAGGACGGGCAAAGGAGGATGAAATCCTCCGCTGTCGTCACTCGGCCATCAACTGACTGCGACAGCGGAACCCTATGATGCGCCTCAATGATTTCGAAGCCGAATACGGGCTCCGGTTCGAAGCCGCAGGCTTCACAGCAAAGCTTTCCGTTCTTGGCGCGGAAGGCCTTCTTGGCCGTCTTACCCAAGCTAGTATCACGCTCACGCTTGTAGTGCGTGTAGAGCTTTCGAGCGCCCTCGGCGCCCGACTTGCCTCTGGCCGCTTCAAGTGCCTCTCTGTCCGAAGCCGGGAGGCTGCTTACGTCGCGCGGCTGGACCTCCAGCTCGGCGGCAATCTGCAAGGCTTCGATGCCTAACAACGATTCGATGACCTGGTTCTCCTCCGAAGTGACTGCAAAGTTAGTCCCTTGAGGGGACTTGATGAAGTTGAAGCCGGGCAACTCCTCCCGGAGCCTTGCCCTCGGTAGCGGGGCATCAACGAGGTTGAGGAGAAGCTTCAGCTTCACCCTTTGAATCGGACCTGCCGATTCGTCACTGACCCCGCGCCAGAACTCACGAGCATCATCAGGGAGAAGGGCTACGTTCGAGATGGCCTGCGCGACAGCAACGATGCCTGCATCCTTGCCAGACCGCCAGATATAGACCCGGTCGCCTGCCCTGATGAGTTTGCGATGCTGGTTCACGGTCCAACAGAACTCCGTCCTCGAAGCCAAGTATCCGTCTACGTCGAATTTGTCGGGGTTGCCTTGGAACAGCCATACCGATGTGGATGCCGGCTTGGGTTCGATTACGTAACCATGCTCTTCAAGCTTGTTGAATGCTCGCCCCTTCTTGCCTCCTTTGAACTCCGATGGGGCGGGCGTGATGCCCGTCGCCTCATGATGCGCAAGGGCTATAACCTGCTTTGGAGGGAAGCGCTCATCTCCTACGACAACGTCGTAATCGGTAGACGGGAGGAAGTCAGCCGGCACTTCTCCAGCCCTGAGGCGGATAAGCGCCTTCTCGATGTGGGCTTTGGATATCTTCGCAAAGTCCATCATTCGGCTAAGTCGTGGTTATCATCCACTGGCACTCCAAGTCCTGCGATGAGATGCCAAGCCCCCCTGTACTTCTCCATCCCAACGCGGTCTGCCTGGCCTGAGACGGCACGATGGGGGTAGAAGTTGAGGTCGTCGCGCGACTTTACGTCCTCGAAAGGAATAACGTAAAAGACAGGGTCGGCGCCAAGACACACAGCTACAAAGAAGTCCACCTCCTCTGCGGTATAGCTGATTCGCTCGTGCGACCTTGGATTCTTTGATTTAATTGGAAGCCGGAAACGGTCGCTGTCGGGCAAGAACACTGCCGACTTAACCTGTATCTTATAAGCCCTGCCTGCAACATATGCCAACAGGTCAACTTTATGCTGCGGGTAAAATGGCTCAAAGACATCAACACCGCGTAAGGCCAACTCAATAGAAACCATTAGTTCAGCAACCCGACCTTTAGTCTGAGTATGAACATTATACTTAAACGCCTTCCTGGTTTCATCATGCCCATCGGCGCCTTTCATTCCCTGGACTTGAGTCCCGCCAAGTCTATGCGCCCTGACTTGGCATGAATGAATGGGGCGATTCAGAAGACTGGCTATGGTGTCATACGGCACGCCGTATCTACGCAACTCAATGAGGTCTTTGTCCTCCTTCGCGGTCCAAACGTCCTTTTGCACAGTAAGGCTAAGCTCACTCGCTTTATTCCTCAACTGCCCCGCTCGCTTATCAGGCAAAAGTAGTTGTAGCTCCTTTAGCGTAATCTTCCCGAAGTTTTCCCGGAAGATAGCGAGTTCACCCTCGGTCCAGAGACGTTCCCTCAATCGTCGCCTAACATCATTCGTGACATCAATTTTTTGGTGACCAGATATAACCGAGGCATCCGGATTACTCTCCAAAATGACTGCAAGCTCTTGTTGATTAACTCTCCGACCATCAACAAAGAATTGGTTGTTTTCACGCTGTTCTATAAGCATTCCCTTGTTTGTCTTATTTCAGCAGTCATAGCAACAACAGGTGGGGGCCGTGATGATTAGCGTGTAATTTAGCCTCAGCCACCTCTACCGGCCCATAAATGGTATGGCTTTGGCTAAAGCCTGAAATTCTGACAATGACTCGTTGAACACTCCAATCGTTTAGCCCCAACGACGATGGTGTGCACATTGGGGACACCAGTGGCCCTGCTGCACGGTCGTGGGCTTTGCCATCCACCTATGACCCTTCTCGCATTCCCACTCGTGCTTAACCCGAGACCCCAAGTTCGCCTCGGAGCGCAGCTTTCCTCCATGTCGGTCCGCCAGCTTAATTAGAACCTCTAGAGGCCCAACACGCTTCACCTTGCGCAATCTCTCGCGGAAACAGGATGGACACCATGACCCGGCCTTAATCGCAGCTGGGGAAGCCAGCCAATTATGGCCCTTGTCGCAGCCCCACTTGAGCTTCGTACGGGCATCAACGTATTCAGTCGAAAGACACGAGCCGTTGCGCCCTGCTGCAACCTTCCGCATGTCGTCAATCGTAGGTCGAGCCACTCCTGCGCAGGCCGGGCACCATGAACCTGCTGCAATACGATGGCCAGCTGCGGACCAGATATGACCCTCTTTGCATTTCCATTTCATCTTTTCTTTCGCTCTTTGAAAATGCTTATCCAAAAGCTCGCCGCCTTTTGATGCGGCAATTTTTGCCAAATCAGAGTGCGACCAGACTCGGCAGACCGGACACCAAGAGCCTTGCTGAATGTTATTCGGGTAAGCCATCCATCGATGGCCCTTGGAGCACTCCCACTCGTGCTTAACTTTGGAGCCAAGATTCTCACGGGTCACAAGTCTTCCACCCCTTTTTTGGGCGTATTCGTCTAGTTTTTCTAAAGGAGTTCGGGCGGCAATACCCCTGCCGCTGTGATAACACTTAAAACACCATGCGCCATTGCGGACGGCATAAGGACTCGCCGACCAGACATGGCCTTCTTTGCATTCAAAAGCATGGACGGCCTTGCTTCCCTTGTAGTGGTCCTCAAGGCACCGTCCTCCCTTCTCTTCGGCAATCAATTTTAGCGCCTTGAGGGCCTCCGTGCTCTCTTTGTCTTTGTATGCGTCAAGGTAGTTTACCTTCCCAGGGTTTAACTTGAGACCTGGCAATGTCTTCTTGGCCCATTGGCGGATATATGTTTCAAGCGACTCTATCTTTAGCCGGCTGCCTATTTCCGGTATCGAGAGAAGCGCCACCCTGTGCTTTTTGCATAGCCGCCTTTTTTCGGCGTCATCTTCACGCCGCTGCACCAAACTACCCTTCGAAAGGTTAAAATAGTTATCTTCGAAGTGTTGTTCTCCTTGGTGTTCGAAGGCTACCCCGAGCTTGGAATTATATCCATCTAGCTCCATTTTCCTTCCTCTACTGTTAAGAAGCCAGTCCGGCTTAAGCCTTGGGAATCTAGCTTCAAAGATGTGCTCAAAGGCGACCCGAACCTGTCGCTCTCCTCTTCCGGTCGAGCACTCCGGACACCAGCTGCCGCGGCGAACGGCCCATGGTTTCGCTTTCCACTTATGCCCATTTGCACACTTCCAAGTTAACTTATGCCCCTCTCCCTTGAACTTGCCTCCAATCCAAGAGCCTCCCTTTGATTTTGCGACTTCATGTAATTCGACGTTAGCGAAGGCAAGCCGGCGGGTCCTTAACTTATCATGAACTTTGAGATGGGAACACTGCGGGCACCATGAGTCCGAGAACTTGATGCTTCCTATGGCCGCTTTCCACTTATGCCCCTTTCCGCATTGCCATATTAAGTGGCTCTTCGAGTTGCGGTAAGAGGTGGACAGGCATTTCCCGCCGTTTTTAGCAGCAAGCTCATGAGCTACCTCTATGGAAAGCCTGCGCATTGGGAGTTACCAACTTTCTATTAGTCATCATCTCACGGCGAAAGCCCAAACCACTCCTGGGCGACGGCTGGGGTGGTTAGCTCCCGATAATCCCTCATGAGCACGCCGGCACTATTACCCATCTCAAAGGCGGTAGCAGCCGCGTCCTTGGTGAGGGCAAGACGGTAAGACAGGGCAGAAGCCCGGAGGGCGTTCCGATGCCACAAGACCCCTTTGGCGGCTGCCTTAATGACCTTGAACTCGTTCTGGAGGACGGACTCCCGACCACCCCCTTCGGCATAGATGAAGCCATCCGGCTTGCGGACTGAACAGAGATAATCCGCCAACCCCTTCGGAATTGGAGTCAGACGTCGGCGAGCTGTCTTCGCATTGGCCGACCCAATCTGGATATAATAGCCCTCCCCAGATTGAATAAAGTCGGACCATCGAGCCCTGGATGCCTCGGAAGTCCGCAGACCACAATGGGCCTGAAGCCAAACTATGGCCTTCGCCCTCTCTGGGGTGGCTTGAAGTATCCGCTTCAGGGAATCAGGCGAAAGGAGACGCGGCACCTTCTGCACGACCCTATGAGAGCTGATGAGTTCAACCGGGTTCTTGGTTACCCAACCGCGCTTAAGGCAGAAACTGAAGAAAAGGCTGATGTAGCGACGATAAGTATTGAAACTGACAGGGGAAAGAGGACGGGAGTCCTTTGTTCGATAATCATCCAGCCAGCCTTGGATGTCCTGTGCCTTGACCAGGGAGACCACCTGGTCCCCCTTCGCCTTGGCAAAAGAACCGACAATCTCCCTGACCGCCTTGGCGTGACGGGCGGAGTGGCCATCAAGAGACAGACGCTGACCTAGCGCGCCAAGCGCATGGGTTATTGTGACGGAAGACTCGCGGCTTCGCGTCTCCTTGATGAACCAAGCCACCGCCTCGGTGAGGGTAGCCCCCAAAGGCTCGAGCATCTTACCACAGGCAAGTGCTTCCCGCTTGAACTCATCGGTCAGGGCATTGGCCTGCGCCCCCAGGGTGGCGACCTCCGCCTTTTTGACCACGCAGAAGGCTTCCGCCTCAGACTTGAGCCGAAAGAACCTCCGCGCCACCTTCGTGGAGCCAGAAGCACCCTCCCCTCCCGGGTAATAGACCGCCCAAGTCCGGTCTGGCCGCTTGCGGGCCAGCGTAGCCGACTGTCGAAGAGGGACCATGGTTCGCTTGGTCACCCTCACGAGAGGGAAACCGCCTTTCTAGAGGCCCGGATGCTGTCCAAAATCTGTCCGCAGTGCGGAAAACGAACCCTTCGGAACAGGTTTCCGTGGTTCGCCAATCTTTTCAAGTCAGGTGCAATCGACCACTCTGCCACCTCTCCGTAATAGGCATTCAACGGCGGCTGAGGTCTTCCCTCAAGTCCATTCCCCATCAACACCCTTGGGCGATGTCCGGGTTTCCATCCCCGACGGCGGACGCTGGAGTGAAGGGATGGAAAAAGATGAAGGCGTGGAAGAACTCACGGGGCCCTACGGACCCTTCACGCTCGCCGAACGGGCGATCCAGCGCCTGTGGGCGTCGGGCGAAGTGCGCGGCCCGCTCCCGGCGCTGTCCGGGGCGCTGATCGACGTGATCAGGCCGGGCGCATGGAACCGTTCGGCGGGGCCGGACTTCATGGGAGCCGAACTCAGGGTGAACGGTGCGCGCGTACGGGGTGACGTCGAGATCCACCTCCGGTGCGGAGACTGGGCGGCCCACGGCCACGGCGCGGATCCGGCCTATGACGGCGTCGTGCTCCACGCGGTCCTGCTGCCCGAACTGAAGCCGGTCAGGACGGCCTCGGGCCGTTCACCTGAATCGACGCTGCTCCTGCCTCATCTGCCGCGAGACCTTGAGGAAGTCGCCGAGGAGGATGCGCTGCTGGAGCTGAGGGGACGGGCGCAGGACGTCGCCCGAAGGTTGCGCGAGGGCGGAACGGACGTGGCGAAGACCCTCCGGAAGCGCGCCGCCGCGCGGTTCGCCAGGAAGACGGCCCACGCCGCCGACAGGCTCAGGGAGCAAGGATGGGGGGCCGCCTGTCACGCCCTCTTCGTCGAATCCCTGGGGACGGGCGGCAACCGCGCGCCGATGTCGGAGCTGGCCGCGGACCTCTCGCCCGAGGCGATGGAGCTCATCGGACTGGACGCCGTGTACATGCGCAAGTGCGGACGGTGGCGCCTGCGCGGACTGAGGCCCTCCGGCCACCCTTACCGACGGCTCGCGCAGTATCTCGACCTCAACCGCACCAACCCCGGATGGCGACAATCGGTGCTCGCCTGGGCGGACCGTGAGCATGGGTCGCCCGAAGTCGCCAGGAAGCGTCTGCACGAGGACGTGCTGGGACGGGCGCTTCCGGAAGGCCGCGCCGACACCGTGATCGTCGATGCGCTGCTGCCCTTGCTGGACGCGACGGGCCGGCCGATGGAGAGACTCTGGATGGAATGGCCTCCGGGCAACCGTCCCGACGAGGTGGAGGAAGCCCGGCGTCTGCTCGGCTTCCCCGCAAGGGCGCGCAACTGGGAGGTGCAGGGCCTGCTCGGACTGCTGCGCGAGGACGCGGCCTAGGCCGTCATCTTGCGCACGCGCTCCAGGGCGCGGCCGAGCGCCTCGACCTCCTCCAGGGTGTTGTAGAAGGCGAAGGAGGCGCGCGCGGTGCCGGTCAGGCCCAGCCGTTTCATCAGCGGCATGCAGCAATGATGTCCGGTGCGGATGGCGATGCCGTCGGCGTCGAGCAGCGTGCCGATGTCGTGCGGATGGGCGCCTGCCATCGTGAAGGAGAGCACGGCGACCTTGTCGGAAGCCTCGCCCACCAAGGTCAGGCCCTTGACGGCCCTGAGTCGCTCGGTGGCCGCGGAGAGCAGGACCTGCTCATGGGCGTGGGCGGACGCCCGGATGGGCATGAAGAACGCGAGCGCCTCGGCGAGTCCGATGGCGCCGGCGATGTGCGGCGTGCCGGCCTCGAAGCGCTCCGGAGCCTCCCGGAAGGTGGTGCCCTCGAAATCGACCTTGCGGATCATGTCCCCTCCCGACTGGTAGGGCGGCATGGCGTCGAGCAGCTCGGGGCGGCCCCAGAGGACGCCGATGCCGGTCGGACCGAAGGTCTTGTGTCCGGAGAAGACGTAGAAGTCGCAGCCCAGCGAGGGCACGTCGACGTCGAAGTGCGCCGCGGCCTGACAGCCGTCGATGAGGACCGTCGCGCCGGCGGCCTTGGCCAACCGGGTCATCTCGGCCGCGGGATTGACCGTGCCGAGGGCGTTGGAGACGTGGGCGAACGCGACGAGGCGGGTGCGCGAGGAGAGCAGCCCCTTGAAGGCCGCGAGGTCGACCTCGCCGCGGGACGTCACGGGAGCCACGACCACCTTCGCCCCGGCGCGCTCAGCCGCGAGCTGCCAGGGCACGATGTTGGCGTGATGCTCCAGATGGGTCAGCAGGATCTCGTCACCCGGACGGAGGTGAGAACGCCCCCAGGAGTCGGCGACCAGGTTGATGCCCTCGGTCGCGCCCCGCACGAAGACGCAGCCCTTCGGGTCGTCCAGGCCTAGGAAGCGCGCGACGACGGAGCGGGCCGACTCATAGGCGACGGTGGCCCGCTCGCTCAGCACGTGCACGCCCCGGTGGACGTTGGCGTTCTCCTCCGCGTAGTAACGCTCCAGCCGGGAGATCACGGCACGGGGCTTCTGGGAGGTCGCGGCGTTGTCGAGGTAGACGAGCGGACGGCCGTGCACCGAGGTCCCGAGGATCGGGAACTCGCGGCGGACCGCGGTGACGTCGAAAGCCTGCATCCGGACGAACCTAGGAGCGGCGGCGGCGGGCGCAACCGGGAAGCGGAATCAGGATCCGGACGGCAGGCGCACCGCCCTCCGGATGTAGGTCGGCACGTCGATGTCCTGGCCGTCCACGATGGTGAGGGGCGCGCCGCCGAAGAACCCTCGGCGGACCGCCTCGTCCGTGGCGAAAGGAAACACCGTCTGGGACTCGTCGCCCTTGCCGGACTTGGCGCCCTTGCGGCCCTTGGCGGGCGCGCGCGGAACGGGCAGCGAGGCGCCGAGCACCGACACCTCGGCCCTCCCGGCCAACGCCGGATCCGTCCGCGCGCAGAGCACGGTGGAAGTCTCGCCGCCGAACTTGGCGCGCACCGCGGCCACGGCCTCGAACGCGTCGGTCGAGGTCAGCTCCGGACCGCCTGAGACATGGACGAAGAGCGAGGCCACCTTGGTCACCGCCCCCGGACCGTGGGCGAGCGGACAGTCCGCCGCGGCCCGCGCCGCCTTCATGGCGGCGCCCTGCCCTTCTCCCGCGCCGAAGGCGCAGAGCGTCGGCGAACCCCGGGTGGAGAGGATGGAGCGCAACGCCGAGGGGTCCGCCGGAACGAGCGCTCCCGGCGCGAAGGCCGCCGCGATGCCGCGGATGGCGCCGCCCACCCAGGCGTCCGCCGCGGCGAACGCGTCGGGCATGGGGGCGTCGGCGGGCACCTGCTGGAGCAGGAGGTCGTTGTGGACCGCGATGAATCCGTGGCAGCGGCCGGCGAGGATCGTCGCCGCCTGGTCGGCCTCGCGCTGGCGGCGTTCCCCCTCGTGCGAGAAAGGCATCGTGGCGAAACAGAGCACGGTGGCGCCGGCGTCGGACGCGCAGGCGGCGATGAAGGGCGCCGCCCCGCTGCCGGTGCCCCCGCCTAGGCCGGTCACGAGCACCACGACATGGGCGCCCGCCAGCGCCCGACGGAGCGCGGCTTCCTCGGACTCGGCCGCGGCCAGTCCGGAGCCGACCTCACCGCCGGTCCCCATGCCCCGGGTCTGCTGGCGGCCCAGCTGCAGCGTGACCCCGCCGGCGGGCAGGGAGCGTTCATCCGTGTCCACGAACATCGCGCCCACCTCGGAAGTGAGTCCGGAGGAGAGACGGGAGACCATCGAGCAACCGGCGCCGCCCAGACCGAGGAGCAGGATGGAGGGCGTCCGTTCCATCTCAGAATCGGAAAAGGGCCCTGATCTGGTCCCAGAGCCCGCGCGGACGTCGCGCGGCGGGAGGAGCGTCGGTGATGGCCGCGCGCATCAGCCCCACCACGCCGGCGTACTCGGGCTTGCGCAGCGACTCGCTGTCGAAGACCGGCGCGCCCACCCGGGCGGTCAGGCCGAGCGACTGCTGGACCGCCTCGCAGGCGTCGGCCAAGTTGGCGGAACCGCCGGTGAGGATGACGCCGGAGGGCAGCATGTGCTGGTCGAGCCTCACGCCATGCCCCGGGAAGATGCCCTCGAGATGGCGCATCACGTCCTTGCGCACCAGGTCGAGCGTCTCCTGGTAACGCAGGGACAGCACCTTGGTGATCGTGCCGCGGTTGAACTGCTGGTCTCCCAGGCCGCGGTCGCCGTCCTTCCAGATGGTCTGGTTGAGATCCGCCTCACGGTGCACGCCGGAACCGAAGCGGCACTTGATGTCCTCGGCGGTCTCACGGCTGACGCGCAGGGCGACGCTGAGGTCGTTGGTGAGGTGCTCGCCGCCCACGGGGAGCGAACCGGCGCAGAGGATGTGGTCCTTGTAGTAAAGGATCCAGTCGGTCGTGCCCGCGCCCATGTCGATGACGAGGACGCCGCCGTGCTTGTCCGCGTCCTGGGCGACCGCGCAGGCCGCGGCGTGCGAGGAAAGGATGAAGTCGCGCACGCGTATGCTCATGCCGTTGATCATGCCCACGCGCAGCCTCACCAAAGCCTCCTCCATCGTCACGCGCCAGAAGCTGACCTCGAGCCGGCGGCCCGTCATGCCCACGGGGCTCGCGACGGGCTTCCCGTCCAGCATGGTGGGCTGACGCATGTAAAGGATGGTGGTGCGCCCCGCCGGGGGCTCCTGGCGGCGCGCCGAAGCCACGGCCTCCTGCAGGTCCTTCTGGGTGACCTTGCCGTCGCGCGCGGGCACCATCACGAGACCCTTCACGCGCTCGCCCTCCGCGGCCGGGCCGCCCAGCGACAGATAGACCTGGTCGACGCTCCGTCCGGCGCCGCGCTCGACGTCATGCACGACCTCGTGCACGCAGGCGTGCAGCTGCTCGAGGTCGGTCACGACGCCCTTCACGACGCCCTTGGTCGGCCGCTCGCTGAAGCTCAGCATGCGGGCCTGGCCGGCGATCATCTGTCCGACGAGGCTGACGGTCTTGGCGGTGCCGACGTCGATGACGGCGATGAGCGATGGCAGCGTCTTGGGGGTCATCGTACGACGGAGGCGGTGACGGGCACCAGGCGCGGTTCAGGCACGGGAGGATTGTAGGTTCGGTTGCGGATGGAGAGCTTGAGCACGTAGGACTGCGAGGTGACGCCGGGCCGGCGGAGGAGGTTCTCGACGTCGATGCGAGGAAGCATGGCGAGCTCCTGCCTCCAGTTGGCGGTGGAGAAGACGATGCCCACGAGGGCGGGCCGGTCGGCGGGCTGCGAGGCGGGACGGACGATGACGTTGAGGTTGGATCCGGGGGCGTCCTCCTGCGCGCCGAAGCAGTCGCGCAGGGACACGGCGGACCACTGCCGGTAATGACGCTCCTGCTCCTGACGCGCGGCGAGCAGGAAGGGCCCGACGACCTCGAGGCCGTCGACGCTCAGGCGGTCGCCCTCTCCGGTCATGCGGAAGTCCCGTATCTCAGGCAGATCCCGCACGAAGGACTCGGGATAGCCGAGCCCCGCGAAGGTGCGTCCGTCCGGGCTCACGATGCGCACGACGAGCGGGCCTCCCTCCGCCAGCGCCACGCGGGCGACGGCCACGCGTTCACGGACGGAGACGTCGAGGCTGCCGTCGGCACGGCGACGCACGTCGGCCGACATCACCTGGTTGTCGGACTCGAGGTCGGCCTTGATGGCACGCACGTCGCGGGCCGCGCCGTCCGGGGCGGACCCGACGACCTGCCGGACGAAGGACTCCGGCAGGAATCCGTCCGTCTTGTAACGAAGGGCGACGCGGCCGGTGGGCGTGGAGTCCTCGAGGGCGGCCCAGAGCAGATAACCCATGAGGGCGAACAGCACGACGCCGAACGCCGCGGGCAGACGGGAACGGACGGCGCGACGGCGGCCGACCTCGTCGCCCGGCACGCGGTTGACGTCCTGCGGCACGAGGTTGCGCCAGTCCCGGTCGGCGGGGCCGAGGTAGGAGTCGCGACGGCGGCCGAAGAGTCGGTCGAAGAATCCCATGTCAGCGCAAGGCCCCCCGGCTGAACCTGGCGACGGCGGGCGCGACCATGCGCCTGACGAGCTCCGGATAGTCGAGCCCTTTGCACGAGGCGCTCTTGGGAAGGAGGCTGGTCTCGGTCATGCCGGGCAGGGTGTTGATCTCAAGGAAGTGGAAACGGCCGTCGGACTCAAGGATGAGGTCGGCGCGGGCGAAGTCCCTGCAGCCGCAGGCCGCGAAGAGGCGGGCGGCGGCCGCGGCGGCCGCGGCGCCGACCGCGGCGGGGACCTCGGCGGGATAACGGTACTCGGAGGCGCCCTTGGTGTACTTGGTCGTGAAGTCGTAGACGCCGGAATGCGGCACGATCTCGACCAGACCGAGGGGCTCCCCGTCCAGCACCCCGATGGAAAGCTCGCGTCCGGAAAGCCGCGGCTCGGCCATCCAACGGCCGGGCGGCAGGGACGCCAGCGCCCGGGCCACCGCGTCCGCTCCGCGGGGCATGAGGAGGCCGACGCTGCTTCCCTGGTCGGAGGGCTTGATCACGATGTCCTCGCCCAGCCGGGCGACCAGCGCTTCGGCCGAAGGCGGAGCCGACGCCTCGAAGGCGGCCTCCGGCGCGGCGGGCACGTCCGAACGGCGCATCACCGCCTTGGTCCGCACCTTGTCCATGCAGAGCGCGCTCGCCGTCGCGTCGCTCCCCGCGTACGCGACGCCCAGCCCCTCCAGGGCCGACTGGAGACGTCCGTCCTCCCCCCAGCCGCCGTGGGTCACGGGGAGCACGACATGCCGGGAGGCGTCCAGCCAGTCCGGCAGGGCGTCGCCGGGCAGCTCGATGAGGCGGGAGCCGGGCAGGACGGATGCGACCGCGCGACCCGAACGCAGGGAGACCTCGCGCTCCGAGGAGGCGCCGCCGGCGAGGATGACGATCTCCGGCTCGCGGCTCACAGGAGGTCCCTCCATTCACGGCCGAGCGCGACGATCTCGGGCTGCAGCTCGACGCCGCCGCTCCGCTTCACCTCGGCCCGCACGTGCCGCATGACCTCGATGAACTGGGCCGCGCTCGCGGCGCCCCGGTTCACGATGAAGTTGGCGTGCACCGGCGAGACCTCCGCGTCGCCGCAGGCGAACCCCTTGAGCCCGGCGCGGTCGACCAGCTGGCCGGCCTTGGCCGGGTCGGGATTGCGGAAGACGCAGCCCGCGCTGGCCTCGCGCGGCTGGGACTCGCGCCGGCGGCGGGCCATCTCCTCCATCCGCGCGCGGATGGCGGCCGGCTCGTCGCGTCCGGAGGCGCGCAGCACGGCGGAAAGCACGACGGCTCCGTGCAGCTGCGGGCAGTCGCGGTAGAGCGCGTCGAAGGAGTCACGGCGCGCGGCGCGCACCCTGCCCTGCGGCGAAAGCCACTCCACCGATTCGACGACGTCGAAGATCCAGCCGCCCATGGCGCCGGCGTTCATCCGCAGCGAGCCGCCGACGGTCCCGGGAATCCCTTCCAGGAATTCGAATCCGGCCAGCCCCTCGCGGGCCGCGGCGCCGCAGAGCTCCTTGAGACGGGCCCCGCCCCCGACCCTCAGCCGGCCGTCGCCGAGCGGCGTCACCTCGCCCCAGCGGGCGGGCTCCAGATGCAGCACGAGACCGTCATAGCCTTCGTCCGGCACCAGAAGATTGCTGCCGCGGCCGATGACGAACCAGCGGAGGTCGAGCTCGGCGCAGGCGCGCAGGAGCGCGACGACGTCATCGACGGTGGCGGGCTCGGCGTACCAGCGGGCGTTGCCGCCCACGCCGAGCGTGGTGCGGCGCGCGAGGGGCTCGTTGGGCCGCAGCGCGGCTCCGGCGGAGAGACGGCCGGCCACGAGGTCGGAAAGGTCCGGGGTGACCGCGGCCGAGCCGTGACGGCGCTGACGTTTGGCGTAGGCCTCGGCGTCGCGCTCGATGTCGCCCGCGCCGACGAAGGCGACCACCGCCTCCTCGCCGGCCACGAGCGCGTCCAGGACCTCGGGCAGGGCCCGCCGGTCCTCCACCAGACGGTGCGACGAGCCGGCCACCACGGCTTCCGATCCGCCGCCCTCGACCGCGGCCTCGCCCGCGGAATAGACCGGCATCACCAGCGCGTGATCGGCCGCGGTGAGCGCCTGCCGGAACTCGGCGGCGTACTGCCGCGTGCGGGTGTGCCGGTGAGGCTGGAAGACCACGATCACCCGGCCCTGATGGGTCTCGCGCAGCCAGCGCAGGAGCGCGGCGATCTCCGTGGGATGATGGGCGTAGTCGGCCAGCACCCGCAGGCCGGGGCGCTCATAGAGCACGTCCTGCCGGCGGCGGATGCCGCGCCAGCGGGCGAGCGGCTCCGGCGAAACCGCGCCCGTGACGACGTGCGTGACGGCGAGGGCCATGGCGGCGTTGGCCCGGTTGAAGGTGCCGGCCACGGGCAGGGTCGCCTGGAGCGCGGGGAACTTTCCGCCGAGCTCGAGCACCGAGGACGCGTGGTCACCGGCGACGGGACGCGCCCGGTAGTCGCCCTCGGGCCCGACGCGCAGCACGGGCACGGAAAGGCCGGCGGCGAGCCGCTCGAGCCGCGCGTTCCCGGCGGGGATGATAACCGCCGTGCGCGTGCGCTCGAAGAGGGCCCGGAAGACCGCCTCCAGCGCCGCCTCGTCCCGGTAGTAGTCGGGATGGTCCCAGTCGAGGTTCACCGCCACCGTCACGTCGGGCGAGAAGGCCCCGATGGTGCCGTCGCTCTCGTCGACCTCCGCCACGACCCACGGCGAGGACGCCGAGGCGCGCGCCGGCGGCATCGAGGGCTCCCGGAAAAGCCCGCCGAGCACATAGCCGAAGTCGGCGCCGGCGCCCGCGAGGGCGGCGACGATCATGCCGCAGGTGGTGGTCTTGCCATGGCTGCCGCAGACCGCGACGAAGCGGCGGTCCGCGACGCGTTCCGCCAGCAGCTCGCCGCGACGCAGCACGCGCGCGCCCTTCGACTCGGCCAGCGTGAGCGCGGGATGTCCCGGCTTCACCGCGCTCGAGCGTCCGACGAGCCCGGGACGGCGGCCGGCCGCCCAGGGATCGCGGAGCAGCGGGATCTCCGCGTCCGCGAGCTGGAGCTCCATCGGGCTTCCGGTGGAGTCGTCCCAGCCGGAGACCTCCCACCCCTCGCCCTTGAGGTAGATGGCGAGCGGCCCCACGCCCATGCCGCAGGCGCCGAGCATCCAGGCCGAACCGGAGCTCATCGCCCGGCGCGCCCCTCCTTGGCGAAAGCGACGGCATGGCGCCGCAGCTCGTCCCAGCGGTTGGCCGCGTCCGCCGCGGCCAGCGCCGTGCGCATGCGTGCGAGCCCGGACGCGTCATCGAGCCGGGCGCACACCTCGGCGCACAGCCCGGCGATCTCCGATTCACGCACGCAGACGGCGGCGCCCGTCCCCGCCAGGTGCTCGGCGTTGGCGCTCTGATGGTCGTCGGCCGCGGTCGGGAGCGGCACGAGCACGGCGGGCGTACGGCAGGCGGCGAGCTCGGCGAGCGTGCCGGCGCCCGCGCGCGACACGGCGAGATCGGCCGCCGCATAGGCCTCGGCCATGCGGTCGCAGAAAGGCAGGAACCGCGCGGTGACGCCGCCATGGCGCTCGACGGCGTCGCGACCCGAGGGACCGGTGAGGCAGAGCAGGTGCGTGCCGCGGGCCGCGAGTTCCGGCAGCGCGGACTCCGCCCATCGCGTCAGGGACGCGGCCCCCTGGCTTCCCCCGAGCACGAGCACCATCCTTCCCTCCTCAGGCAGGCCGAGGGCGCGCCGCGACTCCGCCCGCGGGCGCGGTCCGATCTCCTTGCGCACGGGATAGCCCGAATCGGACTGGCGCTCCGGCGCGACGCCCGCGACACGCACCCCGGGAGGCAGATGCACGGCGCTGGCGAAGCGCGCGATGAGCCGGACGGCCTTGCCGGGCTTGCGGTTGGCCTCGTGCACGATGACCGGGACGCCGGCGAGCGCGGCCGCGACCGCCGGCCCCAGGCTCATGAACCCGCCGAAGCAGACCACGGCGTCGGCTCCGAACGAACGCAGCGTGCGCCATGAGGCCCAGACCGCGCCCAGGAAGGCGGGGAAGAAAAGGATCCTGCCCAGCAGCCCGGGACCGAAGCCGCGGCCGGAGCCGGGCAGGAAGCGCAGGGCCGGGTACTTGGCGGTCATGCGCGCGTCGACGGCCTTGCGGCTGACGATGAGCAGGCATTCGCCGCCGTCCTCCGCAAGACGCTGCGCGAGGGCGATGCCCGGCGCCAGATGGCCCCCGGTGCCGCCGCAGGCGAGCAGGAAGCGGCTCATGCCCTGGCCTCCCCGGGGACGAACGCCGGCCCCTGCGCGTCACGCAGGCAGTTGAGCGTCAGTCCGACCATGCAGGCCATGATGACGAGGTTGGTGCCGCCGTAGCTGAGGAACGGCAGCGAAATCCCCTTCGTCGGAAGCAGCCCCGTCACCACGCCCATGTTGACGAGGGACTGTATGACCAGGAAGAGGGTCGCGCCGAGGCAGAGGTTGAAACGGTAGAGGTCGGTGGACCGCTTCATCGCCCGGTGCGCCAGCAGGAAGATGGCGAAGTAGGCGCAGGCCACGGTCGCGGTCGCGACGAGGCCGTACTCCTCCCCGATCACGGAGAACACGAAGTCGGTGTGCGCCTCCGGCAGGAAGGCCCGGCCCTGCAGCCCCTGCGCCGCGCCCTGGCCGGTGATGCCTCCGACGCCGAAGGCGACCATGCCTTCGAAGAGCTGGTAAGCCTCGTCACCGCGGCGGCCCCAGGGATCGGTGAAGGAGAGGAACCGGCGCATGCGGTTCTCCCAGTTCAGCACCACCGCCGCGAAGACCGCGGCGCCGACGAGGAAGGTCGGGATCACGTACCGCCAGCGCGCGCCGGAGATGAGCATCATCGAGCCGCCGACGGCGCAGCAGAGCAGGATGGTGCCGAGGTCGGGACCGAGGGCGATGCCGGCGCAGACCGCGACGATGACCGACGCGGGCCAGAGGTAGCCCTGCTTGAAGTCGGCCCAGCCCGCCGCGGTCATGACGTAGGGGCTGCGGTCACTGAAGGAAAGCACCGGGAAGTCGGGACGGAGGGTGCGCCGCTGCGAGCCGGCCAGGAAGTGGGCGAGCATCACGACCAAGGCGACCTTGCCGAGGTCGGAGGCCTGCAGGCGGATGATCCCGAGGTCGATCCAGCGCCACGAGCCGTTGACGGAGACGCCGATGCCCGGGATGCGGGCCGCGAGGAGGGCCACGATGGCCGCGCCGAGGATCCACCATCGGTGGCGGCGCACCACGTCGAGGTCGATGCGGTAGACGAGCAGACCGGCGAACAGCGCGGCCGGCAGGTACATCAGCTGCCGCTCGAAGGCGACCAGGCGGTTGCTCGACGAGAGCGAGATGCCGGCGCTGTACTGGACCATCAGCCCGAAGGCCGCGAGGGCGAGCGCGATGAGCAGGATGCCGACGGAGTGCCCAGCCAGGGACTCCGGAGCGTCGCTCCTCACCTTGATCACCATCGCGGCGTCGGGCCTTCAGGGATCAGTTCCGGGTCGCGGGCGCCGGGGCGGGGGCCGGGGCGGGAGCCGCGGGCTTGGGGGCGGCCGGCGAACCGATGATCGTCAGCTTGAACGGTTCGGCCGGAGGCGCGGGCGCGGGCGCAGGAGCCGCGGACTTGGCCGCCGACTTGGGGGCGGATTTCGGCGCGGCCTTGGGCGCGGCGGCGGACTGTCCCGGCGCGGGGATCTTCAGCCGCTGCCCTTCACGCAACGTGGCGTTGAGCGGCAGGCCGTTGGCCGAGGCGAGCTGGGCGACGGAAACGCCCTGGCGACGGGCGATCGCGAAAAGCGTCTCGCCCTTCATGACGGCGATGGTCTCGCCGGGCGCGACCTTGGCCGAGCCGACGAGGGCGGAGGGAGGAGGCGTCGCGATGACCGGCGCGGGCGCGGGCGCGGCGACGGCCGGGGCGGCCGGGGCCGACGGAACCGGGGCGGCTCCGACCTTGGTCGGGAGCTGGGCGCGGCGGAGGCCGCCGGAGAAGGCGGCCAGGTCGGCGGGGGAATCGACCTCGTGGCCGGAGGTGCTGCGGCATCCGTTGACGCCGACGAGCACGGCGAGCACGCAGAGGTGCAGGATCACGACGGCGGTGACGGTTATCAGGGGTCTCATGGCTGGTGGTTGGGTTTGGCTGGGGGTGGTTCGGGTTGGGAAAGTTCAGCGGCGCGCGAGGGCCGCGGCCGCGCGCTCGAAGACGACGCCGCGCTCGGCGTAGCTCCGGAACATGTCGAAGCTGGAGAATCCGGGGCTGAGCAGGACGACCGTCGGGGCGGGCGCGTCCTTCGCCGCGGCAAGGACGGCGTCCTGCAGCGAATCGAAACGACGCACGGGACGCCCGAGGGAGAGGAAGTGCCGCTCAAGTTCGGGCGCGGTCTCGCCGATGAGCCAGGCCGAGTCGACGAGCGGAGCGACGTTCTCCGCGAAGCGCCGGAGGTCGCCGCCCTTCCACTTGCCTCCGCCGATCCAGCGCACGGGGACGCTGAACTGCGCGAGGGCCGCGAGCACGGCATGGAAGTTCGTGCCCTTGGAGTCGTTCCAGAACTCCACCCCCGAGGCCTCGGCCACCTTGCGCAGCCGGTGGGGCGCCAGCCGGAAGATGCGCGCCGACTCCTCGAGGACGCGCAGCGGGAGGCCGCGGGCGCGCCAGTAGGCGACGGCCACCGCCCAGTTCTCCAGCTGGGGCCAGCTGTCGAAGGGCGAGCCGGCGGGCACGGTCGGGGCCGCCTCGGCCCGCGTGGCGACGATGACGGACTCCGGCAGCTCGATCCCGAAGCGCCGCGCATGGGCCGCGACGGACTCGCCGACGACGAGGATGCCGCCGGGCATCATGCGCTCGATCAGCTTGAACTTGGCGCGGAAGTAGGTCTCGAGGTCGCCGTGACGGTCCAGGTGGTCCTCGTCGAAGTTGGTCCAGAGGACGGCCTCCGGAGCGAAGTGACGGAGGTCCTCGGCCTGGAAGGAGCTCACCTCCACCACGGCGAGGAACGAGCCCGTCGAGGCGGTCCGATGGAGGGACGTCAGCGGCAGGCCGACGTTTCCGCAGGCGACGGCGTCGAGGGAGGCGCGCTTGAAGGCGAAGGCGAGGAACTCGGTCAGGGTGGTCTTGCCGTTGGTCCCGGTGACGGCCACGGCCGGGCCGGTCCAGAGCAGGGCGCCGAAGTCGAGTTCGGAGAGGCAGGGCAGACCGGCCCGCCGGGCGGCGAGAAGCCAGGGGTGCGCCTGCGGGAAACCGGGGCTGTAGACGAGGAGGTCGTGCCGCGCCGCCTCCTCGGGCCCGAAGGCCCGGTTGTCGCCCTTCTCGTCATAGATGACGGAGGCGAATCCGCCGGCCGCGAGCGCCTCCGCGACCGCGGCGCCGCTGACGCCCGCGCCAAGGACGGCGGCGGGCCTGGCGAGACGGCGGCGGAGGGACTCGGGGAAGTCGGTCATCGCAGCTTGAGGGTCAGCAGGCCGAGCAGCCCGCAGAGGAACGACAGGATCCAGAACCGAGCGACCACCTTGGTCGCGGGCCACCCCTTCTTCTGGAAGTGGTGGTGGATCGGCGTCATGAGGAAGAGGCGGCGGCCGCCGGTGCGCCGGAAGTAGGCGACCTGGAGGATGACCGAGACCGCCTCGACGAGGAAGACGCCGCCGACCACGGCGAGCAGGAAGGGCTGGTGCATCAGGCACGCGACCGCCCCGAGCACGCCGCCGAGACCGAGCGCGCCGACGTCGCCCATGTAGAGCTCGGCCGGGGCCGCGTTGTGCCAGAGGAAGACCAGCCCGCCGCCGACCAGGGCGGAACAGAGGACCGCCAGCTCGCCCGCGCCGGGCACGTGCGAGATGCGCAGGTACTCGGCCAGCTCCCGGTGGCCGGCGAGGTAGGCGACGCCGCCGAGGACGAGCGTCGTGATGATGACGCAGCCGATGGCGAGGCCGTCGAGGCCGTCGGTCAGGTTGACGGCGTTCGAGCAGCCGACGCACACGAGCACGAAGAAGGCGCCCGCGACGGTGAGGCAGACCGCGAAAGGCAGGCCCAGCGAGGCTCCGTTCCACAGCGGCCCGTTGAGGACCGGCAGCCAGACCTCGGCGGCGGCCTCACGGCGCGAGGGATCCAGGAGGAGGACGCCGAGCGCCACGAGCGCGCAGACGCCCTGTCCGGCCAGCTTGGCCCGCGGCGTGATGCCGTCCGAGCTGCGGTTGCGCACCTTGAGCCAGTCGTCGTAGAGGCCGACCGCCCCCATGCCGACGAAGCAGACGAGCGAAGCCCAGATGAGCGCGTTGGGCTTGGTCCACAGGAGCACGGAGGGCAGCACGGCGGCGGCGATCAGCAGCCCGCCCATGGTCGGCACCTTGCCGCCCTCCTTCGCGAGGTCGCCCATCAGCGCGGCGGAGCGTTCGGGCTGACGGAGGGCGGCGAGACGCCGGATGACGGGCCCCGCGAGCAGCAGGCCGAGACCGAGCGAGGTGCAGAAGGCCAGGATGGCCCTCACCGTCTGGTAGTCGAAGAGCCGGAAGGGCCCCCAGACGGATTCGAGTTCGCTGAGACGGTGAAGCATGGTTCCTTCAGTGGAAATGGACCTGGGTCCGTACGGACTCGGGAAGCGCCCGTTCGAGCGCGTGGGAGCGGCTGCCCTTGACGAACACGAAGCCTCGGCGGGAGGCCGCGGCCGCGGCGAGTTCGGCATGGGAGGCGGCCGCGAGGCGTGCGGCCGGGGACGGCACGGCGTCGAGCGCGGCGGGCGCGTCGCCGCCGAAGGCCGCCACGAGGTCGCCGGCGCGGACGGGCAGCGCCGCGAAGGCCTCACGATGCATGCGAAGGGAGTCGGCGCCGAGCTCGGCCATGCCTCCGACGATCCACAGGCGACCCTCCGCGTCGTCGCGGCTGAGACGGTCGAAGCACGCGGCGGAATCCAGCAGCGAGGCGGGGCTGCTGTTGTAGCAGTCGACGTACCAGGATCGGGCGCCCTCGACGTGCAGACTGCCCCTGCCGGCCGGAGGCGTCCAGGAGGCGAGCGCCGCGGCGACGGCTCCGGCGTCCGCCCCCGCCAGACCGGCCGCGACGACCGCCAGCGCGGCGTTTCGGGCAAGTCCGTCGGAGACGGGGCCGAGGGCCATCGGACGGCCGTCCAAGGTCAGCGTGCGGCGGCCGGAGGCGTCGCGGCCGAGGGCGGCCTCCACGAGGCGGGCGGGCTTCACGGCCGGATCGGGCTCGCCGGCGAAACGCACGACGACGCAGCGTCCGGCGTGGACGGCGAACGACGGCCAGTCGAGCAGGGAGGCGGGGATGACCGCCCGGCCGCCGGGTCGGAGCGCGGCGACGAGCTCGGATTTCTCGCGAGCGACTCCGTCCAGGCCGCCCACCCCTTCGAGATGCACGGCCGCCACTGCGGTGACGATCGCGACGTCGGGACTGAGCACGCGGGCGGATAGGCCCAGCTCGCCCGGCAGGCTCATCCCCGCTTCGATCACCGCCCAGCGGTGGACGGCGGAATCGGTCCGCAGCAGCATGAGGGGCACCCCCAGCGTGTTGTTGAGGTTCGCCTCCGTCACGAACGCGGCCGGGCCGAGCAGCGCGCCGAGCAGGTCCTTGGTGGAGGTCTTGCCGACGCTGCCGGTCACGCCGATGACGGGACCCGCGAAGGCCTCACGCCAGGCGGCGGCGATGCGACGCAGGCCGGCCTGAGCGTCATCGACGACCAGCTGGGGCAGGACGTCGTCGACCGTACGTGAGACCAGCGCGCAGGAGGCGCCGCGGGCGCGGGCGTCGGCCAGGAAGTCGTGCCCGTCCCGACGACCGGTCCGGAGCGCCACGAAAGCCTGTCCCGGAGCGAGCGAACGGGAATCGAGGCCGAAGCCCGTGACCGGCACGGCGGGCGTCGCGGTCCAGCGTCCGGAGGACCACGTCGCGAGACGTTCGGGCGCGAAGCAGGGCATCAGTTCGCGCGGCCCCTCCTCAGGGCGATCAGCTCGCGGGCGACCTGACGGTCGTCGAAGGGGACGACGGTGTCCGCGAACTCCTGGGTCGTCTCATGTCCTTTGCCGGCGATGAGCACGCAGTCGCCCGGCCGGGCGTCGGCGAGGGCGCGGGCGATCGCCTCCCTGCGGTCCGGCACGAAGGCCACGTTCGCGACCCCGCCGGGGGCCGTGCGCATGTCGGCGAAGATGTCCTCGACGCTCTCGCGGCGGGGGTTGTCGGCCGTGGCCCACGCGCGGTGCGCGAGGCCGGCGACCGCGGCGGTCATGACGGGCCGCTTGCCACGGTCGCGGCTGCCGCCGCAGCCGAACACGCAGAGCACGCGGCCGGGCGTGATGGCCCGCAGCATGCCGAGGGCGTTGCGCAGGGCGTCGTCCGTGTGCGCGTAGTCGACGTAGACCTGGAACTCCTGCCCCGCGTCGACCCGCTCCATGCGTCCGGGCACGCCAGGAAAGTCCGCCACGGCGGCGGCCAGCGCGAGCGGATCGCGGCCGAGGCCGGCCGCCATGGCGAGCGCGCAAAGCACGTTCTCGACGTTGTAGGCGCCGGGCAGCGTGCTGACGAAGCGCGCGGAGGCGCCGCGCCAGCGCACCGTGAAGGCCGCGCCGACGGGATCGAGCGTGACGTCCTCCGCGCGGAGGTCCGCGTCGGCCGCGCGGCCGTAAGTGACGACGACGCCGCGTGCGCGGCAGGCCTCGGCCAGACGCCGGCCGTGCCCGTCATCGACGTTCACCGCGCAGGCGCCCGGCGCGTCACCGGTGCCGCCGTCGAACAGCCTGCGCTTGGCGGCGAAGTAGGCCTCGAGGTCGCCGTGGTAGTCGATGTGGTCACGGGTGAGGTTGGTGAAGCCGGCGACCGCGAAACGGAAGCCGTGGACGCGGTCCTGGTCCAGCGCGTGCGAACTGACCTCGAGGCAGGCCCCGGCGCAACCGGCGTCCGCCATCTGGCGGAAGAAGTCCGCCAGGTCGGCGGACTCCGGCGTGGTCTTGAACGAAGGCACCGAACGGCGGCCGCCGAGATGGTAACGCACCGTCCCGATGAGCCCCCAGGAGGAGCCGTCCGACTGCAGCAGGTGGCGGAGCAGGGTCGACACGGTCGTCTTGCCGTTGGTGCCGGTGACGCCGGCGAGCGTGAGCGAACGCTCAGGATGTCCGTGGAAACGGCGCGCCACCTCCGCCAGCACCTTGCGGGGCTGGCCGACGTGGGCGGCGGCCACGGCGGGGATGCCGCCCACCGGCGACCAGGAGACGACCGCCGCCGCGCCGCGGGCCACGGCCTCGTCGACGAAGACGTGCCCGTCGCTGCGCCGTCCCGGCAGGGCGAAGAAGAGAGACCCGGGCAGCACCCGGCGGCTGTCCGTGACCAGCCCCGTGACGCGGACGGACCAGTCTCCGGAACGCCCCAGCACGGGGAGCCCCTCCATGAGCTCCTGGAACGTGGGCTTCTCCATGGACCGCGAGGCCGACATCGAGGCGGGGCTCATCGGCGCACCTCCGCGTAGGCGCCGCGGACGGAGGCGACGGGGGGGATGTCGAGCCAGCGGATGCACTTCTCCGCCACCTCGCGGAAGATGGGCGCGGAGACCTTCCCGCCGTAGCCGACGCCCTCGCCCTGAGGCTCGTCGATGATGACGGTGACCGCGAGGCGGGGATCCTGGGCGGGGAAGAATCCGCAGAAGGACGCCACGTGATGGGCGCTCGAATAGCGTCCGCCGACGATCTTCTGCGTCGTGCCCGTCTTGCCGGCCACCTCGTATCCGGCGATGTCCGCCACGGGCGCGGTGCCGCCCTTGCCGCACACCTCGCGCAGCATGCCCGCCAGCCGACGCGCCGTCTCGGCGGACAGCGCTCGGCCCCGGCTGCGCGGCGGATAGGAGAGGAATGGCTCGCGCGTGACCGGATCCTCGACGCGCAGCACGAGCTGGGGCTGCATCAGCAGCCCCTCGGCGGCCACCGCCGACATGGCCATGTGCATCTGGATCGCGGTGACGCTGACCGAATGGCCCATCGGCATGCGCGAGATGGTCAGGCCGTCCCAGCTCCTGGGCGGTATGAGGAGCCCGGGCACCTCGGCGCCGGTGATCAGCCCGCTCGTCGAGCCGAAGCCGAACGACTTGACCAGGTTGAAGAAGCGTTCCTCGCCGAGGCGCTCCGCGTAGAGCATCCCCACCTGGACCGTGCCGCGGTTGGAGGACTCCCGCACGATCTGCCGCAGGTCCGCGACGCCCATGGCGTGCGAGTCCGCCGGCATCGAGACCATGCGGCCGCGGTAGGGCACGTGCGTGGCGCCGCAGTCGTAGACGGAATTGGGGGTGGCGAGTCCCTCCTCGAGGGCGCCCCCGACCGAGACGATCTTGAAGACCGATCCGGGCTCATAGACGTCCGAGACCGCACGGTTGCGCTGGCTGTCCATGGGGGCGGCCTGGGCGTCGAAGAAACGGTTCAGGTCGAAGGTGGGCCAGTTGGCCAGGCCGAGGATGCGTCCCGTGCGGGGCTCGCTCACGATGATGACGCCGCCCTTGGGACGGTAACGCAGGGCGGCGGCCTCGAGCGCGTCCTCGCAGGCCTTCTGCACCTGCCCGTGGATCGTGAGCACGACCGTGCTGCCGTCCACCGGGACGACCTCCCGCAGACGGTTGCTGGCGATCTCGCGGCGACGGCCGTCGCGCTCGGACTCGATCCATCCGTTCTGTCCGGCCAGCAGCGGGTCCATCACGCGCTCGATGCCGGCGGCCGGCACGCCCTCTTTGTTGACGTAGCCGACGACGTGGGAGGCGAGGCTGCCCTTGGGGTAGCTGCGCCGGTACTTGAGTTCGGCGCGGAGCGCCTTGATGCGGAGCGCCTGGACCTTGCGCATCAAGGGCTCGCCGACCTCCTTGAGCAGCACCGTCCAGCGGACCTTGCGTTCGACGCCCTCGGCGTCCACGCGCGTCCGTGAGACGAAGGCCTCGCGGACCTTGGCCGGAGGCAGCCCGAGCGCGGCGGCCACCTCGGGGATGCGCGACTCCTCCCCGGGGCGCAGCGACTCGGGGTCGACGCCGATGTCCCAGACGTCCTCGGAGACGGCCAGCAGGTTGTCCTGCACGTCGCGGATCTCACCGCGACGGCAGGGCCGGGTCTCGACGTGACGCCGGGCCTGATAGGCCTCGGCGCGCAGCTCCGGGGCGTCCACCCAGTGCAGTTGCACCAGCCTGACCAGCACGGCCAGGAAGCAGGCGGACACGACCCAGGCCAGAGAACGGAAGCGAATCCGCCTGGCGTGGGGAAGGGTCATCGCAGCGGTGTTCCTCCCTGCCCCGTCATCGGACGGAAGGCGACTTCACGGGCCGTCATGCGAGGGCCCTGCTGGTTGGCCGCTCCGGCCGCGGGGGGCGGCGGAACGAAGATGCGCGGAATCCAGACCACCTGGTCGGGAGGCGGGGGCCGGAAGGACTCCCCCACCCGGTCCTGCAGCTGGATGGTGTCCCAGTGCTGGTCGCGTACGCGACGCAGGCGCTCGAGCTCCTTGGTGAGTTCACCGGAGCTGCGCTCGAGACGGACGATGCGCCCGCCCACCTCGTCGGCGGCGATGCGGAGGCGCATGACGCCGATCATCCCGATGAAGAAGACGATCAGGACGGCGGCGCCGGTCATCCAGCTGAGGGCGCGGACGGGCTTCATCGGGACTCGGCCAGCCTCCGGACGGCGCGGAGCCGGGCGGACCGGCTCCGGGGATTGCGCGCCTGCTCGGCGTCGGACGGTTTCACGGCGCGGCGCGTGAGCAGCTCGGCGCGGCGCACCCTCTCGTCCTGCGGGGTGGCGTCGTCACGGTCGACCGGCCTGCCGGCCAGGCCGTTCATGTAACGCTTCACCATGCGGTCCTCGAGGGAATGGAAGGAGATGACGGCGAGCACGCCTCCGTCGGTCAGCTTGCCGAAGGCCGAAGGGAGCGCCTGCTCCAGCGCGCCGAGCTCATCGTTGACCGCGATGCGCACGCCCTGGAAGGTCCGCGTGGCGGGGTGGGCGCCGCGGGGGCCGGGCGGCGGCGGGGCGGCCTCGGCCACCAGTTCGGCGAAGGAGACCGTGCGGGACAGGCGGCCCGTGCCGCGCGCGGCCACGATGGCCTCGACGACGCGGCGCCAGCGCGGCTCCTCCCCGTAGTCGCGGACGGCCCGGACGATCTCGTCGCGGGAGCCGCGCTCGAGGAACTCCGCGGCCGTGCGGCCGCGGGCGGTGTCCATGCGCATGTCGAGGGGGCCGTCATGCCTGAAGGCGAAGCCGCGCTCCGGGACGTCGAGCTGATACGAGGACACCCCAATGTCCATCAGTACGCCGTCATACCGTCCCGGAACGCGGTCAAGGTGCCGGAAATCCTCCGGATGGAAGCGGAAGCGGCCGGGATGGCGCTCCGAGGCGGCCCGTGCGCGCACGGCGGCCTCGGGGTCCCGGTCCATCGCGTCGACGCTCGCCCCGCGCGCGAGCATCGCCTCCGTGTGCCCGCCGCCGCCGTAGGTGCAGTCCAGGTAGGCGCGCCCCTCCGCGGGGGCGAGGAGCGTCATGCACTCCTCCAGCAGGACTGGCACGTGGCTGGTCATCGGGGGTCTGTGAACAAGCTGTGGGCAGTGTAAGTAACTTTTGGATACGGCTCAGAGGCCGAGCTCGCGCAGGGCGCGGAGGACCGTGCGGGCGGACTCCGACTCGCGGTCGGCCTTGGGCGGACGCGGGGAGGCGATCTGGAAGGTGCTGAATGAGCCGCTGAACACGACGTCCCGCTCCAGCTGCGCCTGCCTCACGACGTGCTCGTTGAGCGTGATGCGTCCGGCCTTGTCGCAGACGACCTGCAGGCTGTTCTCACCCAGCGTGCGGAGCGCGTTCATCTTGTCCGGATCGCTCACGGTCACCTGCGACGAAGCGTCGCGGATGCGCTGCATCATGGAGGGCGGGAACACCACGATGGTGCCGAGCGCCGGATGGAACATCGCGAGGAAGTTCAGGTCGCCCGTGCCGTCCGAGCGCCAGGACGCCGGAATGGTGACACGGTTCTTCTCATCCAGCTTTCCGTTGTGGATGCCGGTGAAGAGAAGGTTGTTGGCGCCAATGGACATGGGTTGGGATTAAGCCCCAAGTTCGCCCACTTTTCCCCACATCCCCCCACAGGTCAAGGAATTAGCCCCCTAAGCCCCCATTTTCTTGTTCACAGATCGCCAGGTTTGGATTTTAACGAATGATATCAGTCTTTATTTTTGATAAATCTCTCTTTATGAACGATTTAAGTAATGGGACTTGGAATAATCACGGGGCCGGACGATCGGCCGGTCGCGCCCGGGTCGCCCTCCGGGGGGCGACGGGCCGGCCGGCGGACGCGGCGCGGACGGATTTGTAATGATTTTTTAATTACAAATCCGACCGCACCCGGGGCCGCCGGAGGGGCGAAATCGTTTGCCAAGGCCCGCCGGCTGTGCTTTGTCAGAGCCATCCTCCACCGACACCATGAAGCACGCCCTCGCCACCGCCCTCCTCGTCTCCGCCGTCGCCTTCACGGGCTGCAACACGAACGTCGGCGTGGACAACCCGGACAGCCGTGAGGCCTCGGCCAACCAGGTCTCCGGCGTCGTCACCACCCGCTACAATGCGCCCGTCGCGAACGTCTTCAACGCGGTCAACCGCTCGCTCGACCAGACCCCCGGCATGATGCGCACCGGCGAATCCGACATCACCGGACCCGGCGGCGACAACGACAAGGTCGGGGTCAAGGTCTTCGCCCGCTCCGTCGGCGACCTCCTGGTCACCGTCGAAATCGCAAAGACGGAGGACAAGGAGAAGAACGAGACCTACACGGCCGTGTCCATCAAGTACGGCAACTTCGGCAACCTGCCCGAGAGCCAGAAGCTGATCTCGCGCATCTCCTCCAACCTCCGCCGCTGAGCGTCGGGGCGGAACCGCCAGACGGACGCCGCCCGGCCCCCGGTCAGGCGGCGTCTTTTTTGAACTGACACAGAAGCATGGGCAACATCCACGGGCACAGTTTCCGCATCGCGACCTTCGGCGAAAGCCACGGACCTGCGATCGGCGTCGTCATCGACGGCTGCCCGCCGCGCGTGCCCTTCGACGCGGGCTTCCTGCGTTCTGAACTCGCCCGACGACGGCCGGGGCAGAGCGCGCTCACGACGCAGCGCAAGGAGGGCGACGAGCCCGAGGTGCTTTCCGGAATCTCCCCGGACGGACTGACGCTCGGCACGCCCATCGCCATCGTCATCCGCAACGCGGACCAGCGCTCCTCCGCCTACGCGGAGATGCGCACGGCCTACCGTCCGTCCCACGCCGACTTCACCTACGACGCGAAGTTCGGCATCCGCGCGGTGGAGGGCGGCGGACGCTCCTCGGCCCGCGAGACGGCCGCGCGCGTCGCCGCCGGAGCGGTGGCCAAGACGGTCCTGAAGCACGCCTGCGGGGCACGCGTCACCGCCTGGGTCGAGTCGGTGTCCGACGTGCGCATGCCTCCGCCCGCCCGCACGCCCTCGCTCCGCCAGGTCGAGGCCTCCCCCACCCGCTGCCCGCATCCCGCGACGGCGACGCGCATCGAGGCGCTCATCAAGGAGGCCCGCGCCGAAGGCGACTCGGTCGGAGGCGTGATCTGCTGCGCGATCGAGAATCTCCCGCCCGGCCTCGGAGCTCCGGTGTTCGACCGCTTCGAGGCGGAACTGGCCAAGGCGATGCTCTCCCTGCCCGCGACCAAGGGCTTCGAGATCGGCAGCGGCTTCGCCGGCACGCTCATGAGGGGCTCGCGGCACAACGACGTCTTCGTGCGACGCGGCGGCAGGATCCGGACGGAGACCAACCGCTCCGGCGGCACGCAGGGAGGCATCACCAACGGGGAGACGGTGGTCTTCCGCGTCGCCTTCAAGCCGACCGCGACGGTGCTCCGTCCCCAGCGGACGGTCGGTCCTGACGGACGCGCCCGTGAACTGACGGCCCGCGGGCGGCATGATCCGTGCGTGCTCCCGCGCGCGGTGCCCATCGTGGAAGCCATGGCCGCGCTCGTCACGGTCGACCACTGGATCCGCGACCGCGGACAGAACGCCCCCTTCGGCCGCTGCGGCAGGAAGGCATGACGCCGCTGGTGATCGTGCTCGGTGCGGCCGGCTCGGGCCGCACGGACGTCGTCCGGGAGCTGGTCGAAGCCGGCTGGCCCGACGCCTCGCGCGTGCGCGTGCTCCGTGAGTCGAGGGAGGGCGGCGAGGCGGGCTGGAAGTTCGCCGACGGGCGCGCGACGCTGCCCGACCCCGCCGACGAGGACGCCACGGTCCTCGTCACCTGCGGCTCGCTCTCCCAGGTCGACCAGATGGAGGCGATCCACGCCGCGCTCGGACGCGACCCGCGCCGGCAAGTCAGACGCATCGTGACGGTGGTGGACTGCCCGCTGGCCCATCGCCGGCCCGAAATGGCGGAATGGTACGCGGCCTGCGTGCACTTCTCCGACGTGGTGGTCCTCAACCGGAGATGGGAGGTGCCCGGGCAGTGGGTCTCGCGGTTCCTTGAGCCCTACGAGAAGGGCTTCTACCCCTGCCTCTTCCTCAATTTCACCAAAGCGGGGCGCCTCGCCAACCCGGCCCAGGCGCTGGAAGGCGATCCGCTCCGCATGAGCCACATCTTCGACGACATCGATCCGGTCGACGAGATGGAGTTCGACGAGGACAATCTGCCGGACGAGCCGTTCGACCTCGTCCGCCAGCCGGACAAGTATTTCGCCCGCGACGAGCTGGGACGGCGGCGGATCACGGTGCCGGACGTCACGCAGGCGCTGAAGTCCGAGGGACGGGCCTGAAGCCCGTTCACTTCTGCTGGGGCGGCTGCAGGGAGCCGGGAGGGACGCCGGGGCGACGCTTCATCGACTTGCCGTCCTTGGGCTCCGGACGTTTCTCCTTCGCCGCAATCTCAGGATAGCGCAGGGCGAGGGCACGGATGAAGTCCATGCGCGCCTCGGGCGTCATCGCCATGATGCGCTCGCGCTCGCTCCGGGCCTCCTCGGGAGGCAGGGAGCGCAGGTGATGCTCGAGGAGCCGGCCGCCGAAGCCGCCGCGCTCACGCATGTCCCGGGAGAGCGCGTGGCGCTCCTCAGGGGAGGCTTTCTCGAACTTGGCCAGGCGCTCGGCGAAATCCCTGCGGGCCTCGGGGGGCATGCGCTCCATCTTCTCGATGGCGCCGCGGATGCGGGAGAGACGCTCCGGAGGAAGCTCGAGGATGCGTCGCAGCGTCTGAATCTCCTCAATGGAGGGCTCGAGGTCCGGACGAGGAGCGGACACGGGGACGTCGGCCGCGGCGAGGACGGCGGCCAGGAACGACGGAAGGAGGTGACGCAGGGACATGCTCAGGACCCTCCGTCGGAAAGGTCGTCCACGATGGCGGGGCGGTCGATGACCGGACGCAGGAGGGCGAGGTCATCGGCCAGGGAGAGGAGCTCGTGGAACTGCGCCGACTCCTCGGCGGCGACGAGGGACCTGGCCTCCACGATCAACGCCTCGTCGGAGGGGGCGTCGAACATCAGGGCGGCCACCAGGCAGGCGGCGGCCGAAAGGCCTGAGCCCCAGCGGATGACGGCGCGACGCAGACGGTCGGCGCGGACGGCGGTCACGACGCGGCCGGCGAAGCCGGGGACGGACATGGCGCGTCCGCGGACGAGCGCGGCCTCGAGGTCGCGGTCGAAATGCTCTGCGGGTCGGCGTTCCATGTCAGTCCAATGTGTTCAACACCGCGGAAGGCGGCAAGTTGCGGTTAGGATTCGGGGCCATAAAAGTCGCGCATGAGCTCCTTGAGGCGGGCCCTGGCCCGGTGGATCCATGTCTTCACGGAGGAGACGGGGCACCCCATGGCTGAGGCGATCTCCTCATAGGGCATCTCCTGCTGGACGAGCAGCAGGATGGCGGTGCGCTGCTCCTCCGGCAGCTGCGCGACGGCCCGGGAGAACGCCTCCTCGAGCTCCACCACACGGCGGCCTGACTCAGGGGCGGCATCACCCGGCTCAGGAGCGGATTCGAGGGCGGAGGTGGGTTTGCGGCTGCGGCGCCTCCATTCGTTGAGGACGAGGTTCCGGGCGATGTGGATCAGGTAGGTGCTCAGCTTGGCCTCCGGACGCCAGCGACCGGCCGCGCGGTGCAGGCGGATGAACACCTCCATCGCGAGCTCCTCGGCGGTGGCCTGCGAACCCACCTCGGACCGCAGGTAGCCGATGAGGCGGGCATGATGCCGGTGCACGAGCAGACGGAGGGCGTCATCGTCCCCCGCCGCCACCAGCCCCATGAGGCGACGGTCCTCCTCTTCGTCGGCCAAGGGTGTGCTCTCCTCGGACATCTTACGATTCAACCCCGCGGACCGGCGGAGGTTGCCTGAGGTCGTCGGGCGAAGGCCCGCAGCATCTGCAGCATGAACTGCTCCAAGGCGGAGAGCACCTGGTAGTTCAGTTCAAGCCGACCCCTGGCCTCCTCGAGCCGGACGACGGCGGCGGAAGCCTGGAGCGAACAGTCCGGACGACCGCGGCCGAAGATCCGTATCCTCTCCTCGACCGAGGCGAGCAACCGGGACCGGACGGCTCGGCGGAGCGACTCCTCATGGGCCGCCTCGGCCTCCTCCGGATCGTCGTCGCCCGGCGGCAACGGCGATGCCTCCAGGGCCTCGGCCGTGAGCTTCTCCTGCAGCGACTCGAAGCGCGCGCAGAGGGCGTAGGCGGGGATGAAGGTCTCCGTCAGCCGGACGGGCGTGGGCGAAGACGCCTTGGCCAGCAGACGGTCGAAGTCGCGCAACCAGTCCGCCCAGGCCGGGTCGCTCACCTGAGGAGCCTCTCCGGGCAGGTGGAAACGGAGGCAACGGCTGAGCACGGTGGGCAGGACGCGGTAGTAGTTCGCGGTCTGCAGCACGATGAGCGTGCCAGGAGGAGGTTCCTCCAGGGACTTCAGGAAGGCGTTGGCCGCCTCGGATTGGAAACGGTCGGGCTCATGGACGACGACCGCGCGCGTCCCGCCGGTGGCGCTGAGGCGCAGCGAGGCGACGACGGTCTGGACGGCGTCGAGCGAGATGCGCCTGGACTTCTTGGCCGGACGCAGGACGGCGCAGTCGGGATGCGAAGCAGGGTCCTCGCAGCCGAGATGGACTCCCGCCAGCCGGAGGGAGGCGCGCTCAAGCGCCCCGGGGTCGGGGCCGGTCAGCAGGACGGCGTGCGGCATGCGGCCCTCGGCGCGGGCGCGCAGGAGCACCTTGAACGCCGGGAGGTCGGCGGGGTCAGCTGAGGCGGCGCGTGACTTCATGCCAGATGTCATCCGATACGGCCGCAGGAGGACGGGCGGCGTCAAGCACCAGGAATCGGCCGGGCTCCTCACGCGCCAAGTCGAGGTAGGTCGCGCGCACGCGAAGATGGAATGCCGTGTCGAGGGCCTCGAAACGGTCGGACTGCCCGCGGTCCCGGACGGAGGCCCGGCCGAGGCCGTGCGCGGGATCGACGTCGAGGAGCACGGTGAGGTGCGGGCTGACGTCGCCGCAGGCGAGCCGGTTGACGGAGGCGATGAGCGTCCGGTCGAGTCCTCTCCCTCCGGACTGGTAGGCCATGGTGGAGTCGGCGAAACGGTCGCAAAGCACGACCTCGCCGCGCGCAAGCGCGGGCGCGACGGCCTCGGCCACCAGCTGGGCGCGACAGGCCGCGAAAAGCAGGGCCTCCGCCCCGGGCGCGATCGACTCGCCCGGCCGCTTGAGCGCCTCGCGCAGGCGCTCACCCAGGGGCGTGCCCCCGGGCTCACGCAGGCGGAGCACCTTGCTGCCCGCGGCAGTCAGCCGATCGGCGAGAAGCGCGATCTGGGTCGACTTGCCGGCGCCCTCACCGCCCTCGAAGGTGATGAACTTTCCTGCGATGGGCATGAGGTCGGAAGATGGAGGACGGCAGGCGGTTGGCGAGTGGAGAAAGACGGACACGAAGAAGCCCGGGGTGGCCCGGGCTTCGCTGAAGGCGCCTGGGCGCGGTCACTCCGTCGGCGTGGGATTGACCGGGGGCTGCACGACCTCCTGCTCCACGAGACGCTGCAGGGTCTGGGCGATGCGGTCGGCGATGGCCGAGGTCCCTCCTCCACCGCCGCCGGAAGAGCTGCTCATGGCAGGGGTCGGAGGCAGGACGTTGCTGGAGGTCACCTGAGCCGGGGGCTTGTCCTCGATGACGGTGACGGGAGCCTTCTCGCCGGGAGCGGGAGGCGGAGGTGCCAGGGTGGCCTGATCACGGATGGCCTGGATGATCTCAGCGGGCACGCCGGAGGACTGCAGGATGGCGGCCAGTTCGGTGAGCTGGGCGGAATTGAGGTCTCCGAGCTCGATGACCGCGACGGGCGAGGCGGCCGAGGTGTTTTCGGCCGGGGTGTTGCCGCCGGCGGAAGTGCCGCCGCCCGCGGTGGACCCCACCACGGTGTTGTTGGCGCTCGCGGTGTTGCCGGGATCCTTCGTGGTGACGTCAAGCTGCTTGCCGGGGGCCACGGTCACGGGACCGGTGTTGGCGTCGTAGACGACGCCTTCCACGGATCCACGCACGCATCCGATGCTCATCGAGACGGTGCCGTTGGTGTTGCGGGTGAAGCCGACGGTGAAGACGGTTCCGCGGATGCGGGCCATGCCCACGGGGGTCTTGATGACGTAAGAAGACAGTGGGCTGAGCTTGCGGACTTCCCCCACGACCTTGCCGCGCTTGACCTCGATTTCAGTCACGGAAGGCGAGGGTTCCTTGTCGAACTTCTGATAGGAACCCTCGACGATCGCGGAAGAGGCGACCTGACGGAACGTCTTCACCTCGATGAGCGACTCGGGGCTGACGATCAGGGTGGAGCCGTTGGAGAGGATCAGCTCCGCGGTGGAGGCGGCGGCCGTCTCAATGTGATAGCCCTCGGCGGGCGAGAACAGGAAGCCGGAGGCGAGAGGCTTGCGGGCCTTCTTGGCATCGATGGAGAACGCGGAGCCGGTGAGATTGCCTACCAGCACCTTGCCGTCCTGCAGGGCGGCGGAACCTACTGCCGGCAGGAGCAGGAGGCCCAAGAGGATGAAGACGCGTTGGCGAAGGCTGCTCATGTGCAGATTGGGGTCTTTTGAAACTAGGATGGAGACGGGCGGAAGCAACCCCTTAAACCACCCTTGAACGGCAAGAAAAAGCCCCCGCCCCGGAGGGCGGAGGCCGATCTCAGCTTACCGAGGGCTTCAAGCCCCGGCGTACTTCTCGAGGTGACGCTGGACCTTGAAGGGGGAAATCTGGGCGTAGCGCGGAAGTCCCTGTTCGAAAGGAAGTTGCATCTCTCCCTGGATCAGGGGGAGCGCATATTTCACGAACTCCTGGCTGATGGACATCCGGTCCTCGCCGATCCACTCGGGCGGGAAGGCCTTCACACCGTTGGCGATTTCAGAGAGGGGAGCGAGGCGGGTCTCAACCCCGTAGGTCTCCTTGCCGGTACGGACCATGATGACCATCTGGCCGGACTCGCCGGCGATGGCGGCGCGGACGGCGGCGGCTCCGCAGAGCTCGGCCTCCTCGACGTCGGTCTTGGAAGCGTTGTGCGAGGCGGCGCGCTGCGTGATGCCGAGCTTGGAGGCGCGGGCCTTGACGCCGTCGAAACGGTCTTCGACGAGGTTGCGGAGGTATTCTCCGGCGCCGCCGAGGACGGCGTGCCCGAAGGCGTCGGTGCTGGAGGTGTCGGCGCCGAGGTAGTTGCCGGCGGCGTCCTGCACGCCTTCGGAGACGACCACGAAGCAATGCTTCTCAGTCTTGAGGACTTCCTGGACGCGGCCGATGAAGGCTTCGGGGCTGAAGGGGACCTCGGGGAGCAGCACGATGTGCGGGGCGGTGCAGTTGTAATGGGTGTTGGACTTCACGCGGTCATCGGTCTTGTCGCGACGATGGGCGAGGACGGATGAGGCGGCCAGCCAGCCGGCGTTGCGCCCCATGACCTCGAGGACGGAGACGAAGTCGTTCTGGCCCATGGCGGCGTTGTCGAGGGCGGTCTCCCGGATGGTCACGCCGATGTGCTTGGCGACGGAACCGAAGCCAGGGCAGTGGTCGGTGAGGGGCAGGTCGTTGTCGATGGTCTTGGGCACGCCGATCACGCGGAGCTCGTAGCCCCGCTCCTTGGCGAGCGCGTCGATCTTGGCGGCGGTGTCCTGGGAGTCGTTGCCGCCGATGTAATGGAAGTAACGGATGTTGTGGGCTTCGAAGACCTTCAGGATGCGGTCGAAGTCCTCCTGCTTCTTGACCTTGTAGCGGCAGGTGCCGAGGGCGGCTCCCGGGGTGTGACGCAGGGCCCGCAGGGTCTGCTGGGACTGGGCGGCGAGGTCCACCAGCTCCTCATGGAGCACGCCCTGGATGCCGTTCAGTCCGCCGTAGATCTCAGGGATCTCGTCCTCATGCTTCAGGGCCTCTGAAATCACCCCGGCGAGGCTGGCGTTGATGACGGGGGTGGGGCCGCCGCTCTGCGCGACGAGAAGGTTGCCGATGAGGGAGGACATGGGAGGGAACGGTTTGAAAGGTGGGTTGTGGGAACCCCCCTGCCCCTTGGCAACACGGAAAACCCCGGCCCCCGCGCACGACGCGCGAAGGCTTACAAAATGCGGCCCGGACGCACTTCCGCGGACTCCGGAACCTTCGCCTTCCACTCGGCGGCCTGCCGTGCGAAGGCGTCCACCTGGGCGCCCGCCGCCCCGGTCAGTTCGGAGGCGCGGGCGACGGCGGCCCGCAGCGCCTCGAGGGGTACGCCGACGCGTCGGTCGGCGGCGAGCCGCTCGACGAGGTCGTTGCGGGCGCTGCCGCCCGAACGGAGGTCCTTGGCGACGGCCACGGCGTGCTCCTTGATCGCCTCATGCGCGGCCTCACGTCCCGCGCCGGCTTTGACGGCCTCCATCAGGAAGGTGGTCGTGAGCAGGAACGGCAGGTAGTGGGCCGACTCGCGGTCCACGACGGGCCGGTTGACCTCCATCTGGCCGAGGACGGTGAGGAAGGCCTCGAAGAGGCCGTCGAGAGCGAGGAAGGCGTCGGGGAGGAGGACGCGCCGGACGACCGAGCAGGAGACGTCGCCCTCGTTCCACTGGTCGCCGGACAACGAGGCCGCCATGGCGAGATGGCCGCGGAGGATGACGTGGAAGCCGTTGATGCGCTCGCAGGTGCGGGCGTTCATCTTGTGCGGCATCGCGGAGGAGCCGACCTGACCGGGCAGGAAGCCCTCGCTGGCCAGTTCATGGCCCGCCATGAGGCGAAGGGTGCGCGCGAAGGAGGAAGGGCCGGACGCGGCGGAAAGGAGGGCCGAGACGACCTCGAGGTCCATCGAACGGGGATAGACCTGGCCGACCGCGCCGAGGGAACGGGGGATGCCGAGGTGCGCGAGCACGCGCTCCTCGAGCCGCAGGACCTTGGCCGCGTCGCCGCCGAAGAGGGTCAGCTGATCGAGCTGCGTGCCGACCGCGCCCTTCAGCCCGCGGGCCGCGAAAGCGCCGAGGGCGGCGTCGATCTGCGCGACGCCGCGCAGGCACTCCTCGCCGAACATGGCCCAACGCTTGCCCACGGTGGTGGGCTGCGCGGCGACGTTGTGGGTGCGGGCGGCGATGAGCAGGTCACGGTCGGCCTGGGCGCGCCGGGCCAGCGCGCCGAGCGCGGCGACGGCCTTGGCGCGCACGAGGCGCAGGGAGCGGAAGACCTGCAGCTGCTCGACGGATTCGGTGAGGTCACGGCTGGTCAGGCCCTTGTGCACGTGCTGATGGCCGGCCAGCGCGCAGAACTCGTCGATGCGCGCCTTGACGTCGTGCCGGGTCTCCTCCTCGCGGCGGCGGATGGAGTCGAAGTCGACCCGGTCCTTGACGCGCTCGTAGGCGGCGAGGGCCTCGGCCGGGATGTCGAGCCCGAGGTCACGCTGCGCCTTCATCACGGCGATCCAGTATTCGCGCTCCAGCACCACGCGGCCGCGCGTGGACCACACGGCCTTCATGGCGGGGGAGGCGTATCGGTCGGCGAGGACGTTGGGGACGTGGTCTTGGGACATCGTGCGCGGAGAGGGATTACGGATATCAGGGTTGGCGTCCCACGGCAAGCGCACGCAGGAACAGCGCGCGCACGGCCTGCTCCTCGTCGGCGCCGCGATTGGAGGCGTCGAAGCAGTCGGCGCAGGCGAGCTGGGCGTCGATCAGCTCAGCCAGGGCGTAACGGGAGGCGGCCGGCGCGACCTTGTTCGAGACGTACCAGGGGTTCTGGGAGAAGACGTTGGCGCTGGACTTGGCCGCCGAGCCGAAGGTCGGCCCGTGCCGGGCGGAGGCGGTCTCGAAGGCGCCCTTGGGCAGCCCGGCCTCCGAGAGACGGAAATCGCCGGAATCGGCGAGCGCACGGATCTGGATGAGGAGGCGGAGGCGGTTCTGGAGCGCGGAAAGCAGCGGGCGGGCGGAGGACTCGTTGAAGAAGTAACGGTCGAGGGCGGCGAGCGCCCAGGGCAGGTCCCGTGCGGCGAAGGCCTCGATGGGCTCGAAGAAATCGCCGTCGCCGAAGACCGGCACGAGCAGATGGACGTCGGATTCGCGCAGGGAGCCGCCCTTGCCCGCGTAGGTCGCGAGCTTGTCGCACTCCCCGAGGACGAGCCGCGTGGACTGCCCGACGCGGCCCACGACGGCCTCCGGGACGCCACGTTCGAACTTCACGCCGAGGGACCTGAGATGCGCCGCGGCCATCTCGGCCTGCTGCTCGGCCGCGGGATCGGGTCCGAAGGGCGAGGGACGGCCGGCCGCATGGACGACGAACTCATCCGCGGTCTCCTTGAGCGCGGAAAGGTCCTTGCGTCGTCCGTCATAAGGGGTGGCCGAAATGATCACGTGGACGTCGTCGGGAGCCGCAGGCAGGGCGCTGAGCATGGCCCCGAGACGCTCCTTCGCCTCCTCCGACCTGCCCTGCTGGGTGTCGGCCACCCAGTTCAGGTTGCGCAGCCAGAGGACTTTGGCCCCGCCGAACATCGGCAGGGTCCGGAGCGACTCGATGAAGCGGGTCTCGATGCCCTGGGCGTCCTCGACGCGGATCATGGCCCCGTCGATCACCTCCGCCTCGGCCTCCGAGCCGAGCTTCTTCTTCGCGGCCTCGAAGAGGGCGCGGGCGTCCCGGTCGACGAGGTATTCGTCTTTGCCCGCGACGATGGCTAGGTAGGCCGGCACGGCCCTAATCTTCGCCGTCGCATGGCGGTGGCAACCCTTTGTGCGCGCGGCGTCGGCCGCGACGTCGCCCCGGAGCCGGTCAGGACCCGTGCAGCAGGTCCTCGACGCGGTAACGGTTGAGCTTGCGGCGCATCCAGTCGAGGGCGGTGTTCACGGACCGACGGCGCACCTGCGCGCGGTCGCCGACGACGGAGATGCGGCGGGACCAGACGCCGGTGGGCGAAGAATACCCGAGGAAGACGGTGCCGACGGGATCGGCGTCGGTGCCACCGTCCGGCCCGGCGAAGCCGGTGACGGACAACGCGTAGTCGGAACCGAACTTCTCGGCGGCGCCGGACGCCATGGCCGCGGCCGCCTCGGCCGAGACAGCCCCGTGCTGGGCGATCAACGACTCGGGGACGCCGAGGAGGTTCATCTTGGAGTCGTTGGAGTAGCAGACGGCGGAGCCGGCGAACACCTTGGAGGCGCCCGGCACGGAGGCGAAGGCGTCGGCGAGCAGGCCGCCGGTGCAGGATTCGGCCAGCGAGACGCTCTTCTCCAGCGAGCGCAGCTGCTCGATCACGATGGAGGCCAGGCAGGCGTGCCCGGTGCAGATGAAGTCCTCGCCGACGGCGTCACGGACCCGCCGGGCGACGTCGCATAGGTCATCCGCGGTGGCGCCGCTGCCGCCCGATGAGATGCGCGCGTCGACGATTCCGGTGTGGGTGCCGAAGGTGAGCGTGAGCTCCGCGGGCACGACGGGCCGGATGAGGGCCTCGAGCGGCGCGGCGCCGATGCCGTAGGTGCGCACCTGCACGTAGGCCTCGCCGCGGCAGGCGCAACCGAGGTCACGCAGCCTCGGCACGACCTCCTCGTCGAACATGGGCCTCAGCTCAAGGCCGGGGCCGGGCAGCATGACCAGGGCGCGGCCGTCGCGCGAGAACCAGACGCCGGGAGCGGTGCCCCGGGGATTGCGCAGCTCGGCGCCGCCGACCGGCACGCGGCACTGCCGGAGGTCGGCGTCGGAGACGGTCCTTCCGATCCGCTGGAAGCGTTCGCGGAGGGCAGACTCGGAGTGAGGCGTGCGCGTGAGCCCGACGCCCAGCGCGGCGGCGACGGCCTCGCGCGTGCAGTCGTCGGTAGTGGGACCGATGCCTCCGGTTGTGACGATGACGTCGTAGACGCCCCAGGCCGCCCCGACCTCGCGGGCGATGGCGGAAGCGTCGTCACGCACGGTCACGGCGCGCGTCACGGGCAGGCCGCGGCGGGCGAGCTGCTCGCCGAGCCACACGAGGTGCGAGTTGCCGCGCAGGCCGTCGAGGAGCTCGTCGCCCACGTTGATGACGAGGACTTCGCGGGGATGGGCGGGGCGGCAGGAATCCATTTGCGGGACTGCGGAACACCCGCAGGGTTTGAGAACACCCGCAAAATGCAAACCGGCCGGGAAGAACTTTCGCCCAAGGCGAGGGCGCGGCGGGCGCCCCGCGCCCCCGGGGTGTACCTGATGCGGGACGCGGCCGGCCTGGTGGTCTACGTGGGCAAGGCCAAGGACCTGAAAAGGCGGCTGGCCAGCTACTTCGCCCCCCGCACCCGGCTCACCCCCAAGGTGGCCGCCATGATGGACACGGTCCACGACCTGGAATGGCATGAGGTGCGGACGGAGACCGAATCGCTCCTGCTGGAGGGCAGGCTGATCAAGCGCTGGCGCCCCCGCTGGAACATCCTCTTCAGGGACGACAAGCAGTTCCCCCAGATCCGGGTCGACCTCCAGGACCCGGTGCCGCGCTTCCGCATCGTGCGGGCGCGCACCTCGGAGACGGCGCGGCACTACGGCCCGTTCCCCCACCAGCGCGCGGTGCGCAGGGCGCTCAACGAGATGCGGACCAAATTCGGCATCCTGCTCGGGGACGCCGCCCCGGAACGGCTACCGGACGGACGCTGGCGGCTCTACTCCGGCGCACGCGCCGAGATCCAGCGGCACGCCAACGAGGTGACCGAGGAGGAGTACCGCAAACGGGTCGACGACGCGTGCGCCTTCCTCGACGGCAAGGCCGCGGAATGGGCCGAGGCGGTCGAGGCGGAGATGCGCGCCGCCGCCGAAGCGCGCGACTACGAGAAGGCCGCCGACATGCGCGACCTGCTCGACGCGCTGCGGCGCACCACCGAGAAGTCCCGGCGATTCCTGCGCGAGAACCCCCTGCCCCGCCGCGACGAGGCCGCCGCCCTCGCCGCGCTCGCGGCCGCGCTCGGCCTGGAGCGTCCGCCCGCCACGGCGGAGTGCTTCGACATCTCCCACATCTCGGGCACGCTGGCCGTGGCCTCCATGGTGCGGTTCGTCGACGGCCAGGCCGACAAGTCCGGCTACCGCCGCTTCAGGATCAGGTCGTTCGAGGGCAATGACGACTTCCGCGCGATGCAGGAAGTGGTCGGCCGCCGCTACACGCGCCTGCACGAGGAGCGCCGCGCGTTCCCCGAACTGGTCATCATCGACGGCGGCCTCGGCCAGGTCCACGCCGCGCTCGCCGCCTTCAGGGAACATGACCTCGCCCCGCCCCCGCTCATCGGCCTGGCCAAGCGCGAGGAGACGGTCGTCTTCCCCGACGGACGCGAACTGAAGCTGCCGCGGCACGACGTCGGGCTCGCCCTGCTCATGCGCATCCGCGACGAGGCCCACCGCTTCGCCAACGACTTCAACGCCGAGCTGCGCACGCGCAAGCTGCGCGAATCGGTCCTGGATGAGATGCCGGGCCTCGGACCGGCGCGTCGCAAGGCCCTGCTGGAGGCCTTCGGCAGCATCCAGGCGCTGCGCAAGGCGACCGAGGCCGAGATCGCCGAGGTGCCCGGCTTCGGCGAGGCGACGGCGCGCGAGCTCAGGAAGTTCCTCGACACGCGCACGCGCCGCGCCCCGGAAGATCCCGAAGGGACGGACTAGTCGGCGACCGGGGCCGCGACCCCGAGCTCCCGTGCGACGAGGTCGGCCACACGACGGGCCCCGCCGGCGTCACCGAGCGCCTCGACGGACTTCTTCCAGGCCCGCCAGACCCTCCATTCGTCCGCGAAGGCCGAGGCGACCGCCTCACGTGCGGACTGCGGATCGAGACCGAACGCGCCTGCGCCATGTCCCGTGATGAGCCGGGCGTTGCCCGCCTCCTGCCCGGGTATGACCTGGGTGATCACCATCGGCACGCCGGCCGCCACGCACTCATGGGTCGTGGCGCCGCCCGCCTTGCTGACCACGAGATGGCTCGAGAGCATGAGCTCCGGGATGCGGTCGGTCCATCCCAGCACTTCGGCCCGTCCTGCGACGGCGCGCCCGACCGCGTCCTTGAATCCGGCGTCACGCCCCACCGTCACCGTCAGCTCCAGATCGAGCGAAGCCAGCGAGGCGGCCAGAGCGACCGCGTCGCTCCGACCGGGATTGAGCATGAGCAGCACGCGCGGGCGGCCGCCCGGGAGCGCGGTGGAACGTCCGGCGAGACGCGCGGGCACGGGGAATCCGAAGGGCAGCACGCGCGCGGCGGGCACGCCCTGCCTGACCATCACGTCGGCGGTGGCCCGGTTCGGCGTGACGTACCAGTCGGAATGCGCGCGGTGCCAGGCTCGGTTCACCGAGATCGAGTCGGTGACCACGGTGATGAGCCGCGGGCGCGCGGGGTCGTCACGCCGCCAGCGGCGGGCCATCATGTAGTTGTACAGGGGATAGGCCGAGACGACGGCGCGGGGCGCGGCCTCATCGAGCAGCGCGTTGAGCCGACGTTCCACCGGCCGCACCAGCGGCAGGGAGGCGCGGACGAGGGGCATGCGGTCGAGGCCGGCGTACAGGCAGCCCCAGAGGCGCGGGAAGCGGTTCGCGAGCCGGATGTATCCGTCCCGCTGGGCGCGGGCGCGCTCCGGACCGTAGGCCTCGATGAAGAGGTCGTGCACGCGGGACTCGAACGCGCCAGAGAGATGGCCCGTCAGGGCCTCCGCCACCGCCCGGGCGGCCGCATTGTGCCCTTCGCCGAAACCGGCGGAGAGCACGGGCACCCGCATCATCGGACCGGCGCCGCCTCCGCGGCGCGCACGGCCGGAAACTCGCCCGCGGCGGCCTTCGCGCGCTGCGCGGCGATCCGCGCGCGCAGCTCGTCGCGGCCGACGACCCGCAGGGTCCCGTCCGTCTCCTCGACCACCGCGGTGAGCGACTCCACCCAGTCTCCCGAATTGAGGTAGCGCACGCCGCCGATCATCCGGTCCTCCGCCTTGTGGATGTGGCCGCACATCACGCCGTCGCAGCCGCGACGGGCGGCGAGGGACTGGATGTGGTCCTCGAACCGCGAGATGAAGCTCACCGCCTCCTTCACGCGGCCCTTGATGGCCTGGGAGAGCGAGAAGTACTCCTTGCCGCGCCAGGCGCGCCAGCGGTTGTAGAACCGGTTGATGTCGAGCAGCAGCTGGTAGCTGATGTCGCCGATCACGGCGAGCCAGCGCATCTTGGCCGTGACCGTGTCGAACGCGTCGCCGTGGATGCAAAGGTAACGCCTGCCGTCGGCGCCGACGTGCACGTGCTCCTCCGCGAGCTCGATGCGGTCGAGCGCGATGGGGATCAGGCGGCGAAGGAAGTCGTCATGGTTGCCGCGCAGGTACACGACCTTGGTGCCGTCCTTCTCCGCCATCTTCATGAGGCGCCTCACCACCGCGGTGTGGGCCGGGCTCCAGTGGTTCTTACGCCGCAGCGACCAGAGGTCGATGATGTCGCCGTTGAGGATCAGTTTCTCGCAGCGGACGCCGCGCAGCACCTCGAGCAGCTCGCGCGCCTGGGAGTCCTTCGTGCCGAGATGGAGGTCGGAGAGCACCAGGGTGCGGAACAGGACCTTGTGAGGAGGGACCGGACGTTCGACGTTCACCATGGAAACGGATGATGCCCCTGCCACATGTCCTTTCCGCGTCGGAACAGGCACGGGACGGTGAAAAGACGGAAGGAGGGAAGGACACACGATTGTAACAATCGTAACCTTATGATGTGTCGTTTGTTACGCTATCGTTACGGAGCGTTGTTGCGCACCCGTCCCGGTAGCGGGTTCAAACCAGCCGCAAACCCACCCCAAGACGATGAAAGACTTCCTGAAGAAGGCCCTCGGCAAGGATGAGAAATTTTACGAGCTGCTGGAGGCCAGCGCGGATGAGGCGGCCAAGAGCGCCAAGGCCGTCGCGCGGCTCTGCTCCCAGCTGGGCAAGCCCGACTTCGACCGCAGCTTCACCGAGCTGGTCGTCGCCCGCCGCAACGACAAGCGCATCGGGCTGAGCATCACCCAGGAGCTGTGCCGCACCTTCGTCACCCCGCTCGAGCGCGAGGACATCGAGGCGCTGGCCAACGCCCTCTACAAGATTCCGAAGACCTGCGAGAAGGTCGGCGAACGTCTCGCCATCTGCCCCTCGCAGTTCTCCACCGACATCGTGGACAAGCAGGTGCGCATGCTCGAGCAGGCCACCGAGGTGACCGCCGCGCTGGTGCGCAAGCTCCGCAAGCTCTCCAACGTCGAGGAGATCCAGGACCATTACGAGACGCTGCAGACGATCGAGGGCGACGCCGACCGGCTCATGGTCGGGCTGCTACGCGACCTCTACCAGGGCAACGTCGACGCCAAGGAGGTCGTGGTGCTCAAGGACATCTACGAGCTGCTGGAGCGCGCCATCGACCACTGCCGCGACGCCGGCAAGGTCGTGTTCCAGATCGCCCTCAAGTACGCCTGATCCGGACGCCGCGGACCCATGGACCCCTTCGTCCTGATGCTGGCGGTCATCGTGGTCGCCCTGGTGTTCGAATACATCAACGGCTTCCATGACGCGGCCAACGCGATCGCCACGGTGGTCTCCACGCGGGTCCTCACCCCGCGCCAGGCCATCCTGCTCGCCGCCTTCACCAACCTGATCGGAGCGTTCTGGGGCACGGCGGTGGCCAAGACCATCTACTCGGGCTACATCGACGTCTCGGGCGGCTTCCAGGTCCAGCAGCTGGCCATCGCCTGCGGGCTACTCGGCGGGATCGTCTGGAACCTCATCACCTGGTGGTTCGGCATCCCGTCCAGCTCCTCGCACGCGCTCGTCGGCGGCCTCTGCGGCGGCGTGCTGGGGCAGACGCACCTCGACTGGGGGAGGCTGATCTGGTCCGCCTCCGAGGGCGGCAAGACGGCGGGCCTCTGGCCCAAGCTGATCAAGCCCATGTTCATCTCGCCGTTCATCGGCTTCGCGCTCGGGGTCGTCTTCATGGCCCTGCTGACGGCCGTCATCGTCCGGCTGATGGCGCGCCCGAGCGTGGTGCAGCGCCGCTTCGGAAGGCTGCAGCTGATCTCGGCGGGCATGATGGGCTTCTCCCACGGCTCCAATGACGCCCAGAAGACGGTGGGCATCATCACCTTCGCGCTCATCGTGGGCACGACCTCGGGCGCCTTCAATGGCCACCCTGAATGGGCTTCGTTCATGAAGCCCGAGCTCAACGCCAAGGGCGTGGTCGACCATGCCCCGTACTGGGTCATCGTGCTCTGCGCGATCACGATGGCGCTCGGGACCGCGGCGGGCGGCTGGAAGATCATCCGCACGATGGGCCACAAGATGGTCAAGCTTCAGCCCGTCCACGGCTTCGCGGCGGAGACGGCCGCGGCCATCACCATCCATGGCGCCTCGGAGATGGGCATCCCGCTCTCGACGACGCACGTCATCTCGACCTCCATCCTCGGCGTGGGCGCGACGAAGCGCTTTGACGCGGTGAAGTGGGGCCTGGTGGGCCGCATCGTTTGGGCCTGGGTGATCACGATCCCGATCACGCTGACGCTGGGCTACCTCTTCTACCGGGGCGCGGTGCTCGCCGGCTGGGCTGACTGAACGAAAGGCGGAGGCTCAGCGTGAGCCGAGGTCGACGCCCGTCTTCCTGGCCCAGGCCATCCACGCGTCCGAAAGCTCCTTGAGCTTGTCGGGACGCTCGGCCGCGAGGTCGCGCTGCTCCGAGGGATCGGCGGAGAGGTCGAAGAGCTGCCAGGTCACGGGCGCGCTCTGGCGCTTGCCCCAGACGATCTTCCACCGGCCGAGACGGTAGCCGCGCGCGCCCTCATGCGCGGTGGGGATGCCCCGCTCGGGCGTCGTCTCGCCGCGCAGGTCCGGCAGCAGGGACCGGCCCGAAAGGGGTCGGACAGCGCGACCGGCGCGCTCCGAGGGATATGCGGCGCCCGCGGCCTCAGCCACGGTGGGCAGGAGGTCCATGACGTGCGCGGGCGAACGGATCCACGCCTCGCGCGGCTTCAGCCCGGCGGGCCAGGAGACGATCAGGGGGGCGCTGACGCCGCCTTCGTGACAGAAGTGCTTGTAGAGGTTGAGCGGGGTGTTGCCGAGGTTGGCCCAGCCGGAGCCGTAGGAGGAATGGGTGCCGGCCTGCCCCATGCCCTCGAGGGCGGCGCCGACGTGCAGGTCGGTGCGACCGGCGCGCGAGCGTCCGTCGAAGCCGAACGGGCCCCATTCGTAACAGGCCCCGTTGTCCGAGGTGAAGACGACGAGCGTGTTCTCCAGTTCGCCATGCTTCTCGAGGTCGGCGAGCAGCCGCCCGACGCCCTGGTCGACGTGCTCTACCATCGCGGCGAAGGTGGCCATGCGTCGCGCGAGGTCCTCACGGCGGTCGGCCGGAAGGCTGTCCCATGACGGGTTCGGCTTGCCGGAGAAGCCGTTGGCGATGGCGTCATCGGACTCGACGGGCACGGTCGAAAGCGGCGGCAGCACGGCTTCGGCGGCCACGAGGCCGAGCTGCTTCATGCGGGTGAAGCGCTCGGCCCGCAGGACGTCCCAGCCTCGACGATAGGTCGCCATGTGCCGGTCGATGGAGGCCTTGGGCGCCTGCACGGGGAAGTGCGGCGAGGAATGCGCGAGATAGAGGAACCACGGCCGACCCTTGTCGGCACGGGCCTGCCGCAGGAACTCCAGCGCGTAGTCGGTGAAGACGTCGGTGACGTAGAACTTGCCCGGCGCGTAGGAGAGCTCGGCCTTCGTGCCCGCGGGCAGGCGCACGTAGGACGTCGGATCCCACTGGTCGTTGGAATGGGCCTGCAGGTTCCTGTAGCCGTAATAGGCGTCGAAGCCCCGCAGGATCGGACCCGGCACGCCCATGTGCCACTTGCCCACCATCCAGGTGCCGTAACCGGAACCCTTGAGCAGCTCGGGGATGGTGATGTTGTCATCCAGCAGATGCCCCGTGTAGGCCTGTCCCCGACCCGGCGAGGGCTTCGCCGACACGAAATCGCCGATGCCGGCCTCATGGGGATGCAGCCCCGTCATGAGGGAGGCGCGCGTCGGACAGCAGCGGGCCGAGGTGTAGACCTTCTCGAAGCGGGCGCCCGCCTTGGCGAGCCGGTCAAGGTTCGGCGTGGGAATCTCACCCCCGTAGCACCCCAGGTCGGAATAACCGAGGTCGTCCGCCAGGATGATCAGAACGTTGGGTCGCCCCGCGGCCCCGCAGGCCAGGGCGGCCAGGAAGAGGGGAAGGAGGCGCAACGGTCTCATCGGGGTCACGGAATCGTGGCTACGACTGCGTTCATGACCAGACCCTTCAATGGCCTCAACAGCCCGATTAGAGCCCCTAAAAGGGCTGGTTTTCGCCCTTCTCACTTGCCCCTTGGGGGGTCGCTCCTACGTTCCGCCCTACCACCATGGTCAAAACCGACTTCGGCTATAACAGCAAGGTAGAGGGCGAGGTCATCGTGACCCGGGCCGATGCGGTCGTGAACTGGGTCCGGAGCCACTCCGTGTGGCCGATGCCCATGGGTCTGGCCTGCTGCGCCATCGAACTCATGGCCGCCGGCGGCTCCCGCTTCGACATCTCCCGCTTCGGCATGGAAGTGATGCGCTTCTCCCCCCGTCAGGCCGACTGCATGATCGTGGCCGGCACGGTGACCTACAAGATGGCCGAGGTCGTCCGCCGCATCTACGACCAGATGGCCGAGCCCAAGTGGGTCGTCGCGATGGGCGCCTGCGCCTCCTCCGGCGGCATGTACCGCTCCTACGCCACCCTCCAGGGCGTGGACAACATCGTGCCGGTCGACGTCTACATCTCCGGCTGCCCGCCCCGCCCCGAGGCCCTTCTCGACGGCATGATGCTCCTGCAGGAGAAGATCCGCAAAGAAGGCGGCTCACTCCGCCGCACGTTCAAGGGGCGCGTCGTCGAGACCAAGGTCGTCAGCTGAGCCGATGGACGCCGCCGCACTCACCAGCCGCTTCCCCGCCTTGCGGGACCTCGCCGGCAAGGACATGCCGACGTACGAAGCCCCCGGCGGCGACCTGCTCGCGGTCGTGAAGTTCCTCCGCGACGAACAGGGCTTCGACCTGCTCGCCGACCTCTGCGGCGTCGAATGGAAGGACCGCACGCCGCGCTTCGGCGTCGTCATCCACCTGCTCTCGACCGCCTCCAAGGCGTACGTCCGGCTGCACGTCCCCGCCGTCGACGACCGCGTGCCCAGCGTCTCCTCGCTGCATCCCGGCGCCAACTGGCACGAGCGCGAAGCCTACGACATGTACGGCATCCGCTTCGACGGGCATCCCGACCTGCGCCGCATCCTGATGTGGGACGGCTATCCCTACCACCCGCTGCGCAAGGACTTCCCCCTCGCCGGCATCGAAGTCCCGCTGCCCGCCGCCGACGTGGCCGAAGTGACCGGACAGGCCGTCGAGCCCGCGCCCATGATGGGCGGCCCCTTCGTCTCGCACGGTGGACGCATGTCCGAAGGCGAGCCCTCCGCCCTCGACCAGTCCTGGACCGAGGAGCGCCCCAAGTCCTGAACCTGCCGTGAAGATCACCAAGGAAATCTCCATCGGCGACGTCGCCGCCCGCGCGGAGGAGCTGCGCGGCGAGAACATGACCCTCAACATGGGTCCGTCGCACCCCGCCACGCACGGCGTGCTGCGCCTCTCCCTCGAGCTCGACGGCGACAAGGTCATCAAGTGCGACCCGGTCATCGGCTACCTGCACCGCGGCGACGAGAAGATCGCGGAGAACATGACCTACAACCAGTTCGTGCCCTACACGGACCGGCTGGACTACCTCGCGCCGCTGGCGAACAACGTCGCCTACGCCATCGCCGTCGAGCGTCTCGCCGGCGTCAAGGTGCCGGAACGCTGCGAGGCGATCCGCGTGGTCTGCTGCGAGATGGCGCGCATCTCGTCCCACCTCCTCGGCCTCGGCGTGTACGCCATGGACACCGGCGCCTGGACGGTGTTCATGTACACCTTCAACGAGCGTGAGAAGCTCTACACGCTGTTCGAGGAGCTGACCGGAGCCCGCTTCACCACCAGCTACACCCGCGTCGGCGGCGTCACCCGCGACCTCCCCGAGGGCTGGCTGACCAAGGTCGACGCCTTCTGCGACGGCGTGCTGCGCACGGTCGACGAGGTCGACCGCCTGCTCACGCGCAACGGCATCTTCCTCGAGCGCACCGAGGGCGTGGCCCCGATCTCCAAGGAGCTCGCCCTGGCCTACGGCCTGACCGGCGCCAACCTGCGCGCCTCCGGCGTGCCCTTCGACCTCCGCAAGGACAAGCCCTACTCGGGCTACGAGCGCTACGACTTCGACGTGGCCGTCGGGACCAGGGGCGACTGCTTCGACCGCTACCTCGTCCGCATGGAGGAGCTCCGCCAGTCGGTGCGCATCCTGCGCCAGGCCGTCCGCGGCATGCCCGGCGGCGCCTGGTACGCCGAGGACGCCAAGAAGGTCTTCCTTCCGCCCAAGGCCAAGGTGCTGACGCGCATGGAGGAGCTCATCCAGAACTTCATGCTCGTCACCGAGGGGCCCCAGGTGCCTCCGGGCGAAGTCTACTTCGAGGCCGAGAACCCCAAGGGCGCCCTGGGCTTCTACGTCGTCTCGCACGGCGGCGGCGTGCCGTGGCGCCTGCGCATCCGCGGACCCAGCTTCGTGGCCCTCTCGATCCTTCCGGCCGTCGTGCCGGGCAACTACCTCACCGACATCGCCTCCGTGCTCGGCTCGCTCGACTTCGTGATGGGCGAGTGCGACCGCTGAACCATGCAGACCCCCTCCCCTTCCTCCGCCGACCGGCCGCTGCGTCCTGAGACGCTCGCCAAGGCTCCCGCCATCGTCGCCCAGTATCCGCAGAAGCGCAGCGCGACCATGCCCCTCCTGCACCTGGTGCAGGAGGACCGCGGCCACATCACCAAGGAGGACATGCGCTGGGTCGCCGAGCAGGTCGGCGTCGAACCCATGCAGGTGCTCGAGGTGGTCACGTTCTACCCGATGTTCCGCCAGGCGGCGATCGGACGCCGGCACGTGCGCGTCTGCCGCACGCTTTCCTGCGCGCTCCGCGGGTCCTACGCCCTGATGGAGGGCCTCGAGAAGGCGCTCAGCTGCCCTCGCGGCGAGACCTCGCCCGACGGCGACTTCACGCTGGAGTTCGTCGAATGCATCGCCGACTGCGGCTGCGGCCCGGTGGTCCACGTGGACGGCGCGATGCACGAGAACGTCGAGCCCGCCCAGGCCGAAGCCTTCGCGGCGAAGCTCAAGGCCACCCTCAGGGACCCCGACTACGGACGCCGCGCGCCGCAGCCCGGCACGCCCGAATGGAACGGCTGAACCCGACGACCACGACCATGCCCGCCGTCGAACGCCCCATCATCTACGCCAACCTCCGCAAGCCCGGCTACACGGTCGACCTCGACTGCTACCTGAAGCACGGCGGCTACGAGGCCCTGAAGAAGGCCGTGGCCATGAAGCCCGAGGAGGTCTGCAAGGAGGTCGAGCTCTCCGGCCTGCGCGGCCGCGGCGGCGCGGGCTTCCCCACCGGGATGAAGTGGAAGTTCCTCGACCGCAAGTCGGGCAAGCCCGCCTACCTGGTCGTCAACGCCGACGAGTCCGAGCCCGGCACCTACAAGGACCGCCAGATCATCTACAAGGACCCGCACCAGATGCTGGAGGGCATCGCGATCACCGCGTGGGCCATCCAGGCGAAGCAGGCCTTCATCTACATCCGCGGCGAGTTCATCCACGGGGCGAAGCTCCTCGAGGCCGCCATCGCCGAGGCGAAGGCGAAGGGCTTCCTCGGACAGAACATCCTCGGCACGGGCTACTCCTGCGAGGTCGTCGTCCATCGTGGCGGCGGCTGCTACGTGTGCGGCGAGGAGACGGGCCTCATCGAGTCGCTCGAGGGCAAGCGTGGCTACCCGCGCATCAAGCCGCCCTACTTCCCCGCGGTGCTCGGCCTCTACAACTGTCCGACCATCGTCAACAACGCCGAGACCATGGCGCAGGTTAAGCACGTGCTGGCCTTCGGCGGCGCGGAGTTCGCCAAGATCGGCGTGCCCGGCGACAGCGGCACGCACATCTGGGGCGTGAGCGGGCTGGTGAAGCGCCCCGGCCTCTACGAGATCGAGGCGGGCAAGGCCACCTTCGGCGAGCTGCTCCACGACTTCTGCGGCGGGCCGCTCGACGGGCGCAAGTTCAAGGCCATCATTCCCGGCGGCTCCTCGACCAAGATCCTCAAGTTCGGCGAACGCTTCAAGGGCAAGCTGCCCAACGGCACGGAGTTCGACTGGGCGCTGGAGGACATCCCGCTCGACTCCAACAGCATCGCGGCCTGCGGCACGGGCCTCGGCACGGGCGGCACCATCGTCCTCGACGACTCGGTCGAGATGATCCAGGCGCTCTCCAACCTCAACGCCTTCTACGCCCACGAGACCTGCGGACAGTGCACGCCCTGCCGCGAGGGCTCGCTCTGGCTCAGCCGCGTCTCCGGCCGCATCGCCAAGGGCGGCGCCAAGGAGTCCGACGTCCCCCTGCTCCTCGACATCGCCAACCAGGTCGCCGGACGCACCATCTGCGCCCACGGCGAGGCGGTGGCCTGGCCGGTCCAGTCCGCGGTGCCCAAGTTCAAGGACGAGTATCTGGAGTCCATCCGCCTGCGTCAGCGGGGCGAACCGGTGCCCAAGCTCAAGCTCATCTGAGGAAGGGGAGGCTTTTGCGCGAAGGGCCGTGACCCCGGTCCCTTTCTCCCTTTACCCTCCCTCCGCCGCACCTTACCTAATCCGTCCCATGGAATTCACGAACGTCCGCGCGGTCGCCAAGGCCAACGTCTACTTCGACGGCAAGGTGGTCTCCCACTCGATCTTCTTCGCCTCGGGCGAGAAGAAGACGTTGGGCCTGATCTATCCCGGCACGTACCACTTCGGCACCGACAAGGCCGAGGTCATGGAAATCACCGATGGCGCCTGCGCGGTGGTCCTGGACGGCACGAAGGAGGAGAAGTCCTACGCCGCCGGCACCAAGTTCGACGTCCCGGCCAAGTCGGGCTTCACCATCGCGGTGAAGTCGGGCATCTGCCAGTACGTCTGCAGCTTCATCGGCTGACGCAGCGGCCCGCCCTGGGCCACGCCCATGCCAGACCCCCAAGGACGCGCGCCTGAGACGCCCTCCCCCGCCACAAGGGAGCGCCCGTGGGCGCAGCTCAAGACCTTCACGTCCAAGCCCAACGTCTTCCGCTCGATGGTCGGCGACGTCTCCCCGGACGCGCGGCAGGGCGACGTGGTGGCGGCCTACGACAAGCAGGGCTCCTTCATCGGCTACGGTTTCTGGAACGCCGGCGCGCCCATCGCCCTGCGCATCATCAAGCACACCCCGGGCAGGCCTGACGACGCCTGGTTCGAGCAGGCCATCCGCCGGGCGGTCGCGCTCCGTCGCGAGACGCTCCGGCTCGACGCAGACACCGACGCCTACCGCGCGGTCAACGGAGACGCCGACTTCCTGTCCGGGCTCATCGTGGACCGTCTGGGTGACGTGCTCTCGGTCGAAGTCTCCTCGGTCGGCGTCATGCGCCGGCTCCCCCGCTGGCTGCCCATCCTGCACGACGCCCTCGGCACGAAGCGCGAGATCGTCCAGGTCGACCCCCACGTGGCCCGCGTCGAAGGCATCATGCCGACCGACGTGCCCAAGTCCTCCGTCCGCTTCGTCAAGGTGAAGGAGTCCGGCATGGTCCAGGAGGTCGACTTCGCCGAGGGCCACAAGACCGGCTACTTCTGCGACCAGCGCGAGAACCGGCGCCGCTTCGGCGCGCTCGCCAAGGGCCTGCGGGTGCTCGACCTCTGCTGCTACACCGGCGGCTTCTCCATCGCCGCCAAGCTGGCGGGCGCCGCCGAAGTGACCGGCGTCGACCTCGACGAGAAGGCCGTCGAGATGGCCAGACGAAACGCCAACCTCAACAACGTCCGCGTCGACTTCGTGCACGCCGACGCCTTCAGCTGGATCCGCCAGATGCAGAAGAACGGGCGCACCTGGGACCTCGTCCTCTGCGACCCGCCGAAATTCGTCGACGGACGCGATCCGGACATCGAGGCCGAGGGGCTAAGGAAATACAATGACCTGAACGTCCTCGCGATGCAGATGGTCGCCCCGGGCGGGCTCTTCGTGACCTGCTCCTGCTCCGGACTGGTCTCCGCCGAGGCCTTCGAGGAGCTCGTGGCCAAGGCCGCCCATCGCTACCAGAAGCGACTCCAGATCTTCGACCGCACCGGCCCCGGCGCCGACCACCCGACCGTCTCCAGCCACCCCGAGGGACGCTACCTCAAGGTGCTCTGGACCCGGATCGGCTGAAGGTTCAGGGTGCCGCCTTCCTGACGACCGTGCCTTCGCCCACGTCGAAGGAGGTTCCTTCGTAATTGATCACACCGTTGCCTCCTTGGACAGAGACTGAAAGGTTGTCGACCAGCTTGAGAGACCCCAGGCCCCCGTCGCCACCCTCTGACCTCGCGCCTTCTCCGACCCAGGAGACGACGCCCTGAACGACGGGTATCAGCGAGGCGGAGGACGGAGCGGTAGGCACCACGGTCATGACTGGGACGACGCTGCGGGACAGGCGCGCGCCCTCCTGAGTGCTCTTGGTGACCTGATCGTTGATCGCGGCACGCACACCCTGATAGGAAGAGGCAACTCCGTCGATAAGGCGCGTCGGGATGCGCAGGACGCGGGCCGCCGCCGTCAGCTGAGGGTCGCCGCCGGCGGACGGCAGGCCGTTCGCGATGCCGGTCGCCTGTGAGTCGATGCTCAGCCCGTCGGGGAGCTCGCCGACGGTGACATCGCGGCCGGAAAGGATCTTGAGCTGGACGTCGGCGGCCGTCGAATTCTGCAGCAGGATGTCGCCGGCGACGAAATCTCCGTTGGCGCCGGCCTTGATGGTGAAGGTGTTCGCCGTCGGAGACGTCGTGACCAAGGTGAGGTCGCCGAGGGTGATGCCTCCCCCGGTCGAAGCGGCGCCGCCGGCGGTTGTGTCGAAGGTCACGTCGGTCAGGACCTGGGTGGCGCCCAGCAAGGCGATGGCCCCGCCATCGGTGGTGATGTCCGCCGAAACGGACGAATTGCCGGTGACGCCAAAACCGGCGCCGCCGCTGGCGACGACGGCATAGGGGACATTCGTCGTACCCGTGGTCTGCAACGAGAGGGTCGCCTGCGGTGCAAGCGACGTGAGCACGTCGATATTCCCCGACTGACCGGCGCCGCCGATGATGACCGAGGCGAAGCCGGGGCCAATCGAGGCGAGGTCAGAAGTCGAGAGATGGAAGCCGCCGGTACCGGCGCCGCCCAAGGTGATGGCGGAGGAGGTGACGTAAGGCGCGACCGTGAGGACCGAAGAGGTGGTCGCGGGCGTGATCGCACCGGTCAGGATCACGTCCGCGGCGCGCAGCGCCCCGGCGGTTCCTGACACCGCCATGTCAGCCGACACGGTGATGAGACCGGGCGTCGCGACCGTTCCGGACAGACTGAGATTTGAGCCCGACAGACGGATGTCGCCGCCGACGCTGCCAAGGCCGGCGATGACCGGACCGGCACCCGAGGCGGCGGTGGACGTGACGTCGATGTCGCCGGCGACCCGGAGCGGACCGAGCGTGCCGCCTCCCGCGGTGATGTCCACGGTGGCGATGGCCGGACCGCTCATCGAGGCCGAGGCCAGAGAGACAGATCCCTGCCCCGCGTCGACCAGCAAAGACCCGCCGCCGGACGAAGCTGAGAGGCTGCCTAGTGCTGCGTCGCCACCCGAGGTCCTGATGGTCAGGCTGCCGGGCGGCGCAATGTCGACCGCGGCGGAAAGGAAGTCAGCGCCGTTCAGGTCCAGGCTCACCACGCCCGGCACGATCAGCTGGCCGACCGTGACGTCGCCGGCGGAGTAAAGCTGGCCGAGGCGAAGATCCGTCGAGCCCGGATTGACGACGAGTCCGCCGGCGCCGAGACGGACGATGTCCGCGGAGGAGGAACCCAGCGCGAGGTCGCCGGCATTGACGATCAGCCCCCCCAGCGTGAGCGAGCCGGTCGACCCGAGGAAATCGACGTCGGTTCCGCCCAGGGTCAGGACGCCGGCCCCGGAGACGGAGGTGCCGGCAGAACCGAGCTGAATCAACCCGGCCGTGACAAGCGAAGCATTGGCGACGACATCGAGGTCACCGAGGACACGGATGGCGCCCGTGCCAGTTCCGGTGACGGAACCGCTGAGACGGAGGTCGCCGGTCACGATAAGCGCGCCGTCGCCGGTCAGGCCGACCGCCGCGGAGATGTCCGTGAGGCCGGTGGTCGAGAGGATCAGCGGTGCGCCGACGGTGACGGGCTGAGCGACGCTGATCGCGGCGCTGCCGCCGACGATCTTGACGGACCCAAGATCGGCCAGCTTGGACAGCAGGCCCGAGGTCACGTCAAAGGCGCCGGCTCCGGAGTCGGTGGACGCTCCCACCAGGACCGGCAGACCCGAGGCGGAAGCCAGCGTGAGTTCGGTCGAGGCTCCGACGAAGCTGGCCGCCGCGCCGGCTTCAATCGTGTCGGCGGTGAGGCGCACCGCCGAGGCGCCGAAGGCGACCGGTCCTTCGAAACGCAGCAAGTCGCGCACGGCGATGTCCTGACCGACCGTGGTAAGTCCGTCGGAAGCGAGCGTCAGGGAATCCAGCGGCGTGAGATTGCCGACCGCACCCAACGTGAGCGAGGCGCTGCCGGTATCGAGGGTCAGATGCGAGGGGCCGGCCACGGCGCCTTGGATGGAGCCGACCGACAGGCTGCCGCCCGGGAAGGCGCCCCCGGAGGTGGTGTCGATGGAAGCCGTGCCGGAAATCCGGAGGGCGGCGTCGATGGACAAGGCTTGTCCCGCGGTGGTGAGCGAGGAGGAAAGCACCAGGCTGCCCGAGGGGGACACGAACGAGACCGGCGC